>Ga0187779_10000923_pt1 | contig 18980 bp, 14 predicted proteins | sample 1015_Q2_SP10_10__FD_132435 | JGI IMG/M metagenome (GOLD analysis project Ga0187779, IMG submission 132435) | Tropical peat soil microbial communities from peatlands in Department of Meta, Colombia - 1015_Q2_SP10_10_MG | ecosystem: Environmental > Terrestrial > Soil > Wetlands > Peat | place... | reverse complement strand
TTTCCTTCTACTATTTTCTAGACAACTACCGCCTGGACAATCCCTATCCGGCCGCTCAGGGCGGGGCCAGCGTTCCCGGATTTGACGCTCTTACCATCGGCCAAGCTCAACTTTTCTCGGTGGGCTACACGAGAATCTTGGGAGCGAAAACAGTGAACGAATTTCATGCTAGCTTCATTCGCAATGCCAACGACATCGGAAGGCCGAACGGCGGGCTCGGCGTGTCGCTCGAGTCTCAGGGATTCGAGACCGGAGCGGGTACGCCCGGGATTACGGTGCAGGCGCCGCAATATGAAGGCGTAGAAAACATCGTGTTCACTTCATTCATCATGGGTGTGCCGATCACCAACGTAAACCAATGGAATAACACCCTCTATTTGAGTGACTCGATTTCGAAGGTGGTCGGCACGCACACGCTCAAGTTTGGCGGCCAGTTTCATATGGATCAAGTCAACGAACATCCCAACGCCACGTTCAACGGTACCTTCAGCATTCTTGGTACGGAGACGGGCTCCGCCTTTGCCGATTTCCTGTTGGGAGTTCCCAGCAACTTTACCCAATCCACGGGCCAGTATTTCTATCTTCGCAACCGTTACGCTGGGGCGTTTTTCGAGGACAGTTGGCGCCTCCGCAATGATCTCACGCTCAACCTGGGTCTGCGTTGGGATCTGATCATGCCTTGGTGGGAGAAGAACAACAATCTTCAAACGGTTGTGCCCGGTGAGCAGTCGGTCCTCTATCCGAATGCGATTCCGGGTTTGCTCGTGCCAGGGGATCCCGGCATTCCCTCCACACTGGCACCGGCGCAGTACCACAGTTTCGCGCCGAGGATCGGTTTGGCGTATTCTCCTGGTTTCGAAAATGGCCTATTGGGAGTGCTTTTCGGCGGCCCAGGAAAGAGCGGCCTTCGGGCGAGCTATGGAATTTTCTACACGGCTTTTCCGGGCCTATCGGCGGGCATTATGTACGCCGTCCCGCCGTTCGGATACAACTACTTAAGTCCGGCGCCACCGCTTTTCGCCACCCCTTTTATCAATGCCGCCGATGGCGTGGATAACGTCAATCCGTTTCCCATCCAGTTTCCACCCAACACGGTGTCGGCCAAGAATCCCTATACGGCCTTCGACTGGGCCCGAGTGACACCCATCAGCGCCGATCCGTACTTTTACATCCGCAACGGCGTACCTTACGCCGAGGACTACATGGTTTCGTTTCAGCGGCAAATCACGCCGAACTCTCTGCTCACAGTCAGCTACGTCGGAAACGAAGGGCATCACATCCTCGCACTCTTGCCTACCAATGTTGGCGATGCCGCGTTGTGCTTGAGCCTTAGCCAGACAAGCGAGGTGGCTCCGGGCAGCGCCACCTGCGGACCTTACGGAGAGGATTCCGTTTATACCTCAGCTTCTGGCCAGGTTTATCAGGGAACAAGAAACGTGGGCTTGGGAGCGAATCCCCCGTTGTATGGGAAATACGGGTCGATGACGGCACAGCGAACGATGGGGAACTCAAACTACAACGCACTTGAAACCAATCTGCGGTACTCCGGCAAGCGGTCGAATTTCCTGTTGTCCTACACGTACAGCAAGTCGATCGATCAGGCATCCAATATCGGCGAGCAGATCAACCCATTTGATCCGAGGCTGAGCCGGGCAATTTCATCCTTTGATTTGCGGCATGATTTCGTGGCCAGCTACAGCTCTAACCTGCCGGTCGAGCGTCTGTTCAATCGCTCGAACCGTCTTACGGAAGGCTGGACGGTTTCCGGCTATACCCGATTCGCCACCGGGTTTCCGGTCACGCTCTACGACGATTCCGACAATTCCCTTCTCGGCACACTGGGCAACGGTGTGAACAATACACTGCTGGACACTCCCGAATTCGCTCCCGGCCCACTCGAAATCAACACGAACCCGCGCAACGGCAAGCCAGCATTCAATACGGCTCTTTTCAAAACCGAAACGCTGGGACAGTTGGGCAATGCCAAGCGACGGTTCTTTTACGGCCCCGGCATCAACAATTTCGATGTGCAGCTGACCAAAACGGTGCGATTCACCGAATCGAAATCGCTAGATCTTCGGATCGAGGCCTTTAACGTGTTTAATCATGCCCAGTTCTACGGCCCCGCGTCAGTTGACGGCGAGGTAAACGATCGAAGGACCTTCGGCTACGTCGTCAGCGCGGTCGATCCCCGTCTCATCCAACTAGCCGCGAAATTCTCTTTCTGAGGGAGCTTGTCTTGGGTGGAAAGCAGCTTTCCATTGACGATAAACTTCATCACACTCCGGGAGGTGGCGCTGATGCCGAGAGGGACGCCATTCCTGGCAGGGTGGGTATCCACCACTACTTCATCTCCCAGCCGCAGTGAATCTTTGCTCCAGCCCGCATGAGACATGGTGAACGGCGAAGCAAGCTCCAAAGTCCAGTGCTGGATTTCGCCGTCGCTGCCCTTCACATCCATGTGCACCAGGCAGTGTGGGTTGCCCCAGTCGAATCCCGTTACGGTGCCGCTCAACGTGATCGTTTTCTCGAGGTCATACCGCGAAGTTCCGTGATGTGCGAGGACCGGGCCGGGGATCAAAACCAGCGCAAACGCTGCCGTGGCCATCCCAGCTGCTCGCGTGCCTTGCATGCAACGGCTCCGTTCCCCTACCGACGAGGGCACTCATGAGGAATACGCTGGAGCCGGGCGTCCTGTCAATAGAGTGGGACGGCGTTGCCGCATGACAGTAGCGGTGCGATAATGAGCGCGATACAGCGGTCTACAAAGCCGCGTCGATAGAGAGGGGTTATGGCTCTCAGGGATGCCTGGATCGAGAATCGGTCGGCCGCGGTCGATGGCGGGGCGCAGAACTTTTCACAGATGCACTACGCGCGCCAGGGTGTCATCACCGAAGAGATGCAATACGTGGCCCTGCGGGAGAACCTCTCGCCGGAATTGGTGCGCAGCGAAGTGGCGCGAGGTCGCGCCATCGTTCCCGCCAACATCCACCACCGCAACCTCGAACCGATGGGGATCGGCGTTGCGTTTTGCTGCAAGATCAACGCGAACATCGGGAACTCGGCCACCGCATCCAACATCAGCGAAGAGCTAGAAAAACTGCACCGCGCCGTGCATTACGGTTCGGACACGGTGATGGACCTTTCGACCGGCGGTGACATCCCGGCAATCCGCAAGGCAATCATCGATGCCTCTCCGGTGCCGATCGGGACGGTTCCTATTTACGAAGCGATCTCGCGCGTGCGGCGTGCCGAGGATTTGACGATCGGCGTAATGCTGGAAGTGATCGAGGAACAAGCGGAACAGGGTGTCGATTACATGACCATCCATGCCGGCGTGCTCCGCGAATTCTTGCCGCTGGTGCGAAACCGGATTACCGGAATTGTAAGTCGCGGTGGCGCATTGCTGGCGCAGTGGATGAGTTACCACAAGAAGCAGAATTTTCTCTATGAGAACTTCGAGGCGATCTGCAAAATTTTTCAAAAGCACGATGTGAGTTTTTCGCTCGGGGACGGTTTGCGTCCCGGGTGCCTGGCCGATGCCAGCGACGAGGCCCAATTCGCCGAACTGCGTGTGCTGGGCGAGCTGACCAAGAAGGCCTGGGAATACGATGTTCAGGTCATGATCGAAGGGCCTGGTCACATTCCCATGGACCAGATCCAGCTGCAAGTGGAGAAAGAAAACGAGCTGTGCTACGAGGCGCCCTTTTATACGCTCGGGCCTCTGGTGACAGACATTGCGCCGGGTTACGACCACATCACGAGTGCGATCGGAGCGGCGATGATTGGCTGGCATGGCGCGTCGATGCTTTGCTACGTGACGCCGAAAGAGCACCTCGGCTTACCCAACGCGGACGACGTCCGCCAAGGCGTTATCGCGTATAAAATTGCGGCACATGCCGCAGATGTGGCACGGCATCGCCCCGGCGCGCGCGACCGCGACGACGCTCTAAGCTATGCACGCTTCCTGTTCGACTGGGACAAACAGTTCCAGCTCTCCTTGGATCCGGACACCGCGCGAGCCATGCACGACGAGACGTTGCCGGATGATTTCTATAAAGAGGCCCGGTTCTGCTCGATGTGCGGTCCCAAGTTCTGCTCGATGAACGCGACGCAGATCGCCGAAATCTACCAAGGCTACGATCAGAAGGACCGTCAGGCGAGATTCGCCGAGCTGCTAGAGAAGGTGGGGCCGCAGGCGAGGGCTGCAAAGTCCGGCGGCGAGTGAAGAAAAGACTGGGCTGATCGGCCTTTCTGATCACCATAGTGAGGAGCCAAGACATGGGGTATGTCCGAGTGGCGAAAACCAGCGAGATTGCTGCGGGCAAAATCTGCGAGGTCCAGGCCGGTGGTAAGCCCGTCGCGCTAGCAAATGTTTCCGGTAAGTTCTTTGCTATCAGTGGGATGTGCGCACACCAGGCGGGCCCACTGGGCGAAGGCGAGCTCGAGGGCCAGATCGTAACCTGCCCGTGGCACGGCTGGCAATTTGACGTCACGACCGGCCAAGTCAGCCCGCATGGAGGGATCGGAGTTGAGCGCTACCCGGTGGAAGTGCGGGGTGAGGAAATCTTCGTAGATATCGGATAGGGCGAGCAACTTTTCCGTAGTGCAAATCCCAGAATTTTCAAGGTATCTATGGAAATTTCTGCACACTTGGCCGACCGTTCCGTGTATAGTGCGCGCGACACTTTTGCGGATGACGCAGGCTCCGACCAAACCAAGGCGCTGGCTGCTGGCAGTTGACCCTCGCGTCTACCACTGGGACACCCTCTTTGTAAAAGGCAAGGAGATGTGGCGCCACGCCGGCAACCGTCCCGATGCGGCGCGGCAGCTCAAGCAGATTCATAAAGGCGACCGAGCGCTCTGCTACCACGGTCGTCCCGAGCACGCGCTCTACGCTTTGGCCGAGGTCACGCGGGACCCATACTCGGATCCGGAACACCCGGACAGCAAGAAGCTTGTCATGGACTTACGCGCGATCGAGCGGCTCCCCCGCCAGGTGAAGCTCCCGGAACTGAGGGAAAATCGCCTGCTTCGCAAGGTCAAGTTTCTCAAGAACACGCGGCTCACGATTTGCCCGCTCAGTGAGGAGGAGTATGCCGAAATCCTCCGCATGGCAGGCATCGTCGCTTCCCCTGGCATCCCGTTGCCCTAGATCGAAAGCCCGCCGGGTTGAGAATTCCAACGTACAATGAGGTTGCATCGGCAAAGCGCGACCGTCTGGCCCGGAGGATTTCGAGGTAAGGGCGAGCGATAGCGGCCGCCGAATACAACCATGCCGGAACTCCCCGAGGTCGAGACGATTGCAAGGGGCCTTCGCGTCGCTTTGCCGGGGCGGCGGATTCTGAGCGTACGTCTAGGTAAGACAGATTTCATCGACGATCCGGCGACGATCGAACAACAGGTCCCGGGCGCGCGATTTTCAGGGGTCCGGCGACACGGGAAGTTCCTCTTGCTCGATCTCGAGTCTGCCGGCCGCAGTCCGCGCAATTTCTCGCTGCTCGTTCATCTCGGCATGACGGGTCGGCTCGTCACCTGCGAAGCCACGGCACCTGTCGCGCCGCACACGCATGTCGTCTTCTCGCTCGATGGTGGCCGCCAATTGCGCTACAGCGATGTTCGTCGCTTCGGTCGCATGGGACTGTTGCCTTGCGGGTTGCACGAAAACGGTCTCGGCTCGTTGGGCCTCGATCCGCTTGAGACGTCCGAAGGCCAATTCGTGGCGCTTTTTAAAGACCGGCGCGCTCGAATCAAGGCCTTACTGCTCGATCAGCATGTTCTCCGCGGCATCGGAAACATCTACGCCGATGAGGGGTTATGGCGCGCACGCATCCATCCGATGCGGCTGGGCGCAAGCCTTAGGGCAAACGAACTCCGCTGCCTCTATCGTGCGGTGCGTGCGGTTCTCAATGATGCCATCAAACTGCGTGGCTCCTCTGTCGCTGACTATGTCGACTCCAATGGGAATCTTGGAGGATTTCAACGACGGCACCGCGTCTATCAGCGCGCAGGCCGGAAATGCTTCCGATGTGGCACCCGAATCCGGCGGACGGTTGTCGCTGGCAGGAGCAGCCACTTCTGTCCGCGTTGCCAGCACCCGCCGCGCCGTCCCAAGCGGCGAAGGGTGCTATTTCGCTGAGTGGCTGGCGGGCGCAGGCATATACAGTCCGGCCTGAGCAGGCAGACCGGCGCGCTCGAATTGAATGGTTGTGTGGGTGATGTGAAAATCTCGGGCGAGAACTTCGCGAATATTCGCAAGGATTTTTTCGCTTTCCTCCATGTGCATATCGGGGATCCGGACGTGACAAGAGAGAGCGTGAAGATCACCGCCGAGGGTCCAAATGTGAACGTCGTGCACTTCCTGAGCACCGTCGATCCGCAGGATCGCTGAAACGACATCTTCAAGGCGAATTCCTCGCGGTAAGCCTTCCAGCAAGATGTGGCTGCTCTCGCGAAGAATTCCCTGACCCGACCAGAGGACCATCGCTCCAATCGCGATGCCGATGACGGCGTCAATCCAATGCGCGCCGGTCCAATGAATGAGTAACGCGCCAACGAGGATGCCTATATTCGACAGCGCATCCCCGAGGTTGTGAATCCACACTGTGCGCACGTTCAGATCACTACGCCCCCGATGAACGGAAAGGGTGATGCCTCCGTTGATCACCAAAGCGAGAATCGACACGCACAGCATGACGTTGGCGCGGACCTCAACCGGGCTGCGCAGTCGGGCGATCGATCCGCCAATTACGAACAGAGCCGCCAGGCTGAGCACCATGGCGTTGGCAAATGCCGCAAGAATCCCAGAGCGGTGATAGCCGTAGGTTTTTTCATGTGTCGGGGGACGCAGAGCCCAGCGCATCGCCAGCCAGGAGATCACGAGGGTAGGCACATCGGTCAGATTGTGGACGGCGTCGCTGACGAGCGCCATGGAATGGGCCACGTATCCAGCGGAGAGCTCGATCAACACCAGACCGAGCGTGGCCACGACAGCCAACCCTAGAATGCCCGTAGCCCGCTCAGCGAGAGCATGCCCACGAGGATGGTGGTCACCGGAGCGGCCGTGGACATGAATGCCCATGGTGGGATTCTACTCGGACAGGCTGATGTCGCAACAGACCTGCGTGAGGCGACATACGCTCGAGGGAAGTGTGTTTCACGCTGCCCGGGAGGGGAACCCAATTGACTTCGCTCTCGTGAGCCACCTACCATGAACGTGGCCTTGCTCTCCGTCGGCTCCACCGCGGGGATCACTCGGTAGAGATGACTCAGAATTTCACCAAAGTGGTCTTTTGGGGCGTGCGAGGATCGACGCCAACGGTCGAACGTGACTCGTGGCGTTACGGGGGGAACACGGCCTGTGTGGAGCTCACGACACCCGGAGGCAGCCGCTTTATCTTCGATTGCGGAACCGGTCTGCGAATGCTTGGTAACTACCTCCACGCGCTGAATGGCCGAGGGACGAAATGGCGAGGTGACGCTGGGGTGGAAGCCCATGTCCTGGTCACGCACTATCATTGGGACCACATCCAAGGGATTCCGTTTTTTCATCCGTTCTTCGAGGCGCAGAACCGGTTTCACTTTTATAGCTTCGAATCGAAATATCTCGGACGCAATAGCTTGCGGCAGGTGCTGGAAGCGCAGCTGGCCAAGCCCTACTTCCCTGTCGATGTCAACACGATGGCCGCGGCGCGCACATTCCGTGAAGTCGGGGGGGGAGACGAGTGGGACGTCGAGGAAACGCACGTCAAGACGGCATGGCTGAATCATCCCCAGGGTTGCCTCGGCTATCGATTGGATACACCCATCGGCTCGGTCGTCTACGCGACCGATAACGAACCGGGAGCGGCGGAATTTGATGACAACTTGCGGCAGCTGGCGCAAGGCGCGGACGTGCTGATCTACGACGCGCAGTATTCACCTGAGCAGCTGGCATCCACTCGGAAAGGATGGGGACATTCCTGTTGGCTCGAAGGAGTCAAGATCGCCCGGGAATCAAAGGTGAAGAACTTGGTCCTCTTTCATCACGACCCCGATTCGTCCAGCAGCACCGTGGATGGATTTCTCTCTGCGGCTCGGCAGGAATTTCAGTCTACGTGGGCGGCCATTGAGGGAATGTCCATCACGCTCAATGGCAGGAGTACCGATGTCACCTTGCCAGAAGCCCGTCTCGGGCAGCGTCGTCGGCTGTGCTTTACGGCGCTGGTAAGCGGGTACACGGAGGACGGAGTGGCCTTCGAGGAGAAGGCCACCGTGCACGATGTCAGTGTGCACGGAGCTTATCTATGCTTGAGCAATCGGCCACGGCTGCAATCAGAACTGCGTGTCGTGATCCAAAGCGCGGACGATCAAACCGGAGCGGGTGCCGTTTCCCTACGCGCGACAGTCAGGCACTGCGAACCCCGCCAGAACAAGACTCAGAATGGCGTTGGAGTATTCTTCATCGAGGACGTTGAGCCGGAGCGGCCGCGCGATTGATCTCCCCGAAATTCTCAAGGTAGTTACGACGATATGGATCGCCGGCTCTGCGTACGCGTTGCCAAATGGAGTGATACCGACTCAGGCCTTGCGCGATTTCGACGCCGGTAGGAGCGCCACCGACGCTTCGGACGTGAGCAACAAGAAGGTAACAGTCTCCTGCAAGTAGAGGCGGACAGCCGCGTTGGTGTGGTTCAGGTAGCCGATAGACAAATCCTGGCCGATGTGCAGCTCGAAGTCGCCACCTCGGGTGGTCACCACAAACGCTCCTTCAATGGCGGGCGCCCAGATAATTTTGTCGTCGACGAGACGCTTCACATGTTCTAACACCGGATATCCGTGATCGCTCGTCTCGGCAAGAGCGGTATAGGCATTGGCACCCAGGAAGACAGCGTAGGGGCCGTTCACGCCAACCAGCCGCAATTGGCTTAATCCCTGAGCAATGGCGTCGGGATACTCGCGCACGTCCGCGGGAAGAGACGTCTTCGGATTGCTGGTTCCTTGGCGCATGCCCTCGATACCTGCGGCCGCATATCCTTCGAAAATCGCGCCGTCTTCGGCAAATGCAATCTCGCGCGCCGCATCCTTCGCCGGTTGCCAATCGGAATCGTTGGCTCCGCGCTCGACATCGTCAATCGCCTCGCGACTCAGTTCGAAGGACACACGCAATTCGACCAAGGCTTTTACTTCGCGTTGCCTGGCCAAAATGCCTTCGCGCGGCGCAGCAATCGATTGCAAGTGGCCGGTGCCAACCGCGGACAAGGCACTGCCGGCCGGTCCCTTCACGTCTACCGCTCGACGCCCGGCAAGATATCGCTTGAACGTGCGTGCAATCTCCTCTTCGATCTGTGCCCATGCCGCATCAGAGATGGGAGCTAACTCGCGATGCAGGTTATTCATGCTATGCATCTCCTTTCAGGGAACCAATATTGAGCGAGCCGTCGCGTACTAGGCCTGATGGCTTGGTTTCCGATGCAACTGGTTCCACCGAAGATGCGCCGGTGGTGGGGGTATCTGCTCCCATGGAGTCCAAGAAGGTCGCGGAGGGCACAAAAAACAAACTTCCGGTCAAGGCTCGGCTGAAATCGAGCAGACGATCGTAATTACCGGGCGGCCGGCCGACAAACATGTTTTCAAGCATCTGCTCGGTGATGCGCGGCGTGCGGCTGTAACCGATGAAGTAAGTACCAAACTCCCCGGCCCCTGGCCGTCCAAAAGGCATGTTGTCGCGGAGGATCTTTTTTTCTTCGCCGTTTTCAACGATGACGGTCAACGCACTGTGCGCTGACGTGGGTTTCACGGATTCGTCCAATTCCATGTCGGACAATTTCCTGCGGCCGATGATGCGTTCCTGAGCCTCGGTGGACAACTGGTTCCAAGCGTCGACGTTGTGGACGTATTTCTGGACGATCACATAGCTGCCACCGGCAAAAGCCGGGTCTTCCTCACGAATGAGGACGGCGTTCATGGCTTCATCGCCTCTCGGGTTTTCTGTTCCGTCGACGAATCCGAGGAGATCACGGTCGTCGAAATAACGGAATCCGTGAACTTCGTCGACCAGACAGACGGCGCTGCCGATTCGCGTCATGATTTGCGTGGCAAGTTCAAAGCAGAGATCCATGCGCTTGGCACGAATATGAAAGAACAGGTCTCCGGGCGTGGAGACGGCATGTCGATCGCCGGCACGAAATTCGCGGAACGGATGAAGTTCGGCGGGGCGAGGCAATCCAAACAAGGGAGTCCAGACGTCGGATCCGAATCCCACGACGCAGGAGAGGGCGCCTTCGATATCGCGAAACTCCACGGCGCGGAAGGTCGAAGAGAGGTCGGCACAGAACGAGCGAATCGTGCGGCGATGATCAGGGCCGGAGTTAATGTTCAGTACGAGAAAGATGGCCGCACGGGTGAGGGGTGCCGCAACGGACTGCGGCACTGCGCCGAGCGAGTCTGCCGCCGCGTTGGAGGCACTCATAGTGTTCCATGCCATTCGTAAGATCGCGATATGGTAGCACGCCGCTTAGCGGATTCACGCTGTTCTTGCCGGACGGCTTCGCCAGGTGCGGCGGCGGAGAACCTTGCTCGCCATCAATGCGGCGATGAAATGGAAATGGAGACCTGCCAGGGGTCGTACCTGACACCGGTCGGCTCGGACGCGCCAACGACCGGCGGTTCCCAGCTGCAAGGCCAGGGGCGTCAGAATCGCTTGGATCGCACATTTCTTCGCCGGTTCGCTTTGATCCTTGACAGCGCTTCGGCCTCGTAGTACACCTGGCCCCGAAAATTTGTTCGACGGTGGCGTACTTTACACCGGCTTTGGTATCGCAAGCGGAAGGGGTGGGGATATGCAAAGCTTCCTAAGGATCCGTCTATCTGCGTCTTCATGTGCATGGTTGGTTTCACTTGTGGTGCTGTTTGCCTTGGTTCCCCGAGCTCTGGCGCAGGGCAGCGCATCGGGAGGGCTAACCGGAACAGTCACTGATCCCTCCGGCGGTGTGATCGCAGGGGCGACGGTTACGGTCACCAGTCTCGCCACAGGCCAGCAGCGCGTCGTAAAGACGGATGCCACTGGTTCGTACACGTTTTCTCTCCTTCCGACGGGAAATTACAAAGTGAAATTCGACGCGCCGAATTTTAAGACCATCGAGATCCCTTTGGTCACTGTGAACGTCACAGAGACACATGTTCAAAATGTCCGACTCGAACTCGGTGCGCAGACCCAGCAAGTGACCGTTCAGGGTACGGTTGCGACCGTGAACACGGAGAACGCCACGGTAGGTGGATTGGTCGCGGGGCAAACTATCAATGATCTGCCTTTGAGCACTCGCAACTTTACCCAGGTCATGGACCTCGCGCCCGGCGTCGTTTCCAACGTAGCGACCGCTACGGCGGTGGGCAACGGCACGATGGACATCAACGTAAACGGCTCTGGCTCCGACCAGAACACCTACATGATGGACGGGGTCATCACCACGAACTACGGTAGCGGCGGTGCAGCGCAGTCGGGCAGTTATGCGGGGATTCCAATTCCCAATCCGGACTCCATTCAAGAGTTCAAGATCCAAACGTCGCAATACGACGCCACCTATGGCCAGAACCCGGGCGCGAACGTAAACGTCGTAACGAAAAGCGGTACCAACCAGTATCACGGAGCAATTTGGTATTTCAACCGCAACAACTTCTTCAATGCCAACGACTTCTTCTACAAGCGATCGGAGAGAAGCGAATCGCTGCCAAACAGCCCGCCGGAACTGAAACAGAACCAGTATGGCGGCGCGCTGGGCGGGCCTATCAAGAAAGATAAGCTCTTTTTCTTCGGCTCCTATCAAGGAACCCGGCAGCTCAATGGAATCGGCAGCAATGGCTTCGCCACCGCCATCACTCAGGTCGGCCTGCTTCCGCTCAACGAGCCGGGCGTTCCCTTCGCGCAGGCGCGTTCTGACGGTAACGTAGGCACTATCCCCGAAAACTATGTAGCAGGGAGACCTGCATGCAACTACGCAACCTATCGTCAGTACCTGGGATGTGCGTTTGCGAATGAGTTCGACTTGTTCGGGGGCACAGGCGAGCACGTCAATCCGGACGGCAGTAACATCAGCAACACCGCGATCAATTACTTGCGGCAGACAGAGGCGATCCCCCAAGTCAAAGGGGGCGTCAATAATGGCTATTACATTCCAAGCTTGCGCTACGATGCGAATAATCTGCCCGTCTGCGCGGATCCTTCGGTGCCAAACCGCCCCGCCTGCTCCACGCCGACAACGATTTCGCAGGCCACCATCGCCAATGAATACCAATACATGCTCAACGGGGATTACGTCATCAACAGCAAGCATACCCTGACGGGAAAGTACTTCTTCTCGAACGATCCACAGACCCAAAGTTTCAGCTGCATCGTGACCGGATGCTACCCGGGCGCGCCAGAGGAAGCGAAGTATGGTGCGCAATCAGCCGTGGTGAGGCTCACCTCGGTCCTCACAAACAATTTTGTGAACGAGGCCTGGGCCTCCTTCCAGAGACTGTACCTCAATGTTCAGGACGGCGTCACCGTTCAGTCCTGCGCCGGTGACGGCAAAACCCCTCTCAACATCACACCTGCGGTCAATAACGGCACCCCCTGCCCTCTCGCTGCGGACGCCGGCGGCAATCGCGAAAACTCTTTGGTCCCGATCATTGGCGTTCTCGGGTTTCCGGGGTCGCAATGGGGATCGTGGAGCGCCGGAGGCAACTTCTTCTCAGCGACCAAAAGCATCCAAAACTCGTTCTTTGTAGGCGATCAGATTTCCTGGAATCACGGGAAGCACTCGATTCGAGCAGGCGGGTTCTTGCAGCACATCCAGTGGAATTGGGCGCAGCCGAACCGGGCCAGGGGCTGGGTCGTCGCCGGCAATACCGCCGACATCTTGACGAGCAGCAGCGGCTTAGCCGTGGACGGTACTCCGCCCGCGCCGATTAACTGGATCATTAACTTGTCGTATCGCCTGCTGCCGCCGGGCTCACCGAATCCTCATAACTGGATCATCAAAGACTACGCCACGTTCATTCAGGACGACATCAAAGTAACGCCGAAGCTCACCGTGAATGTTGGTCTTCGCTGGGAGTATAACGGATGGCCTACCGATAAGAACGGCATCTTCACGAACTTCACGGCCCAGAACGCCGGTGTCGTGGATACCGGCTCTTTCTTTCTGAACAACCCGGGCGGCACCCTTGCAGGCTATCTCATACAATCCAACTACAACCGGTCGTTCTACGGAAATCTCACCGGTCAGTTCGGGTCAACCGGCATCGCCATCAATAGCAACAAGACCCTGTTGTACAACACCCCGTTGGACAACTATTCTCCACGCATCGGTCTAGCGTGGCAGCCGCTGGGCGCCAACCTTGTCATCCGCGCGGGATACGGCATTTTCTTTGACCGTGTGTATGGCAACCTCGTCGGCGATAACATCCTGGGCAATATGCCGCCCTACGCCACCGGCATCGGAACGATTTCAGGCCAGACTCTTCAGGATCCTTTTTGCCCTCAATGCCCACAGTTCCTTGGCTTCATTCCTCGGACCTTAAAAGTGACGCCGGGCAGTCCCGCAAACGGTGCCACCACGATTACGGACATCTTCGGCGGCAACGGCTCGGGAACCCTCAATTCGGGCGATGACCCGGCGATGCGCACTCCCAAGGTCCAGCAATACAATTTGGACGTTCAGTACGAATTTGCGCACGGCTGGATCGCCGACGTCGGATACGTCGGCACGCACGGGATTCACCTGTATGACTGGAACCGCAATCCGAACCTCGCCTATCTGATCGCCGGCGCTCCCGATCCGCCGACAGACCAGGTCGACATCAATCTGGAGCGGCCGGCCAGCTCCTTCCCGATGAATGACGCCGCCAACACGAACCCCGCCACGCAGGTTCTCGCGAATACCACCGGCAATTATCTTGGCCGGGTAGCCTACCTGGGAGTGAACCCGGGAAACTTGCAGCAAGTCAAAGCGGACGGGAATCACTTGTACAACGCTTTGCAACTCCAGCTCCGCCATCAGTTTTCTCACGGTCTCGCGCTGCAAGCTTCCTACACCTGGAGCAAACTCATCACGGACATCAATGCCAGCGTTGCCGGGGCCGGCATTGCCACGCCGGGCAACGTGCTTTCCGGCAGCGCATCTTCGAACGACCCCTTGAACGACCGGCAACAATACGGGTTGGCAGCATTCAATCGACCGCAGCGCTTTGTGGTCAGTTACAGCTATCAACTGCCCTTCCAAGGGGAAGGGTGGAAGGGTAAGGTCATAGGCGGATGGGCCATTTCCGGAGTGACCACGGTTCAAGACGGGCTGCCCTTCTCTGTCACGGAAGCAAGCGGCGTTGCCGCCACACTTCTCTGGGGCCCCTCGATCCCCCCCACCGGCCCGTATGCGCGAGCTGAGCTAGCGGACCCGGTCAATTGCAATTCCTTAGGTGTTTGCAAGTCGGGGATTCCGCTTGCCACGACGGGCAGTCTGACATCACGCGTGCTCAGCGGGCTTGCCGGAACCCCAGGCGGTGGACTGATTAATCAGGCCGCATTCACGTCATTGCCCCAGTTTGGCGGGGTTCCGAGCGGAAGCGCGGGACCTTTTACAGGTAACTGCACGGGAGCCAACCCACAGTTCGTTGGGTGCGGCACGGGTTTCGGCAACTCCGGTGTCGGAATCCTGAATTGCTGCTCGCAGTTTAACTGGGATCTGGCGATCATCAAGAATACGACTGTCGGAGGAATACGGGAAGACGCCAATCTTCAGTTCCGGGCGGAGTTCTTTAACGTTTGGAATCACGCGCAGTTCAATCAACCCGGCAACGGTCGCGACGGAGCCAACTTCGGGGTGATCACGTCGAGCTCGGTTCCTGGGCGCATTCTCCAATTTGGCTTGAAATACGTCTTCTAACCAATTTCCGAGCCGCGTTCGTCTCATCCGTCGTAGATGAGTATCTAAGCCATACAGGCTCGGAACAGGAGGGTCGGCCCGGGGCAGTTTTGCTCAGTCTCGTCACGTGACAACGGTTACATCGAGTCCTTCGGAAACTCATGAAATGGCGTGCTCGCTGAAATACATATAAGATCAGGTACGCTATGCAGAGCGGGCCCGTAGCTCAGCTGGTTAGAGCAGCGGACTCATAATGCCCACTGGGGCAATCCGCAACACCGCGCACACAGACGTCGGAGAGAGAAAATCGCCAATACTTATGCGGGTTGCGTGAGACTCGCCCTTCGCAGCGTCGCGCACCAGGGCGAACTAAAACGAAGACCCAACTGACACCAGAACTGACACCAGAGAACAGTCCCCTGAAGCCCGATAGAAGGTGCTGGTATCGGCCCGGGTGACATCCGCTTGCGGTAGATTTTTACACACCACAGTGGCGTTTCCCCTCCAAAGTTCTCTAGCAACTATCAAGCCGCACTCGACACCGGGTATGCACCAGGGGCGACTGCAAAGAACGCTGCAGCCCGCGTCTTAAGGGAAATGCGAGAGAACTATCGAGAATCATTGGATAGGTTGGGATTCACACCTGAATACATCATTACGGAATACCTTGTGCCAGCATTGAACGCGCTCGAGACAAAGTTTGCACAATTCAAAGGGGAGTTTACCGACGAGCGCGAGGTTATCAACTGGGACGCGAGACTGCGGGCATTGGACATAGCTCTCAAGATCATGGGCGCGTACGATGGTCAACGTAAACCTGCGGATGCACCAACAGAGATCACTGTCAGTGTGTTGACATATGGTCAATCTATCGAGCGTCCGTCTGATGTGATCGAGACCCCAGGCCAAAGTTATATCCGACACCCCCGTACACCCCCCCTTTTACCTCCCCTAAGAAGGAGGACCCGTCGATGGTTGATACGGTGTTTGTGCGGCTGCCAAGGGTGCGAAGACAAAGACGCCGATCAGCACGACGAGGTCTGTGAAAAGGATTCGTTTCATACGCGTCTCCCTCCCCGCATCTCTTCCCTAACGGGCAGGTACAATCAATCGATCAGAGAAGACGTGGAGTGCCGTTCCCATCAGTCCGGGATGCCGATGCGCCTCACCAGCGCGTCGAACCTGGGATCGCCGTGCAGATTGTCGAAATATCGCAGGATTTTGAGATATGTGAGGAAGGACGCGTGCTCTTGGAAAGCCTTTTCCAGCCATTCAAACGCCACGTCTTTTTCATTCCGGTACGCATGAATGGACGCGAGAAAGACGGAACAGAGGCCGTCGGGCTCCCGATTCTTCTCATGATCCGGCGCGCCCCCATTCTGTGACTGCTTCAATCTGAAAATGGCAAGCCGATCAAAACGCCGATCGACATTGAACGCGCAACACGACGTTTCAGGAGATGAATCGGCCGACACTCAGTACCAGGCCGAGCGTCAACAGGGCAACGAGCACCTCTCCGATCGCGCCAACGAAGAAAGGTCGAAGTCCTTGCTTGCGCATTTCGCTGATGTTCGTCCGCAGGCCGACGCCCGCGAAGGTCAATAAGAATGCCCAGCGCGAGAGGTTGGCCAGATTTCCGATCTGAGGAGCATTGAAGAATTTGATCGTCGCCAATGTTGAGATGAGCAGAAACCCGAGCACGAATTTCGGAAATTTTCCCCAAAGAAATGCGGCCTTGTTGGTGATCCGGCTGGCATGTTCCTTGCGCGCCCAGTGGATTGCGTAACCTAAGACCACGAACCCGATCATCGCATTGCGCGCCGTTTTTGCGAGCACGGCGACTTTGCCGGCGGCATCCGAAAAGAGCGCTCCAGCAGCCGTTGCTTCGGCTGTATTGTCCACACCGAGCCCCGCCCAAAGGCCGTAGCTGGTGTTGCTCATTCCGAGCCAGTGCCCGATCAATGGAAATAAAAACAAAGAGATTGCCCCCAGCGCCAGGATCGCAGAGATTGCGAACGATGCGTCTTCGTCGTCCGCGTCGATCGCTCCCTGCGCGGCAATGATCGCCGAAACTCCGCAAATCGAGGATCCCACTGCGAGCAAAGTTGTGAGCTTCGGCGTTAGCCCGAATGCGCGTCCCAACCACGTCATGAAAACGAGCGAGATGGCAATTTCGATTACCACAAGTGCCAGCGCGACGCCACCAAGCTTGACCACGTCTCCGAGGACGAAACGCGCGCCGAGGAGGACAATTCCTGCCTTAAGCCAGAACTCGTAAGTTGCCAATCCGGGACGAAACAGCTCGGGGACGCCTACGGTGTTCGCGATCAGCAACCCGATCAAAATCGCCCACAGCACGTACTCGATATTCGGCAGGGTCAAGTGATGAGCCTTGCCGTAACGTGCGATGGAGTGCTCGACAAATTTCCCCGCCCATCCAACGGCAGCTAGCAAAACCAGGCCGGGAACAAGACGCACAACACGCGCCAGCAGATTATTCGAGTACGACGCCGGAACGGCTACCGTTGATCCAGCCATCTTCGATCCTCCTAGTCTCCCCGTGCTACCATGGGATGTGCTTGATTGCGCCGAGCCAAACCAGCAAGGCGAGCGTGAGCGCAAGCGCAACCGCCCGTTCATCAATAGAAATTGCCGGCCGCATCTTCTTCTGTACTTTTTCTTCGTCGCGTTTAGACATGGAATCTCCAGAACGGCTTCACCACAGCAGTTTTAGTCCGAACTGAATTTGCCGCGATGTCGTTGACGTCGACGTAATCAGGCCAGCCGTTGCCGAAGGTCCTGCCGTCGCCGACGTGAACACGACCGTATTCGGCGTGTTGAAGTTCGCGTGGTTGAACAAGTTAAACAGATCTGCTCTGAACTGAAGGTTGACCCTTTCCGTGAGCGAGAACCGCTTTGTCAACGAAATGTCTGTCCCGATCAAGCCGGGTCCTTGCAGCGAGTTCCTGAGGGCATTCCCATACGTGCCCGTGAGCGGTGGCTCGAAGGCACTCGAGTTGAAATATTGCGTCGGGCTTCCGATGATGACCGGTCCGCCAAATGAGGGATTCAAAGAAGGGCGGACCGGATTCCGGCTGTCGCCGTCATTCGAGGGGTTGTAACCAAGCTGCGCCGTAAAAGGGAGACCCGTTTGGATCGTCTCGATTCCGCTGATTTGCCAATTCCCAATGACGCGATTCACCCAGGGATTCCCCGATGAATTCCGTCCAAAAGGAAAATCGTACGTAGCATTGATGACCGCAGCGTGCCGGATATCGAACGATGCCCTTCCCCAGTCGGCTTTAATGTCATGAGGATTGGCCACGAACGCCGGCGAGTTGGTGGCGATGCTCGTATTCATGTTGTCGCCGTCATCGAGACCTTTCGAGAACGTATACACACCCCTGAACTGCAGCCCATGGCTCAGGCGATGAACGACGTCGACCTCTAGGCCGTTATACAAGCTGGTTCCGTAGGAGAACCACGTCGTGCTGTTCGCTAAAGCCGGATTGGCGAGGATCGAGGTTGGGTTGTAATAGATCCCGGCCGGATAGCCAACGGGGCATAGCGTTGGGCAGATCGTCGGTACCGGAGTATTCGCGTCGATCGACAGCAATTCGTGATATCCGTGGGAACCAACGTAACCAACGCTCAGAGACGTCGATGGCGCGATTTCCTGCTCGATTTTCAAGGTGTAGGTCTCTACTGTAGGCGTGCTCACGTTCGGCTGCACGCCGCTCGGTGAAATCAGTGCACCTAAAGGTAGCGGTCCGCCGGGAACATAGCTTGCAAGCGCGGCCTGGATGGCCGCCAGTGACTGGTTTTTGATCGCGAATACCGTGTTGTAGGGCGCGTTCTGATCAAGGCGGTAGCTCAGCGAATCCAGCAACGCGTAGTAGGTTCCAAAGCCGGCGCGAATGACTGTCTTCGGCGAAAACGGCGCCCATGCGATACCGATCCGCGGGGCTGGCAGAAACGTCGCATTGTTCACGCTAAAGACCGAATAGCCAATGTGGGGCTGTGTTTCGATTACGCCGTTGTCGAAACGGTAGTTCGAGGCTCGACCGTGAGCCTCGTTCCATCCATTCGTGAATTCAG
>Ga0187779_10000922_pt1 | contig 18984 bp, 23 predicted proteins | sample 1015_Q2_SP10_10__FD_132435 | JGI IMG/M metagenome (GOLD analysis project Ga0187779, IMG submission 132435) | Tropical peat soil microbial communities from peatlands in Department of Meta, Colombia - 1015_Q2_SP10_10_MG | ecosystem: Environmental > Terrestrial > Soil > Wetlands > Peat | place... | reverse complement strand
TCGGTCGTCGTCGCGGTCGTCTACCGGGCGGTCGCGGTCTGGCTCTGCGAATACGAGACGTATGCGCGTGACACGGCCGCCAGGGCATCGCGTGCCGCGGGTGCGCCCGTGCCGGTCCCGGTCGTCCGGGCTCGTGACGAGGTCACGCCCCGGAGCCTCTTCGGCCTGGCCTTCGAGAGCCGGCCTCCTCCCGCGCCGGCCTAGCCCGCGGGCACGACGTCCGCGGGTCTCGGTCCCGCGAATCTCGACGATGGGAGGACGTCGTGCATGCAGAACTCGCCAGCGATCTCGACCTCGAACGGCTGCAACACCGGTCGGCGCGTGCGCGCGCAATCTCGATGCTCGGCCCGCTGACCGCGCTCGCCGGAACCGCCTGGGCGCTGATCCAGCCGTACCGCATCACCCTGCTCCATCCCCACGGCCAGTCGTTCTGGTGGCTGGCGGTCGAGCCGCCGCTGCTCGTCGTGCTCGTCGGCCTGCTCTTCCACATCCTGATCGCACCCGGACTCCTCGAGGACCTGGACCATGCAGCCCCCCGCTGAGCACGTCCACTGGATGTTCGCGACGGGCTTCGTGATCCTCGGGCTCTGCCTTCTGGCCGAGACGATCGTCGGGACGGAGGTCTGGTGCAAGCGGCGCTGGCGCGCCTACCTCTGGCCCGGGGTGCTCTTCTTGATGGGCATCTTGATGTGGCCGGTGATGACCTTCTTCACGAACTCGATGATCCACATGGTCGCGCACGGCTCGTGGGCGGAAGTGCTGATGCTCGCCGGCGCGACCGAGCTCGCGCTCGTCCGCGGGAAGATCTCGAACCCGTGGTGGCGGCTGACGACGGTCGCGGCACTACTGATCTCGGGGACGGCGCTGCTGGTCCACGAGCAGAACGGCTGGTACTTCCAACGGTCGTCCTTCCTGCACCACCTGATGGGCTGGACGCTGATCGGCGCTGCGGTCATACCGCTCGCCCGCTGCATCCGTCCGCGCTCGCCTGCGCTCAGCGGCATGTTCGCGGTGACGTTCCTCGTGCTCGCGGTGATGCTCTACTGCGACCGCGACCTCGCACCCGTCTTCGGTCACTTGTCGCCGCTCGCCGGGGTTCCGCACCGATGATCCGAAGGAGGGCAGCGCTCGCTCTGGCGGTCGGGGCCGCGCTCGCGTTCCCGTCGGCCGCGTTCGCGCACGCGAGCCTCATCCACGAGTCACCGGGATTCGAGCAGCGAGTCGCGGTCGCGCCGACCACTGTGCGACTCGTCTTCGATCAGCAGGTGAAGCCGCTGCCCAACTCGATCGAGGTGTACACCGCGACCGGGAAGATCGTCTCCGGCGCGGCGCGCTCCGACCGCGACACGCACGACGTCGTCGTGGCCCTGAAGAGGCTCGTCAAGGGCGCGTACACGATTCGGTGGCACGTCATCTCCGCAGACGGGCACGTCGTCTCGGGCGTCTACACCTTCGGGCTCCGCGTGCCTGCGCCGCCGCCGACGCAGGCGTACGGCGCGTCCGGGCCTACTCGGACCGAGCACGTCGTGCGCTGGCTGTACTTCCTCTCGCTCGCATTGCTCGTCGGCGGTCTCGGCTTCCGTCTGATCGTCGTCCGCGACACATTGCCGCCGCAGGCGGACAAGCGCTTCTACGTCCTCACGGGAATCGGTGCGATCGCGACGCTGCAGGTCGGGATCGTCGCCTTCCTGCTCCGCTCGGAGGACGCGTTGCAGCTGCCGTTCAGCCGCTTCCTGTACGGCGACCTGTCGCCGATCGCGAACGGCACGCGCTTCGGGAGCGCGTTCATCGCGATGACGCTCGGGTTCGCGCTCGTGACCGCGTTCCTCTACCTCGCCTGGCTATCGGACCGGACGGTCCTCCTCTGGCCGGCGTTCCTGCTCGGGCTCGGGTTCCTGTCGGGGCTGTCGCTTTCCGGCCACTCGGCGGCCGACGTCGGCGACTCGTGGAAGTCGGAGCTCGCGGACTGGGTGCATCTCTCGGCCGCGTGTCTCTGGATCGGTGGCCTCGTCCAGCTGGCTGTCGTCGTCCTGCCGCTCGCACCGGAGCTGCGGCGTCGAACGTTCCTCCGCTTCTCGACGTTCGCGACCGTCCTGATCGCCCTGTTGCTCGCGGCCGGCATCTACCTCAGCGTCCTTCGCCTGCCGCGCGTCCACGACCTCTGGACGACGAGCTACGGCCACGTCCTGATCGTCAAGCTCTCGCTCGTCGCGCTCGCGCTCGCGTGGGGAGGCGCGCACCGCGTGTTCGCGGTGCCACGGGTCGCGCACGGGGACGAGGGGTTGTTCCGCTTCCTCCCGCGAAGCGTGCTCGGTGAGAGTCTCGCCGGAATGGCCGTGTTGCTCGCCGCTGCCGTGCTCGTCGACTCGAGACCGCCGCCGCAGCCGGTGCCCTCGCGCGTGCTTCAGACCGCGCCGTCGCGGAGGGCCAACACGTTGGCGACGAAGAGCTTCGACTCGCGCAAGACGCCGAGCTTGCGAACCGACGCAGGGCCCTGATACCAGCCAGCGAGCGCGAGTCGCACGTTGCCGCCGAACTCGTGCAAGAGCTCCCGGAGGTAGAGGACACCGACCCGGATGTTGCCCGATGCGGTTCGCGGCACCTTCTGTCCGAGCAGCACCGTCTCGACGTAACTCCACGTCGGCGGGAGGATCTGCATCACTCCCCACGCACCCGCGGACGAGGTGAGATTGGTCTGGTAGCCGGACTCCATCCATGCGACCGCGCGGACGAGCTGCGTGTCCACGCCGTACCGCCTGGCCCAGTAGTTGAGCAGCGAGCGCACGCGTGAAGCCGACGTCGTCGTAACCTGTCGAACGAGAACAGCGTGATCGGCGGCGGTGGTCGTGCGTTTTGTGAACGCGGCGAGCGTCCGCTTCCCTGCGATCCCGTCGACCGCGAGCCTGCGCTTCCGCTGGAACCGGCGCAGCGCACGGTCCGTCCGTGCGTCGAAGTACCCGTCGATCGGGACGAGCAGGCCCTGTCGCACGAGCAGGAACTGCAGCACCGAGACGTCCCAGCCGAACAGCCCACGGTGCAGTGGGCGGCGGCCGAACAACGGCCGGCCCAGTGGTCCCATCGCGCGACGAGTCGCAGGCCCGGCCTTCCCGTCGGCGTGAAGGCCGACGCGCCGCTGGAAGCGCTCGACGCCGTGGACCGTCGCGGGTCCCGCGATTCCGTCGATCGGCCCGCTGTACAGACCGTACGCGCGCAGTGCGACCTGGAGCCCAGCTGTCTGGGGATTCACGTGCGCTGACGCCACCGCGGGAACGGCGAGCGCGATCAACAGGACGCAAACGAGGCGTCGCACGGGAGGACCCTCTTTCGCCGCAGCCGCGAGACTCCTCCCGCTAGGGTCAAACGGATGCAGTGGGCCATCTCCGGCGGCGCAGGCTTCCTCGGCCTGCATCTGGCGCGTCGCCTGCTCGCCGACGGCCATTCAGTGCGGACGCTGGACGTCGTCCCGCTCGACGACCCCGGGCTCGAGCGTTCCGTCCAAGCACTCCAGCGAGACGTGAGAGACCTCTCAGCTGTGCGCGAGCTCGTCGACGGCGCCGACGTCGTCGTCCACGCCGCTGCGGCGCTGCCGATCCAGGCGTCGCGAGAGGCGATTCGCTCCGTCAACGTCGGCGGCACCGAGAACGTCCTCCGAGCCGCGCAGGACGCACGTGTCGGCCGCGTCGTCTTCATCTCGTCGACCGCGGTGTACGGCGTTCCCGAGAAGCACCCGATCGAAGAGGACGATCCGCTCGTCGGCGTGGGCTGGTACGGCGAGTCGAAGATCGACGGCGAGGCGCTCTGCCGCGTCGCGGGAGTCGAGACCACGATCGTGCGGCCGAAGACCTTCATCGGTCCGGAGCGTCTCGGTGTGTTCGAGATCCTGTTCGACTGGATCCGCGAAGGTCGGCGCATCTACATCCTCGGCAAGGGGAACAACCGCTATCAGCTGCTCTCGGTCGAGGATCTCGTCGACGCGATCGTGCGCGCCGCGACGACGTCCGAGGCGGCCGGAACGACGTTCAACGTCGGTGCGACGGAGTTCGGAACCGTTCGCGAGGACCTCGGTGGGCTCATCGCGCATGCGCACTCGTCCTCGCGGCTGCAGCCTGTGCCGGTCCGACCCGCAGAGGTCGTGTTGCGCGCGCTCGAGTTGATGCACGTCTCTCCGCTTGCCGAGTGGCACTACAAGACCGCGCATCGCGACTCGTTCGTCGACGTCACGAGAGCGCAGCGCGTGCTCGGCTGGCAGCCGCGTCTGTCGAACCGCGAGGCGTTGACCGAGACGTACGACTGGTACCTCGCGAATCGCGGACGGGTGGCTGCAGCGGGCGTCACGCACCGGGTCCCCTGGAACCAGCAAGCGCTTGGGCTGCTGAGGAGACTGTCGTAGTGCTCGTCCTGACCAAACGCCACGTGGAGGCCGTACTCGACCTCGACCGTCTGGTCGACGCGCTCGCGGATGCGCATGCCGACTTGACGGCGGGGAAGGCGTCGATGCCGTCGCGCATCGCCGCGCTGGTCGAGCCGAAAGAGGGACTGCTTGGGGCGATGCCGGCGTACCTGCCGTCGGCCGGCCTTGCCTGCAAGCTCGTCACGCTCTTCCCGCACAACACGGACCGCGAGACCCACCAGGCTGTGATCTGCGTGTTCGATGCAGACAACGGCACGCCGCTCGCGCTGATGGACGGGACGTACGTCACGGCCGCGCGGACCGCGGCCGGGTCGGCGCTCGCAACGCGCCTGCTCGCGCGCGACGACGCACGCGTCCTCGCGGTGATCGGCACCGGCGTCCAGGCGAGGACGCACGCCGCTGCGATTCCCCGTGTCCGCCCGATCGAGGAGATCCGGGTCGCCGGCCGCGACCGGGCGAAGGCGGAGGCGTTCGCCGCCGAGGTCGGCGGGACGGCGTTCGCCTCCTACGAGGAGGCGATTCGCGGTGCAGACGTGGTCGCAGCGACGACGCACGCCGTCGAACCAGTCGTCCGTCGCGAGTGGCTCGACCCCGGCACGCACGTCAACTCGGTCGGCCTGAACCCGTCCGGACGAGAGGTGGACGAGGAGACCGTGGCCGATGCGACGCTGGTGGTCGAGTCGCGAGTCGACGCACTCGCGCCGCCACCCGCGGGCGCACCCGAGCTCGTCGGGCTCGACCCGGAGCGCGTCGACGCAGACCTCGGCGAGCTCGTCAGCGGGGCGCGGCCAGGACGCCGCTCCAGAGACGAGATCACCCTGTATAAGTCGGTGGGCGTCGCGATCCAGGACGCCGCCGCCGCAGCCCTTGTCCTCGCCGCGGCGCGAGAGCAGTCGCTCGGCGTCGAGATCGAGTTGGAGGGAACGTCGTGAGCAGCAATGACTTCAAGCCGGGGCTCGAAGGTGTCGTTGCCGTCGAGACCGAGATTGCCGAGCCCGACCGCGAAGGCGGCGTCCTCCGTTACCGCGGCGTCGATATCGAGGAGCTGGTCGGCCACTACCCATACGAGAACGTCTGGGGGCTGCTCGTCGACGACGATCTCCACTCCGTGATGCCCATGCCCGAGCCGTACGAGCCGGCGCGGCTCACCGGGAACGCACCGGCCGACCTCCAGGCCGAGACTGCACGGCTCGCGGGCGAGTGGAAGCTCGGGAAGCTGAACGAGATCTCCGTCGACCAGGCGCGCACGGACCTCGGGCGACTCTCCTCACAGATGATGGGGATCGTCGCCCGCTCCGCACGGATCGCGGACGGGAGGACCGACGTCGTTCCCGACGACCTCGTCGACCGTGGGGAGACCGCGGCCGCGAGGTTCCTGCTGCGCTGGCGCGGCGATGCCGATCCCCGCCACGTCAAGGCAATCGACACGTACTGGATCTGCACGGCCGAGCACGGGCTGAACGCGTCGACGTTCGCCGCGCGGATCGTGGCGTCGACCGGAGCGGACTGCGGCGCCGCGCTCTCGTCGGCGGTTGGCGCCCTCTCGGGGCCGCTCCACGGCGGCGCGCCCGCGTACGTGAAGCCGATGCTGGAAGAGGTCACCGCGATGGGGGACCCGGAGAGATGGGTGCGCGAGTCCCTCGACTCCGGCAAGCGCATCATGGGCTTCGGGCACCGCGTCTACCGCGCCGAGGATCCGCGGTCGAGGATCCTGAAACGGACGGCGCGCGAGCTCGGCTCGCCGCAGATCGAGATCGCCGAGCAGCTCGAGGAGGCGGCGCTCGCGGAGCTCGAGCGCAGGCATCCGGAGCGTCCGCTCAAGACGAACGTCGAGTACTACTCCGCGCTCGTGCTCGACGTCGCGGAGATCCCGCCGCCGCTCGCTCCCGCGATGTTCGCGTGCTCGCGCGTCGCCGGTTGGTCGGCGCACATCCTCGAGCAGAAGCGGACGGGCAGGCTGTTCCGGCCGTCCGCGCGCTACGTCGGCCCGGCCGAGCGGAGCGCCGCTCAGCAGACCTAGACGGCCCCGCACGTGGAGCTCACGGAGTACCGCGAGCAGTTCCCGATCCTCCGTGACACGACGTACCTGATCAACCATTCGCTCGGCGCGATGCCCGCGAAGGCCGAGGAGCGCGTGCTCGAGTACGCGCGCGTGTGGCGCGAGCGCGGGATCAGGGCGTGGGCCGAAGGCTGGTGGGAGATGCCCCTGACGGTCGGCGACATCGTCGGCCGGATCATCGGCGCACCGTCCGGCATGACGGTGATGCACCAGAACGTCGCGATCGCGGAAGCGATCGTCCTCTCCTGCTTTCGCCCCGTCGGGCCGTCGCGAAACCGCGTCGTGTACGAGGAAGGCAACTTCCCGTCCGTTCGCTACCTCTACCAGGCGCAGCCCGACCTCGATGTCGTCGTCGTGCCGGATGACGCGGCGATCGTCGAGGCGATCGACGAGCGCACGCTGCTCGTGCCGGTCACGCACGTGCTGTTCAGGACCGGCGAGATCCAGGACGTGGCCTCGATCGTGCGGCGCGCGCACGAGGTCGGCGCCCACGTCGTCCTCGACGCGTACCAGTCGGCAGGCATCGTCCCGCTCGACGTCACCGCACTCGACGTCGACTTCGCGGTCGGCGGCAGCGTCAAGTGGTTGTGCGGCGGCCCTGGCAACGGCTGGCTGTACGTGCGTCCCGATCTCGCGGAGCGCCTCGAGCCGACGTTCATGGGCTGGCAGGCGCACGCGCGCCCGTTCGCGTTCCAGCCCGAGCTCGAGTATGCGCAGGGCGCGGCGCGTTTCCTGACCGGGACGCCGAACGTGCCGGCCTTGTACGCGGGAACGGCCGGCTACGAGCTGATCGACGAGATCGGCGTCGACCGGATCCGCGAGAACTCGTTGCGTCAGACGCAGCTCCTGCTCGACCTCTTCGACGAGGCGGGCTTCGAGATCGCCAGCCCGCGCGATCCCATGCGCCGCGGCGGCACAGTGACGGTCCGCACGCCGGAGTTCGAGGCGGTCCACCGCGAACTCGCCGAGCGCCAGGTCCTCTGTGACTTCCGGCCGGACGCCGGCATCCGCCTCGGGCCGCACTACTTCAACACGGAGGACGAGCTGCGCCACGTGGCAGGGCAGATCGTCGAGATCGTGGAGACAGGCGCCTTCGAGCGCCATCTCGGCGCGACCGCGCGGTTCTAGGTGAAGATGCGCCCGCTCAGTGCCGATACACCGAAGGGGTCATGCGATCCGCCGTCGCCATCGCCGCCGCCTCGGCCGCAGCGCTCACGCTCGCAACAGGCGCGCACGCGTCACAGCTGATCGACCGCAACGCCACGCACGTCCGCCTCGCGGTCAACGCGAGCGGTGAGGCGCTCGTCACGTACACGGCGCGCGGCCGACTCTGGCACACGCTCGTCTGGGGAGCGATCGATGCACGCCAGCCGACTCGCTCGCGGCCGCAGGTTCGCTTCAGGAAGGATTACTCGGGTGGTTGGGGCAAGTACCGCCGTCTCTACTGGCAGACGTTCGGCAACCAGTGCCGTCCGTACACCGGTCCACCGTTGCCGTTCCTTGTCGCGGCGTGCGACGCGCCCGACGGTTCGCACTGGGCGCTGCAGAGCTGGCGGACGCCGTTGCCCGACCTCGGGATGATTCCGTGGCTGCCCGTTCAGCGCGCGCGCGAGCTGCACCTGTCGCACTGGCGCGGACCGATCGCGAAGCTCGAGGCTTGGACGGACTGGGTCGGTAGCCAGCGTTACCAGCAGGTCTTCGGCCGCGTGACGTACGACGGCCAGCCCGTGCACGGGTTCGGAACGACGCGGAGAGGCGCACCGACGGACGGCTACGGTCGGCTCGTCTTCCTCGACACGTTCGACTCGGTCTACGGACGCGGTTGGCATCGCGAGAACTCGTTCGTGACGCACGACCCGACCGGGATCTTCTGCTACGGCTTCTACCGGTTCAATCCGACCAAGGGGTACCCGCATCCGCGCGGGTTTCCGAGCACACTGCGCGGCCCCGGCACCGGCAGCAAGTACCGCCTCACGGTCGAAGGTCCGGGCGTCACCCCCGACGTCAGCGTCGTCGTTCCCGGCCTGCACCCCTACAACAGGAACGACCCGAGCGACGTCGCGTACGAGCAGCAGCAGAACGCGATCCTCGATTCGATCGTCGGCGTCGACAAGCTCTGCCGTACGCACTGACGCGGCAGCCGCGCTCCGCTACCCGTCGGCCACGAGCTCGAGCAGCCGCTTTGCATACGCGGGCGCCGTCGGCTCGTCCTCGTGCCTGAAGTAGGCGAAAACCGGCTCGTCGCGGCCGGCGATCCGCTCGGCCAACACTCGTAGCTCGTCGTCGGAGTACGGCGGATCGCGGAACCGCAGGTACCGGAACGGCGCCTCGTGCTCGAGGTCGTTGACGCGGACCGCGCCCGCCTGCGCGAGGGTCGGCTCGATGCCGTCCCACGTCGGGTGCGGGAGGTCGAAGGCGAGGAGGAGGCCCGGCCCGAGCGAGCCGAGGAGCAGCTCGATCATGCCGTCGTCGCGCGCGCTGATCAGCTGAACGCGGATCGGCCCGAGGCGCTCGCCGAGGGTGGAGACTCGGGCCGCGAAGTCCGCCAGCATCCCTCTGCGGTTTCCGGGGAGCTTCGGCGCGAACAGGAATCCGGGCGGTGTCTGCCCGGCCCAGCGCGTGAACTGCTCCTCGGCCGGTAGCCGGTAGCCCGTCGTGTTCAGCTCGACCGTGCGGAACCGCTCCGCGTAATACGCCAGGAACCGCCTCGAGTCCGTGCCGGCGGGGTAGAAGCCCGGCTTCCAGGACGGATAGGACCATCCGGAGACTCCGACGAGCACCCCGGTTACACTCGCCGGTATGGCAGTCACGCACGAAGTGATACCCGACAGCACCGTGCGTGTCCTCGACCACGGCTTCGTACGGCTCGACGACTCGATGGCGACGGATCTCTCTGTCGTCAACGCAGCGAGGGTGAGCTTCGCTCGCAGGAAGGAGGAGATGGACTCCGCCGACGCGGGGCTGATCCGCTTCCTCATGCGCGAGCGGCACGGCACGCCATTCGAGCACAACTCGTTCCGATTCCACGTTCGCGCCCCGATCTTCGTCGCGCGCGAGTGGTTCAGGCACCGCGTCGGCTCCTTCAACGAGTTCAGCATGCGTTATGCGAAGGCGACGGACGAGTTCTACGTCCCCGAGCCCGAGGACGTGCGCACGCAGGTCGGCAAGCCCGGCGCGTATTCGTTCGAGCCCGTCGAGCCCGAGCTCGCAGAGCGCACCCGTGAGGAGCTCGCAGAGCTCTACCAGCAGGCGTTCGCGACGTACGAGCGACTCGTCGAGGCAGGAGTCGCGCGCGAGCTCGCACGTGCGGCGATGCCCGTCGGCGCGTACACCGAGTTCTACTGGACGGTGAACGCTCGGGCGGTGATGAACTTCCTCTCGCTTCGCGCCGCGGAGACCGCCCAGCGCGAGATCCGCTACTACGCGGAGGCGGTCGAGCGCCTGTTCGAGGAACGCATGCCGATCACGCACGCGGCGTTCGTCTCGGCCGGTCGCGTCGCGCCGTAGTCGCTCAGGTCTCGGAGGTCATCACGAGCTGCGGTGCAGACCGTGACGAAGCGGGCGGCTCGCGCATGACGATCCAGCCGTCGATCCCCTTGAGCGAGTACGCCGCGGACATCTTGACCTCGGTCTTCGCCCCGGTCTTCGTGTTGAAGCTGCCGCAGAGCGCGATCCGGCGGCCGTGGCGTGAGAGCCACAGCGCGTAGTAGCCGCCGCCCTTGACCGGCGCCAGGTTCGTCACGGTGATCAGCATCGGCCAGTTCCCGTCGGCGCCGGCTTTGCCGAGGTCGATCGACGCGAGGGCGCGCGGTGCGCGGGCGGTGCCGTGCATGTTGACGGTGTGAACGACGGCGAACGACGCGGACGTCGTGTTCAAAGTCGAGTGCCCGACGACGAACCCGATCAGGATCGCGGCCGCTGCGGCGGTGGCGATCAGGAGCCAAGGCTTCTGCTGCCGCTGCCTGCGCTCGCGGTAGAGCCCGAGCGGGGCGAGGGCCTCCTCCGGCCAGGGCACCTGCTCGAGCTCGGGCGAGAGCTCGGGCGGAGGGCCGGCCTGCAGGAGCAGCTCGTGCGCGTTGCGCAGCCGCTCGCGCTCCGCCGGCGGGACGTCGCGGCCCACGAGGTCGTCGAAGCTCGGTACGTCGCGCCTGCTCACCCCAGCTCTCCTTCCAGCAGCCCAGCCAGCCGACCGAGGCCGGAGCGTGTGCGGGTCTTCACGGTGCCGAGCGGGATGTCCAGGAAGCTCGCCACCTCGCTCTGCGACAGCCCGCCGTAGTACGCGAGCTCGAGCACGTCGCGCTCGGTCCTCGGCAGATCCTCGAGCGCGCGGTGGACCCGCCAGGAGACGAACGACGCCTCGGCGCGTTCGTCCGGGCCGAGCTCCGTCGACGCCATTTCTGGCATCTCGCCAGGCGCATCGGTGCGGTTGCGTGCCCGGTCGACGATCGCGTTGCGCGCGACGGCATAGAGCCAGGGCGCGCCGGGCCCGCGCTCGGGCTTGTACGTCTTGGCGGAGCGCCAGACGGCGGCGAAGGTCTCCTGGACGGCGTCCTCGGCGCGCATCCGCTCGCCGAGCCGGCGCAGGGCGAGCCCGAAGACCGGCCTGGCGTAGCGCCGGTAGAGGAGCTCGAAGGCCCCTGCGTCCCCGTGGCCGACGCGTTGGATCAGCTCCCCGTCCGTCGGTGCGGGAGACGGGCCGGCGGCGGCGCTGCCCTCGTCGGAGGAGTCGTCGTCGGGTACTGCCGCTGGGTAGGCGAGTGTGAGCCCCATCTCTCCACGCTTCTTACGCGCCACCGGGTCCTCCGGATTGCTGTACGCCCGTGTCATAGCAGCGAACACAACCCTTAAGAACCTTTAACGGTCCCCCGCGGTCATATTTCAGTGGAACGGGAAAGCCAAACCGGTGAACCCAGTGGAGGGGGGTTTCCAGGAATGCGCAGGCTGCTCTTGGGCGTCGTGGCGGCGCTCGCTCTGGTCCTCGTCGCTCCGGCGGTGACCGCGACCGTCACGGTGCAGATCACGAAGACCGCGTTCACGCCCGCGAACCTCACGATCGGCGCCGGCGACTCCGTAACATGGCACAACGCCGACACCGTCGACCACCAGGTCGTCGCGAACGGCGGTCAGTTCGCGTCGCCGACGCTCGCAGCGGGCAAGACCTACACCCATGCGTTCCCGCGCGGCGGGACATTCCACTATCACGATGCGCTCTACCCCAAGCTGAAGGGGACGATCACGGTCAAGGGCCTGCCGCCGGTGGTGACGCTCGCGGTGTCCGCGCCGGTCGTGAAGTACGGCTCCGCCGTGACGCTGAGCGGGACCGTCAACGACCTGAAGGCCGGTGAGAGCGTGACCATCGTCGCGCTACCGAGCGGACAGACGACCAAGCAGGTGGTGGCGACGTTGCAGACGACGACGAACGGCGCGTTCTCGTTCAGCGTGACACCGGAGGCCAACACGCTCTACCAGGCGCAGTGGAAAGGCGCCGAGAGCAGCGTCACGGTTCAAGTCGCACCGGTGATCAAGCTGCCGGGTCCGTCGCGCGGAGGGTGGTTCCACTTCTACGTGACCGCAGGGACGTCGTTCGCCGGACACTACGTCTACCTTCAGCGGTTGACGCTCGCGCATCAGTGGATCAGCATCCGGAAGCTCGTCCTCGGCTCGAGGTCGGGCCGCCTCGTCTCGGTGCGCTCGATCCGCGCGATCGTCCCGCGTGGGCGCTGGTCGATCCGCGTGCTGATCACGCCGGATCAGGTCGGGCCGGCATACGTCGAGGCGTGGAGCGGCACGCAGCCGATCGTTCGCCGGTAGTCCGGAAGGTCGTCGGGTGGGGTCGGCACCGGGGGAGCGAGAGCTCCCCCGGTCGCCTTTTAGCGGCCGGCCTCGTCGTAGCGCTGCTGGACGGCGTCCCAGTTGACGACGTTCCACCACGCCGCGAGGTAGTCGGGCCGTCGGTTCTGGTACGTGAGGTAGTAGGCGTGCTCCCACACGTCGATGCCGAGCAGCGGCGTGTCGCCGTTCATCAGCGGCGAGTCCTGGTTCGGCGTCGAGACGACGGCGAGGCCCGTGCCGTCGTGGATCAGCCACGTCCAGCCGGAGCCGAACCGCTTGACGCCCGCGTCGTTGACCTGTGCCTTGAGCGCATCGAGGCTGTCGAAGGTCGACTCGATCGCCGCCGCGAGCGAGCCCGAGGGCTCGCCTCCGCCGTTCGGGCTCATGATCTCCCAGAAGAGCGAGTGGTTCGCGTGGCCGCCGGCGTTGTTGCGGACCGGCGCCTGCTTGTCCTCGGGAAGGAGATCGAGGTTGTCGAGCAGCTGCTCGATCGGCCTGTCGGCCCACTCAGTCCCCTCGAGTGCCTTGTTCGCGTTGTCCACGTACGCCTGGTGGTGCTTGTCGTGGTGCAGGTGCATCGTCTGCTCGTCGATGTGCGGCTCGAGCGCGTCGTAGGCGTAGGGAAGTGGTGGTACCTCGAAGGCCATTTGTCCTCCTTGCTCGCGTTCTCCGCGAGGATATGCTGCCCCGGCTCATCACGGCGAGAGAGGAGACGATGGCGACGCTCGCGTTCCAGTTCGAGGAGATCATCCCCCGAAAGCTCAAGCCCGCCCTGTACGAGCTCGACGGCATCTCGCGCGTCTCGGTCGAGGCCCACTACAAGCTGTACGAGGGCTACGTGAACAAGCGCAACGAGATCCTGCGCAAGCTCGACGGCATCGACCTCGCGAGCGCCAACCAGGTGTACTCGGAGCTGCGCGCGCTCAAGGTCGACCTGACCTTTGCGATCGGAGGGATCAAGAACCACGAGATCTACTTCGAGCACCTGGGAGGCGGCGGCGGGGACCCCGATGGGCGAATCGCGGACCTGATCGTCCGCGACTTCGGCTCCGTGGCGAACTGGCGCGCCGACCTGAAGGCGACAGGGATGGCCGGACGCGGCTGGGCGTGGACCGCGTACGACTGGGACGAGGCCCGCATCTTCAACTACATCGGCGACGCACAGAACACGTTCCCGGTCTGGAACGCGACACCCCTGATCGCGCTCGACGTCTACGAGCACGCGTACTTCCTCGACTACCAGACGGACCGCGCGTCCTACATCGATGCGTTCTTCGACAACCTCGATTGGGGCACGATCGAGGACTGGGTCCAGAAGTACGAGATCACGACGTAGGCACGCTACTTCTCATACTCGCCGGCTACGTCGCCGGGTCGATCCCCACCGGGTATTGGCTCGTCCGCGCCGTCAAGCACGTCGACATCCGGTCGATCGGAAGCGGAAACATCGGCGGCACGAACGTCTGGCGCGTGTACGGGTGGCGGCTCGGCCTCCCGGTCATCTTCGTCGATACGGCCAAAGGCTTCGTGCCTGCACTCGTGGGGACGCTGACGATCTCGCACCTAGCCGGTGTGCTCGCGGGAGGCGCGGCGATGCTCGGGCACTGGCGGCCGTTGTTCCTCCGGTGGCAGCGCGGCGGAAAGGCAGTCGCGACGTGCGGCGGTGCGTTCCTGGGCGTCGCGCCGATCGTCGGCGGCATCGGCGCGGCGATCTGGATCGTGGCCTTCCTGCTCTTCCGCTATGCCTCGGTCGCCTCGATGGTGTCGGCGTGCTCCCTGCCGCTGATCGCCGTCGCGCTCGGAGAGCCGTGGCCCGTGATCGTCTTCGCCGCTGCCGCCGCGGTCGCCGTCGTCGTCCTGCACCGCGCCAACATCGCGCGCCTGCGGGCAGGAACCGAGAACCGCTTCAGGCTGCGCCGCCCCGCGCGCGCGTAACGGCCGTGCTCAGCGCGTGTTCTGGCCGGCGCCGCGGGCGAGCCACTCGTGCAGCTCCGTGTGTCGCGGCTCCGGCTCGCCGCTCGCCAGCTCGCGTCGCAGCTCGCCGACGGTCCCGAACCGCTCGGCCAGGACCTCGTGGCTGTGGATCGTCTCGAAGTTCAGCTGGCGCGCCAGCACGTACCCGTCGTCGTCGAGGCCGTCGTAGAGGTCGAGCGTCGACTTGAGCGCGATGCGCACCGAGTCCTCGACGAAGCGAGGCTGGAGGTGCGCGTGCTCGACGACGAACAGTTCGTCGGGGCGCTTCAGTAGCTCGTAGATCGGCGAGCTCATCGAGGACTCGACGATCGTCACCAGCTCGTCCGCGTTCACATGGTCGTGGCCGCCGACGTACAGCGTCCCGCAGCCGCGCTGGTTGTGAGTCGCGAGCGGCACGAGCTCGAGGATCCGCTCGACGTCGTCGTCGTCGAACCCGGCCTCGGCCAGCCGCTCGCCGGCGCGGCCACGCACGAGGCCCTGCGCACACGGGCACGCGTTGATACCCGTCGCCTCGACGCCGACGAGACGCCGCGTGCCGTGCTCGGACGCCGCGGCGATGCCGATCAGCGCGACGATCTCCTGCGTGGCGAGGCCGGTCACCGGCGTGCGTCGCTCGAGCGGATAGCGGGCGGTGATGCGCACCTCGGCGCGGCCCGCGCGCTGGCGCTCGACGATGTGGCGCGCGATGTGCTCCGCGAGCTCCTCGACGAGGAACGCCTCTCCGATCACGACCTCCTCGATCGCCTCCTCGAAGAGCTCCGGGAAGCGCGACATGTGGACGCCCTTCTGTGCGGGATCGAGGTCCACGGCGCAGTCGATCTCTGCCGCGATCAGCTTCTCGGCGCTGCCGCGACGTAGCCTGATCGCCTTCGAGATGCCGCGCACGCCCGCCCGCGAGAGGCCGATCGCGATCTCCGGCGTCGACGCCTGGAGATCCTCGAGCACGTGACGTGACTCGCTCACCCCGACAGGTTAGTGTCCGCGCGCGCCCATGGGGGACGACGACACCACTTTCGCGCGGCTCGTCTCGCTGGCCGCTCACGACCTGCGTACACCGCTCGCGACGGTGCACGGCTTCGCGCAGACGCTCGTCCGCATGGACGACCTCGGCCAGCCGACACAGAAGTACGTCGACATGATCGCCGCGGCGGCGCTGCAACTCGGCGAGTTGCTCGACGAGCTCGGCCTGGCCGCGCGCATCCGCAGCGGCCGCTACGAACCCAACCTGCAGCCCGTGGACACGCTGGACCTCGCGCGCGGCGCAGCGGAGAACCTCGGCCCGGATCGAGTCCACGTCGGCGGAGCCGGCGGCACCGTCCACGTCGACGTCGAGGCGACGCGGCGCGCGGTCTCGGCGCTCGTGCAGGCGGCGCTGCGACACGGCGGGCTCGACGAGGTGACGTGCGACGCGGACGGATCGCACGTCGTCATCCGTCCCGTCACCGCCTCCTCGGGCCCGGTCCTGCTCGGCGAGGACCTGCGCGATCTCGGCGCTGCGGTCGCCACCGTCCTCGTCGACGCGCTTGGGGGCTCGATCACGCTCGACGGCGGGGCGGTGACGGTTCGGCTCCCGCAGTGACGACCGCGGCGGGAGTCAGCCTGCGCCGGTGGCTGCGCCGACAGCTCGCGCAGCCGCTGGACGTGCGCGAACGGCTCGAGGCGGCGGTCGAGAACAACGATCCGGCGGAGGTCCGGCGCCTGCTCGCGGATGTGCCGTTCACTGCCGAGCAGCGTCGGCACGTCGACGGCCTGCTCGACGCATGGGAGGAAGAGCGGGGCTAGCCGGTCGCCCCGTGCTCGAGCAGGACCTCGCGCACGCGCCCGTCGCCGTTCATTCGGGCGGCGTCCATCGCCGTGAAGCCGCCGCCCTGGGGGAGATTCGGGTCGGCGCCGTGCTCGAGCAGCAGCGTGCAGAGCCGGTAGCGCGTGTCCTCGTCCTTGTGCTCGCGTGCGGCGGCGGCATGGAGCGCCGAGGTCTGGACATGCTCGTTGCGCGCGAGCGTGTTCGGATCGGCGCCGCGGTCGACGAGCAGCGTCGCACTGTCGACGCGTCCGAAGAAGCAGGCGAGGCCGAGCGGTTGGAAGCCGTCGTCCGCGTAGGCGTTCGCGAGCGACCGGTCGCCGTCGAGGAGCTCGCGCACACGATCGGTCCTGCCCAGGGCGGCCGCCTCGAAGACGTCGAGCTCGGGATCGTCGGCGAGGAGCTCGGACAAGCGAGCGTCGTCGCCTCGATAGAGGGCCTGGAGCAGATCGGACATCGGTCTAGCGGAGCAGTCGTGAGAGCCGGCGGTCCTTGAGCACCCGTCCGCCGGTCTGGCAACGGGGACAGTAGTAGACCGTGTGCTCCTCGTAGTCCACGCGCGCGATCGATGCGCCGCAGACGTAACACGGCTCGCCGAGCTTGTCGTGGACGCGATACGTCCGTTCGTTGCCCGCGCCGCGCTCACGGAGGGCGAGGCCACGCGTCAGCTCCGCGTCGATCGACTCCGCGAGCCGCTCGGTCTCTGACACGTCCAGCTCGCGAGAGAGCGCGTACGGCGAGAGCTGCGCATGATGGAGGATCTCGTTCGCCCATGCGCGACCGATGCCCGCGATCGCGCGTTGGTCGCGGAGCAGCGAGTGCAGCCTGCGCGACTCCGACGCGAGGATCTCTCCGAGGCGGTCGGCGCCGATCCCGAGCGCGTCCGGTCCGAGGTGTCCGAGCTCGAGCTCCGCGGCGTCGGGCGTCAAGAGCCAGACGCCCGCGCGCTTCTTCGAGCCCGCCTCCGTGAGCACGAGCCGCGCGCCGTTCTCGAACACGAGCTGGAAGGCGGGCGCGCGCGGTCCTCGCGCCTCCGCGCCGAGGAACTTGAGCCGGCCCGCCGTCATCAGGTGCACGAGCAGGACGAGCTCGCCGTCGTCGGTCGGGAAGAGCAATCGCTTCGCGCGCCGCTCCACGCCAGCGAGCCGTCGTCCTTCGAGCGTGGACAGCGGCGGCTCGAACGTCTTCAGCGTCGCCACGTGCGCGGGGCCGGCCTTTGCGATCGGGGCGGCCGACACCGGTGCGTCGAGCGCGCGGCGCCACGCCTCGATCTCGGGCAGCTCAGGCATCGAGCTCGACGAACGCCTTTAGGCTCCGGGCCATCGACGCGATCAGCGTAACGGTCAAGCGAGCAGGGATCGTCGAGGCGCGCCATCGCGTCCATGCGGTTGCGGTCGCGGACGGGGCCGTCGTCGAGCAGGCGGGGGATCCGAGCGGCGTGTGCTTCATGCGCTCGTCCTCGAAGCCGATCCAGGCGGTACCGCTCGCCCGCGCACGCGACGATCTCGACGATCGCGATCTGGCGATCGCCTCGGCCTCGCATCTCGCGGACGCACGCCAGCTCGAGGCCGTGCGCGCCCTGCTGGCGAAGGCTGCGGCCACGGAGGACGAGCTCGAGTGCGGGCCCGCGGGCAACCCTCCGCGCAGGCTGAACCACAACTGCTCGGGGAAGCACGCGGCGATGCTCGCCCTCTGCCGCGCACACGGCTGGCGGAGCGACGGTTACCGGCTCGAGGGCCACCGCGTCCAACGTGCGATGCACGCCGTCCACGCCGAGGCGGCGGAGCTGACGGTGGACGAGCTCGAGACCGGCGTCGACGGGTGCGGCGTGGTCACGTTCGCAATGCCACTTGAGCGAATGGCGCGCGCGTTCGCCCGCTTCGAGGAGGTCGAGGGGGGTGCGCGCGTCGCCGCCGCCATCCGTGGCGACCCCGATCTGATCCGCGGCCCGGGCGCGACCGACACCGAGCTGATGAAGGCGCTGCCCGGCTGGATCGCGAAGGGTGGGGCCGAGGGGCTCCTCTGCGCGGCCGGGGACGGGATCGGCGTCGCCCTCAAGTGCGAGGACGGGAACGGCCGCTCGCTCGGGCCTGCCGCCGCAGCCTTCCTCGGTCGGCTCGGCCACGACCTCGGCGGCCTGGCCGTCGCCACGGTCGAGAACACCCGCGGCGAGGCCGTCGGCGAAATGGTCGCTGAGGGCTGAAAAAAACGTGGCGAAACTCGACCGTCGGTGTAATATCCGCCGTGGCGAGAGCGTGAGCCGGGCGTGTACCGGCTCTTTCGCGTCTTGAAGGTCGATCGAGTCCCCCGTCAACCATCAAGCTCGGAGGTAGCCGTCAGGTGCTCACTGTCGACATCTCTCTCCCCGACGTCGAAGAGCTGCACAAGCTCGTCCAGGACGGTCTCGAGAAAGGGTTCCTCAACTACGACGAGATCGCGGCGGGGCTCGAGGATGTCGAGCTCTCCAAGGATCAGGTCGAGGACTTCTACACGTACCTGATCGACCACGGCGTCGAGCTCGTCGAGGGCGAGACGCACAAGCACCCGCCGCACGAGCAACCCCAGCCCGAGGAGGAGAAGGCTCCGAAGCTCGACCTCAGCGTCGAGCCGTCGCTCGACTCGCTGCGCCTCTACCTGCGCGAGATCGGGAAGGTTCCGCTGCTCACCGCCGACCAGGAGGTCTACCTCGCGAAGCGGATCGAGCGCGGCGACATGTACGCGAAGACCCAGATGATCGAGGCGAACCTCCGCCTGGTCGTCTCGATCGCGAAGTCGTATCTCGGGCGCGGCCTCAGCTTCCTGGACCTGATCCAGGAAGGATCGCTCGGGCTGATCCGCGCCGTGGAGAAGTTCGACTACCGCAAGGGCTACAAGTTCTCGACGTACGCGACCTGGTGGATTCGCCAG
>Ga0187779_10000917_pt1 | contig 19029 bp, 15 predicted proteins | sample 1015_Q2_SP10_10__FD_132435 | JGI IMG/M metagenome (GOLD analysis project Ga0187779, IMG submission 132435) | Tropical peat soil microbial communities from peatlands in Department of Meta, Colombia - 1015_Q2_SP10_10_MG | ecosystem: Environmental > Terrestrial > Soil > Wetlands > Peat | place... | reverse complement strand
CCGGTCCGGATGACAGCCGGAAGTGCTCAATCGTGAATCGAAACGCGACGCGGCTTCCGGATTCGCGGAAAGCGACCGTTCTCCGGCTTGGGATGTGACCGCGGTGGCGAGCATCGTCTCGGAGTACGACCTCTGACTTTCCAGCACGTTCGGTAGCCGTCGGCTGCGACCGGTATCGTCGATGGCGATGCCCGCGGCTGAGCGTGTGCATGAACGGCGCAGGGCTGCGGCGCTTACGCGCCACTACAGCGATGCGGAGGGTCTCTCGATCAGGGAAATCTCCCGGCGGCTGGGACGCGCCGAGGCAACTGTCAAGGCGTACCTGTACGACCCGATCGGCGAAAAGGCGCGCGAGGTCAAGGCGCGCTATCGGGGTGTCTGCCGGGGCTGCGGCGCGCCGACCAGCGCGCGCAACGGCAAGGGCGACGCGTATGCCTATTGCAAAGCGCTGCCGTCCCGGGGCGATCGCGCGGCAATGGACTCGCGAGCGGATCCGTGAGGCGATGCGCGCCTGGCGAGCGCGCTACGGCGCTGTCGCGTCGTCCTACGACTGGTCGCGCACGCACGCACGCCGGCGCGGCGGCGAAGCGCTCAAACGACTACAAGCCGGTGAGTGGCCCGCGCCGTCCACTGTGCTCGATCTGTACGGGAGCTGGGCGGCGGCCCTCGCCGACGCCTTCAACGGCGCCTGAACGTCCGGGAATGCCGCTGACATTACGAACGCGCGCTCGCGCTTGGCCGCCTGTGAACGTCAGCGCCGCAGCGCCGCGACGCTTCTGCCGTTCGTCCGTCGGGGAGGCACGACGCCGCGAGCCTGCGGTCGTCTGTCAGCAGCCGTCGGTTGTAACGAGCCCACAATTCGGGGATCGCCGGCGGTCACGGCCACGCGGTCGAAGCGGCTATCGCAACCGTGCATAGGCATAGCCGGCACGACGACGCCGCTGCCGTGGAAGCGATCGGTGCCAGGGCACGGCCTCAGTGGGTGCGGTCCGGCCGTCGCTTTCCCCGCGCGAAGCAGCAGTCCGATGCCCTACGGAATCAGTAGCGCGGCCGGTGACTTCGGCGTCGCGCGGATCGGCTCGCGGATCCCCTGGGCGATGCAGCCGTCCGCCGCGCACTGAGACGAGTGGTCTTCGTCCCAGCAGCAGCGCGGCCGGAGATGAAATTGACGCCTCGTCTCTCGAGATTGCAGAAGCGCGCGTGCTTGCCGGCTCGCTCCGGGTTCAGCGGCCGGCAAGCGACCTGCCGACTGCTGTTCGCACTGCCGAGGGAGAACGCGGGCGTCACGCCAGACCACCGGTCGTCGTCCAAAGCGGCGGTGTTCAAGCCATCGATCTGCTCGAGTGTGGCTCTCGTGTCGACACGGAGCATGAGCCTCAAGGCGCGCATCCAGACTTCCGCATTCGGAAGCGAGCGCTTCGCCGACCTCGAGTGTGACGTCGCTGGTTCTGGTCCACGAGCGGGAGCGGTGGTGGAGCTGTTCCGCGTTCGCCCGGCACAGCACGAGGCGGCCAGCCGCCGGCTCGGAAGGCTGTGGCTGGTTGCGATCGCGAATTTGAGTCGAGCTTCCGATCGCGAGCGCTCGGTTCGGCCCAAAGCAGCCCTTCCACGTGAACGTCAACGAAGCTCGCATCCAGGGCAGTCGCCGGGGTCGAATTGGGGGTTGTCGCCTCATCGTCGTGACGTCCGCGACAAGTGTTAAGCGCGCGTTGGCACGCGTTTACGAGTAGGTCAACGATCTCGGCCGGATGGGAAACTTCGTTACGAGCAGCATCAATTCTTCTTGTGGGTGGAGGTGGAGGCATCATGAGCGTGGGAGACGCCGGCGACGCGCACGTCGCCGAGATCATGGAGCGAGCGCTCGGACTCGCCGAGGAGGCTCTCGAGCAAATCGCGCGCATCGCGGTGGAGCAGATCCGGAGAGGCGTTGACAGCAGCAATCACGTCGAGGCCGCCGAGCGCGACCTGCGAAGCGCGCTACGCCAGCTCGTCCTGGCGCAACGTGAATGGCGGGCCGCGTCCCGAGCTTCGGTACCGCTCAGTGAGCCCGCCGAAGACATCGCTCGGGTGAGCGCGAACATCTCCGGGGGTCGGTCCTAGCGGCTAATCGGTAGCCACCGGCGACCGACACAGAGAATGCGGCTGGCCACACGGGCGCCCCGCTCCAGCAGGCTGCGTGACACATGCCGAGTGGTTCCGGTCGCTTCACGCCCTGCCAGCGCGGTCGATCCCCCTCACGCAGGCCGCCTCCAACCCCTGAAGCTGGGGGTTGAGGGCGGCGCGGCGCCCCCCGGCTGGCTCGGCGCTTATCGAGTTTGAGTGTGTTGGGAGACAGCGAACGTTGGGGCGGAGGGACTATGTTGGCTGGGGGCGCTTTGGGGCATGTCGCGGCTGTCGGACGCTGACGCGCGTGGGTTGAGGTCGCTCGTTCGCTGGCGGCCTGGCGGGCGCGCCTGCGGGCATCGGTGGGTATCGAGGGCTTCGGCTGATCTCGACCGCGAGGCTGGAGCGGCGGCGAGCGCTTTCGCCTGTCGAGCGGGGGTGTCTGTTCTGGCGGCGGCGTGGGGGTGTCATCCGATTGGGGTGATGCGTGACTGTCGCGGATGGGATGGGGTTTCTGGCCCGAGTGGCCGGATTTTTGGGCTAGCCGAGGCGCGTTTCGATCGTGAGAGATTCGAACATATTGGTCGGTTTTGTGGGGGCGCGACCTCGCGTGTCGGTTCTTGCCTGGCCGGGCCGCCGGGGGTGGCTTGGGCTTGTGTTGCTGGTGTTGCTGGTGCTGTGGTGTGCGTCGCCGGCGTTGGCTGACCGTCCGGTGACCCCTCGGTTCAGCGTCAACGATACGGGGAATATCGCGTTCGCGGCGAACACGTTGGTGGTGTGTCCGGCGTCGGCCGCGGGGTGCACGGCGGCCAGGAATACGCCGACGATCGCCAGCGGGAGCAGCGCTGCGTTGGACAACAACGGGTATGACATGCAGTACGTCAATACCGCGCCGGGGAATGTGCCTGCTCTGGGGGCGGCGTGTCCGGCGTCGGGGTCGTTTGACTCGTCGTCGGCGACGTTGTCGCTGCCGTCGACCGCGACGGTGCTGTTCGCGGGCTTGTATTGGGGGGGTGATACGAGCGGGGGCTCGAACCCCCCGACCCCTGCCGATAGCGGCGCGCCGACGCCCGGGGCGCGGGGTTGTGTGGGGTTGTAGACTCCGGGGGCGTCTGGTTACTCGACGGTGAGCGGCGCGGTCGATCAGTCGTCGAGCTCGGCGACGCGCTACGGCGCGTTCGCCGATGTGACCAGCGTCGTCGAGGCGGCCGGGCCCGGCTCGTACAGCGTCGCGAACGTGCAGACGGGCAAGGGCGGCGACCGGTATGCGGGCTGGACGCTGGTGGTGGTGTATGAGGATCCGACGCAGCCGCCGCGGAACCTGACGGTGGAGGACGGCTTTATCACGATCAATTCCTCGGCGCCGCCGACGACGATCCCGATCACGGGCTTCAAGACGCCGCCGACGGGGCCGGTGCGGACCACGCTCGGGTTCGTGGCCTACGAAGGCGACTCGGGGCTGACCGGCGACAGCGCGTCGCTGAACGGGACGAAGCTGAGCGACGGTGCCAACCCGGCGAACAACTTCTTCAACGGCGGGATCACGAACCTCGGCGTGAACGTCACGACGCGCAATCCCAACGACATCAACAACTGGGATTACGACTCGAAGCTGGTGGTCGCGGACGGGATCCTGCCCAACAACGCCACGTCGGCGAACATCCTGGTCACGACCAGCGGCGATACGTACTACCCGGCGGTGGTGACGCTGGCCACCGACTTGTATGCGCCGCAGATCGCGAGCACGAAGACGGTCGCGAATCTGACCCACCCGGGCGGGCCAGATCAGCTCGGGGACACGCTGCGCTACACGGTGTCGTACACGAATAGCGGGTCGGACGCGGCGGCGAACTTCGTGATGCGCGACTCGATTCCGGCGGGGACGACGTACGTGCCGGGGAGCCTGCAGATCGGCGGGTCGGACGGCTCGTCGAGCCCGACGGACGCGCTCGGGGACGACGCGGGCGAGTTCAACCCCACGACGGGGAAGGTGGTGTTCCGGCTCGGCGCCGGCGGCAATGGCACGACCGGCGGCCAGATCAGGCCGGGGGCCACGGACACGGCGTCGTTCGAGGTCACGATCAACCCGGGCGACAGTCCCGGTCAGCAGATCGTCAACCAGGCTGCCGCAACGTTCACGGCCTGACGCTCGGGACGGCCTTCAGCGACACCTCGCCGCAGGTCACGAACACGGTGTCGGCGCCGAGCCTCAGCTTGGCCAAGAGCCATACCGGGGGGTTCATCGGCGGCCAGACGGTGACGTTCGCGCTCGCGGTATCGAACGCCGGCAACCTCGCGACGAGCGTCACGGTGACGGTCACCGACCCGTTCGCGGCGGGGTCTTTCAGCTCGATCCAGAACGCGAACGGGACCGGTTGGAGCTGCCAGATCGGGGGGCTGACGCTGACGTGTAACCGGAGCGACGGGCTGGCCGCCGGCACGAGCTACCCGCCGATCTTCGTCGATGCGACGGTGGCCGATCCCACGCCGTCGTTCATCTCGAACACCGCGACCGTGTCCGGCGGAGGTTCGGCGCCGGCGAGCGGCAGCGACATCGGCGGAGCCGGCCAGCTCGCCGACGTCTCGATCACCAAAACCGCAGACGCCCCGATCGTGCCGAACGGCGACACGGTCACCTACACCCTGAACGTTCAGAACGCGGGCCCGTCCGCCGCGCAGAACGTGATGGTCCGCGATCCGGTCAACACGGCCTCGTTCGCCGACGTGACAGCTCAGACGAGCCAGGGCAGCTGCGACACCACCGTCTTGTGTTCGCTGGGGACGCTGGCGGCGAACGGCACGGCGACGATCACGGTCACGGCCACCGTGACCGCGCGCGACACGACGCTCACCAACGCCGCCAGAGTGCGGAGCTCGACGTTCGATCCGGACACGTTCGACAAGATCGGCGCTGCCAGCATCACCGTCCCCGCCACCGCCGATCTGGCGATCGCCAAGACCGGGACCGCGAACCCTAACCAGGGCGGAGCCGACAGCTACACGCTGACCGTTGCGAACAACGGTCCGGACAGCGCGCACAACGTGGTCGTCAACGACACGCTCCCGAGCCAGTTCACCGCGACGAGCGCGTCCGCTCCCGGCTTTACCTGCAGCGTCCCGACCGGCCCGGGCGGGACGGTCGTGTGCACCGACCCGCTGCTCACGACCGCTCAATCCCCGGTGCAGATCACGATCAACGGCACGGTCGCCGCGGGCACCGCAGGGCAGACGATCGCCGACGCCGCGACGGTCACCTCCGACAGCGCCGATCCCGACCTGACGAACAACACCGCGACGTTCAACCAGCTGATCGGCCCAGCGGCCGACCTGACGATCACGAAGGCGGCTCTGCAGAGCGACGGCGTGACCCCGCTGACCAGCCCTCTGGTCGCGCCGTTCCCCGCCCCGTTCGTCTACCAGTTGATGGTCACCAACAACGGCCCGACCGACGCGAGCGCCGTGACCGTCACCGACCCGCTACCCAGCGGCATCGCGTTCGTCTCGGCGACCTCCGGACAGGGCGGCTGCAGCGCCACCGGCCAGACCGTCACCTGCAACCTTGGCACGGTCGCAGCCGCCCAGTCGGTAACGATCAACCTGAACGTGACCGCGGCCGCGTCTACCGCGGGCACCGCGCCCCAGAACACCGCGAGCGTCTCCAGCCCAACGCCTGACCCCAATCCCACCGGCGCGACATCGGCGACCGCGACGATCGGCGTCGGGACCGTGGCCAACCTCGCGGTATCGAAGGGCGTCTCGCCGCAGACCGCCAACGTCGGGGACATCGTCACCTACACCCTGACCGGGACGAACGACATATCGATCGGGGAGTCCAGCGGGGCGCCCAGCGAGCTGGGCACGACGGGCGGGGTGATCACCGACATCCTCCCGCCCGGGCTCCAGTTCGTCTCCTCGAGCACGTGCACGGCCGCGGCCCAGACGGTGACCTGCCACCTCGGCCCAATCGCGCAGGGACAGGCCGTGACCGCGACCTACACGGCCCTGGTGACCTCCGCGGCCGCGGGACAAAGCGTGACCAACCAGGCCTCGATCGCGACCGAAGCGACCCCGCCTTCCGCCCAGTGCCCTACGGGGTGCCCGACCCTCCCGGACTACAACCCCAGCGACAACACCGACTCGGCGACGGTGAACGTCAACCCGCTCGCCGACCTGTCGCTGACCAAGACCGTCTCAAACGGGAATCCCGCTGTCGATGCCGAGGTCGACTACACCCTGACGGCGAGTAACGCCGGCCCGAACGACGCGACCGGGGTGACGATCACCGACCCCTTGCCGGCCGGCCTGGACTTCATCAACGCGACAGCCGGCTGCGAGAACCAGAGCGGCACCGTCACCTGCGACGTCGGCACGGTACCCGCCGGCGGGAGCGCGTCGGTGACGGTCCGGACCCACACGACAAACGCGGTCGCCGGCACGGCGGTCACGAACCTGGCCACCGTGTCCAGCGACGACCTCGATCCCAACCTGGCCAACAACCAGGCCAGCGCGACGGTCGACGTGCAGCCGCTCGTCGACCTCAGGCTGACGAAGGTCGCGTCCAACCCGGCGCCGGCGGCGGGCGGCCCGGTGAGCTACACCCTCACGCTGATGAACCGCGGCCCGAGCCCCGCGACCGGGGTCACGATCGCCGATCCGCTCCCCAGCGGGCTGTCGTTCGTGTCGGCGAGCGCCGGTCAGGGCAGCTGCGGCGCCCACGGACAGACCGTCATTTGCAATCTCGGCACCGTCGTCGCCGGAGGCACGGCGATCGTGACGATCACCGCCAACGTCGGCGCCTCGGCGGCGGGCACCTCGGTGCAGAACACCGCGACGGCGTCGGCGAACGAGCCGATCGCGCAGCCCCAGCTGCTGAGCGCCAAAGCGAGGGTCAACCCCGTCGCCGCCCCGATCATCAACCCCCCCGCGGCGGCCACCGAAGCCGACCTTGACCTGACCAAGACCGTCGATCACACCCAGGCGCCGTTCGGCAGCGAGTTGAGATACACGATCACGATCACCAACCACGGCCCCGCGAGCGCCGCGACGCCGACCGTGACCGACGCCTTCTCCGCGCCCGCCGAGATCATCTCCGTGCACAGCCCGACCGGCATCTGCTCCGAGAGCAAGCCGATCACCTGCCAGCTCGAAGCGATCCCGCCCGGCGGCCGGGCCACGATCACCCTGATCGCGCGCGCCGGATCCCTCGGCGAGTTGCGCAACACTGCAAGCATCGCTACGCCGACCCCGTTGACGCCTACATCGCGCACGCTCGCGACCGCCACGACCAAGCTCACGCCAGGCCCGCACAGCCGCCTCGTGCTCCACGACGCCGCTCGCCCACCGACGATCCCCGCCGGCGGGACGGCCACGTACTTCCCGAGGGTCAGCAACCCGAACCCGTGGCCGCTGCACAACGTCAAGGTCTGCGACCGGCTGCCCGCCCGCACGAAATTCGTGGCCGCCAGCCTCGGAGCCAAACTGACCGGCCGGCTCGTGTGCTGGACGATCAGAATGCTCCCCGACGGCTCCAGAACCGTTTGGATGCGCGTCGAGCCGCTGCTCGGCATCACCGGACGCCTACGCGACGCCGCCACCGCCACCGCGACCCCGGAAGGACACAGACTCACCGCGCGCGCCAACGCGCAAGTGCTCGTCACCCCCGCCGGGCGGTGCGGGTCGGCAGCCGACCGGCCCGACCAGCGGTCCTCCGCCGGCCCGTTGGCTGTGGCCGCCTGCTGATCCCCTCAGCGCCCGTACCATCTCAGGAGTCCAACGCGGCTCGCGACGACCTCGTCGGCGCGTCGCGTTCCCTTGGGTTCCAGTTGTCCTGCCCGGTCGGCCGCATGCGAGCCCCTACATGGCAAGACGATCGCCGGGCGCCGGCGGCCGGCGCGATCGAGGCGTCACCCGAAGCGATGGCCGGGGCCTCGAGACCGCGAGACTAGAATGCGATCCCGTCGAATTCGTTCGTCCGCGTGATCGGAAACGTTGGCTTTGCAGGAGCGCCGTCATGAGTGGCCGCGCGATGGCATTCACGCGATAGCGCGAGTGTCGCCGGATCACTCCGGCGCCGCGTTCTGCCTACGCAGCGTCGGTCGCGCTGGCGCACAGTCCAGTCTCTGAGTTCCGCGCATGGAAGGTCCGACCGTCGCGACGGCGAGAGACGTGCAACGCCGGCGAAGCAAGGATCTGACCGAGGCGAAATCATCACCGGCGCCGCCGGCAAATTTACGGAAGGAGGGCCGAGGTGGCGTCGGGCCCCGTGATGTCCACGGTGGCCATGCGTTCAGCAGATTGCGGGAATCTTCGATCGAGACGACCACGTCTATTGAATTCTGGTCGCGCTGGTCGCGCCGGAGCTGCCGTCGCGTGTGTGCGTTGGCGAACGCGACGTTCAGGGGCTGGCTGCCCGGACCCGCCGCTGGGCCGGCTCCAGGTCGAACGACGCCGGGTCGAAGTCGTCGGCGTCCTTCAGCTCGGCGTAGCCCCAGGGCCCGCCGCAGTCCTCGGGCGGGCGGGCGCCTTTGCCAGTGAGAAGCACTGGTCGCCCGTCGTCGGCCTCCGGCTCGATCACCTTCTCGAGCACGATGTCGTGCTCCCAGTTGTCGCCGAAATCGTAGGTATAGCGGACGCGATCCTTTGGGCCGAGCAGCACCTCGTCGAGCGTGGTCTCGGCCTCGTCGGCGCAGTCGTTGTCCCACTCGGGATCCGGGACGCCGATCTTCTCGCCCTCGTACTCGAAGCTGTGCAGGTGCGTGTCGGTCCAGCCGAACGCCGCCTGGATGATTTGATGGAGCATCGCGAAGGTGGTGTCGGCGCGGACCTGGACGCGGCGCCAGACGGGCGGCTTGCTGATCCCCTTCAGCGTGATCTTCAGCTGGAGGATCTCGTCGGGCTCGATCGCCTGCGGCACCTCGAGGTCGGCGAGGTCCAGCTCGCTGCGCGCGTTCCAGCCCTTGATGAAGGTGCCCAGCGCCTGCTCGTCCTCGAGATCGACGCCGGCCGCCTTCGCCGCCAGCAGGAACTGCTTGGAAGGCCCGCCGACCGCCGGGTCGAGGGCGGCGTCAACCATCTCCTTCACCCACTTGCCGATCGATCCTCGGGTCTCGTTGGCGGCCCAGTCCGGGATCCCGCGCCGACGGGCGGCGAAGCGCACCCAGGCGTCGAGCGCGGCAGGCAGGCAGTCGAGCAGCTCGGGCGTCGCGAGGACCTTGCGCGGGATCCAGTCGGTCATGAACAGCTCGACGACCACCGGGCTCCAGCGCAGCGGGTCGCCGTCTGTGTAGCCGGCGCAGAAGTCGATCGCCAGCGACGCCACCCAGGCCTCGTCGCCGTCGGGCGCGAACTCGCGTCCCTCGGGCGAGGAGAGGAACTCGTCGCGCAGCCTGTCGCGCTCCTGGCCTGAGAGCTCGGCGGGATCGGGCGGCTCGACCGCGCCCGGCGTCTGGTCGGCGCGCAGGAGCGCCAGCGCCCGCCCGGGCCAGAAGTCGTCGTCGACGGGCGGGTCCCAGGTCATGTCCGTCCGGGCGATCGCCGCCCGGACCAGCCCGGCGGCGATGCTGGGCTCGATCTGCTCGAGCTCCAGCTCGGCCTCGTCGCCAGTCGAGTAGCGGCCCATCGCGCCCGCGACCTGCTCGATCGACTCGGCCAGCAGGACGTCCTTGGCCAACCCGCCAAGGTTGCGGTCGATCAAGATGCCGACCGCCATCGTCTCGCCATCAGGATGGCGGCTCTCGAGCAAGACCGTGCGGGCGTCGTCGAACACCGCCTCGCTCATGACCGCGGCGCCGACGATCTCCGACTCGCCGATTTGCTCGATCCACCGCGGGGCACCGGCCTTCGGCGTCGAGCCGGCGAGCAGCTCCGCCGCCAGGGTGCCCAGCTCGCCGTCGTCGAGCTCCGCGATCGCCGCCAGCGCGACCGTGGCGGCGGGATCGTCGAACGTCGCCAGCCGGGTGACGAGCGGCCCACCGAACAGCAGCGCGGGATCGACCTCGACCGCGTCTGGAAACGGCAGTCCATGCCGCTGCTCGCGGAAGGTGCCGAGCAGGTGCGACGCCCACGCCTCGGCGGCGAGCGCCGAGTCGACCTCCACCGCCGACTGCGCGATCATCCGCGCGACACGGGCCTCCTCGGGGACGGCCCCGTGTCGCGCCTGCTCGCGCTCGTGGCGCTGCGCCACCCGAGCCGGGTGGCCGCCGGAACCGCGTCGTCGTCTGCCGCCGCTCAAGCTTCAGACGGTAGACCGCGCGCCGCGGCGGCGCTCGGCCGGATCCCGCAACTAGCGCCAATCCCGGCGACGAGAGGACGGCTCGGCTTACGTCCATGGCCGCAGCTGTGGCGGCATCTGCGATCGAGGCCGGCAGCTGCGTGCGATCTTGAGGAGGCTGGGATCGTCGCGGATGGGTTTGGAGCGGGAATCCGCAACTTTCATCGGAACGCCGCTGATAACGGCACCACCGAGGAACCGGGGCGGCGCTCCGCCAGCGCAAGTGGTCCGGGCCCGACGGGGCCTCCGTTCTCGCCCCCAGAACCGCGCCGTGATTCAGCTACCGACGGGGACAGGTGGCGATGGGAGCATCCGCAGGAGGTCAGCGGGCAGCTCACGGGTCGCGTGCCAGTACTCCAGACCGACCAGACGTCGGTCGGTGGGGTCGAGTTCGCGCAAACCGAACTCTGTTTCCTCGGCTACGACCGTCGCAGGGTCGTATGCCTCGAAGCGCAGCCACGCGATATCCGCCTTGCTGTCGTAGTGGCCGTCGATCTTCATCGCATCTCCATGCTAGCCCGTCCGCCAGAGCGTGACGATGACAGCGACGAGCTCGTCACCGTCGGCAGGATGGTTGTACGCAATCGCCAACCTGCCGGAGACAACCAGCCAATCGGCCGCGCCCGTGTTCTTCGATCGGCTCGGGTGGCCTTCGAGCACGGCGCCTTCCACATCGATACGGGTGATTCCCAGGAGCTGCGCCTTGGCCAACGCATGATCGTCCATGCAACGATCCGGGGCGCGTCGGGCATCATCTGATCATCCGAGCCGTTCCGGACGGAGCCAGGACATCCGGGGCGCAGTTATGGCTCAGGACCTCCCCTGCTTTCGCGATCCCCGACACCGCGATGGCCACGGTCGGCGAGACCCGCGATGCGCGGACCGTGGAGGTGCGATGACGTTGCTGGGGGCAGGATTCACGCCGACTCGGTACCTGCCACAACTGCTGCACGCCGGTGATCTACACCCCCATCGGGATCATGTCCTCGCTGGCCATGGGACACCCTATCGAGACAGCCCATCCGCGCCATCTGGTTCTGAGCCTAGCCATGGAGCAAGCGACCACGGGTCGAGTTGGACGCTCCAGCGCGGTGCCGGCCAGTTCTCGTGTGCCCAGGCGAAGACGCTCGCGCCGTCAGGCAGCGTGACCTGGCCGTGGCTGCTCCCGACAACGATCCACGGGTGCTCTGGGTCGTGCTCGGGCACCGTGTAGCTGTAGTCAGGCACGAACAGATGTTCGCATTGCTGTCAACAGGCCGTTGCGATCACTGCGCGATGGAGTGGCGTCCCGGTGTCGCCGCTCAGCGAAGCTGTGTATGTGATAGGTAGGTGAACCCTGTGGTTGTCGATGTGAAACATAGTTGTCCGTCGGGTCTCTCCGTCAGGTCCAACGGTGGCAGTCTCGGAGCTATTGCTCGACGCTGGTGATCTTCGCGATTGCGGCGGCGAGGGCCTGGTTGTAGCGGGCGGTCGAAGCGCCCGCGACGGTGTCGAGGAGTTCGATCCGTCGGCCCTGTCTGACGAGCGTCTCGTCGAGGGTCCATGTGAACGGCCGTCCCTGGTACTGCGACGGGATCGTGATTCGGTGGCGCTAGCTCCCTGACCGACGTCGGCCAGCAGGCGGGTGCGGACGTTGGGTGAGCCGGTGATGTAACCGCGGGCGCGCAGCGCGGCGACGACGAACTGACCGCGACAGGTTTGGAGCGTCTCGTCGGCGAACGCCAGCAGCGCGCGACTGGCGGCCCTGCTTGTGGCGTACACATAGGTCCCCGTGCGCAGCTCCATGCGCTTGTACTCAATGGTCGGCGAAACCGCTCGTGCGGTGCGTCCTGCCCGAATGGCGGTATCGGCGCATCTGAGCGCGTCATCAGGGGCGGCGTTCTCACGCCAGGCTCCTGGAAGCATTCGGTGCATCACCACCAACTGTTCGGAGAGTGTGTGCCGTGCCAGCGCGGTGTCGGTCTGGGCTTTCGGCGCGGGGTGGTCGTGCTCGAGTGATTCGTGCCGCAGGCGCATAGCAGCACCGCGAGGGTCGAGGTGAAGGGTGCGCTCAGGACCCGTATCCGTCGAGTCATGGCCGGCGACGATAACCGAATGCGGGTCGCCGCGTCTCGCCTTCAAAAGCGTGCAGTCGCTGCATGGGCGGCGACGGGGGCCGGCGCGACCATTGGAACCGTGGCATTCCCGCCGGCGATCCCCGGTTGTGGGCTCCGTACAACCGGCGGCTGCTGACGGACGACCAGGGATTCGCGGCGTCGCGCCTCCGCGACGGACGAATCTCGCACTGCGGGCGACGCTGATTTCGCTCTGCTGCTTCTCACTCGGTTGCAGAGTCGTGCCCGGCGACGATGTCCGACTCCGCGACGGTCGGCAGAGGTGTGTGCGAGTCGTACGACCCGGAGTGTGTCGAGGGAAGCGCGAGAAGTCGCTGTCCGCGGCTTCCTTATGGTTGCTGGCCCAGGAACCTGATGGCGATTCGGCGAGGGTGCCAGAGGCGACTGGGGAGCCCATCGCCCGTCATCGCCGGCGCGACCGTGACCGACTCGATCGTGTCGGTGATCAGTCGTCGCCAAGCCGCTAACCGTTTCGCCGGTTCGCGCAGCTTGTCGATCTCGTCAGGACCGATGATGTTGCTCTTGCCCCCATCGCCGAGTCGGGCCCGGGCGGCGTGCGGGTCATCGAGGGTCTTGGCGAGTTTCTCCAAGGTCTCCTGGCTCGCGGGCCGGCTCAACAAGCCAAGCTCGCCGAGCTGCCGGATCGTGTCGTCAAGATCCGCGCTGGCGCGCTCGATCGCCTCGTCCGCCTCGCGAATCTGCCGCCCGCGCGACGCGCGTTGGTGCGCGTCGGCGGTGGTCGAGTACGCCCGGAGGGCGTCCAGCACGATCGCCTCGACCCGGTCGGCCTGGACCGCCGCTCGTCGCCGGCAGCGGTTGGCGCGCGTCGCCGCAGCGGTAGCCGCCGCTGTCTGAGTTGATGACCGTCCGCGACCCGCATGTCCCGCAGCGCAGCACCCCCAGGCGGGCGCCGTGGCTGCTCCGGGGAGTCCAGCGAAGCGGTTGGCAGGCAAGCGGATCCGCTTGCGCGAGACGCTTCCGGTCGTCGTGGAGGAGGGGAGGTTCTTGCGGGTTCGCGGATCGCTCCGGTTGAGCGCCGGTATAACCAGTGCGTGGCGCTCGCTCCCTGCTCGGACCTGTCGGCCGCTGACTGGATTGCCACCAGCGAGCTTGTGTGGAGCGACCTGGTGGTGTTCGGGCCTTCGGGCTTTGCCGCCTATTCCCGGTTGCGCTTCATTCCTGATCCCGCCTTTGAGGGCCAGCGCGAGAACGATGTGGCCTTGGACTGTGATGCCATCCCGGATGTCGCCGATCAGTGGCGGGCGCTGTTGGAGCTGCTCGCCGCGCATACCAGCACCCCTCAGGAGTGCTACTTCTGCCTGTGGGACGGTTGGCCGGACCCTCCGCATTCGTTGTTGCAGGTGCCGAAGCTCAAGATCCCCCGCAGCGACGGCATCCCGAAGCGCGCCTACTTCCTGTTCCGGGGACCGCTGCCCGCTGCCGTCGACTGGGTCGGCGACGGTGCCATGCAGGGCGGCCCGCAGGTCTGGCCCGCTGGGGTTCCGGGGTATGAGCCCGCGTTCGTGTGGCCGGCCGACCACGCCTGGTGCGTGGCCAACGACGTCGACCCGCACTGGGCCGGGATCGGAGGGGACGCGCCGCTGATCGAACGACTGGTCGCCGACCCGCGTCTTGATGCCGTTGCCGCCGACCCCGCCGACGACCAGCCCTTTTATCGCTGACAACCTCCAGGCCGGAACGTCCGCACGACGCCGCGCGGGAGCCTCGCACTGAATTACAGCGTCATGAAAAGTTGCAGTCAACTGTTGTTTTGTCTACACTGGCTGAATGAGCAGCGGCGGCGGACTGCGCGAACGCAAGAACGCTCGCACGCGGGAGGCGATCGAGCGCGCGGCGCTCGAGCTGGCGCTCGAGCAGGGCTTCGACCGCACGACGGTTGACGAGATCGCGCAACGGGCCGATGTCTCGCCGCGGACCGTGTTCGTGCGCTATCCGACCAAGGAGGCCATCGCCTTCGGCGATCCCGAAGCGAGCGCGTCCGGGTTCCGCGCGTGGCTCACCCGCTTCGAGGAGTGGCTGGATGCCGCCGACGGCGATCTGATCGATCGGCTCGTCGAGTACGTCCGCGTGAGCACGCAGGCCGCGGGCGCGCAGTCGGAGCTCGAGCAACTGCGGCGGCGGGCTCTACTCGGAGATCCCGATCTCCGGCGCAGGCTGCGCGGGCTGCTCGACACCGCCGAGGAGGCGATCGCGGCGCGGCTCGCCGAGCAACTGGACCTGCCCGCCGACGACGCCGGCCCGAGAGTGTTCGCGGCAGCGGTGGTTGGGCTGCTGCTTGCTATGGCCAATGACGGTGCCTCCGGTCCATCGGGCTCGACCGGTGGCAGCGCGCGCGGCCTCGGTTTTGTGCGGGCCGGGCTCGACGCGCTGCGAGCGAGCGGGGGCCGCTGACCGACCAGATCACGTAGCAAGTCAATCGACGCCGCCTTGCGCGGCACCGAGGAAGGAGAGAGGTTCCAATGAAGAGGTTCAACGCCGCGCGCCGCGCGGCGGGAACGATGTGCGTGCTGGCCTCGGCGGTCTTGGCGGTCGCCGCGGCTGGCGCACCGCCGGCCGCCGCGGCCGCGCGCTGCCGCTGGATGGACGCGCGCCAGAGCCCGCAGCGGCGCACCGATGAGCTGCTGGCGGCGATGTCGCTGGACGACAAGGTGGCGCTGGTCACCGGGCAGATCAGCTTCGGCACCAACCCAACCAATCCGGGCTCGGCCGCTGTGGTCGCCGCGAATCCCGCCCTCTGCATCCCCGCGTTGGTGATGAACGACGCGGGTGCCGGGATCGGCGACCTGCAGACCAACACCACCGCCTACCCCGACCCGATCGGCCAGACGGCCACCTGGGATCGCGCCGCGCAACAGCAACTCGGGCGCGCGCTGGGCGAGGAGGCGTTCACCAAGGGCGTCAACGTGTTGCTCGCCCCGGGGATGAACATCGTGCGCACGCCGCTGGACGGGCGCACGTTCGAGTACGCGGGCGAGGACCCGTTTCTCGCCGGCGAGTCCGCGGCGGCGACGATCCGCGGCATTCAGAGCGAGCACGTGGTGGCGACGGCCAAGCACTACGCGCTCAACAGCCAGGAGACCAACCGCAACACCAACTCCGAGGACGCCGACGAGCAGACGATGCAGCAGATCTACCTCGCACCGTTCGAGACCGCCATCAAGGAGGGCGGCGCCGGCGCGGTGATGTGCGCCTATAACAAGGTCAACGGCGTCTACTCCTGCGAGAACCCGAACCTGCTCACCACCGTCCTCAAGGGCCAGTTCGGCTTCGACGGCTGGGTGATGTCGGACTGGTTCGCCACCCACTCGACCGCCGACAGCGCCAACGCCGGGCTCGACCAAGAGATGCCCGGCGGCCAGTATTTCGGGTCGGCGCTCAAGAGCGCCGTGCAGGCCGGGCAGGTGCCGATGTCGCGGCTGGACGACATGGTGTACCGGATCGCCTTCACGATGTTCCGGCTCGGGCTGTTCGATCACGTCCCGGCGGAGGGCACGGCCGCCGCGAACGCGAACGCGGAAACCCCCGCGCATGTGGCCATCGCGCGGGCCGTGGGCGATGAGGGCGCGGTGCTGCTCAAGAACCAGGGGCCCGTGCTGCCGTTGTCGACCCAGGACAAGACGATCGCGGTGATCGGCCCCGGCGCCGACGACGCCGGCGCGCAGAGCGCCTACCAGGGCGCGGGCAGCGCCCATGTGCCACTGTTCGGCACGAAAGCCGATGTCGTGAGCCCGCTGAGCGCGATCACCGCGCGCGCCGCGGCCGACGGCGGCTCGGTTGTGTTCGACAACGGCGCCGACCCCCAGGCCGCGGCGGCGGTCGCCCGGACGGCCGACGTTGCCGTCGTCGTGGTCTACAACATAGCCACCGAGGGTGTCGACCTCCCCGACCTCAACCTGCACAGCGGCAGCTGCAACGTCATCACCGGCTGCAAGTACGACGGCACCGACGAGGACGCCTTAATCAGTGCCGTCGCCGCCGCCAACCCCCACACCGTCGTCGTCCTGCAGACCGCCGGCCCGGTCGCGATGCCGTGGCTGTCGGCTGTCCCGGGCGTGCTCGAGACCTGGTACCCCGGCCAGCAGGACGGCAACATCGTCGCCGACCTGCTCTTCGGCGACGTCAACCCATCCGGGAAGCTTCCGGTGACCTTCCCCGCCAGCGAGTCCGACGGTCCGCTCACGACCCCCGAGCAGTACCCCGGCGTCGACCTGCACTCGATCTACTCAGAGGGCATCTTCGTCGGCTATCGCTGGTACGACAAGAACGGTGTCACACCGCTGTTCCCGTTCGGCTACGGCCTGTCGTACACAACGTTCGCCTACAGCGACCTGAAGGCGACACCGGACCACGGTGGCCTCAACGTCCGCTTCACGCTGACGAACACTGGCGACCGGGCCGGCGCCGAGGCGGCGCAGGTCTACGTTGGCCCGAGCCCGAACACCTCGCTGCCGCAGGCGCTGCGGTCGCTTGCCGGCTACGAAAAGCTCTGGCTGCGCCCCGGCGAGTCGCGCCGGGTCACGGTTGACGTGCCCGAGCGCCAGCTGTCGAGCTGGAACCCGGATTCCCATGGCTGGGAGCTCGGGACCGGCGTCCGCGCTGTGTGGGTGGGCGGCTCTTCGGCGGACCTGCCGCTGCAGACGACGGTGCGCGTGCACGGCCACTGACCAACCGACTGCAGAACGTGCCGACGGGGACGATCCCCGTCGGCACGTTACGCCTTCGCGGTGCGCTGGAACACGTGGGTCCAACCGCGCTCCGACTGGTGGGTCCCGCCGGAAGCGGTCGGTTGGTTGCGGCCGCCGCCCCATGTCTCATCTCTGCTGCTCGGTCGCCCGAGGGGCACTCTCGAGCGCGCTGTCCCTTCCCATGCTACGCAGCCAAGACAGCGCGGCCGAGAACGCGTCACCGCGCTGCCCCTATCGGACGCACATGCAGCCACGCATCGCTGCGGAACACACCCGCGGCACGACGATTGCAATGCTTGCAAGGCCCGGTGCTTGAGGATCCGGCCGATCGATCGGCTGCCCACCCTGGAAGGCCGACCATCATTGCATTGTCGTAAGGCCGTCGTCGATGGTGCCGTGGTTGCCCCGGTTCAGAGCAACTCACGTTGTCTCGCGAGCAGCCGTTCTATAGGATCCTACCGAGCAGGATGGAGCACGTCTATCTGACGTCGGGCAAGCGCGGCGGACGCGCAAAGTCGTCGAATGGTCAGACGCATGCGGTGACGAGGGCGCGGCATTTCCTCAGTCGGTCCGCAGGCGAACCACTGCCTCGCGAGCTCGCCCTGGCCGCGAACGCGCGCTACGGCTTCGACTTCAGCCGTGTGCGTGTGCACAGCGATGCCGCAGCGGTAGCGTCCGCTCGCGCCGTTGGAGCGCGGGCGTATGCTCTCGCCGACCGCGTCGTATTCAACGATCGCGAGTACCGGCCTAGCTCCGCCGCGGGGCGGGCGCTCCTCGACCATGAGGTCGCACACGTTGCGCAATGGAAGGCTGGCGGAAGCCATAAGCCGGACTCGCCGGTACGCGCCAGCACACCGGTTGCACCGTGCGAGGCGGAGGCGAGCCGAGCTGAGCAACAGCCCGTGACGCCCGCGCCGCTGCAGACGCCGCTTCTACAGCGCAAGCCGATATCGCGGGACGGTCCTGCGCTCTGGGGCTCGTACCACATCGACCTCAAACCGGATGACCAGCAACCGCGACGAGCGCACGCCGAGATCACGTTTACGCCCGACCCTAGCGGTCCGCCGAGTGACGAGATCAGTTTCATTCAGATCGCGAATGCTGGGGCGCTCGGAAACGCGCTCACAGCGCTTCGTTCGGACCAGAGGGATATCGAAAACTACACGACGACGTCTGACCCCGCCGCGGGTGTAAAGGGGGGATACCACGTTGACATCGACCCGGCTGGAAAGCGACCGCGAGCGCAGCCGACGGATCCGATCATCTCGCCCGAGTACCCCCATCTGAAGGCGCAGGCTTCGCAGCCCAAACCCATACAAGTCGGGGGTCTGAGTCTGTCGGGCGGCGGTCCGCTGGGACCACAGCGCGGACACAACCGTCCGGGCGACAGCGCCCCCGTCACGATGACGGATACGCCCGGGGGAGGCCCCGTATCAGCCGACTTCGAGTTCGAATCGGTGGCGTATGCGAAGGATCATCCCTTTGGGTATGGCACGGTATCTTGGGGCTTTCATTACGACCCGTTTCCCGCTTCCCGGGCACCTCACATCACCAACGAGCACGCCACTTTCGAGAAGCGGCTGTCGCCGACCTTCGCCGCCGCTGTGCGCGCGTTTCAACAGTTCTACAAGAGCTGAGCCGCCCCCAAGCGACCTCGACCAGGCGCTTGATCGGCTGCACCCGGACGAGCAACATTCGGATCGTTCGGGACCGCTCGCTAGTGTAATGTCTCAGAAATAACTTGACATAGAGTTTCGGGTGATGTAGGGTGCGGCTGTGGCTGGCGCTGCCCCGATCGACCTGTCGGCCGAGGACAAAGGGACACTGGAGCGATGGG
>Ga0187779_10000913_pt1 | contig 19083 bp, 16 predicted proteins | sample 1015_Q2_SP10_10__FD_132435 | JGI IMG/M metagenome (GOLD analysis project Ga0187779, IMG submission 132435) | Tropical peat soil microbial communities from peatlands in Department of Meta, Colombia - 1015_Q2_SP10_10_MG | ecosystem: Environmental > Terrestrial > Soil > Wetlands > Peat | place... | reverse complement strand
TTCCAGTACGGCGAGGACATGGTCTATAGTGGTAAGTGGGGAAAGAACATTACTGCCGAGCTCGGCGCACCGAGAACTATTCCTGGTTCCCGCGGCAGGGACACGGTGGACATCCTCCCGAAGTCTGTTCTCGCGACGCGTGCATTCCAGAAAGAACTCCAGGATGGCGACATTATCTATTGGGCCAAAGATCCGAAGAAGCGCTCTGCAGATGAAATCGTAGCTCATCTCTCGATTGTCCGCGTCAAATCCGGAAAGCCCTACCTGATCCATGCTGCAGGCAGCAAGGGAAAGGAAGGATCCCCCGGTGGCGGCGTGGTGAAAGAGGTTCCCTTCGCAGAATATGTGCATTCGATGCGATTCATCGGCGCATTCGTAACACGATTCGAACAGTAGTCTTTCGTAGCAATTATCGCTTGATAGTTCTTGCTCCTCTCTGATATTCCTTGCTGTAATAATCTCGACAAACGATGCTTGAGTAATGACGGCCTGTATGATGTAAAAATGCTCTTCCCGCCCGAGATCACATGAACCATGCCCGTGCCGCCCATGGTCTCTGAGGCAATCCAGTCCTGGCGTTTGGACCGGAAAGGAGATTAGAGCCCAAATAATAACTTGACAAATACCTGTATTCTCAAATAATATAAGCCTCACCCATAGCGGTGCTACGCCGATATGGGAATATCTTCAGCCCATGGACAGGCTCATGCCATGCTGTCCAGCGATGCTGCGGACCGGGGTAGCTTGACAATCAAGACCTTTGCCAGGGTGAGTAGAAGCGGGTCTTCTCTTCATCGGGTAAAGGTCTTTTTTTCTGATAGGACAGGGGAAAATGGTGAATAGAAAAATAAATAAAATCTTGATTGCGAACAGGGGAGTTCCGGCAGTGAGGGTCATGCACACCTGCAGGGACCGCAAGATCCCGACCGTTGCGGTTTACAGCGACCCAGACCGTCTTGCCCATCATGTGTTCATGGCCGACGAAGCAGTGTACATTGGCGCCGCGCCGCCGGCAGAGTCCTATCTTAACATGGACAAGATGATCCGGGCTGCCCTTGAGAGCAAGTCTGACGCGATTCATCCCGGCTGGGGTTTCCTCGCGGAAAACGCGGAATTTGCGCAAAAGGTGATCGATGCGGGCCTCACCTGGGTGGGTCCTTCTCCCCAGGTCATAAGCCTGCTGGGAGACAAGATCGAGGCCAAGGCACTGGCAAAGAAGGCCGATGTGCCGACCATTCCGGGTATTGACGCGGTCACTAGCATCGATCAGATCAAGAACTGGATGGAGAAGGACGATGTTTCCTATCCCATCATGATCAAAGCCGCGGCAGGCGGCGGTGGAAAGGGTATGGTCAAGGCCGAAAATGACGAGCAGCTGCCGCAGGCAATGGCTCGCGCCCGGTCCGAAGCCAAGAAATCATTCGGCGACGATACCATCCTTGTTGAGAAGTATATCGAGCGGGGCAGGCATATCGAGGTCCAGATCGTGGCCGACACCCACGGAAATGTGGTCCACCTCTATGAGCGGGAATGCACGCTCCAACGCAGAAACCAGAAGATCATAGAGGAGGCTCCGTCGCCCAGCCTTGATGAGAACCTGCGGAAAGAGATCTGCTTGACCGCGACTCAATTAATGCGCGAAATCGGCTACACTACGGCCGGCACCGTCGAGTACATTTTCGATTCTGCAACGAGAAAGTTCTATTTCCTCGAAGTGAACACTCGACTCCAAGTAGAGCACGGCATCACGGAGCTGATCACCGGCCTGGACATAGTCGGCATCATGATCGACGTTGCCGTGGGCCGGAAGCTGCCCTTCAAGCAGTCAGCCATCCGGCCGAACCGGTGGGCGCTCGAGGTCCGGCTGAACGCCGAAGACCCGAAGAACTTCAGCCCCTCCTTCGGACAGATCACCAGGCTGCTGGTCCCCATGGGACCGAACGTGCGCGTGGCCTCTGGCGTGTTCGAGGGCGGAGACATTCCCGCATACTACGATTCTCTTTTCATGCTGCTCATGACTGCCGGTGCGGACCGGAAGGATGCCATCAAGGTCATGGACCGGTCTCTTGGCCGCAACCTCCGGGTCGAGGGGGTAAAGACGCTGCAGCCGCTGCTACTCTCCATTATCCGACATCCCTCGTTCATATCCGGGGAATTCTCAACGCGATTCATCGAAGAGCATATGGACGAGCTGATCTCTATGTTTAGTGAGAAGAACAGTGAGGACGAAGTGCTCAAGATCGCGCGATATGTGGCTGAGATCTCGGCGCTCGGGCCACAGAAATGGATGTGAGGTAAGGGTAGATGGCAAATGACAGAGGGCAGAAGACAAATTCAATGAGTTCCGATAATGAGTTGCGGAGCCGGGGCGGCATCTTCGTGCGGCCCGGGATGACACCGAAAGAGATAATCAAGGCAACACGCGCACTTCCAGGGGTCTGCCTCACCTCGGTGGGAATGCGGGATGCCGGGCAATCAGATTTTAAAAATCGCCATCGCATCTACGACCTGAAGACCCTAGCTCCCTATTATAATAACATGGGGCTGTTCAGCGCCGAATGTCACGGCGGCGCACGATGGCATGTGGGAATAATGAACAGAAGAGAAAGCCCGTTTGAAGAGACCGCTCTTCTTCGCGATCTTATGCCGGACGTACTTCTCCAGACTCTCATACGGGAGACAAACCTATGGGGCTACAGGCCCTATCCGAAGAACGTCATCGAGCACGCTGTTGCTCAGGTGGACATCGATGTCTGGAGATGTTTTTCATTCCTGAACGATGTGAGGAACATGCGCAGTGTCGCGGAAGTCGTCATGAAAAGAGGACGGCTTTTCGAGCCGACCATATCATTCACGACCGCGAACTGGACCACCAATGAGTACTATCTCAGGGTCATCAGGGATATTGTCGACTTGTGCTCAGGAATCGATGAGATTGTCTTGTGCGTGAAGGACATGGCAGGTGTCGGCGATGTGACCCGGATCGGCAACTTGATCGATGCGATCAAGCAAGTCTATCCCGGGCTGGTAATCAATTATCATCGGCATATAACCGATGGGCTTGCAATTCCCGCCCTTCTATCGGCAGCAAAGGCAGGCGCAAAGATATTCGATGTGGAAGAAGATTCCCTGGTCCGTTTCTACGGACACTCGCCGATACTCGGTGTTCATGCGTTCTTTGAAGAATCAGGGATCACCGTGCATGTCAATCGGTCAGAGGCGGAGGTCGCGGTCCGGAAGGTGCGTGAATGGATAGGACATTATGACTGGGCAGAATCGCCGTTTAGAGGCCTTGACCACACCGTAACGCTCCACAAAATGCCAGGCGGTGCTTTCCCAAGCTCTTTTGAACAGGCACAAAAGGCAGATTTCCTCCACCTCATGCCTGCGATATTGAAGCTCATGTCCCTGTACAACAGAATTGTGAAATATTTTGACGTTACTCCCGGCTCCCAGATTACGTGGGTCACCTGCAGCGGGATCATCAATCGATACGCCAAGGAGCGAGGTGACGCTGGGGTCAAACACGTCATCGAACTCATGATAAAGTTTGTGGATGATAAAGCGCAGGACTTTGACGCAATGAGGAACGAGGAGCAAGAAGAACTGCTTCTGCTCTTCAGGAACGCTCCTGGCGATTTTAAGAACCTGCTGCTCGGCAATTACGGAAAACTCCCCGTCGGCTGGCCTGCTGAATGGGTATATCGCAGCACTTTCGGCGAAGAATGGGAGGCAAAGATCAAAGAACGGATAGAGCTTTCTCCTCTCGATTCGGTGGCGGACGATGATCTAGAAAGATTAAGAAGGGAGCTTTCAGACAACCTTGCCAGGACGGTCACAGAAGAAGAGTTTATCTTATATCTCATGCATCCGAAAGACGCCCTTGAGTTCATTGCATTCAGAGATAAATACGGAGATGCGCCGCTAGCTCTTCCGACGGATGTCTGGCGAGAAGGGCTTAAGAAACCGGGTGACCGGGTGAATTTCGATCTCTGGGGCAAACCCTATTCCTTGGAGCTGGTATCGATCGGTGCTGAACATGAGGGCTTTATCTATGTAGTGATGAGAGTCAACAATAAGACGAGGGTTTATACTGTTGCAACTCCGAGAGCCAGGAAGGTTGAGGTGAGGATGGCTAAGGGTCCGAACGATGTCGGCGCGCCGATAAACGGCAATATCTGGAGGATTGGTAATCCGGAAAGAGGGACCATTAAGGTCGGAGACATTGTCCACAGGGGTGAAGAGATCGCCAATCTTGAGGCCATGAAGATGGAGAATGCAATTCTCGCTCCCTGTGACGGTCAAATTGCCGAGCTCTGTGTCAAGAACAATGAGACTGTCCAGGAAGGACAGCTTCTTTTTGTCATTGAAAAGCAATAGGCCTTGATCTCGTTGCAAGATAGACGTTAAAGAGTTAAAACCACTCTATTTGATTATGCCGTTGTGCCAATAATGCATTATCAGAGGTTGTTAAAAAAACATAAACAAGCCGCTTAAATTCAGTTAAACTTGTGCCATAGTGCAACAATGTGCTTGGAATTGTGCTGAACGAGCAATCATCTCATTCGGCCGCTATTCCTGGGACCGCTAAAGTTTCCTGCGCACCCTCCGATAAGAATAATGTGAAATACATCTCTCACATTGCTGGCGTTCTTCTGAGGCGTATCCTGAGTCTTTTTCACCCGAGGAATGAGATCAAGCGTGACACGGATTTTCTCGGATTCGAGGCGTTTTCCTCTATAAGCACTTTAGCCGTCGAGAGTCTGCCACAGGTAAAGGCGGCCACAAAAGCTAAAGAGCCAGGATTCGCGAAATCAAACAAAGAGTCAATCCCTCTAAAAGCAGCATGACCTGTCCGATTGCTTATTCGAATTAATTTCCTGAGAAATAAGGAAGTAAGATGCAAGTCCCGTAACGGAGCGGTGGTTTTGCTGGCATCTTGCCCGGCACTTATGGCAAAGGGGATGTAACCTTTCTGCCAATGAAGCACCACGGCCTAAATAGAACGATCACATTGAATATTCCAAATTAACAACTAATATCGAAAGACAAAATCATAATCTGTCAGGAAAGGATAAGCATAAAGGCTGATCTAATCGTTCAATATGGTCTTTATGTCCCTCAAGGGAGTTCATATCCATTTCAGCATTTTTTCAGCGATTTTATATGGATAAATGACGTACGTTCCTGCTGCAACGGATTTCTTAATAGCCTGTATCTTCGCTTCCCTGATGTTGAGCAGTTGGCCAGCTGACACCATGATATCGGCACGTACCCTGCTGCTGTCTGGATTGTCGACGTTTTGGGAACCAATTATGTTGTTTTCAATGAATTTTTCCTGTGTATCCATACCAGAAATCTGCCGATCGTTCTGAGCGGTCCAGTTCATTGCCTGTCCTATCGGTGGTTTATTGGAGTGGATTCTCATAGATCCTCCGAACGAGGAAGAATTTCAGTATTTCTTATCGGCAGATTTTCCACAATCTTTACCTCGTATTTTCTAGCAGTTTGGATTTCATGATGCACGAATATTAATCTGTAAACCAGAGATTTGAGGTTAAACGTTGATTATTATGGACGATAATTATATTTACAAGATAGACTTTATGGTAACAATCGGAAGGCCTAATTGGATGTAGAGGACATTGAGAGTATCAGGAAATGGCTATGGAGATGCGATCAATCTAGAAAAAGAGAACAAAAGAACGATAGCCTCTTGACCAACAATTCGCCCGCGAGAGACATGAGATGTTATGCCCCATTCACCTGAAAACTGGTTAGGCTGTCACGTATTGCTCATTCGCCATCATTTCAAGGGGATGCTTCAATGGGAAACGAGGACTTCCATTCGTGACTTGAGTCTCATGAGCGCCTGACTGTGAAGCTGGCACACGCGACCCTCAGTGAGATTCATTACCCGACCTATCTCTTTCATCGTCAACTCTTCCCAGTAATAGAGCGAAAGAATCAATTTTTCTTTTTCGGGAAGATCGTTGATATGGTGAGCAAGTGCCTCCCTGGCGCTGTTTTCTTCCATGAGTTCGAGCGGCGTTTTCATGGCGGGATCCGGGATGCATTCTGTCACGTCGATTTCGTTTTCCTCTTTCATCGTTCCCCTGAAATCCTCAAAGCTGAACACAACGGCGTTGCTCGCGGCCTGGAGCGTGCGATAGTAATTGTCAAGGGTCATGTTCAGGCTTTTTGCCACCTCTTCCTCATCTGGGAGACGTCCGAGTTCTTTTTCGAGCTTGCGATGGGCATTCTTGATCTGGCTAATTTTGTTTTTGAGCGACCGGGATACCCCGTCGTGAGATCTGAGCTCGTCGAGCATCGCGCCCTTGATCCGGTATTCGACGAACGTTTTGATCTTTACCCTGCCTTCAGCGTACCGCTGAAGGGCGTCGAGAAGCCCCATGATCCCAACGCTGACGAGATCGTTCATGGAAAGCTGGGGGGGGAGCCGCTGTCCCAGCCGGTAAGCAGTGTATTTTATAAACGGCAGAGAGTCATTGATGATCTTTTCTTTTTGTTCCTCACTCCATTCAACTTTGTATTCCTGCATAGTTCACACCTCTCGATCCTATGATTTCCGGCTGTAGGCATCCTCACCACGCCGAATCCGCTGATGGCTTTCGATAAAAAACTGGAGCGTGCCTTTGACCCTCCCCGGCTGTTCCAAGAATCTCTTCGCGATTTCCCTGATCCGTTTCGTTATAAGCTTCCTGGGAAACATGTCTACAAAGGCCTTTTGCGCCCTGACAGCCGAGTGTACGGACTCATCGAATGGAAGGTAGCCGAGGTAATCGAGTGAAATACTGAGGAACTTTTCGGCCGCCAGCGAAATCCTCCGGAATACTTCGAATGCCTCGTCTGCGTCCTTTGCCGAATTTACGAGCACATGGAATGCTCTCTCCTGATACTGGGTGTAGAGGACTTTGATGAAGGCATATGTATTGGTTATGGCCGTCGGCTCCGGGGATGTGACGATAATGATCTCCTGGGCCGCATTGCAGAAGAACGCGGCATTTTCCGATATGCCTGCCGACGTATCAATCAGCATGACATCGATATCGTCGTCATAAGCATCAAACTCCTCAAGTAGTTTCAACCGCTGAAAATCATCGAGGGACGTAAGCTCTTGAATGCCGGAGCTGGCAGGGATGATATGTATCCCGTGAGGACCTTCAACGACAATATCCTTGAGTTTCATGCCCCCGTTTAATAAGTGCTGGATATTATGCTTCGGCGCCAGGCGCAGGAGTACATCGATATTGGATAGACCGAGGTCCGCATCCACAATCATGACCTGTTTGCCGAGCTTGCTCATGGAAATGGCAAGATTTGCAACGACGTTCGTCTTGCCCACCCCGCCTTTCCCGCTTGCCACGGCAATGGTTTTAACGTATTTTCTTTTTTTGGCGGCTTCCTTCAGCATTGCTGGTACTCCTTCTTCTCAATGGGGCTTACCGCTCTATTCGCCGTGGATGACGTGACCGGGGACCTGCGCCAGGAAGAGGTTGAATGAGTACGCCAACCGACTTTTCCACCCTGATAAAGGAACGAGAAGCGATTGGAAGCCTTCCGTAAAACCATGCGCCCCAAAATTGTGATCATTATCACTATTTGCGCCCAGGTACGAGATGTTGTTTCAGAGAGATCACACCCCTGTACATCTTTGCCAAGGTGTTGAGGTATGACTCGTCCCTTCCAAACAGGAAGCGGTCTCGATAACCGCATCGAAGAGGAATACTCTGCTTTCGGAGAATTGAAGAAGACAGTTCCGGAATCATCAGATGTCCGAGAAGGCCGTGCTGGCGGTACTAAGGGTCTGCAAAAGAATTTGCTGTCCATGCCAAGCTCTTATACAAATACCATGCCTACGCCAACCCATTGTAAATATGAATATTTATATGCATGGTCTGTCAAAGGAATGACTCGAAAAATATGTTTGTTCGAATTCCTGACAAAATTCCACAAATCATGTCTCCTATCTTTTGGGAACCAGTGCGTGTCAAACAGTTGACACAGGGGAATTTATCTGATATGTTAGTGCAAGTATGGAAAAGATTCTTGTGATAGAAGATGATGAAAGCGTACGGGATGTGCTCCGTCCATTTCTCCAGGAAACAGGGTTTGAGGTGACCACCGCGGAGAGCGGTGTGACGGGCATCGACATGCTCCGGACGGAGAAGTTCGATCTGATCTTGACCGATCTTAAATTGCCTGGCGGTATTGATGGTATGGGTGTGCTGCGGGAAGTCACTGCCAACAAGATCAATGTTCCCGTCATTGTATTGACCGGTTATGCTACCGTGGAGACCGCGGTGGAGGCCATGAAGAACGGCGCCTTCGATTATATAACTAAACCCTTCAATTTCGATGAGCTCATGATCATTCTCAAGAAAGCGCTGTCTGTTTCCAAGCTCCAGAAAGAGAATGTGATGCTCAAGATGCAGCTGAAGAAAAAGTACAACTTCAGGGGACTCATCGGTGATTCTCCCACTATGCAAGTGGTATATGAACTGATAGAAAAAATTGCCGATACGGACAGCACCGTCCTGATCACCGGCGAGAGCGGTACGGGCAAGGAACTTATCGCAAAGACGATCCATTACAACAACGGCATGCGCGCAGTCGGTCCATTTGTTCCCCTCAATTGCGCTGCCATTCCCAAGGACCTTCTCGAATCGGAACTGTTCGGCCACGAAAAGGGCGCGTTCACAGGGGCCATTAATACGAGGATTGGTCGATTTGAGCTTGCACAGGGTGGAACCCTTTTTCTTGACGAAGTGGGGGAGCTTGATCCGTCGCTTCAGGTCAAGTTGCTGCGGGTTCTCCAGGAGCGTGAGTTCGAGCGGGTCGGGGGCGTGAAGACGATTAAGGTGGACGTACGGATACTTGCAGCTACAAACAAAGACCTGGAAAATGCAACAAGGGAAGGCAAGTTCAGGGAAGACCTGTTCTACCGGTTGAACGTAATCCCACTTCACCTCCCTCCGCTCAGAAAGAGGATCGAGGATATTCCACTGCTCACAGCACACTTTGTTCAGGAGTTCGCGAAGAAGAGAAAACGCGAACCTTTAGCGGTATCACCGGAGGCCATGGAGTGTTTGATTAGATATCGCTGGCCGGGCAATGTCAGAGAGCTTGAGAACCTGATTGAACGCTTGACCATCCTCGTGAGCAGTAATGCCGTTCATGTATCGGACCTGCCAGAGAAGCTAAATCAGATGTCATTCCCGCACATGGAGCTTCATCATCGTGGCGCGGACAACGGAGCAGCCCCCGAACGGGCCGCCGGCATCTCAGCAACCATGGCCTTTAATGGCGCGGGCTTTGAGTTCAGTGAGTCCGGCATCGATCTTAATGTGGCCGTGAGCACCATGGAGAGGAACCTGATTCAGAAGGCCCTCGAGAAGACCGGAGGAGTACGGAGCCGAGCTGCTCAGCTCCTTGGCCTCAACCGGACCACGCTGCTCGAAAAGATGAAAAAAATGGGTATCGAGATGCAGAAGATGTAGTTTCCTGTCAATTCCTCTTTACTATCATTAAAGTACGATTCCGCAGCTCACTTCTGATAACCTTCTCCCTTACTAAATCAATAACCTATGACGTGGATAATGATTTGAGGTCAAGAAAAGACCTTATCGTTCGTGTAATCCTGTTCGGACCGAGTGGTTGCGGCAGAATGACGGAAGCAAAGCGGTATAGACAGAGTTGCGGCAGCGAACTTCAATTTCTTCGGAAAGCTTAGCAATGCGAGATCGACCGAGGAGCTAGGCATTCTGATCTGAAGTTACAAGGAGTTGGGATTTATCTGCTAGATGAGGGTCCCCTGCGAGGCATACATCAGACAGCAATGGCGTCCTTCGGTTTTGCATCCAGGATGCGGCGCACTACCGAGAGCAGGTACTGCGACTCAAATGGTTTCTTCAGGAATCCGTCGATTTCCCGAATACCGTCCTTATCCGCAACATATTTTGTATGCCCGGACATGGCGAGGATTTTTATTTCGGGCTTTATCCCTTTTATCTGCTTGATGAGCTCCTTGCCGTCCATTTTAGGCATAGCGATGTCCGAAATAACCAGCGCTATCTCATCGGGAATCCTCCTGAAAATGTTTAGCGCGCTGGGGGAATCGCTTATTGCGAACACCTTATAGCCGTGGCTTGTGAGGGCCTCCCGGACTGCATTCAATATTGCATCCTCATCATCAACAATGAGAAGTGTCTCGTTGCCACTTACAGACGAGGCTTGTTCTTTCGCCACGACTGGAGCGGCTGCATGGGAAACAGGAAGATAGACTGTGAAAACAGTGCCGACACCAGGCTCACTCTGAACGGTGATGTATCCCTTATGCTCTTTGATTGCTCCATACACCATGGAGAGGCCGAGGCCGGTACCCTTTCCCCGCTCTTTTGTGGTGAAGAAAGGTTCGAATATCTTATTTGCAATGTTCTCGGGAATGCCAGTGCCGGTGTCAGCGATGCTGAGCACAACGTATTCACCCGAGAGAATGTATATCGGGATACCCGGCATTCCCTGCTTAACATGCACAACGGTTGTTTTGATTACAATTCTCCCGCCGTGCGGCATTGCATCCCGCGCGTTCACCATGAGGTTCATGACTATTTGCTCGATTTGATTGGTGTCACCTTGGACAAGCGGAAGATGGCTGTCGAGTTCCACGGTCATTTCGATGCTCTTGTCGATGACCCTCTCGAGGAGCTTGATCGTGTCATACACTACGTCATTGAGATTGAGCGGGACGATTTCATATTTGCTCTTTCGGGCAAAGCCCAGTAGTTTTGAGATCATCCTCCCGGCCCTGCGCGAAGCGTCTTCAATCACCCCGAGACTGTTGGTCGACTTTATATCCAATACGGAATTCCTGCGAATGATCTCCGTATGTCCGAGGATAGCCGTCAGAATGTTATTGAAATCGTGCGCAATACCGCCGGCGAGCACGCCGATGGACTCCATTTTCTGTGACTGAAGAAGATGCTCCTGAAACTTCTTTCTCTCGGTAATATCGCGATAAAAGGATTGAATGAACAGTTCATCGCCGATGGTAATCGCTTTTGCGCTGATTTCGAAGTAGATGGGGGTGCCGTCTTTCTTGTTATGGGTGGTTTCATAAACCAGGGCTTCGCCGTTTAAAATCCGCCGCGTTCTCTCCAACACGTTTTCCTTATCCGTGTCAGCCTCTAGAAGTTTTATGTGAGCCCCCACCAGCGCATCGCGTGAGAAACCATGCATCTCGCATATCTTCTCATTTGCGTTTACGATGATGCCGTTCCGGTCGAGAACGATTATGCCGTCCGTTGCGTTCTCATAGAGCGAGCGGTGCCACTGTTCGGACTTGTTTAGTTCTTTTGTGCGCTCTTTAACTAAATCTTCAAGCTGAGTGGAATATTTTTCAAGCTGTTCTTTATCTCGAGACAGGTCATATTCAAGTGACAGCTGTCTAGTAAAAAGCTTGTCATTGTAATATCTCCACGAAATGGCGATGATTGCTGTGGCTATTAAGAAAACGTTATTGTTAATAAATACAGGCAAATTCGTGATCTGATCAATAATCACTATAGGAATAAGATAAATCAAATAGATCAGGACAGCAAAGGACGTGGTCGTTATCAGAGAAGAAAATGGAAGAAACCCAAGACAAAACATAAAGACAATTATCATGCCAACATAGTAATTGGATTGATGACCTCCAAAGGAAAGTATCATGAATTCCACCATGGTTGCCACGGCAAGTGCAGCGATTACGTTGATAACCATTTGAAAATATCGACTTGCCTTTTGCCTATTTATGATGAGTAAGACAATGAAAACAGAAGCTGTTACTGATCGGTATATCAAGAATTTATAAAAATGCTCAGGCGTTACAAAATAATCTAATGCACTTAACGCCATGATAACGAGGGCTCCAGCGCCGATAGCTATCGTCCCCCAGTACTGGAGTAACTTGGTTATTTCTTGATCTATATACTGTTTTTTATCCATAAGCGTCAATTATATCACAATTATCCCCTAAAGCATCTGGTCAAACCAATGCATGCGCGATAAACAGCACGGTGCGCAGGAAGCCGCATTGAAAATGAAGCGCTTCCTTAATAAAAAAAAGTGCAATGACCTCCAGTCCTAAATTGCCGCTCTTCAATCAAGGGAACTTCATTCCCGATTTGCGAGGCTGCATCCGCAGAAAAGACCCTGCATGCCCGCATCTAATTATTAAGCATTATGAACTTTGTTCATCAACGTCGACAGCATAAACGGATCTATTGATTCAATAGCTTATTCACGAGATCCACAGCCTCTTTTACCGTTGTAATTTTGGGAACATCTTCATCTCTTACGGATACCTTAAATTTCTTTTCAATTGCCACGGTAATCTCAATGGCCTTGATTGAATCGACTTCTAAATCCTTGAAAAAATTTTTCTCAGGCGTTATCTCGTGTGCATCAATTCCCGAAACATCTGAGATTATGGAGACTATTGCTTTTTCCACATTTTCCACCATTGTTATTTCCTCATCTTCCTTAACCAGTAAACTTTTTTAAGACCAAACAGGCATTGTTTCCACCGAAGGCATATGAGTTATTTAGTGCTATCGTGACGGTATGTCTTCTTGACTGATTGGGCACGCAGTCGACATCACACTCTGGGTCTGGCATTTCATAATTTATCGTCGGAGGGATCATATCTTCTTTTACAGCAAGGGTGCAGACAATTGTCTCAATTGCTGAAGCTGCGCCCATTGTGTGACCGAGCATGGATTTGATCGAGCTAACGGGTATTTTTTTGTAGTGGGGCCCGAAGACTTCCTTAATGGCCGCAGACTCGTTCCGGTCATTGGTAAGTGTGCCTGTTCCATGAGCGCTTATATAATCAACTTGCTCAGCCCGGATGCCTGTTTCCCTGAGCGCCTTTTTCATGCACGCCACGATGCCGTCTTCGGAGGATGTAGTCATGTGGAATGCATCACAACTGAGTCCATACCCCAACACTTCGGCATAAATTTTCGCATTCCTTCTCTCTGCGCTTTCGAGGGACTCAAGGACAACTAACCCCGCACCTTCGGCCACCATCATACCTTTTCTGCCTTTGTCAAAAGGCTGGCATTTTTCAGGAGCGACGGCGGAGAATTGATTAAACCCCGTAAAGGCAACCTTTGATAACGGGTCCGAGCCACCGGTAATGACGATATCAGCCCTTCCAAACCTGATTAAATCAAACGCGTAACCTATCGCATAATTTCCAGCGGCGCATGCGGTTGAAAACATCAGGTTGGGGCCGTGCAACATGAACTCACTGGCAATGACAGAAGGAGTTGAATGTGTAGGCACCTGACGGACCAGTTTTTCGCTTATATCATTGTTTCTTGCAGCTAGAATCATCTCGTCAATCTTTTCAACAGTCTGAACGGAACCCATCGTTGTCCCGATGCATGCGCCAGCCCTCATAGATGAAATCTTAGTTGCAGACAGATCGGCATCCTTAACTGCAAGCTTTGCGGCGGCAAGCGCCAATTGCGATGCCCTGCTCAAGGAACCAATCCTGTCGTTTGAAATAAACTCTTCAGGGCGGAAATTTTTTACCTCACCGCCGTTGTGCGTAAAATGATTCGCGGTATCAAAGGACGAGACGGGGCTTATCCCAGATTTTCCATTCAGGAGATTCGTCCAGAACTCCTCCCAGCCAATTCCGATTGAGGAGATGACGCCAAGTCCCGTTATGACAGCTCTCTTATTCATTTCTTACGCTGAATACCAGTTCCGCTTCAGTTATTTTTTTTCCATCAACAAACGCTTCGCCCGAAACATAGGCTCCGCCCGGCAGTGTTTTGACGCTTTCAACCCTTATCTTCAACTGATCACCCGGCACCGCAGGGTGGAGAAATCGCGCTTTGACCGACCCGAAGTAATAGAGCGGTTTCTTTGCCTGTTTCTCCTTCCCGGCTGCAAAGAGGATGATGGCGGTTTGTGCCATTGCTTCGAGAATGAGAGCTCCGGGCATGACTGCCTTCTCTGGAAAATGGCCGAGGAAAACCATATCATTGCCTGAGATATTCTTCACGGCAATTACGTGTTTCCCGGGCTCGATTTCGAGGACCCTATCAATCATAATGAAGGGAAACCTCTGGGGCAGGAGCTCTTTTATTTCTTCAAAATCGAGTTGCATCAATCACCTGACGTCGTCATAAGGCAGGGCACAAAGCGCAAACGACACTTCATGACCTACGTATATCTTCCCAAGATAATTGCTGTGTTCTGGCCAAAAGGGTCCGCCGAAGTTACGACTATGTTACGTATCTGCTTCTGTCGCGTTCCGCCTGCGACATAATCGAGATCGCACTCAGGATCTCTTTCGTTGTAGTTTGCTGTTGGAAATATTAAACCTCTTTGTATTGCGCCGATCCCAGCTGAAAGGGATAATGCACCGGAAGCTGAAAACGATTCCCCTACCATGGATTTTATTGAACTCACAGGGATCGTGTATGCATGCTTTCCGAAAACCTCCTTTATTACAGCGGTCTCCATCCTGTCGAGATCCTTTGTAGAATTGGAACAGGCACACACATGATCTACGTCTTCCGGATTTAGAGACGCATCCTGCAAAGCGTGAGCAACGGCATTCTTTAATCCCTGTCCATCATGATTGAAGCGGCTGTCTGCCGAAGGATCGAAGGCATTGCCATATCCAAGGACTCTTGCGAGAATAGCAGCACCTCTCCGTAGTGCGTGCTCTTCATCTTCCAGCACCAATACTGCTGCGCCTTCAGAAAAAATGATTCCGTTCCTTCTTGCATCAAAGGGGCAGCAGACTGGTTCCGTGCCATCTGTCCCCGATAGACAGCCGAGCTTATGAAAACCCAGAAAAGTCTCTTCGCACAGCTCCTCGACCCCACCCGCAAGTACGACATCGGCTCTGTTAAGCTTGATGAAGTCTGCGGCATAGGAAACTGCATCGAGACTGGCACAGAAACCTGTGGAAATGGTTGTGTTGAATCCTTTGATTTTAAACCGGATGGAAACATGGCTGGCCGGAGAATTTATGACCGTGTTGGGAAAATGTGAAGGATTGACAAGCCGTGGACCTTCAATAAGTCCGGTCCGGTCGAATTGAGAGATGCTGTGGAGACTGCCGAAGGTAGTGCCGATCGAGACACCCGTAGAGTGAGTATTTGCCTCAGTAACCTGTAGGTTGGCGTCATCAAGAGCAAGCTTCGCAGCCGAGCAGATCAATTTTGTGCTTCTATCGAGGTCCCGCAGACCTTTTTTGCCGAGAAGAGAAAGAGGGTCAAAGTCGGTGATTTCGCCCGCATGGTGGACTTGAAACGGTGCCGTATCGAACAGGGTTATGTTTCTGAATCCCGTCTTTCCCTGGAATAGCCCTTCCCAGTAGTTATGCCTTCCGATGCCGATGGGCGACAGGACCCCTATGCCTGATATTACAACCCTTCTCCCCATCTTGGCTTATATCCCCAATCCTCCATCTATCTGAATTACTTGTCCGGTGATGTATTGAGAAGCATCGCCTGCCAAGAATGCCACAACCTCTGCCACCTCACCAGCAGAACCGAATCTTCCCAGCGGGACCATCTTCATGACCATTTCTCTGTATGTCTCGCTAAGTGCCGATGTCATGTCCGTATCCACAAAACCGGGAGCAACGGCATTTACCCGGATATTATACGGCGCCACCTCTCTGGCAAGCGACTTAGTAAAACCAAGTACCCCAGCTTTTGCCGCTGCGTAATTGACTTGGCCGGGGAGCGGATGAATGCCGCTGACAGAAGACATATTCACGATATTTCCGCTCCTTTGCTTGAGAAAGGATATGATACATGCCCGGGTTGTATTGAAAACCCCAGTGAGGTCGGTATCTATAACCTCCGACCAGTCCTCCTTATTCATCATCATAAGGGATTTGTCTCGCGTTATGCCAGCGTTATTGACAAGAATATCTATCCTGCCAAATTCCTTTTTGACCTCTTCTATAAACGTCTTCGTGCCTTCAAAATCTCTCACATCAATTTGAAATGGTTTAGCCCTCCTGCCGCTGCCTTGAACTTCCCCTGCCAGCGATTCTGCCGCGGCGGAATTTTTTGTATAGGTGAATGCGCAGTCAGCGCCTTCCCGGCATAGGGCAAGGACGATCGAACGGCCTATGCCCCTTGATCCTCCTGTTACGATAGCCACCTTATTGAGCAATAAACTCTTTTCCACGTTTTTCGCACTTAAGTCTAACACAACTTTAAGCTGCAATCAACTGTAAATTTAAGCGGAGGGTCCATGCATTCGTGAAAAGCAGGACTGTCATGGCGAGAATGTGTTGGAAATGCCGATAAAACATGCTCGTGGGTGCGATTCGAGATGTGCTTTCTATCATGAGCAACATGATACTAGCAATCAGCTCGTTGCTCCATATCATCAATTGATGATATCACCGGGAAAAAGGATTTGCGTGCACCCTGCCATTTCACGGTACTGACAACATCAATCCTTGCGCCATGTGCAAAGCAAGGTATTTTATCAATGCTTAGTACAGGTATAAAAGATTATCGAGCCTGAATTTACACGAGTCATTGACATCGCACTTCGGGGGATTTCAGCTCTGTGTAGCAACCTTTCAAAATCACCCTGTTTACGTTGCAGGAAACCATCCCAGGCAGCGAACCAATGGTATAACTGTGGCCGATAGCGGTTTGCATCCTTGAAAGCCGCGATAAGCTTTCCGCCGGGATTAAGAAGCTTATAGAGAGAACGCAGCATTTTCACGAGAAAATCATCGGCCAAGTAATCGAAATATCCGACGCTGTAGATGATATCCTGCATGCCGAATGCAGACACCGTGGTTTCATAGTCGAACATTCTGAGGGCATTATATTGAATGAATGTGACTCGATCTGAAGACAAGCCTGCATAGGACAAACGATTAAGCGCGAAATCGACGGCTTCCGAGTCTAAATCGATGCACGTGAAGTGAGCGCGGGCCTTTTCAATCTCCGGTATGATTTCATGCATCTCCCGGCACGAGCCACAGGCAATATCGAGGACCTTTGGAGAGTCTCTGTTCATCATTTCTGCTTTCAGCAGCTCGGCCAGTTTTTGCATTCTTTCCCGGACCCCAACTGCAAGAGTTGCTGAAAGCATGTACTTATCAAGATAATATCCTATCCCTTCCGACATCGGTGCATTTCTGTAAATGAATTCTATTGTTTTATAGTCTCCCTGGTAACCCAGAGGCCAGGTCCGGACTCGGTTTGCGCCGTAGCTTTTGGAAAAAATGGGCTCCATCTTATCACGGAAGGAGACCCGTGCTGCTTTAATCGCGGCTTCGTCGTTTACGGAATTCTCAAATTGTTCACAGAGCTGAAGCATCGAATCGTTCAGAACCGCAAGCTCTTGGTAGATGCTTTCTGTATCCGCATCCTTTTTTGTGCACCTGCGCTCGATATCTTCAAGCGCATCTTTATATTGGTCGGTCGCTGCCTCAAGATAGCTGATATATTTTTCGCTCTCTTCACGTACCAGTAGCTTAGATTCGTTAAATGCTTCATTTTCATAACTCGATAAATCTTGCAAGGTTCCCTCCCGAATGATTTTTTGAGGCACGGTGTAACAGATACCTGACTAGGAACAGAAAATCATTCTCCCGCCATTCTTAGCGACTCCTGAGGATGATCTCAAATATGAAACCGGGCAGACAACCCTTTTTTCCCTTGAGGAGCGTAGCTGAAATCAGGGTTTGGTTTCTTCTGGTTGATGAATTGATAATGATCGCGTTCAGTTAGGGAAAAAGTATTCAATTTTCGCAAAAGATTGTAAAGGAGTCAGATCAATAATTTATAACATTAAATTATCTTTGGGATTCTGTCAAGAAACTTTAATAAAAAAAACTTGCTACAATGGTTGCAATTCCATCAACGCAAGTGCACTGGATTGTCGATTCTCGCTGGTGGGAAAGGGACATCTCAAGAAACTCGCGATTGTTGCGATGACCTGCTGTAGGGGACGTGCTTCACTGTCTCCGGTACAACCCGATCAACTCGCCCTGGGCTACGATGTGTCCCTTCATCGCATGTTCGAGCTCTGCTTTTTTCGTTTTCGGTCCGAGGCTCATCGTGATGTCCAGTGCATAGAGTTTGAAAAAATATCGGTGAGTGCCCGAAGGCGGACAGGGACCTCCGTAGTCGCTCTTTCTGAAATCATTGAGTCCCTGCAGTGCGCCGGCGGGGAGCGCATTTTCCCTGATGGCATTGGTCGAGGGGTCTATGTTCCACAGGACCCAGTGGACCCACGTTCCAACAGGTGCGTCGGGGTCGTCGACAATTAATGCGAGCGACTTGGCGCTGGACGGGACATTCTCTATCATAAGAGGAGGATTTACATCCGCACCGTCACATGTATATTTTGAAGGTATAGGTCCGTTGTTTTTGAATTCAGGGCTTGATATTCTGAGCGTAGTCATGTCTCTTGCCTCCGTATTAATAGAATGTAGCGCAAAGGGGACCAGCAGGAATAGTAAACATCCGATTTTGTCGAGCTTCATAACAGGTCTCTCCGTCATTTAAGCTTGGTCAATCGTAATACAATAATAACATGATAGCACAAATAGGTTTTTGAATCCTCATCATACGTAATCGGCTTTTTATAACGAAGGGCGGAAAATCTCATTCCACTGTCATACTATAGATATTACTGCGGTGCCGACAGTAGATGTCCTCCGGATCACATATTCCGGAACGCGCCTGGTATGACGAGCATCATAGAAACAGCGTCTTCGTTTCAGTATTATGAGAACAAGAAAGTTAAAAAGGAGGAATATCATGAATACAAAGCCCACCGTTGACTGTCCGTCTTGTGCATCCGTCAAACCAGCACCGTCGACAAGTGACAAGGATGCCCGGCTCACGCAATGGCCGATCCAGATTAAACTTGTCGGAACTGTTGCGCCGTTTCTGCAAGACGCCGATCTGCTCGTTGCTGCCGACTGCACAGCTTTTGCCACACCTGGCTTCCACGAGAGGTTCTTGCCTGGCAAGAAAGTCCTGATCGGCTGCCCCAAGCTTG
>Ga0187779_10000912_pt1 | contig 19086 bp, 18 predicted proteins | sample 1015_Q2_SP10_10__FD_132435 | JGI IMG/M metagenome (GOLD analysis project Ga0187779, IMG submission 132435) | Tropical peat soil microbial communities from peatlands in Department of Meta, Colombia - 1015_Q2_SP10_10_MG | ecosystem: Environmental > Terrestrial > Soil > Wetlands > Peat | place... | reverse complement strand
CTGGGTCGCCAGCGACACCATCCGGCCCTTCCGGTCGCCCGGCACCTGCGAGTAGACGTACTGCAGGTTGGTCGTCTTTCCGGACCGCCCGGGGCCGTAGTAGACGATCTTGCAGGTGATCTCGCGGGTCGTGAAGTTCACCAGCGACATGGGATCACCGCTGAAAGAGGGTGGAGAGGCTGCGGTTCAGGTCGGCCTCGAAGTCGGCCGCGAGCACCGGCTCCCGCAGCTGCTCCGCCGGTGCGACCCGGCGTAGCGCCGCGGCGAACTCCTCGTAGAACAGCTCCACCAGGCCGATGGACGTCTCCTTCCCGAACACCGTGAGCACGACCAGGGCACCGCGCGGCGTCGCGCAGGTGGCGAGGTGGATGCCGTGCCGCTCGCCGGCGTGGAACAGCGCGCCGAAGCTGCGCTCGCCGACCTGCTCGGCCAGCGCCCCCGAAGCGGCGACGATCGCGGCGCCGAGGGCGGCGGCGGCCATCAGGTCCACCGCCCGCGCGAAGCCGTGCTGCGCCAGCACCTGCCCCGACGGCGTCATCAGCACCACCAGCCGCGCGCTCGACTCCGAGACGTAGCGCAGCAACGGCTGCTCGGCCCACGGCTCGACGACGGTGGTCGTCACCGCTTGGCCGCCGCGGCCGCCCGCATCATCTCGAGCCGCGCCAGGCCGACGTTCACGCGGCTGTCGGCCAGCGCCACCACCAGGAGATCGGGCGGCGCGAGCGCCACCAGCAAGGTGCCGCCGGCCGCCTCCATCTGCACAAACCGCACCGGGCCTGCGCCCACCGCGCCCGCCGATCCGCTCACTTTCCGCACCAGCGACGCGGCCAGCGCGGCCACCGCCCGGCCGGGCACCCCTTCCATCAGGAGCTGCGCCACCGGGATGCCGTCGTCGGCCGACACCCACATCGAGCCCCGCATGCCGCGGACGCGGGAGATGCGGTCGAGGGCCCGCGTCAGCTCGTCGCCGGCGCCCGGGCCCGGGCCGGATCGTGCGGGCGGCGCCGCCGCCGCGCCCGTCCCGTCCGGCGCGCTCACGCGCCCTGCCCCTCCAGCCACGACGACGCCGTGCCCCGCGCCCGCTCGGCGAAGCGCAGCGCGAGTCCGACCGGCATGCTCCGGTCGCGCCGCACCAGGAGCAGCGCGCCCGGCCCGACCGGCGCGACCACCAGGTTCGCGGTCTCCGCCTCGGCCACGATGGTGCGCCAGCCGCCCAGCGCGAGGTGCAGCGCCGTGCGGGTCGCCTCGCCCGATACCCCCGCGAGCCCCGCCGCCGCCACCTCCGAGACGTCGTTCCCGGCCGGCGCCACGAGCCCGCCCGCCAGCACCAGGCCCCGCTCGTCGAGGAGCAGGATGTCGGCGGTCGCCCGGTCGAAGCCGTCGAACACCGGCGGCCGCGCCTTCGCGCCGACCGCCCGCGCGCCCGCGCTCGGCCGGGACGCCGCCGCGCCCGGCACCGGGACCCGCGACGGGGACCGCTCGGCGGCCGGCATCTCGGCCGTGGGCAGCTCGGCCATCGCCGCGTCGCGGCGCATCGTCTCGAGCGCCCGCTGCGCCGCCTGGTCGGAGGGGTCGAGCGCCAGCGCCCGCTCCAGCGCCTCCGTCGCCGCCCGCGTGTCGCCCTGCCGGAACCGGACGAAGCCGATGCCCTTGAGGGCGCCGGGGTGCTCCGGCGCCAGCTCGAGCACCTTGCCCCACGCCAGCTGCGCCCGGTCGAGGTCCCCGAGGTCCGAGTAGATCCGCGCCAGGACGTCGTGGCCGTCGGCGTGCTGGGGGTGGCGCGCCAGCCCGTGCAGCGCCACGCGCAGCGCCTCGTCGCGCTGGCCGCGGCGCCGCAGCGACTCGGCCAGCTCGGCGTAGGCCAGGCTCGACGGGTCGCGCGCCAGCGCCGCGGTGAGCGAGCGGACGTCGTCAGCCACGCTCGCCTCCGAGCATCCGCTCCAGCGCCGCGGCGGCCGCGCGCGCCTCCGCGATCTGGCGGCGCGCGTCCGCGTCGGTGTGGGAGTTCACCAGCCCCTCCCAGCGCTCCCAGCTCTCGCGGGCGTCGCGGAACCGCCCGGTCGCCACCAGCGCGAAGCCGCACCAGCGGTGCGCGTCGGCCAGCTCGGGCGCCAGGCGGATCGCGCGCCGGCACGCCTCCACCGCCTCGGGGTAGGCGCCGAGCGCCAGCTGCGCGCGACCGAGCACGAGGTGCACCCGCGGCTCCTCGGGCCGCAGCGCCAGCGCGGTCTGCGCGGCCTCCTTCGCCGCCTGCACGTCGCCGGTCTCGAGGCGCACCTCGGCGGCGGCGACCAGCGCGCCGGCGTCGTCGCCGAGGCTGGTGCGCGCCTGGCGCACCGCCACCGGGTCGCGCAGCTCGACGACGCCGGTGGTGACGAGGCCGAACACCGTGCGCGCCACGTCGAACTCGCTCACGCCGAGCACCGACGCAACCTGGCGCAGGTCGCGCGCGCCGTCCACCTCGGCCAGCACCTCCCACTCCGACGGGTGGAGGTCCAGCTGGGTGGACGCGCCCGTCTCCAGCGGGGCCAGCGCGGGCACGACCCCGAGGTGCGGCACCCGCGACTCGATGCGCGACCACTCGTCGATGCGGCGCGCGCCCTCCATCAGGACCTTCTCGGTGGGCAGCGAGACGAGCGCGTCGGCCGGCGCCCCCTCCAGGCCGCCTTCGGCGAAGGAGAACGACCCCTCGCGCCACGACAGCAGCTCGAACACCGCCTCCTCGATGTGGCGCTCGACCTCGTGCTCCAGCTCGCGCGGGCTCAGCGCGCCCATCTCGACCAGGATCTGCCCCAGCCGCCGCCGCGAGCCCTCGCGCTGCTGCACCGCGCGCGCGTGGGCCAGCTCCTCCACCGTGATCCGGCCGCCGTCCACCAGGCGGTCGCCGATGCGGTGGGGATTGGAGCGGATGGACGCGAACACGATGGCGCCGGCGTCGAAGAACACGGTGCCCTCGTTGTCGCGCAGGTGGCTGGTGATGCGCAGCACGCCGGTCTTGCGGCTGAGGTCCAGCAGCTGGAAGACGTCGTGGAGCCCGAGCTCCCGGAGCGGTCCCTCGATCGCCACGTCAGGCCGCCTCGCCGGCGAAGATGTGGACCAGGTCGCGCGCGGTGCGCGCGTGGGCCCGCGCCTGGGGCGCCAGCGGCCCGGCCGGCTGGAGCGCGATCACCTGCTCCCACTCCGCGATCGCGTCGCGGTAGCGGCGCTCGCGCGCCAGCGCGAGCCCGAGCTGGTAGCGGGCCTCGACGTGGTCGGGCTGGAAGCGCACCACCCGCTCGGCGGCCGCGCGGGCGTCGCCCTCCCGGCCGCCCTCCAGCAGCACCCCGGCCAGCACCACCAGGGCGTCGAAGTCGAACGGGTCGCCCTTCAGCACCGCGATCAGCACGTCCATCGCCTCCGCCCCGCGGCCCTGGGCGTGGAGCAGCCGGGCCAGCGCCAGCGAGGCGACGCCGTAGCTGGGCAGGTGCTGCAGCGCCGAGCGGTACGCCAGCTCGGCCTCGCGCGGGTCGCCGCGCCGCTCGCACAGTCCGCCGTACTCGACCCACACCTCGACGTAGCCCGGGTCGAGGTCGAGCGCACCGCGGTACGCCTCGCGCGCGAGGTCGCCGTCGCCCACCGCACGGGCCACGTCGCCGAGCAGCTTGCGCACGTCGGCGCGCTCGGGGGAGCGCTCCTGCGCGCGGCGCAGCACGTCGAGCGCCGCCGCGGGGTCGCCGGCGCGCGAGCGCGCCTCCGCGGCGAGCAGCGCGGCCTCGACGTCGTCGGGGGCGAGGCCGAGCAGCTCCTCGGCCAGCGGCGCCGCCTCGGGGACGCGGTCCAGCGCCAGCAAGCAACGCACCTCGCCCGCGCGCGCGGCGCGGTGCGCCGGGGCCAGCTCGCGCGCCTCGCGGTACCGCTCCAGCGCCTCCCCGAACAGGCCCCGCCGGGCGAACACGTCGCCGCTCAGCCCCGCGGCCTCGGCCTTGTCGCCGCCGCGCGCCACCGCGCGGGTGATCTCCGCCGCGGCCCGCTCGAACAGCGACTTGGAGAGCAGGTCGCGCGCCAGGCCGAACGGCTCGCCGCGCGCGGCGCCGCGCGCGGGCGCCGGCACCACGGTGGTCCGGAGCTCGGCGAACAGCGAGTCCAGGAGCCGCGGGTCGAACACGAACGCCTCCGCGGCGTCCACCAGCGGCCGCTCCACCGACAGGTCGGGGATCCCCGCCTGCGCGGGGTCGCCCTCGGCCAGCTCCAGCGCCAGGAGGTACTTCTGCGGCACGTAGTACGGCTCGAGCTCCAGCGCCCGCTTCACCTCGCGCAGCGCCCCCTCGAACTCGCCCAGGTGCGACAGCGCGAACGAGAGGTTGTAGTGCCCGGCCGCGGCCGCGGGGTCGGCCTCGACGGCGCGGGCGAACGCGTTGCGGGCGTCGGCGTAGCGCTGCAGCTCGACCAGCACCAGCCCGACGCCGTTCCACGCGACGCCCGAGTCGGGCGCCATCGCGATGACCTGCCGGTAGGCCTCGAGCGAGAGCTGGTGCCGCTGCATCTGCGTCAGCAGCAGCGCCAGGTTGAGGCGCGACGCCAGCAGGTCGCCCGCGCGGGTGAGGGCGTCGCGGAACGCCTCCACCGCCGGCTCGACCTGGCCGAGCGAGACCAGCACCACGCCGAGGTTGTTGAGCGCCGGCGCGTAGCCGGGATCGGCGTCGAGCGACCGGGCGTACGAGGCGCGCGCCTCGTCGCGGCGGCCGCCCCGGTGCAGGCTCACGCCGCGCTCGTTCCAGAACTTCGCCGAGCCGGGGTCTTCGGCGACCAGGGCGTCGTACAGCTCGAGCGCCGCCGCCAGGTCGCCCTTGAGCAGCTGCACCTCGGCCATGGCGCGCCGCACCAGGCCGCGGTCCTCGCCGCGCTCCAGCGCCAGCCGGTACTCGTGCAGGGCCTCCTGGTAGTAGCCCTTCTGCCGGAACGCCTGGGCGAGGTGGTAGTGCGCCAGGTTCGACTTGTCGCCGCCCGCCTGCTCGACGCGGCGGGAGACGCGCGGGACCTCGCGCTCCGGCACGCCGCGGGTGTCGCGCGCCTCCAGCGCGAGGTTGGCCTGCGCGCGGGTCAGCGCCGGGTTGAGGCGCGAGGCGCGCTTGGCCGCCGCGCGCGCGTCGGCGTGGCGCCCCAGGTCGCCCAGCACGAACGCGAGCAGGTGGTGCGCCTCGGCGTTGTCCGGGTTGAGGGCCACCGCGCGCTCCAGCGCCCCGAGCGCGGTCTCGTTCTGGCCGCGGTTGTAGAGCACCTCGCCGCGGTGGACCTCGATGACCGACGACTCCGGGTCGGCCTCGCGCGCGCGGTCGAACCACTCCAGCGCCGCCTCGAGGTTGCCGAGCCGCTGCTCCAGCAGCCCCAGCTGGGTGAGCGCGCCGAGGTCGCGCGGGTTGGCGGCGAGCAGCGAGGTCAGCTCGGCGTGGGCCTCCTCGTACTGGCCCACGGCGGCCGAGGCGCGGGCGACCTCCCAGCGGACGTCGCGGTCCTCGGGGTGGCGGCGCAGCCGCTCCCGCAGCTCGGTGATGCGCCGGTCGTAGAACCCGCTGCGGCGGCACGCGATCTCGAGGTTGCGCTGCGCCACGGTCATCTTGGCGTCGAGCTCGAGGGCGTGGGCGAAGCAGCCCACCGCCTCCGGGAACAGGCCGCGGCGGAAGTACAGGACGCCGAGGTTGTTGTGGGCGCCGGCGTCGGAGGGGTCGATGCGGCGCACGAACGACCGCAGCACGGCGAGGTCGCGATCCGGCGTCACGGGGGCCGCCATCGCCGCGCCCGCCGTCAGGAGAGCCGCACCGCCTGCAGGATCGCGCGCAGCGAGGCGAGGTCCGGCACCAGCAGGAAGTGGCCGCGCAGCGACTCCGCCTCCGCCTCGAACTGGAACTCGGTTTCCACGCACAGCACGTAGTCCCGCTCGCTGCCGAAGTCGAGGTAGGCGGAGGTGATCACCGCGGAGGACAGGTCCACCAGCAGGCTCGGCACCGACGGGAGCAGCATCATCCCCATGAACGACGACAGCGCGCTCATGAACGCGCCGCACAGGATGTTGCCCGCCTCCTTGAGGCTGGACTGCTCGATGGCGCCGAACTCGGTGGTCGTGCCGGGCGCCCGCCGGAGCAGCAGGTCGCACAGCCGCCGGGCCGCCGGCTCGGGGAAGATGAGCAGGGTGCGGCCGGTGAGGTCGCCCATCATGTGCAGCAGGATGGCCGCGACCACCTGCGGCTCGCCCAGCACGCCGGCGACGTCCTCGAGCCGGGTCACCGTGATCTGCGGCACGGAGATCATGATCCGGCGGTTGGTCATCTGCGACAGGGCCGTGGCCGCGTGGCCGGCGCCGATGTTCTCCACCTCGCGCAGCGCGTCGAGCTGCAGGGCCCCGAGATCCCGAATGTCTTCCATCGCGCTCCCCGCCTAGATCAGGCCGCCGGCATCCAAGATCAGGGCCGGCGCCCCATCCCCCAGGATGGTGGCGCCGCTGAACACGGGCACGGTCCCGCGCGGGAGGTCGAAGGACCGCACCACGATCTCCTCCTGCCCGAGCAGCGCGTCCACCACCACGCCCGAGCGCCGCTCCCCCATCGCGAGCACGATCACCGGCTGCCGCGCCGGCCGCGGGCCCGACTGCGCCACGCCCAGCCGCTCCCACAGGCGCACCAGCGGCACCAGCTGCCCGCGCAGCACCATGACCTCCTTGCCGTGCAGCAGCTGCACGTCGCCGCGCGTGGACTCCACCATCTCGGCCACGTGCGTCAGGGGCAGCGCGTACGTCTCGGTCCCGACGCGCGCCAGCAGCGCGCGCACGATCGCCAGGGTGGTCGGGAGCCGGATGGTGAACGTCGTCCCGCGCCCGTCCTCCGACTTCACCTCCAGGGACCCGCCGAGGGCGCGCACCGCGCTCACCACCGCGTCGATGCCCACCCCGCGGCCCGACACCGCGGTCACGTGCTCGGCGGTGCTGAAGCCCGCGAGCGCGATGAGGTGCGCCAGCGCGTCGTCGTCGCTCAGCTCCTGCACCTCGTCCGCCACCAGGCCCAGCTCGCGGGCGCGGCGCAGCACCGCCGCCCGGTCGATGCCCCGCCCGTCGTCGCTCACCCGGATCGCGACCGAGGAGCGCTCCCGCGACGCCGCCAGCACCACCTGGCCCAGCGCCGGCTTGCCGCGCGCGGCGCGCTCGGCCGGCGCCTCGATGCCGTGGTCCACCGCGTTCCGGAGCAGGTGCACCAGCGGATCGGCGATCTCGTCGAGGATCGCGCGGTCCAGCTCGATGTCCTTGCCCTCCACCCGGAAGGCGACCTGCTTCTCCATCTGCCGGGCCAGGTCGCGCACCATCCGGGGGAAGCGGTCGAACACCTGCCACACCGGCACCATCCGCGCCTGCAGGATCTCGCGCTGCAGCGACGCCGACAGCCGCCCGACGTCCCCCGCCACGTCCGCCAGGTCCGGCTCGGCGAAGCGGCGCGACAGCGCGTCGAGGCGCCCGCGCGCGATCACCAGCTCGCCGATCAGGTTCATCAGGTCGTCGAGCCGGCGCAGGTCCACGCGGATGTGGCGCGCCCGCCCCGCCTCGGCCGAGGCTTCGGCCGCCTCCTCGCCGACCTCGACGGTCTCGACCTCGCCCGCCGCCCGCAGCGCCGCCTCGACGTCCGCCGCGGCGGCCCGCGTCTCGAGCCGGAAGGCGAACCGGCCGTCGAAGTCCTCCGTCTCCATCGCCGCGGGCGCGGGCGTCACGCCCTGCACCGTGCCCAGCGTGCCCGCGCGCGCCAGCACCAGCAGGGCGCGCGCGCCCTTGAGCGCGGCGTCGTCGCGCAGCGCCACCCGCACCGTGCGGCCCGGGCCCGCGGCGGCGGCCGGCGCCGGCCGCGGGACGCGCGGGGCCGCGCCCCCGGGCGACGCGCGCGCCACCTCGGCGTCGAGGTCGGCGGCCAGGCCCGCGAGCGGCGCCGGATCGTCGCGCCCCGCCACCGCGCCCGCGACCGCCCGCTCGAGCGCGTCGGCAGCCCGGAACAGCAGGTCGAGCTGCGCCGGCGTCACGGCCGCCTTGCCGCGGCGCACCACGTCGAGGAGGTTCTCGGTGCGGTGCGCCAGGTCGGCGACGGCGGCGTAGCCCATCGTCGCCGCCATGCCCTTCAGCGAGTGCGCCGCGCGGAACACGCCGTCCACCGGCTCACGCGCGGCCGGGTCGCGCTCCCACTCGAGCAGCAAGTGGTTGAAGGCGGTGAGGTGCTCGCGGCTCTCGCTGAGGAAGAGGTCCGCGTACCGGCTGACGTCCATCCTATCCCAGCACCCGCTGGACGGCCTCCAGGACGCGCGAAGGCTGGAACGGCTTGACCACGAAGTCCTTGGCGCCCGCCTGGATCGCCTCCACCACCAGCGCCTGCTGCCCCATCGCGCTGCACATCAGGATCTTGGCGTTCGGATCCTGCTTCACGATTTCCCGCACGGCGTCGATCCCGCCCATGTCCGGCATCACGATGTCCATGGTCACGAGGTCGGGATTCAGCTCGCGGTAGCGCTCGATGGCCTGCAGCCCGGTCTCCGCCTCGCCGACCACCTCGTAGCCGGCCCCGGACAGGATGTCGGAAATCATCGTCCGCATGAAGATCGCGTCGTCGCAGACGAGGACTCTGTGGCCCACACCCACCTCCTACGGCAGCAAGGGCTCCAGCAAGACGTCGGTCGCGAGTTCTACGAAGGTCTGGCCGTCGGCCGCACCCACGGCTCGGACCAGGTCCGGGCGGACGCCGGGCAGGGACGCGCGATCGGGGAGCGCGGTGTCGGCCACCGTCACGAGGTCGAGGACCTCGTCCACCGCGAGCCCCACGGGGCGCGAGTGGCGCTCGACGAGCACCAGGCTCCCGCCCGCCGACTGCAGCGCGGAGCCCACGCCGATGGCGCGGCCCGCGTCCACCACCGTCACGAGCGTGCCCCGCACGTTGACGAGGCCGCGCACCGCTGCCGGAGCGCCCGGGATGCGCGTCGGCGGCGTGTCGGGCAGGATCTCCAGAACCGCGCCGGCCTCGACCGCGAACACCTGCCCTCCGGTCCGGAACAGGAGCAGCTTACGGGCGGTCATCCCACGCACCGAAGGCGAAGAAGCCAAGATAGTCCAAGGGTTTAGGGACAGCAAGCAAATTCGCGTCGTCGAGCGCGAGGGCGAGCGCCGGCCGGAGGTCGGCGGGCCATTCCGACCGCACGTCGAGGGGTTCGCCGGTCGCCGGATGCACGAGCCGGAGCCAGGCGGCGTGCAGCGCCTGCCGCGGCGCCGCGCGCACCAGCCGCTCCGCCTCCCGGGCGGTGGCGTCGGAGCGGCGCTGCTCCGCGCCGCCGTACGCCCGGTCGCCCACGACCGGGTGCCCGACGGACGCCAGGTGCACGCGGATCTGGTGGGTACGGCCCGTCTCGAGGCCCGCCGCCACCAGGTCGGCCGCCGTGCCGCGCGCCACGGTCCGCACCCGGGTGAGCGCGCGACGGCCGCCGGCCGAGACCGCCATCCGCTTGCGGTCGCCGGGATGGCGCGCCAGCGGCGCGTCGATGCGGCGCGGCTCCGCGCCGAGGTGGCCCCACGCCAGGGCCGCGTAGCGGCGCTCGATGCGGCGCGCGGCCAGGGCCGCGCCGAGCCGCTGGTGGGCCCGCTCGGTCTTGGCGACGACCAGCAGGCCGGAGGTGTCCTTGTCGAGGCGGTGCACGATGCCCAGCCGCCCGGGCGCGCCGCCGCCGAGCTTCACGCCGCGAGCGACCAGCGCGTTGACGAGGGTGTCGTCCCAGTGGCCGGGCGCCGGGTGGACCACCAGGCCGGCCGGCTTGTCGATGACCAGCAGCTCGTCGTCCTCGTGGGCGACGGCGAGCGGGATGTCGGCGGGTGCGAGCGCGCGGGGCGCGCGGTCGGGGAAGGCGACGGCGATGACGGCGCCCCGCTCCGGCTCGGCCGAGGGCCGCGCGGGCCGCTCGTCGAGCAGCACCGCGCCCTCGGCGATGAGCCGGGCGGCGGCGGTGCGGGAGAGGCGGAGCTGGTCGGCGAGGAACCGGTCGAGGCGCTCGGCGCGGGGGACCGCGACGGAGAAGCGCGTCGCCGGCGGCTGCGGCACGGGCCGCTACACGCCCGGCGGCGGCGAGGTCCCCGGCTCGGGCGCGGGCGCGGCCCCCTTCTTCCCTTCACCCCACAGGGACAGCGCCAGCGCCACCGCGCCGCAGGTGACCGCCATGTCCGCGACGTTGAAGGTGGGCCAGCGCAGCGCGCCGACGCCCACGTCGAGGAAGTCCACCACCCCGCGCGGGGAGCGGACGCGGTCGATCAGATTGCCCAGCGCGCCGGCGCAGATCGAGGCCAGCGCGTACAGCCGCAGCCGGTCGCCCGGCCGGGTGGTGCGCAGCATCGAGACCAGGACGACGATCGCGGCGATCGACAGGGCCATGAAGATCCAGCGGGAGTGGTCGCCGAGGTTGAGGCCGAAGGCCGCGCCGGCGTTGTAGACCAGGCGGAGCTGCACGGCGTCGCCCGCAATCCGGACGCCGAGGTACGGCGGGAGGGCGCGGACCGCGACCAGCTTGGTGACGAGGTCCAGCGCGACGACGATGGCGACCATCAGGCCGAAGCGGCGCCGCTCAGTGCCGCTTGCCATTCTCCTCTTTCTCCTTGCAGCGGATGCACAGCCGGGCGTGGGGCAGCGCGTCCAGCCGGTCGAACGCGATCTCCTCGCCGCAGCTCTCGCACTTGCCGTACTTGTCGGGCGTCTCGTACAGGCGCCGCAGCGCCTGGTTGAGATGCCACAGGAACCGGCCTTCCTTGGACGCCATCAGGAACGCCTTCTCGCGCTCCATCGCGTCCGTGCCCTGGTCGGCCATGTGGAAGGAGTAGGAGGAGAGGTCGCCGTCCGCCGCCTGCAGCGTGGCGTTGAAGCTCTCGTCGTAGTGCCCGATCTCCTTCATCGCCCGGGCGCGCTCTTCCAGCAACCGCTTCTCGAAGTGCGCCAGCTGCTTCTTGTTCATGAGACCCTCTCCCACGCGTCCTCGCCTCAGCCGGCCCGTCGCGCCGCCAGCCGCGCCCGGTGGCCGTCCACGTCCAGCTCCTGCACGAGGTCCGCCGCCGGCGCTTCGCGTCCGACGGTGAGCCCGCGCGCCAGCGTCTCCCCCGCAATGTAGTCGGCGTGGCGCCGGGTCGCCTCTTCGACCGCCCCGTCGCCGCTGACCCACAGCTCGATGCGGTCCGTCACCCGGTAGCCCGCGTCGCGCCGCAGCCGCTGCACCCGGCTCACCACCTCGCGCGCCAGGCCTTCCTGCCGCAGCTCCTCGGTCAGCGCCGGATCGATCGCGGCGACCGCGCCGCCGTCGGCCCGGACCACCACGTCCCCGCGCGCCTGCCGGTGCACCACCAGGTCGTCGGGCGCGAGCGCGACGCGCGCGCCGTCCACCTCGATCGTCACCGTCTCGCCGGCCTCGAAGCGGGCCACGTCGTCCGACGCCAGGGCCCGGATCGCCTCGGCCGCCGCCGGGGTCGCCTTGCCGAACCGCTTTCCGAGGGCACGAAAGCTAGGGCGTGCTTCCAGCGTGACAAGGTCCGTCCCGCGGGTCACCACTTCGACCAGCTTGACATTGACCTCCGACCGCAGTAGGGGCACCAGCGCGTCGAAGCTGGCCCGGTCCACGTCGGCGGGCACCGCGACCAGCATCCGCGCCAGCGGCTGGCGCACCCGGAGATTCACGTCCTCGCGCGCGCTGCGCGCCAGCGAGGCCAGGCGGCGCACCACGTCCATGGCGCGGTCGAGCTTGGCGTCGTCCACGTCCGGCGCGGGCACGGGGAACGGCGCCAGGTGCACCGAGCGGCCCATCAGGGCGCGGTGCAGCGCGTCGGCCAGGAACGGCGCGGCCGGCGCCAGCAGCCGCGCGGTCACCACCAGCGCCTCGTGCAGCGTGGCCAGCGCCGCCGGGTCCGCCGTCCCGCCCGGCACCCAGAAGCGCGCGCGGTTGAGGCGCACCCACCAGTTGGACAGGTCGTCCACCACGAAGGCGAGGATCGCCCGGGTCCCGGCCGTCACGTCGTACGCGGCCCACGCCGCCTCGACCTCGCGCACCGTGCGCGCCAGCCGGCCGAGCACCCACCGGTCCACCGCCGGGCGCGCGGTGCGGACCGGGTCCGCGGCGGAGGGCCGCCAACCCTCGGCGTAGAGCGGGAACAGGTTGTAGCTGTGGCGGAGCTTGTCGAGCGCCGCGCCCGCCACGTCCGGGATCGCGGTCTCGTCGAACCGCTTGGGCAGCCACACCTGGCTGGCGGCGAGCAGGAACAGCCGCACCGCGTCGGCGCCGTACTTCCCGATCACCGCCATCGGCGCGACCACGTTGCCCCGGCTCTTCGACATCTTCTGGCCCGCGGCGTCGAGCACCAGCTCGTTCACCACCACGTGGCGGTACGGGGCCTCGCGGAACACGCCGGCGCCGATCGCCAGCAGCGAGTAGAACCACCCGCGCGTCTGGTCCACGCCCTCGGCGATCAGGTCGGCCGGGAACTGCGCGCGGAACTCCGGCTGGTGCTCGAACGGGTAGTGCCACTGCGCCACCGGCATCGCGCCCGAGTCGAACCAGGCGTCGATCACCTCGCCGACGCGGCGCATGGTGCCGGCGCACGCGGCGCAGCGCCAGGTGAACGCGTCGATCCCCGGTTTGTGCGGATCGAAGTCCGCGGGCAGCGGCCGGCCCCAGCGGTCGGCCAGCTCGCCGAACGATCCGATCACCTCGAGGTGCGCGGCGTCCCGGTCGCACACCCACACCGGCAGCGGCGTGCCCCAGAAGCGGTCCCGCGACAGCGCCCAGTCCACGTTGTTCTCGAGCCACTCGCCGAACCGGCCGCTGCCGATCTCCGGCGGGTGCCAGCCGATGCGCCGGTTGAGCTCGAGCAGCCGGTCCTTGATCGCCGTGGTGCGGACGAACCACGACTCGCGCGGGTAGTAGAGCAGCGGCGTGTCGCACCGCCAACAGAAGGGGTAGGTGTGCTCCACCGTCTCGCGGGCGAGCAGGTGCCCCTCGGCCTTCAGCCGCTCGATGATGGCGGCGTCGGCGTCCTTGACGAACACGCCCTCGATCGCGGGCCAGGTGGTGCCGCGGAACTTCCCCGCCGCGTCCACCGGCACCGCGTACGCGAGCCGGCGCCCCTGCGCCACCACGAAGTCGTCGGCGCCGAAGGCCGCGAGGTGCACCAGGCCGGTGCCGTCCTCGGCGGTGACGAAGTCGGCGGGCACCACCACCTGCCGCTCGCCCGCGGGCCGCGGCACGACCTCGAGCGGCAGCCGGTAGCGCAGCCCCACCAGCTCGTGGCCCTTCATGCGCCGCAGCACCGGCCGGGCCGAGAGCGGCTCCGCCTCGCCGCCCGGGCGCACGTGCGGCGCGCGCGACTCGGCCAGCACCAGCCGCCGGCCCTTCACCTCGACCTCCACGTAGTCGAGGTCCGGGTTCACCGCGATGGCGAAGTTGGACACCAGCGTCCACGGCGTCGTCGTCCACACCAGCAGCGCGCGGTCCGGCTCGTCCTCGAGCGGGAACAGCACCGTCACCGACGGGTCCTTCGCCGTGTCGTAGCCCAGGGCCAGCTCGTGGCTCGACAGCGTGGTGCCGCAGCGGGGGCAGTACGGCAGCACCTTGTGCCCCTTCACCAGCAGGTCCTTGTCGTGCAGCTGGCGCAGCAGCCACCACACCGACTCGATGTACGGCGCGGTGTAGGTGACGTAGGGGTGGTCGTAGTCCAGCCAGTAGCCGATCCGGTCGGACAGCGCCTCCCACTCGGCCTTGTACTTCCACACGCTCTCGCGGCACAGCCGGTTGAACTCGGCCACGCTCACCTTGGCGCCCGGGCCGTCGCCGATGTCCATCTTGCCCTGGAGCCCGAGCTGCCGCTCCACTTCGATCTCGACCGGCAGGCCGTGCGTGTCCCAGCCGGCGATGCGGCCCACCCGGCGGCCGTGCATGGCGTGGAAGCGGCACACCAGGTCCTTGATGGTGCGCGCGACCACGTGGTGGATGCCGGGGCGGCCGTTGGCGGTGGGCGGGCCCTCGTAGAAGACGAAGGGCGTCCCGCCCGCGGTGCGGCGCTGGGTCTCGTGGAACAGGTCCTCGGTCTTCCAGCGCGCCAGCAGGTCGCGCTCGAGCGCGTCGGCGTCGGCGGCCGCGAGCGGCGGGAAGCGGTCGGGTCGGCGGCCGGGCGGCGCGCTCACGCGGCGAGCCGCTCCACCACGCCGCGGATCAGCGCCGTGAGCCGGGGCTCGGCCTCGGCCGCGGTGCGGATGATCCGCCGGATGTCGGCCGGCTCGAGCGCGTCGGCCAGCCCCTGGTCGGTGATGATGGAGATCCCCAGCACCCGCATCCCTCCGTGCACGGCGGCGATCACCTCGGGCACGGTGCTCATGCCCACGACGTCGGCGCCGATGAACCGCAGCCACCGGTACTCCGCGCGGGTCTCGAGGTTGGGCCCGCCCACCGCGACGTACGTGCCCTCGCGAAGCGTGATGCGCGCCTCGAGGGCCACCGCCCGCGCGAGGGCGGCGAGCGCCGGATCGTAGGGGGCGGACAGGTCCGGGAAGCGCGGGCCCTCCGCGTCGTCGTTCGGGCCGCGCAGCGGGTCGTCGCCCAGCAGGTTGATGTGGTCGGTGATCAGCACCAGGTCGCCGGGCGCCCACAGGGGGTGCATCCCGCCGCAGGCGTTGGAGACGACCAGGACCCGCGCGCCGAGCGCGCGCATCACGCGGACGGGGAACGCGATCTGCCGGAGGTCGTAGCCCTCGTAGCGGTGGAACCGCCCCTGCATCGCCACCACGTCGCGGCCGCCCAGCCGCCCGCACAACAGGCGGCCCGCGTGGGACTCGACGGTCGAGAGCGGGAAGCCGGGGATGTCGGCGTAGGGCACCTCGGCCTCGACCGCGATCTCGCGCCCGAGCCCGCCGAGGCCGGTGCCGAGGATGATGGCCACCTCCGGCGAGCGCGCGTACCGCGCGCGCACCGCCGCGGCGGCGCGGCCGACCGCCCCGTCGCTCACTCCTCGACGATGTTCTTGATCCACTTGGGCGAGGACTTGCGGGCCTCGCGGGCCCGCTCGGCCTCGGCGTCGACCGGCTGGATCGCGCCGGCGACCTTCCCGAACGGCGCGGGCTGGGCGTCGGCCATCGCGTCCAGCTCCGCCTTCTGCCGCTCCACCAGGCTGCGCAGCGCCGCGAGGTACGCGTGGTGCTGGCGCGCCAGGTTCTGCGCCGCCGCCTCCAGGCGCTCGATCTCGCGGCGGGCGCGGTCGAGGCGACGCTCCGCCTCGGCCTCGGCCTCGCGGACGATCATCTGCGCCTCGCGCTCGGCCTGCTCGCGGGTCTCGGCGCGCAGCTGCTGCGCCGCGACCAGCGCGTCGTTCATCGCCTTCTCCCGCTCCCGGAAGGCCGCGAGGTGCTCCTCCTGGCGCTTGACGCGCTCCTCGAGCGCGAGGCGCTCGCGGACCACCCGCTCCAGCTCGTCGGCCGCGCGGGCGCGGAAGTCGTCCACCTCGACCGGATCGAAGCCCCGCATCGTCTTCCGGAACTCCTGCTTGCGCAGGTCCAGAGGCGTCAGCCGAAAGGCGTCGTCGCTCATGACGCACGCTCCCCGAAGAGAACCGTCCCGAGGCGCACCATCGTCGCCCCTTCCTCGACCGCGATCTCGAAATCGCCCGACATGCCCATGCTCAAGACGGCCAGTTCCAGGGAGGACGTTGCCAGGGCATCGCGCAGCTTCCTCAGGCCACCGAACACCTCACGCTGGAGGTCGGCCGGCGCATCGTAGGGCGCCATCGCCATCAAGCCGAGCAGCCGGAGGTGCGGCAGCCCCGCCGCGTGGCGCACCAGCGCCGGCGCCTCACCGGGCGCGGCGCCGGTCTTCTGCGGCTCCCGCGCCACGTTCACCTGCACCAGCACCTCCTGCACCAGGCCCGCCGCCGCGGCCGCGGCCTCCAGCGCGTCGGCCAGCCGCTCCGAATCGAGCGAGTGGATCAGCGCGAACCGACCCACGGCCGCCTTCACCTTGTTGCGCTGCAGGTGGCCGATAAGGTGCCACCGGGCCGGCGCGTCCGGCCACGCGTCCTGCTTGGCCAGCGCCTCCTGCACCCGGTTCTCCCCCAGGTCGAGGAGGCCCGCCGCCACCGCTTCGCGCGCCCGCTCAAGGGGGTGGCCCTTGGTCACCGCCACGATCCGCACGTCCCCGGCCGGCCGCCCGGCGCGCACGGCCGCCGCTGCGATGCGGGAGCGGACGGAGGCGACGTCCATGAGCCTTGTAAGTTAACTAGGCCTGGGAACGGAGGTTAGGCCTGGGATTGGGACCTGCTACACCCTACACCCTTACACCCTATACCCAGGCGGTCCACAGCTGGGTGTAGGGTGTGGGGTGTAGGGTTTGAGCGGCTCGAACTCGCGACTTACGGACTCGGCACCACCGGCTCGAGGCCCGGTGCGGCCGCGCGGGCGAAGGGACCGGCTGCGAGCAGCTCCTTGAGCCGGGTGGGACCCACCCCGCGCTCGAGGCTGCCGCGGTGCGCCACCGACACCGCCGAGGTCTCCTCCGAGATGACGATGACCATCGCGTCGGTTTCCTCGGAGAGGCCGAGCGCCGCACGGTGCCGGGTGCCGAGCGTCTTGTCGTCCACCGGGAATTGGGTCAGCGGCAGGATGCAGCCGGCGCCGACGATGGTGTCGCCGCGGACGATGAGCGCGCCGTCGTGGAGCGGCGAGTAGGGCGTGAAGATGGTCGTGACGAGGTCGGCGGAGACCTTGGCCGAGAGCGACGTGCCGCTCGCGACGTAGTCGCCGAGGCCGACCTCCCCCTCGACCGCCACGATGGCGCCCGTGCCCGCCCGGCTCAGCCGGTCCACCGCCTCGGCGATCTCCTCCGCCACCTGGCGCACCTGGCCGCGGTAGAAGAACCGCATCACGCGCGACTGGCCGAGCCGCGCCAGCGCCGCGCGCAGCTCCGGCTGGAACACGATCAGCAGGGCGAAGGCGCCGTAGGTGAAGACTACGCCGAGCAGGTAGGAGATCATGGTGAACTTCAGCATCACCGCCGCGACGTAGGCCGCGCCGAGCAGCACCAGGCCGAACAGGATGTGCAGCGCGCGCGTGCCCACCACGAGCAGCAGCGCGCGGTAGATGACGTACGCGACGATGAGGATCTCCACCACGTCGCGCCAGTGCGGCAGCAGGAGCGGAATGCGGCCGTCCATCGCTCAGGCCCCCCCCCCTTCCCCGTCCGCCCCGAGCACCGCGTCCGCGACCGCCAGCGCCTCGCAGGCGGCCGCCACGTCGTGCACCCGGAACAGCCGCGCGCCGCGCATCCGCGCCGCCACGCAGGCGGCCGCCGTGGCGGCGTCCCGCCCGTCCACCGGCTTCCCGGTCACCGCGCCGAGGAACCGCTTGCGCGACGGGCCGACCATCACCGGGTGCCCCAGCGCCACGATGCCGCCCAGCCGGTCGAGCAGCGCGAGGTTGTGCGCGGGGTGCTTGGCGAAGCCGAGCCCCGGGTCCAGCACCACCTGCTCCGGCGCGATGCCGGCGGCGAGCGCGCGGTCGCGCCGCTCCGCCAGCTCCGCCGCGACGTCGCCGGCGACGTCGCGGTAATCGGCGCGCGCGTCCATGGTCTGCGGATCGCCCCGCATGTGCATGATCACGACCCCGGCGCCCGCCTCGCGCACCACGCCGGCCATGCGCGGGTCGGCGGTGAGGCCGGAGACGTCGTTGACGATCTCGGCGCCCGCCTCGAGCGCCGCGGCCGCGACCGCGCTGCGGCGCGTGTCCACGCTCACCGGCAGTCCGACCTCGGCGACCAGGGCGCGCACCACCGGCACGACCCGGCGGCGCTCCTCCGCCTCGTCGGGCCGCGCGGCGCCGGGCCGGGTGGACTCGCCCCCCACGTCGAGGATCGCGGCGCCGGCGGCGCGCATCGCGCGCGCGCCCGCCAGCGCGTCGTCCGGCGCCAGGTGGCGGCCGCCGTCGCTGAACGAATCCGGGGTGACGTTGAGGATGCCGACGACGCAGGAGCGCTCCAGCGGGATCGCGCGCCGCGCGGTGCGCCAGGCGAGCGCCTCGCCCTGCCGCTCGTGAAGAAAACGCCCCAGCGCGAGGCTGAGGCGATCGGGCAGCGGGGCGGAGGGATCGGGCCGCGCCAGCCCCCCGAGCCGGGCCAGCGTGCCGGCCACCAGCGCCCATCCGTCTCCGGTGTGGCAGTCGAGGCCGGCCCGCGCGGCCCCGCGCATCAGGGCCGAGGTCTCCGGCTCGTCGAGCGGCTCGACCAGCAGCGCCACGGCGGCGCCGCCCGCCGCCAGCGCCTCGGCGTGGACCCGGTCGAGCCCGCGCGCTTCGAGCGCGGACGCCAGCGCCGCCGGGACGTCGCCGGCGAGCGCCGTCACCCTCACGCGGGGCTCGGCGCTTCCTTCGGGACTCCGAGCGGCGCGGGCGTCGTGCCCTTCGCCGCCGGCGAGGCCGCGCCGGACGCCGCGCTCCCGCCCAGGACCGGCGACTCGCGCCGCGGCGGGAGCGGCTGCCCCGCCACCACCGCCTGGATCTCGTCGCGCTCCAGGGTCTCCCGCTCCAGCAGCGCGCCCGCGAGCGCGTCGAGGATCGGCCGCTTCCGCTCCAGGATCTCGCGGGCGCGCCGGTACGCGGTGTCGACGATCCGCTTGACCTCCTCGTCCACCAGCTCGCTGGTGCGCTCGCTGATCTCGCGCCGCTGCGCCAGCTCGCGGCCGAGGAAGATCTCCTGCTCGCGGTCGCCCACCGCGATCGCGCCGATCTTCTCGCTCATCCCGAACTTGGTCACCATCCGGCGCGCCGTCTCCGTCGCGCGCTCGATGTCGCTCGCCGCCCCGGTCGTCACCTTCTCCGGCCCGAACACCAGCTCCTCCGCCACCCGGCCGCCGAACCCCACCGCGAGCTGCCCCTCGAGCCAGTACTTGGTGTAGTTGTGCCGGTCCTCTTCCGGCAGCCACGAGGTGCTGCCGAGCGACCGGCCGCGCGGCACGATCGTCACCTTGTGCACCGGATCGAGACCGGGAATCTCGAGCAGGACGATCGCGTGCCCGGCCTCGTGGTACGCCGTCAG
>Ga0187779_10000911_pt1 | contig 19096 bp, 21 predicted proteins | sample 1015_Q2_SP10_10__FD_132435 | JGI IMG/M metagenome (GOLD analysis project Ga0187779, IMG submission 132435) | Tropical peat soil microbial communities from peatlands in Department of Meta, Colombia - 1015_Q2_SP10_10_MG | ecosystem: Environmental > Terrestrial > Soil > Wetlands > Peat | place... | reverse complement strand
CAAGGCCTCCCGGGAGCAGCTCGAGCAGGAAATGAACTATAAGAAGACGATCCTGTCGAACATCGATACGGGAGTCATATCCATCGATCGAGCGGCGCGGATCACAACGGTCAACCAGTCCGCTACGGAGGTCCTCGGCATCCGGGAAGAAGAGGTGCTCGGGAAACGGTATGATGAGGCCTTCGGGTTTATCGAGCTGGATCCGATTCGCGGCCTGTTCCGCAAGCTGGAAGAGGGCCAGGGGTGGGCCGAAGAGGAACTGCAGCTGAATGTTCGTGGTCGCATGCTGACCCTGCGGATGCGGGTCTCGACACTTCGTGACGGCAGCGGCATGCTTATCGGTTCGGTCATTACCTTCGACGACCTCACCGAGCTCCTCCGCGCAAAAAAAGCGGAGACCTGGCAGGACGTTGCCAGGCGAATTGCACACGAGTTCAAGAATCCGCTGACGCCCATCAAGCTTTCCGCAGAGCGACTTCGAAAAAAACATGCGGAGGGGTCGCCGGACTTCGATGCCGTGTTCGATGAGTGCAGCAGGACCATCGTCCAGGAGGCCGACGGCCTGCGCAAGCTTGTCGACGAGTTTGCGAATTTTGCCCGCATGCCCAGTTCGAACCCGGTCCCGCAGCTGCTGGCTCCGGTACTGGAAAACGTTGTGCAGCTGTATAGCGGCGCGCACAAGGACATCGCGGTCGTGAAAGACATTGTGCAGGACATGCCCCTGTTGCTGCTCGACAGCGAACAGATCAAGCGGGTGTTCATCAATCTTTTCGAAAATGCCGTGGAGGCGATGGGCGGCAAAGGCAGAATCTGGATCTCCGCGGGCATGAGCTCCGACAATGTGGCCCAGATCATCGTGGCAGATGAGGGCACGGGAATAGCAAAGGAAGACATTCCCAAGCTGTTTCAGCCTGATTTTTCGCGGAAGAAGAAAAAGAGCGGACTGGGCCTTGCGATTGTGCTTCGGATCATCAAGGACCACGGCGGGGCGATCCGCGTCGAGCAGAATGTTCCCCGGGGCGCGCGGTTTGTCATCGAACTCCCGGCAGCAAGGGAAGAAGTCAGGAGCGCATAGCGCAGGCGTGCGGACGTTCCTCGAGAGACTTCCGGTTCAGGCGCTGTTCCGTGCACGCTGAACGATAAACTTCAGAAATGGGAGGGATTGCCCTGTTGGATACGGCCTCAACAATACTGATAACCGTTGCCGCGCTCTATCTGATCATCAAACTGTTCGGCTACCTGAGCAGGTTGGGGATCAAGCAGATTCGGCCACAGGACCTCGATCAGAAAAAAGGGATAGTACTCCTCGATGTCCGCACGAACAAGGAATATGCTCTGGGACACATCCCGGGCGCCGTTCACATCCCGATTACGGATCTCGGCGAAAAAGTCAAAAAGCTCAAGAAGGACAAGGATATTGTGGTCTTTTGCCAGAACGGGAACCGCAGTATCTGGGCAATTAAACGGTTGATGGGCATGGGCTACAAGAATTTATATAACCTAAAGGGCGGCTACCGTGCCTGGAAAAGAACTCATTGAGGATCTGAAACGCGACTACCGCTCGAAAAGACCGCAGATCGTGAAGCGCCTTGCCGAGTTTAAAAAAAGGTATCAGAAGGGCGACCGCGCGATCTTCGAAGAGCTGTGTTACTGTATCGTGACTGCAGGAAGCAGTGCAATGATGGGCATGAAGACCGTGGAAGCGCTTCATGACCTACTGCATTCCGGCAGCAGGGTAGAGCTCCGCAATCGCGCACGGGCGCACCGCGTGAGGTTCTGGCGGGTGAGGACCACCTACATCTACCATACCCGCGAGTATCTGAGGGCTGCCTGCGGGCTCAAACTCCGCCGGTTGCTCGAATCCTTCGATGGCCGGGACGCCCGCCGTGATTTCTTCGCGCAGAACAAATCAGTCAAAGGCTTGGGATATAAAGAAGCGAGCCACTTCCTCCGTAACATCGGTTTTCCCGGTTATGCGATCCTCGATAAACATATCATGAACAGCCTCCGTGAAATGGGCGTGATCAGCAAGAGCATGCGCCATACAACGCGAGCCGGCTACCTGAACATCGAGAAACGGCTCGAACGGTTCGCCGATGAGATCGGAATCGATATGGACCATCTCGACCTGCTCCTGTGGTCGAGAAAGACGGGGAAGATATTAAAGTAGCAGGAGGCATCGTCGGTAGCGGGCAGCATGCCTACCGTGGTTGAGGTGTGTTCATGTCGGACAGGGGGCTCAAAAAGGCTGTTCTCGTCGGCGCAGTGCTCGGCGCCCTCGCCACGCTGGGTATTGCCCTCTCTATGGATCTGTTTTTTTCGGACACCCTGCAGGGGACCTGGTGGGACGCTTCAGCCAAGGACGTGACGAAGATGTTCGGACCGGCATGCGGGCACAATGTCCTTGCCGTGGCCCTTGTCCTCCTCATCGTGATGGGGTTCCTGGCTGGCTTTGGCGCACTGCTCGGGGCGGCCGCAGGGCTCATCATGAACCGTTTTTTTAAAATGGTCCTCAAACTCTAGCAGCGAACAGGGGCACGTCTTCGGACGCGGGGAAAAGATGACTGATGAACCATGGACCGCAGGTCCATCCGGTTTGCATTTATCGGAAGGGCGATTTGTTCGGCAGCAAGGGGAACAAGGGATTGCGCGAGCGAATGTCCTTCCGGACTTCCGAGAACACCAGTTTCATGATATTCGGCACATTGAGCTTCCAGCCCTTGATGGGCCAGTCGAGCTCATGTTTGCCGCAAACGATATCGAGCGTATTCAGGCTGAAGATCTCCCTGCGGAGTTCGTCATCGACATGCTCGGGATCGGTGATTTTTTCGCTCAAAACGATCGCCCGCTCAAGATGGTCGCGAATGGTTAAAGCGTTCTGCTGACTGATGACGCCATGGTGCTCCTTAATGGCGAGGAGCTTCAAGGCGCCATCATAGGTTGCCTTCACGATCTCGTCCCTCGTCATCCACTTCGTTTCGTAGTTCAGCGTGAACTTCCAGCTCGGCCGGAGCATTGCCTGCCGGTGTTCTTTCAGCGTCTTGGAGAAAAAACGGTAGCCGTATTTCTCCGGGTCTTCGAAAATGACGCTGCCGGGGTCGATAAAGGGCGCGAGCGGCGCAATCAAGGGAAGTACTTTGCCCCGGTTGCCATTGGTGCCGAACCTGTCAAGGAGGTCGCCGCAGTAGGAGACGGTGTCCAGGACGGACTGGTAGGTCTGATTCGGCAGCCCGACCATAAAAAAGAGGTCCACGCGCTTGCAACCGACGTCAAGCAGCGTCTCGATCATCCCCTCGAGGGCAGTGTTGTCGTAATCCTTTCCGAACGTCTTGCGGACATTGATATCATGTGATTCCGGAGAAATTTCGACATTGAACGTTTCGATGCAATCCGCCGCTTTTCGGAGAAACTCGGCAGTCGGCGGTCTGAAAAATTCGATGCAGACTTCGTTCCTGATGCGGTACTTCTTGATGGCCTCCAGGAACCGGTCACTGTATTCACGCCCTGCCTGCAGGAGATCTCCGAGGAGGATCATCGGCGCCCCGGTGTACTCCGCGATCTTCCTCATGTCCTCGGCCACGAGTTCCGGTGAACGGAAGCAGGCATGGGACCGTTCGCACACCGTCTTGAACGCCGAAATCGACCCCCCGCACGTGCCGCAGTTATGGTTGCATCCCCGAACGGAAAAGACCGCCGTCACAGGGTAGCTGAGCCAGTAGTTGAACGGTATGTATCCCGAGGGGTCCCGGTACTTGATCGCCATCTTGAGAAGATGGGAGTAATCGAAATCGACGTAATCGAGGTCTCCCGGCTTGAACGAGCGCTCGTTTACGATTGTGCGCCCCTGCTCATCTCTCCACACGAGGTTCGGTACTTCCGCGAATCCGGAGCCGGATCGTATCGCCTGGAGAAGCAGCCTGAGAGGTTCCTCGGTTGATTCCCCGCAGACGATGAAGTCGACGAAGGGGTAATCTCGCATGATCTCTTCATGATAGTATGTCGCACTGAGACCACCCAGGATGACCGGCGTGTCGGGATGATGTTTTTTGACCATTTCCGCGAGGGTGAGGCTTCCATCCACGTGGGGCAGCCAGTGCAAGTCTATGCCGAAGGCCCTGGCATCAAGATTCTTGACATATCGTTCGGCGTCAAACGAGCGGGAGCGCAGCATCTTGAGGGCCACGTTGATGATTCGCACGGAGACCCCGTGCTTCGTCAGATAATTCGAAAGCGTGAGGAACCCGATGGGATAAATTTCGAAGATCGACGAAGACGGCACAACGTCGCTTACGGGGCCGAAGAAGAGCGGCAGGTCGCGGAAATGGAAGACGCTCGGCGGATGGAGCAGAAGCAGGTCAGGCTTGGGCATGGACGGTTACTTCTCCGTAGATTTTTTTTGTATAGACGTCCGTGATCTCGCCCGTTATTTCCTCCATGGCCTTGTACATGGCTTCAGCATAAGTGGCAACCGCTTTGTTCAAAGGGCCGAAGAGGCGGAGGGAATTGCTCAGGATCCTTGTTTCCTCGTTATAGAGGTGCAGAATTTCCATGAGGCGTGCCTTAAATTTCGTACCCGTATAGGCAAATCTGACGGCATCGGTAAAAGTACCCGACGCCGGCCAGTTTGCCAAGAGGGCATAGACGGTCTTGGAAATGAGCCAAATGCGCTGGATTCGAATGTCGGCAAAATCGCTATAGCGAACATGAAAGGAAATGGCGGGAATGATGAGATGATTCAAGAAAACCTTGTCAATGTGCTTCGTTTTCTCAAAAACCTCTTCCAGATCAAGATCGCATACGGGTTTCCCCTTATAGTATTTCCCCGCCGCCACTTCGATGATGAGCCGGTCTTTGTCGATCTCTTTCCTGACATTTGCATCCAGGTAGGTTGAAAAGAAGGGAAGACTGGCGAGCTTCAGCGGGTGTTCGGCGGCACGGTTGAGGCTCCGCCGGGAAAAACTGTACATCATGTTCTTGTCTTTATCGCACAGGATTGCAACCCTATCCACGCTTCACCGCCGTATACAGCGTTGCAATGCCGAATGTCATTGAGCCGACGCGGATGTTCTCGAAGCCGCATTGGTGGATCATGTTCTTGAATTCGTCGGGCGGATAAAAGGAATTTATGGAACGCGGCAAATAGAGATAGGGCGCGGCGGTCTTGACGACCAATTTCCCTATTAACGGCATGACCTTGAAAACGTACCACTCGTAGAGGTAGCGGAACCAGCTGTACTGGGGCCGCGTCAGTTCGAGGCAGACGAATTTGCCTCCCGGCTTCAGCACGCGATCTATCTCCTGGAGCGCCAGAGCAGTATCGGGGATGTTTCGCATGCCGAAGGCGACCGTAACAGCGTCGAACAGGTTATCGCGGAACGGAAGCCTCTTGGCATCGGACAGGACGAAAGAGAGGTTCGCATGGTTCTCCCCTTTTTTGCGCCGCGCTCGATCGAGCATCTCTTCGCAGAAATCGGCACCCGTGACCGAACCCTGGGGACCCACGTGGCGGGAGAGCAAAAAGGCAAGTTCGCCGGTTCCGCTGCAGACATCAAGCACGCGTTCCCCTTCGAGGATGCCCGAGCGCACAACGGCCTCTCTGCGCCAGAAGTGGTCAAACCCGAAGCTGAAACTGCTGCTGAGGAAGTCGACGTAGGGGGCAACGGTGGTAAAGATATGTTTGATAAACAGGTCGCGCTGTTCTAATGACATAGCTTAATAGACGAATTGTCCCAGCAAAATAAAAATAAGCAGGCAAAAGCCGATCAGAACCACGGCAAAGCCGAACAGAATACCGGCATCGGTGAGCCACGTCTTCTGCGGCACGGTCATGAAATCATCGAGCCGGTTTTCGTTGACGAGGCGCTGGTATTCGAGCGGACGATCGTTCTGCAGTTCATGGAGCGTGACTCTTCCGGTGAAGATGACCGGATCCATGGGGAATTTCTCTGGCCGCAGGTGGGTGTTGAAGTAATGGATCGTGAAGATGAAGCCGGCGGCAAGGAGCGCCTCGTCGCTGTGAATGACGGTGGCAATGTTGAACGCCCATCCCGGCAGGAAGCGTCCGAAGAACTCCGGGAACCAGAGGAAGAGGCCTGATACCCCGATCATCCCCACGCCCCAGAAGACGGCCCAGTAGTCGAATTTTTCCCAATAGGTGAAATGCTCAAACTTCGGCCGGGGCCCCATGCCGAGGAACCAGCGGAAACTCCGGTAAATGTCATCAAGATCCTTAAGCCAGGGCACCATGGATTCAGGGCCCAGAATATTGAACCGGAACTTCCTCACGATCGCAATATAGTAAATGACGTACCCGATGTGGGCGGCGAAGTACCCGAAGGTGATGGCTGCGCAGATCCGATGGATGAGCCCGGCTGCATGGTACCCGCCGAGGAGACTCATGAGCCACGCGGCCCAGGGAGCGTTTGAATACTTGAGCGGCATGCCCGAGGCAACGAGCCCGATGAAGCTTACGGCCATGGCGATATGGAGTACCCGGTGATACGCATTGAAGCGTTTTATTTCTGCCACGTTACTCGCCCCCCTTTTTGCTTATGCGCTCTTTCAGCGAACGGTAGGCCCACAGGAACGTATGGGTCAGGAAGAATGTGAAGGTACCGAGCAGCAGCACGGTCATGGCGACGAAGGTATAGAACAGCACCGGGTATCTGGACCTGTCCCTCTCCTCGGCATGGGCGTAGAATTTGGTGAAGCCCGCCGTTGCCGAAGGATGGCACTTCTGGCACGTTTGCAGGATATTTTTCTGCGACAGCGTCGAATCAGGGCTGTCAATCCTCTGAATGCCATGGGACCCGTGGCAATCTGCACACTTTGCCGAAGCCGCGTATCCGAGTTTCGTCACTTTACCATGGTACGTTTTGCGGTACGTCTGTATCTCTTCGGTATGACAGTTCCCGCACTGTTTGACCAGTGACAGCTGCCATTCGCTGCTCGCTGTTGGCGGTGTCAAGTGCTCCAGATGGCATTGAAAGCACGTAGGTGCCGCAAGGTTATTGTCTTCAAGGAGCAGTCTTCCGTGTACGCTGGTTTTATAGACCTCGAACTCCTGAGGATGACACTTCGAACAGAGAGCCGGGATCTTCTGCCTATTGGTGGCAGACCGCGTGTCAGCGGAGGGGTAGATATAGTGAGAGCCGTGACAGGTCTGGCAGGTAGGCGTCATGGAATTTCCCACGGCCTTGACCTGGTTATGCACGCTTAACTTGAATTGCTGGGCCTGATCTCTTGGGGCGCCTTCCGTGCCGATGAAATGGCATGTTCCGCAGTTGACTTTTGAGACCTTCGGATGCGGATAACCGGATATGTCGTAGTGGCACTTGCTGCAGGCCAGGTGCCCGTGAACGGATTGCTCAAACGCGGAGACGTCCACATATCCCGTCATGCCTTTCTGCCCATGGCAATCCAAACAGGGATTCTTGGCAGCAGCGGGCGAAGGGAATATCAAGTATGAAGCGATGAGAAGAGGGGTGAGGTGTTTCATGATTGAGAGATTCATGTGTACATTCTAGCAAAGAATTTCATGGTGTCAAGTAACTTCAGATATTCTCCAAAATAAATTTCCTGCAAGCAAAACGCGACCTTCAGCTGGCGGAGCATTGCAGGAGTGGATTGATTGCAAAGGGTTTTTCTTGCAGGCTGCCCACATCCTGAAAAAAGAGGAGGATTCTTGTGTCCGTTCGGAACCGCATGGCCGAACATTATATTGCATTCCTCTTCAGGGGGAGCGGTCATGCCGTTCACGTGGATACCGTCCTCGAGATGTTTTTCCGCATGGTGGTTTGCAGGTGCATGCGGGTATCCCGCAACGGTCGGCGAGGAACAGAACCCCTCTTATCCGACGGCGGCAGGAGGGCACACGGGTGAGACGGAAAGGATGCACGGCGTCTCCATCTCCAGTAAAATTGGATGAGGAGGACATGATGCGAGATAAACCGAAAGAACCTTTCACCCCGCGGGAAACGCATGACACCGTGAGACAGGCTATCCTTGCCGAGCTCCGTAAGGGTATGTTCTCTGCCAGAGACCTATCCGCTGCCGTGGGGATACCGGAGCGCGAGGTCTATCACCACCTCGAACACATCCACAGGTCGATTGCTTCGTCGGCCCGGCGTTTGGTCATCATGCCTGCCGAATGCAAAAAGTGCGGTTTTGTTTTTGCAAAGCGGGAAAAGCTGAACAGGCCGGGAAAATGCCCGGTTTGCAAAGGAGAATCAATCCGGGGACCCCGCTTTGGGATCGGGGATGCGCTGTAGCTCCATCACGATGCATTCCTGCTTGTGTTAGTTTTTATGCTGCCGTTGCCAGGGAGAAGCAGGAAGGGCAGATGCAGAAGAAGCCATCTCTGGAAATGTCGGTAATCGGACGTTCCTGCCGGAATATCGAGAAACCGGAGCATGGCTTCAGGGTGTTCGCAGAAAATGCGGAGGAAGATGCGGGGATAGCGATCGACCCAATAAGCCATGCGAAGAGCAACACGCAGTTGTTTCCGGATGCGTTTATCAGCGTCCCGCCCGTACCGCGTTACCACGTCTTCCGGCCTCTCTTGATTTTTGATCGCTGCAATAAGAGCGTTGGCGGCAAGCTTCCCGGAGAGGATGGCATGCGATATCCCCTCGCCATGAAAGGGGTCTGCAAAGCCCGCTGCGTCTCCCGTGAGAAGTATCCTGCCTCCGGCAATTTTTCTTCTAATGCCACCAAAGGGGATGAAGTGCCCGTGCACGTCTGAAAGTTCAATGTTTAAAGCTTTGGCCAGCTTCGTCAATGCTTCCCGGGGTTTGGAAAAGCGCGCCGCAAGACCTGCAATGCCCGTGGAGAGGTAACCACGGTGCGGGAAGAGCCAGCCGTACCCAAGCGGCGCAGTCCCGAAATAGAGGTCGAGGGTCTTATCCATCCGGGTCCTGATGTCCTGTTCATCCGCGGAGATCTGAGAAACGAGCGCAAGCGCCATGCTCCCCTTGTCGAGCGGAGGCCTCAGGGTACGTGCCACCAGGCTATGGATCCCGTCAGCGCCGGCGACAAAGAGAGATCGGTAGGCAGTTTTTTTTGTGGCGACCTCTACGAATTCTTTATCCTCTCGAACAGCGACGACCTGCTCGTTCATATGGAAATCGGCCGAGCTTTCCACGGCCTTTTCCGCAAGCAATGAATCGAAATATTTTCTGGTCACCACAACGGCGAACGGCGTATCACGCTTTGCATGCACGACAGAACCGTCGTGGTGGACCCGGACGTTGTAGCATTCTTCCTCGATGAGGGAATCAGGCAAACGAAAGTCCAGATGCGAGAGTGCCTGCAGGGAAACGGCACCTGCGCACGGTTTTGCTCTCGGGAACGTGTCTCGATCCAGCAGCAGCGTTCGTAATCCCTGTTGCGCGCAGGTACGCGCACAGGTGGAGCCAGCCGGCCCTGCTCCTACGACTATGACATCGTACATGGTCAAGGTTTTACTCTCCCCCTAAGAGGATGAAATCACGGACACAGACGGATGAACGCAAAGAATCTCCTCGCGTACGTGGGCTCCTCTCTGATCCTCCTCCGCTGAGCCCGGTATCCTTAAGCAGCCATCACGGTGGGTCTCTACCTGCTCTGGGGCATCTTGCCTTGCCCCGGGCCAATCCTGTGGATAGTTTACCAAACAGAACAATGAATTGCAAAATATTTACGGTAGTTTGCATAGACCAGATCCTGAATCGCGGGTACTTTCCGAACATCCCTTAAGCGGATTCGGCCCTGGTCGAGGGGGACAGAGATGATTCTAGCACGGTTTGCGGCCAGCAGAGTGCCCTTCTACTATGAACAGAATTTTGCAAAGTAAAATCAAGCCACTAAAGTTTTCTTTTTTTGCTACAATGTAACCTATGGACAATGATATTCTGCGCGACATTATTGATGTTGAAAAAGAGATCCAGCAGTCTCTCGATGAGACCAAGCTCAAAACGAATGAGTGGCTTGACGCCCGGAAAAAGGAGATCGAAAGGGACGCTGCCCTCGAGGAACAGAAAATTCTTCAGTCCTATCAAAAGGCCCATGAAAATGCCGAGCAGAAGGCAGCAATGACCGCCGCGGAGCTTTTTGAGCAGTCGAAACAACAAACAGAAAAGATCGCCAACCTGGAAAACGACATTCTGGTAAAAATCGTAACAACCCGTATACCTAAGATACTCCCGGAATAAGCTATGATCGTCAAGATGGCTAAAGTTGAAATCGTGGGCGCGAAAGGCCTGCTCCAAGACGTACTTGTTTGCCTCCGCGAACTCGGTGTGTTCCAGATAGAACCGGCGACGATCGGGTATCTCGAGGAGGGACATGAAGATGATATCCGCGCCTTCATGCCCGACGAAAAAACGATGTTCGAACGGGTCTTCCTTGAGGAGCTGCGGGCCAAGGTCACCGAACTTCTGTCGGCCCTCCCGACGCTGCCGGTGCGGAGCAGTTATCTCGATCCCCGGCCGGTCATTGATACGGTCGGGGCGATCGTTGAACGGCATGCTGCGATGATCAAGCAGCGGAATGAGCGGAAGGAGGACCTCAAGAAAGAGCTCACCGAGCTTGAACGGTATGCTGTCTTTCTGGGCACGCTGGCCCCTCTGGTCGGGAGCATCAAGGAAACACCGGACCTCGATTTTATCGGCTTGACCATACGGGAGCCCGAGATGGTGAGCCACCTCAAAGAAGCGCTTTCGCGCATCACAGACTGGAAATACGAACTGATGACGGAGCCCGCGGAGGATGGTACCCTGGTGGGGCTGATCACCGTGGAGCGGGACCTTTCCGATCGCGTAAAAAAAACCCTCAGTGATGAGCAGGTGCCCGAGCTGACGTTCCCGCCTTCCTATAGCAACCTCACGTTCTCGGAAAAGGTCATCTACGTCAAGAAGAGGATTGCGGAAGTTTCTGCGGAAGTGCGGAAGATCGATGACGCCCTGTCCCAATTCACCCATCGCTGGGCACCCATCTACCGGAGCGTTCGGGAGTGGATCGATGACCGGCTGGCTGTGCTTACCACGATTGCGGCAGCATTTGAAACGCGGATGTGCTTCTTCATCAACGGGTGGATGATGGCGAACGGCGTGGAGAGGCTCCGGACGAGATTGAGGCAGGATTTTCAGGACAAAGTGGTCCTGGAAGAGAAGGCGCTGCGCGAAGAGGATCTAGACCGCGTTCCGATCATTTTGAAGAATCCTCCCTACTTCAAACCCTACGAAATCTTTACGAGCATGCTGCCGCTGCCCACCTATACGTCCTATGATCCGACCCCGTTCATCGGCATTTTCTTTCCGATCTTTTTCGGGATGATCTTAGGCGACGCGGGCTATGGCCTCGTCCTGGGAGGTCTCGCCTATTTCCTGATGAGGAAGTTCCGGCAGAAGAAGATGGTCAGGGACGGTGCGAAGATCCTCTTGGTTGCATCGATCTATGCGATTTTCTTCGGCATCCTGTTCGGCGAGTTCTTCGGTGACCTGCCTGAGCGGCTCTTTGACCTGCATCCCGTCTGCCTGGAACGCAGAACGGCAATCGTTCCGATGATTTTCTTTACCCTTGCCGTGGGAGTTGCGCATGTGCTCCTTGGCCTCCTCTTCGGAGTTATTGCGGAGTTCAGGAAGAGAGAAACGAAAGAAGCCGTATATAAACTTCTGAGCATAGTCATCGTCCTTTCTCTGATCGTCGTTATGGCATCCTACTTCAATGTTTTGCCCAAAGTGCTGGCGAGACCCGTTATCATCACCATCTTGTTCCTCACCCCCATTCTGTTCTTCACCGGAGGCATTCTGGCACCGCTGGAGCTTTTGAAAAACATCGGCAACATCATCTCCTACGTTCGTATCATGGCGATCGGCCTCACGTCGGTGCTGCTTGCTTTTGTCGCGAACAATCTCGGTGGCTTGACGGGCGATGTCGTGACCGGCATCGCAGTGGCCGGGCTGCTGCATCTCCTCAATATCATACTCGGCGTGTTCTCGCCGACCATCCATTCGCTCAGGCTCCACTATGTTGAGTTCTTCAGCAAGTTCATGGAACAGGGCGGGAGGAGGTTCGAGCCGCTGAGCAAAACACAGTGAAGGGGAGGAGGGCTTCGCCGCGAGCTTCGGGCAGAGACTCAGCCGGCCACGGGGTCGCAGGAGAAGGCAGAGAGAGTCGCAGAGCTCGCCGGAAAAGAAGAGGATGCTTTTCTTGAGACGGTACTCACCGGAATTCAAAATCTAACCGCTAAGGAGGGATGTATGAATCTTGAAAAAGTACTCATCGCGTTGAGCGCCGCCCTGGCAATCGGACTCCCGGCATTTGCAACGGCCTGGGCACAGTCAAAGATCGGAGCAGCGGGGGCAGGTGCCCTTGCCGAGAAGCCGGAACTGACCGGGACGGTCGTGATCCTTGTCGCCATCCCCGAGACAATGGTGATTCTTGGTTTCGTCGTGGCAACAATGATCCTTTTCACGGTGAAGTAGGATGAGCTCCCGGGAATTAATAGAGTCTCTCCGACGGGCGGGCGAGGAAAATATCCGCATCGTAAGGCGGAAAGCAGAAGAGGAGACGGCAGCCCTGCAAGCTGCCACGGCGCAAAAAATCGCTGATCTGAAGAAGCACTGTGAGGAGCGGCTGGCCGCTGTCAGCGGAGATGAAGGTCGACGCGCCAGCGCGGAGGCGTCGAACCGCGCCCGAGCGTTCAGACTGTCAGCGGAAAAGACGCTTGCAGACAGCTTGTATTCGATAGCCCGCTTTTCCCTGCACCAATTGCGGGACGAACGCTATCCCGCGGTATTCGAAAAGCTGGTCCAAGAACTCCCCGCACTGCCGTGGAAGGTCGTGCATGTGCACGCGGCGGACGTCGACCTTGCGCGAAAGTACTTCCCCGATGCGGAGATCGTATCGGCCGGGCATATTTCGGGAGGCGTCGACGTGGCCATGGCCGATGGTGCAATCAGGGTGATCAACACGTTCGAGAAGAGGTTGGAACGGTTATGGACCGACCTGCTTCCTCAGATGGTCAATGATGTGTACCGAGAGGTAACTGATGGACCTTCTCTACAATCCCGGTGACCCGGGTTACCCCGCCGAGTATCTGTTGTCGCGTATCAAGGGAAGGCGTTCCGCGTTGATCAAAAACTGGAAGCCGCTGGTCTATGATCAGGACCTTTTTCTCTCGGCGGCCCCCCTGCAACGCGGCGGCTTCCGCACGTCAACGGCTCCGGAACGGATGTGGGCGGATCTGATGAGGGAGTACCGGTGGGTGTATCGGCAGATGAACCAGCAGCTTCGGGCTGTATTCCATCCCTATTTTCTCTACGCCGAATTGCGGACCATATGCATCTGTCTTCGTCACCTCCGCGACAAGAAGGAGGGATCAATCGACGAAGTCCTGAATAAGAGCCTCCTGTCCGATGAGATGAAGGGCATATTGGTGCGAAGCGCCGATCTCGCGGAAGCCATAGCCGGCGTCGAGCGGTTGTTTGCTCCGCTCTCGAAACGATTTACGGGTTTTGCCGCCATCGCGGAAAAAGATGGCTTGCGCGGCGTTGAGCAATTCCTTACGGAGCAGTATCTTGCGGTCATAGCCGGGTCCAAGCTCCATCCGCTGATGCAGACGTTCTTTTCGCGACTGATCGACGCTCGGAACATCATGAGCCTCTATAAATACCTTCGGCTGGACAATGAACAGCATCCCCCCATCCTGCCGGGAGGCAGCATTGCGGCAGAGACGCTGCACGAACTTGCCGCAAAAGACGACATCGTTTCGGTAGGGCCGGTCATCCGCGCATTGACCGGCATCAAGGTGGAACGGCCTGAGCCAACGATGGTTGAACTCGCTCTCTATAAAGGGATGACCCGATGGCTGCGGAAGGAAGGACAGGAACCCTTCGGCGTCGGGCCGATCCTGGATTACCTCTGGCGCTGTTCGATCGAGGCGATGAACTTGAGCGTCCTGTATCAGGGAAAAGGCCTTGAGCGGGATATCGTTGCTGCTGAGCTGGTGATGTGAGGAGTTGATCCGGAGAGGGGAGCCTCCTGACAACGGATTGCAAGGAGCAGCGTCTTCTTAACGAAGACGGAAATCTCGCGTAAAGCAGTGCTCCGGTACAGAAGGGCAGCAGTCACCAGGCCCTTCAGGAAAGGCGGGAGTTCATCGAGAGCCTTCCTCCCCGAGGTGAGGTCTCCTATGAAAAGGATAGAGTTCATTACACCGTCCGATGCCGAATTTGGATTCAGCCTGACCGGCGTTCCGCAGAAAATCGCAGAGGCGGCTGATGCGGAAGAAGTGCTCACGCAAACGATGGCAGAACCCAATATCGGTCTCGCTGTCGTTGATGAGCGGCTGATCACGGGCGTGCCGGATGAACGGCTGCGGGAGCTTGAACACTCATGGCAGGGCATCTTTCTGATTCTCCCGTCTCCCGAAAAACCGCCGCCAGAGGTAGAAGACTATGCTGCACGGCTGATCAGACGCGCCATAGGGTATCATGTGAGACTAAAATTATGATGGTGCGGCCCGCGGAAATGCACCGTCAGGGAGGACACCGCAAACCGGCCGTTTACCACAGCGTAGAGGGTGAAAGAATATGTCGAACAATAGCGGTAAAATTCAGAGCATATCAGGACCGACTGTCAGCGCCGACCTCAAGGGGCTGAAACTCTACGAGCGCGTCTATGTCGGCCATGCCATGCTGACCGGTGAGGTTGTCCGGCTTGAGCGCGACAAGGTCGTGATCCAGGTTTACGAAGATACGCGCGGTCTTGCCGTGGGCGAGCCGGTCAAAGGCGTGGGCAGGCCGCTTACCGTCCGGCTGGCGCCGGGACTTCTCGGCGGGATGTTCGACGGTCTGCAGCGGCCCCTGGAACGGCTCCGAGAAGAAATGGGCCCCTTCATTTCCGGCGGCCGGGAACTCTATGCCCTGGATTACATGAAGCGGTGGGATTTCTCGCCGGCCTTGAAAGAGGGCGATGAGATCGCGGGCGGCACCGTCGTGGGGACGGTGAATGAGGGGCCGTTTAAACATTACATCATGGCCAACGCCGACGAAAGCGGGACGGTCGGCACGATCAGGGAAGGCAGCATCAGCCTTGACGAACCGCTCGGCGAATACAAAGACAATCGGGATATCCCGGGATGCCACGAATGGCCGGTGCGAATCGCGCGGCCGTTCAGGAAAAAATTCCCTCCGGCTTCGCCGATCGTCACGGGCCAAAGAAGCATCGATTTTCTCTTCCCGCTTGCCCGAGGCGGAACGGCGATCTTTCCCGGCGGGTTCGGCACGGGCAAGACCATCCTCGAACAATCGATCGCGAAATTCGCCAACGTCGACATTGTCGTGTACGTGGGCTGCGGTGAGCGCGGGAACGAGATGGCGGACATGATCGCGGAATTCGAGGAGTTGCGAGACCCCTATAGCAAGCGACCCCTGAGGGAACGTACGGTGCTGGTCGTAAACACCTCAAACATGCCGGTGGCGGCCCGCGAAGCCTCGATCTACACGGCCGTAACCATGGCCGAGTATTATCGGGACATGGGCTACCATGTGCTCTTTCTCGCGGACAGCCTTTCGCGGTGGGCCGAAGCCCTCCGCGAGATTTCAGCGTCGCTCGAGGAAATGCCCGGCGAAGAAGGCTATCCGACCTATCTGGCCTCACGTTTGGCCGGCTTCCTGGAACGGGCAGGAGTGGTCGAGACGCTCGCGGGAAAGATCGGCTCGCTCAGTATGATCCTGTCCGTTTCTCCTCCGGGCGGCGATTTCACCGAGCCGGTCACGCAGGCTTGCCTCAGGACAACGGGCTCCTTCCTCATGCTCGACACGTCGCTCGCCCACCGGAGGCACTATCCGGCGATCAACTGGTTCCAGAGCTATTCGCTCTACGGCGGGGAAGTGGCTGAGCACTACCGGACCACCATCTCCCCGGAATGGGATGAGCTGCTCCGCAGAGCCAAGCAGATCCTGCAGCAGGAGGAAGCGCTCCGGGAAGTGGCCGAGATCGTGGGCGCTGAAGGGCTGCAGGATGTGGACCGCCTGCTCATGCGCATGGCTGAACGCATCCGCACCGAATTTCTCCAGCAGAATGCCTACAGCGAAGACGCCTTCTCCTCGCCGGAAAAGACGTTGTCGATCATGAAAGGGATCATCGGGGATTACGATCGCGCTGCAGAAAAACTGAAACAGGGCGTTACCCTGGAAGAAGCGATCAAAAGCAGCAAAGCATAGTCGAGGATGCCGAAGGGCAGCAAGAGAGGATCTTGTTGTGCCCCAGGGAGCGCATCCTAAAGCGGGGAAGATTATATGCGATTATCCGAACACATATACCGCACCATCTCCACCATCGCCGGCCCACTCCTGTTTGTCCAGAATGTCCAGGATGCGAGGGTCGGGGAAATGGTCACGGTCCATACGCCTGACGGCAGGGACATGGAAGCGGAAGTACTCGAGATCGACGGCGAGACGACGTTGATCGAGGTGTATGGCACCACCCAGGGCCTGGACATCGAGCGAACGACCATCTCGTTCACCGATGCGGTAAAAAAGGTGCCGCTGTCCGAGGATATCGTGGGAAGGATATTTAACGGCTCGTTCGAACCCAAGGACGGCGCCCCGCTGTTCGTTCCCGAAAAGAGGATGCCGATCACCGGAGCGCCGATCAATCCCGCGGCCCGTGCACGGCCGGCTGATTTTATCGAGACCGGATTTACCACGATCGATGCCTTAAATACGCTTGTGCGCGGGCAGAAGCTCCCGATTTTTTCCTGTGCGGGGCTGCCTTCAAAGGAAGTTGTCGCCTCGATTCTGCGGAACTCCCGGCTTGCCGATACCACGAAAAGATTTGTTGTTATCTTCGCGGCCCTCGGTCTGACGTTCCACGAGTACTCGTTCTATATGAAAACGCTTGAAGACATGAGGACGGGGTTCGTGGCCTTTGTGAATATCGCGGATGAACCGGTGATGGAGAGATTGCTCGCCCCCCGTTTTGCCCTCACGGTAGCGGAATACCTGGCATTCGAAAAAGGCATGGATATCCTGGTGATCATCACGGACATGACGAACTACTGCGATGCTCTGCGCGAGATATCCACGGCGCGGGAGGAATTGCCTGGCCGGCGCGGATATCCCGGCTATATGTACTCAGACCTGGCGTCCCTCTACGAGCGTGCGGGCCGCATATACGGCCGCGAAGGCTCGGTCACCATGCTGCCGGTCGTGACCATGCCCGAGGACGATATTACCCATCCGATTCCGGACCTCACCGGCTACATCACCGAAGGTCAGATCGTTCTTGCGCGGGATCTTCATCAAAAGGGCATCTTCCCTCCGGTGGACGTGCTCCCGAGCCTGTCACGGCTCATGCAGAAGGGGATTGGCGAAGGACGCACCCGTGCCGACCACCGGAAGGTCTCGAATCTTCTGTATAAGTACTATGCCAAGGGAAGGGACCTGCGGCGGCTCGAAGCCATCGTCGGCAGAGATGGCATGACCAAGGCCGACATTCTTATGCTTGATTTTGCAGATGCCTTTGAAAAGGAATTAGTGGGTCAGGGTGGGAAGCGGCGGACCGTGCTGGAGAGCCTTGACGCGGGCCTGGAGCTGATGAAAAAGTTCGGGCTGGAATTGGAGTGATACACCGCATGCAGTATGCCCTCGACGAGGCGATTCCATGATCCATCCGACACGTACAAACCTGCTCTTGCTCAAGGACAAGTCCCGGTCCGTGACAAACAGCATCGCGATCCTGAAGGCCAGAAAACAGGCGCTGATCAAGGAATTTCTTGCTGCGACCCTCCCCTTTCTCCGGTCCCGGGAGGACATCAGACAATCTTACGGCAAAGCGCTCCGTGAACTGGCGATTACGCTCGGGCATGAAGGGAAGGACACCGTCGGATCCATTGTCGTTGCGACAGAACGGGAATTCGGCATCGATGTTATTGAGAGAAGCATATGGGGCCTCCGGTACAAGGATATCGTATTTCATGATACTCCGGTCAGAAAGCCGGATATGCGCGGTTATGATGAGCGGGGAACGACGCCCCACCTTGAGGAGGGAACAATTCTGTTCGAAAAGCTTCTTGAGTCCATGCTGCATATAGCGGAGTTTGAGTCCAAGCTCAAGCGGCTCGGCGAGGAGATCCTTCGGACCACGAGGAGGATCAAGGTGCTCGAAGAGATGGTGCTCCCCGGTCTGAAGAGCCAGATCAGGACGATCGCTCAGTACATCAGTGAGCGCGAGCGCGAATCGTTCTATCGGCTGAAACGGGTCAAGAACATCCTGAACGCAGAGAAAGAACTGGATCAAGCCGCAAGCGGACAGAATGGATGAATGATGTGCACACGAATCTTGCGATTAGCATGTTCCGTTTTGCCCACCTTCCTCGGATGATCCTCTGTTATGGCAACTCATCATGGTTTCCTGATTGCTATAAATCCCCCTCCCGTTCCATCAATCGGCAATAGGGATGATGCACCGCGTCACTTCATCACAAGAGATCATCATGCAGCAGGGAAGGCTCACTCCCTGCATCCCGAAATGTGCATGGTGCCGCGGCACCATGCGTCTGGTCATGCCGCGGTTTCTTGATACCTGACTGTTTACGGAGCGGTGATGATGGCGGAGGGTCCCAACCCCGCCAGGACCGTGGCCGTGGTCATGGGCGTGAGCGCCCCGTCCGATCCGATCGTATACTGCGAGATGTTGCCGCCGTTGTTCGCCACGTAGGCATAATTGCCCGAGGGGACGACCGTGACGGAGGTTGGCTGCGTCCCCGCCAGGACCGTGGCCGTGGTCATGGGCGTGAGCGCCCCGTCCGAACCGACCGTATACTGCGATACGTTGCCTCCCTTGTTCGCCACGTAGGCATAGGTACCCAAGGGGGCTAGGGTGACGGAGGTTGGCTGGGTCCCCGCCAGGACCGTGGCCGTGGTCATGGGCGTGAGCGCCCCGTCCGATCCGACCGTATACTGCGAGACGTTGCCGCCGTAGTTCGCGACGTAGGCAACATTCCCCTAGGGGGCGACCGTGATGGAAGTTGGCTGGGTCCCCGCCAGGACCGTGGCCGGCGTCATGGGCGTGAGCGCCCCGTCCGATCCGATCGTATATTGCGAGACGT
>Ga0187779_10000907_pt1 | contig 19164 bp, 20 predicted proteins | sample 1015_Q2_SP10_10__FD_132435 | JGI IMG/M metagenome (GOLD analysis project Ga0187779, IMG submission 132435) | Tropical peat soil microbial communities from peatlands in Department of Meta, Colombia - 1015_Q2_SP10_10_MG | ecosystem: Environmental > Terrestrial > Soil > Wetlands > Peat | place... | reverse complement strand
TTGTCATCTGCCATTCACGAATTCCAAATTTCGTTCGGGACGCATTCTAAAGTATTCTCCTGCGCCTGAACCTGACACCAAGAGTGTCCAGAGTTCTTATCGTCATATGTTATTAGAGAGCATTACTCGACTAGAATGGCTTGCTAGGTTCGCTTTCCGAAACCGCTGGTAATCTCACCCGTCCCTTCACGACTTCGTCGAATCTTATTTGTCGTTTCAAACCTATGATCTTCAGTCTCGCATCAACTGCGTCCCTAGATATGTCTATGATATTGTATGAATGAACATAGAAGCCTCTGGTACGTTCGCTAGATAAAGTTCCTGCGTGAACGATCTGTGTACCTCCAACCATCCATCGCCAAGGTCTATGTCTGTGACCACCGAGAACGAGGCGGACTTTGCTTTCGATTATAGTTCTGAGGGTATCACCGGCGTCAATTACTGGAATGTTATCGGGTCCAGTATCGGGGACTTGGATCAAGTGGTGGTGTATGACCGCTATCTTAGTGAGTCGTTTGTACTTTTTGAATGTCTCTTCGAGCCACAGCACTTGCCGATGACCGACTTCGCCTTCATTTCGTTCTGGTCTTGCTGTACTGATTACTGCGAAGACAATACTTCCAACTTTGAGTACGGGTTTGCTGGGAAAGAATTCTTTGAATAATAGATAGCCTGTTGACCGGTAATCATGATTGCCACTGCATAAGACTCTCGTCTTGCATTTGATGGTGTCCAGCGCACGTTTTGCACTTCTGTATTGCGATACTAGTCCGTTCTCGGTCAAATCACCTGATGCCACGAGGACGTCTGGTTCCATATTGTTAATCTCTTCAACAGCCTGTTCGAATACCGCATTCTGGAATTCAGGTCCGAAATGGAGATCGGAAATGTGAACGATCCGCGAGGTTACTGCACTCCTCTTAGGGTCGTAGTTCTGTTCTGAAGACGCAATAAACCTTCTCTGATTTTCTTAATGATCGCCGCACAGGAAGACCTGCAAACCTAGTGTGTGCATTGCCGCTGCTTTGGCGTATAATGCACGTTGAGCCTGATCATGGCCGGGAGCGTAGACTACTTGGATGTGATTTGACTTGTGGCGTGCCATCATTTGGTCTCGAGTTATCCCTTTCAGAATGGCTTGCATCATTGGCCATTGTTGTGTGGTTAAGCGCCAGCGTTCCTCATTTTCCTTGTCTGATAGACTTATTGACTCGCCTAGGCCCATGTCACACTTCAATTTCCCGTCCTCGACATATACGCGACTCCAAACTATGTGGCCCGGTTTGCAGACTCCCTTCACTGTTCCTCCACCGAGTGGAAAATACATGGGGGGCTGGCGTTCGCTAGTGACGCCACGATACCCATCAGGAAGGTGAGCTGGTGGCACGGCACCTGATATCTCAAGCAGCCACACAAAATCATCGATATGCTTGTCGTGGTAGTGTCGACCCCAACGTATGTCGTGCAGGGTTGTTTCTGGTGGAAAGCCCAGTTTTCGCCAGAGATGGTATGTTACGAGTCCATCTAATCCTGCGCATTCGTCTACTTCATTGAAGTGTGGCAAGGCCTCTCCAGGGTAGAGTTCCTCCCCGGTTGTCTCATCATAGACTGGAGGCCGGTCTACATTGTTTAGTAGTCCTTCTGCCAGGTCTGATGCGGGAACGAGATCCTTCAGGCCTTGTTGGTATTGGATTCCGATCGTGGCACAACCAAATTCATCCGCTAGGCGGACTGCTGCTATGTACATGCTGCATTGCTGTAGCACTTGTTTCTCAGTCAGTTCGGTTAAATCGTCTTTACCAAGCTTGAAGCGGACGCCTTTCATAATTAACCAGTCGTATACGGCTCTGGCTTCCGCCTCGGACGTGGTCAACATTTTTGCGTATAGTGCGGATTGACTCAGACGTTCCTTGTAGACGCCAGCGGTCCACAACAATTCGTCTGGGATGATTGCATTGTACATTCCCATGCAGCCTTCGTCGAAAATGCCCATGATGGATTTTTCTTCCACGAATTTCCGAGCAAATTCGTTACCGAGTTCAATCGAGGACGCGAATTCATGTCGCTCTCGGTAGGGCTTGACATGAGAGGCATCATAATGGATCTTGCCAGTCCTCAACCAGCCTTTCAACCCTTTCAGGAAAAATTCGTCGGTGAAGTTTTCGCTCCAGATGGTGCTGTAGGAGACGTCAGCTTTGGCTAGTGACGCGTTGAGATTAAGCATGCCGACTAAGCCAGGCCATTCACCGCTCCAGTTCGCCACTGTGAGTATTGGTCCGTCATGTGTTAGCAGACCAGGAAGGACGTGATGACTGTATTCCCAAACCGCCTCTGCAACTATCAATGGTGCGTCGTGTGGAATTGACCGGAAGACTTCCATGCCGTATTTCTGGCTGTCGATGAACCCATGTTTCTTAACCGGGTCATATTGATGGGCGCGTTTTACTATACCACCTTTGGCTTCAACTGCTGTAACAACTTGTTTCTCCATCGCAGCTTGTGCAGTTTCACATGTTTGGTTGGCTGCTAGGCGCATATCTCCATTCGCAACCAGATAAACGACAGACTGCAATGTCCGTTTCTTTTTGGTCTTAGTCAACGCATTGCCACAAGGAGTGCCTATGTTACGGACCGATATGAATGACTGTCGTTTACTCTCGATTGTGAGTAATTTCGGTGAGTTTCAATTCGTAGACTGAAACTTGATTTGAAGATTGAGGAACAATGTGATAAGTGGAAGCGCCTTAACCACTATGCCCCATTCGGAGGACGGTGCTATTGACTGGCGTTATTGGGTGTGACATTGGTACAACCAGCGCGAAATCTGTTGTAGTAGATGTTGAAACTGGCGATGTCATCGCAGCAGCTGGATCTTTTGACTACGCACCCGAGTCTCCCAAGCCGAAGTGGTCGGAGCAGAATGCTGATGTTTGGATGCGTGCCTGTTTTGAGTCTGTCAGACAGGCCCTTGCTCTGGCGTCCAAGAGAGGCGTTACGGCGAGCGACATTTGTGCCCTGTGCATTTCTGCGCTTAATCCAGGCAGCGGGATCCCCCTCAATAAGGAACTGAGACCCATCTATCCAGCTTTGATATGGAATGATTCGAGGGCGGTTGAGGAAGCAGCAGAAGCCCTCAAGAGAGTCGGTTATGAGAGGCTGTCGACTATTACGGGGAATACTTCAGATCCGTACTTCGGATTTACGAAGATGTTGTGGATTAAGAATAATCTCCCCGAAATTTGGGCGAGGACCTATAAGTTCTCAACTCCGAACGGGTACGCAGCTTTCCTGCTCACGGGGACATTACTCTACGACCTCTGCTACGCAGGAAACTTGGGCGGATTATTTGACATTAAACGGGCGCGATGGTCAGATGAACTTCTCAATGATCTGGAAATCCCGCGAGACAAGCTTCCAGATCTAATTGCATGTGACCAAGTAGTTGGTGAACTAACCGCGAAGGGTTCGGACTTAACTGGTCTTGAGAAAGGGACGCCAGTCGCGGCAGGTGGCGACGATGCTCCAACAAGTGCTCTGGGAAGCGGCGCGCTGAACCCTGGTGAACACAACTTCATGTGTGGCACAAGTGGCTGCTGGAACATGATCCAGGACGATAGAATCGGACCGTGGAAGATCACAACGAGTCTGATCAACTATCCCTTCGTCGTCGATTCAAGCCACAAACTTGAAAGTTTCTGCGGATCGAAGACAACGGGACATTGTTTCAAATGGTTTGCGAATCTCACAGGCTCGAAAGAGCAAATCCTGGACAAAGAGGCAGAATTTTCGCTTGCCGCAGAGAAAGGTATTCTGTTCATTCCGCAGATGATGGGTGAACGAACTCCCAACTGGAATCCAGCTCGTTTCGGAGGGTTCAACGGTCTCTCAGGGATGCCTACGAGAGGTGAGCTTTACAGGGCAATCCTGGAGAGCGTGGCATTTGATCTTCTTAGACATGTTGACGTTATGGCAGACACGGAGATTCACCTCTCAGAGACTATGCTGATTTCGGGGCCTACCGCCAAGAGCGCTATCTACCGTAGAATCCTTGCTGACGTGACAGGTTACAAAGTCGTGTATGCTCCTCGGAGTAGTGAAGCACCAGGCGGAGACGCTTTACTAGCGGCTCTTGCTAGCAAACAAATACAAGACGCAGGTGTCATCAAGAAGTGGCTTAAGATGAATGAGGCTATAGTCACAGAGCCTGACGAAGTATCTCACAAGCGGTACGTTGAATTTTTCAGGAAAGTGTGGTCAACCAGTTATTCGACGGCGAAAATCATCGATGATGCTATAACGTCATGGACTTAAGCCAGAGCTCGAGCTACGCGGATTGTTTGGCTAATTTGCCGTACATTTCGTCAATGTACGTTATACTCTTCTTGCACTCACCGAAAGGATCCTGCATCGGATAAATATCAAGCCCCACATAACCCTTGTAATCTATCCGTTTCAAGGCTCTGAAGAAGTCAGTAAAATCGTGAACTGTTCCAGGTGGAAGGTCGTCATCCCAATCTCCGTAATTATCGCATATGTGAACGTGAAATAGGTACTTGTCAAGTTTTTCGACAGTCATTGGCAAGTCTTCTTTAGCGTATAATGCATGACCTGTATCTAGGAGAATACCGAAATTACTTGACTTAACCTGATCCACTAATCTGAGTGCTCCGTCTGCATTTGCAATTAGAGAGAAGTTGCGTGTTTCTTTTGGTTTGTACTCAAAAGCAAATTTCAACCCTGCATCGTTCGCAGCGTCAACACATTCAGTGATGCCTTCCCTCATCCAGTTCCAGGCGTCCATATAGCTGACCCCAAAAGGATGTGGAAACCCGTCACAGTCAGGGGATATACCAATCATGCGGATGCCGTACGCCTTGGCAATCTCAATACTCTTCTTCAATAATAGGACGACGTCTCGACGAACACGAGCATCTGGATGAGTAAAAGATGCAAGAGGCCAGTGACCGGCAATGTCGACATATAGGTTGGGTACCTCAAGTCCGTTGGATCTTAGCAATTGCTCGACTCTGCGCATCTCTTCTTGTGCACCGTCTTTAACGGGGTCGAATACTCCTAATTCAATTCCGTCGAATCCCAAGTCTTTGAGACCTTTCATGATCGCATTAATCGGCACTTTTTCGCCAAGCTGGAAGAAACGAGTCTGCCTCTCAAAAAATGCCCATACAGGTGCTGCCACTTTCCAGATGCGGCTCATGTTTCGAACAGCGAGTTGAAGACGTATTAATGCTTTCACACAAACTAGTTTGTGTCAGGTCCAACCGCGTTTGAAGTACGGGGTCTTCCACAAACGGCGAACCAGATCATAAGTGCTGGGAAGACCGACATCAACATCAAGCCGGAAGTAATGTTCACTAAAGATGCAAGAACTCCGGCCACATAAGGGCCTAAGGTTTCACCCGTGTTGACTGCCGTCTCATAAGAGCCCATCGCTGCACCTCTCTTCTCGTCGGGAAAATGATGCGAAATTAAGCTACTAGTAATCGGAAAAACGATGCCTACACTTACTCCGATAATCATCATCCCAACCAAGAATGTGATGAAATAGGGGAAAGCTCCTAGGATCAAAATTCCGAAGAAGATCATTGCTGCGGCTGTAGCAAGCATTTGTTTCTCGCCGAATTTCAAGTAGCGGTGTGCTGTCGCAAGGGACAAGATTCTTGTGACTCCAAAGGCGCTGAACAGGTAACCTATGAGTATTGCGTTAATTCCGATTGAATTTACATAGCCTGGAAAGATCGAGCTGATGAGGCCCCATACGACGCCGTAGCAAATGAGCATCATGTACACAGGCAGTATACTTCTAATGATGCGCACGTTGCCATCACTTTTTTCAGTCCTTGTAGAGACCTGCTTCGGATATAGCGGAGTCACCCATAGTACTGATTGCAGGAGCGAGATACTGATGACTGCAGACGATATAACGAAGAGACTTGTGTATCCGAAGTTTTGAGCCACATACCCTCCGATGGACGGGCCTATCAACAATCCCATAGCCATCGAGATGCTGTATCTGCCCATCTCTCGCACTCGTCTATCGGCAGGCGCAAGGTCTGATGCGAGTGCTTCTCCCATGGGCCAGAAGATGCCTAACCCTACGCCCCCGACTAGGCGCAGTGCCGCAATGTCGAATACTGAATGGCAGAATATGAGGAAAAAAGTAGCCAGCACATTAATGATCAATGAAGCTTGGAAGACCCGCAGACGATCAGTTCTGTCAGCCATGTGGCCTGCTAAGCCGGGTATCGTCGCCGTAGCTAGGGCACCTACGGCGCCTATGAGACCGAGGTCGAAAAATGTGGCTCCAAATGTCTGTGCAAAGACTGGAATGAATACGGTGTACATCGCTAATCCGAGAGACGCGACGAATACGGAGAGATAGAGCCGAAACCTCAAACTCTCGTGCAGCATCAGGGTTGCCTTCGGTTTCTTGATGAAATGAAGTAGCGAGTCGGGATGAAATGAAGGCTGGTTATATGCACGCTATTCAGAGTATCAGAGTTGGAAATTCAAGAATTCAAGATTAAGGTCGCGTCATGCAGCCTATTCGCTAGTTTTCCGTTACTCTTCGCGAAGCAAAGGCTAGGCACAGCCTAGCTGTTATGCCTGATGTGCAATGTGACACAGACCACGTACGGCACGTTCATCCGTTTATCGCTGCTGAGATGGCGCCTGAGAGTGTGTCGGATGTCTGTTCGCCAGTGAACGTTGTTGAGACAGATCCATCCTTCCCTATAATGACAAATGTCGGAGTTGATTGCACTCCGTATTCGTTGAACACTGTTCCGGATGAATCGTAGAGATATGTCCAACTTGTGCCGTAATTTCTGATGAAGCTAGCAGCGTCGTCTGATGTTGCTCCGTTCCAAGGTCCTGCCACGGAGATGAAAACCACATTGCCACTGCCGTATTGCGAGTATAGGCTGTCCAGGACCGAGGCCATTCGCTGACAGTGAGGACACCATGGTTCCATGAATTCTAAGAGCACGACTTTTCCGCGAAATGAACTTAACGTGACGGATTGCCCCGTAAGTCCGTTCGAGCTTACAGACGGTAATGTGAAATCAGGCGCGCTGCTAGATTGTGACAGTGACGGGGTTGACGTGTAGGTGACTGAGAGAGTTGTCGAGGTGGGTGTGGGTTGAGTGAAGGAATAGACTGCCCAAATTGCAACTATTATGATGATTGGTATCGCAATCTTCTCAGCCTTGCTTAATCCATGTTTTGGGCTTGCTTCCTGATTCGTCTTCTTCGAGGTCATCAGACGCACCAACGTGTGTACGAGCCATGAAAACTAATGCTTAAGCTTTCTCTAATGTGTTCAATCCCCTTCGTGTCTAAGTAAGGTCTATGAATCGAGTTGCTGATTGTGCTTTGTCTTGAGATTGATTTGTCCAGTGATTCTCCTGGCCTAGGAAATTGGAGGGTGCTCGACCGAGGAGTGAATCGCCAGCCGTTTCTGTGGGAAAACGTGTCTCAGGGCATGTTCGTTATGATCGATATCTTCAACCCTGATATGGAGAAACGGTGCTATTCAGTGCTCGTATTCTACGGTGACCCTTCTGTCGCCGCGTCGAGAAAGAAAGTCTTGGGTATCGCTTGTGCAGATGAAGGAGAGGGAGGCTGGATTCAAGTCTACGAGAGGGCAAAGAATATCGCTGAACAGTTCATGTCTAAAAATTGACAGTTGTCGTGTCAGTGTCGCTTCCTGAACTCGTCGAGTGCTATGGTAAGTGATCCCAACGCGGGTTCTACGTGCACATAAGTGACGCTGGCTCGCGGGCAACATGTCCTGACTTTGGATTTGAGGGCTCGCATAAGGCAATCACCTGACCTGAAATTCCCTCCTACTGCCGCCACAGGAAAACGTAGTTTTGTCATGTTCAGTCGAACGGCAACAGTGCACACAAGTTCCCCGAGCTGGGTGCCCGCTTCATTAAGAATCCTTCTGCTCACTTTGTCTCTTCGTGCTAACCTAATCACTTCGTGGGCAACTGCTGCGATCTGTTCGACTGTGAGTCCGTCGTGATAGATCTTGCTTACTAGGCCATCGATCTCTTTCACGAGAAATCTTTTCTTAAGAATTTCCGTGAGTTCAGTGTCGTCTTCTCTTCCGTCAAATGATCTGAACGCCATCTTGATCGCGTTTAGTCCAATTTCATAGGCGCTGCCTTCGTCTCCTGCTATGTATCCCCAGCCGCCTGCACGTGCGTAAGTTCCTTCACCGTTCATGCCTGCTGCGAAGCTGCCGGTTCCAGAGTTCACAACGATTCCCGGTTTACCCTTAGTGGTGGCATGTATGGCCGCGACAGAATCGTGGATTACAATGCTTCTCTTCGCAATACCCGCGTTTTTCACAAACCGCGAGGCAGTTATCATATCTTGCTTTGAGTCTATTCCTGCAAGTGCAACAACGCCTATGTCAGGTTTCGCTGACAGCCCAGCCTTCGCTCTTGCTCTCTTCAAAGCTTCATTGATTGCGAGAGTTGCTGCATGAACACCGATGTTGTGGTAATTAGAAGGACCTGCTCTCCCTTCTCCAAGTATTGTCCCGTTACAATCTGCGATTACTGCTACTGTCTTGCTTGCGCCTCCGTCAATTCCGGCTACGTATGAACGGACAGTCAAACTGATCGTTCATTGCTCGCTCATTTGAGATGAAAAGCGTTTGCATTGGAAGAGTAATTTGGCTCTTGGAGGCAAGTTCCTGTGCTATGTGTTAACTAAGAGTTTTTATGGATTAAGCGAGGCCATCCCATACTGACTTTGGTGAGTCTATGACCGATACGCCATCAGGGCGCGAACTGATTGAGAAGACATTCGTATACATGACCACTCTGGTTAAAGAGTGCAGAAAGGGTGTCTCAGCGGCTTTTGAGCAACAACACAAGGGGTTGAGTTTCGATAGGGTGGAACCGACCCTCAGAATGGAAGTTACAACTTGGTTCAAGGAGAGAGATCGTAATATGAAGATCCAGCATGAGAGAAGCATTACGGGGAGGCCGGGGGAAATCTTGATGACCTACACTGGAGCGAGCAAAGACGCTCGTTTTAAGTTCCATGTGGATAGTGTTTTCACACTCGCCGGTTCGACTCCGACTTCACCTTCCTACCTGAAGTCGATGAATGTTTACGTTGACAAACGGGACTTTACGAAACCTTGAATGAAATGTGATCCTGTATTTCGGAATTCAGACTCCTGGCATCAATCCTTTGAATTCAGATCCTAAGAACGTTAAACCGATTAATGCCAGAATTGCAGTGATTACGAGCGCAATTATCACAGACAAAATCGCGATTATTGCTGCTTTGACCCATCCAACTCCAAAGAAGTGTTTTATGAGTAGAAGCACGACTACTAATTCCACGATCGTTCCAAACCATCCATGAATCAAGTAGGTGATGACGTCGCCGAGAATCACTGCCGATATGACTGTGAGGATTCCGTGATAGTACGAGGCCTTCGGGGCACCTAGGGCTTTGGCGGCTAACCACACAAATAAGCCGAGGATAACGCCAACCACTACTAATTGAATTAGGAAGGCTATAACATCCATTTCTTATCTAGAGCGGGCATAACCGGACGGTCAGAATATAAAATTGGCTTAAAATCGTCTCGTGGAAGCACTTTTCAGTACCTGAAATTCGGGCAATTTATAACGGAGATGTTGCAACCCACTGAGGAAATCGACTATGACGATTGCTCTCAGATACTTGCCCAAGTCGCGTGGAACAGACCGAGATTTACTATACATGCTTCAGCTGGGCGAGAAGTACGATATTGCTCCCCCGGTCTTTCACGCCGCTATGCTTAACGCGCAGGAGCGCGGGAAGGGCAAATGTGGTAAGTTCGCTATCGAATTGCGCCAGCGGGGTGAAGCCTCCTGTGTCTACATGTTCTCTTTTCACGGCAAACCGTTTGGTCAAGCCGAGATAGCTAATCAATCAGTGGAGAAGCTCCGGAGACTTCCGGAACAATTTAGCGGTCTAGGCATCCGCAAACGTGAAGACCCTAACAAGTCGGTTAAGAGGGAAAGCTCAATTCGTGATCTCAAGTTTGGCTTGAAAGGGGTCTCGTTCAAGGCACATGTTGTTAAGAAATCCGATGTCCGCGCAGTCACTTCAAAGGATGGGAATCCTCTTCTAGTGTGCTCAGTCACGCTTTCAGACGGGACCGGCGAGATTCCTCTAGCGATTTGGAATAACCAGATCAATACGATTTCGGAGGGCGATCTTGTGGAGATTCGCGACGCACGAGTTAGGAGTTTTAGAGGTGAGATTCAGCTTTCACTCAATCGAAAAACGGGAGCACTCAACGTCCTGCAGCCGGCTAAGAAACAGGCTGTAGCTCAGATAACCAACTAGCCTTCGCAAGACCGGTCATCGGAGAATTCACCGATGACACCACTAGATGAACTAGTCTCGTTACTGATTGAGAAGAGTCGGCGGATTTTCGTCGCCGAGCATACGATCGAATTCGGTGACGTTCACGGTGAGAATACCGTCTATGTCCTCGAATTGCCAGGGGCATCCCCCGGTTCAGCAGGTGGCAGAGTTAGTGGAATCGGATCCAGATCGGTGATCAAGTTGCTGTGCTTCCAGCAGCATGATGGCAAGTGGATAAAGCCATTTGAGACGGAGGATCTTGAGAGACTAGAACGATTGGAACTTCCTTACCATGCAACGGGTCTTTCTGTGATCTTACCGGATGGGCATGAGAGAGTGGTTACAGGCGTTGTTGATCCGGAGTTTGTGCGTAAATATAATCAGGGAGAATAGATTCACTACTGTTTCGTCGTAGCCTTAACGAGGGACATTAACACTTCCACATCTCTCTTGGACCCAACTTGTACTCTTAGGAGTCGACTCATGCCGCCCAGTTGGGCTCGATCCACCCACCCCCTTAACGGTTCAGGTATGGTTTGATCTGACTTGATTCTCTGAACTGATTTCTCCGGGATGAAGAGGAAGATTTCCAGCTTCTCACCGAAGAATACTCTAACCCTAGGAGTTTCTTGCACGTTGTAACTGGGGGCTTCGCATTCTCTTAGGGGTTCATATTCCACCGTCTCCTCAACGTTCGGATCTGCTTTCAACTGTTCTCTGAGGTATGCGAACGCTTCATTGCACGCAACAGACCCTTTGCTGGCTAATTCATCTATGGACAACCTGTTTCATCAGTCAATCTCTCAGATGCGCTTAACATATATCTATAGATGTTTTACTGGTGATTTAGGAGTAACAAGGAATGCCTCACAAGTTAAGCAGAGCCGCTTTCAGAATTAGAGCGAGACAGAAGAGAAAACAACGTCACCGCAAGCGAACAGGATCGTCAAGAAGGGCAAACCTGAAGTAACCATGAACAATCTTCCCTAACGGGAAGATTTATCGCCCAGTGTAATTTTCCAAACTGAGGTCTGTTTATGGGAGTACCTGAAAAGATCAAAGCCATCGAAGACGAAATGAAACGGACTCAGATCCATAAACACACAGAGCATCACATTGGCCTACTGAAGGCGAAACTGGCGAAACTCAAAGCTGAGCAGGAAGTTGCTCAGCGTTCCAAGTCGTCTGGCGGTTCAGGATTCGAAGTGAAGAAAGGTGGCGACTCCACTGTTGTGCTCATCGGCTTACCTAGTGTGGGAAAATCAACTATTCTCAACCGGTTGACGAATGCGAAGTCGAAGGTTGCGTCATACGCGTTCACTACACTCACAGTGGTTCCTGGACTCTTGGAATATAACGGGGCAAAGATACAGGTACTTGATTTACCTGGGATAATTTCAGGAGCGGCGAGTGGTACAGGTAGAGGTAGACGAGTGCTCTCTGTAGCACGGAACGCTGACCTTATCCTACTCGTATTGGACGTGTTTCAGCCGGATCAAATCAGCACCTTGAAAAAGGAATTGTACGAGATGGGCATCAGAATTAACACTCGCCGCCCTGATGTGACGATTGAACCGGCGACACAGGGTGGTCTGGGAATAACCGTTGCGTGCAAGTTGACGAAGCTGGATGAATCAACAATTCGCGGAATACTGAACGTGTACAAGATACATCAGGCTGGAGTAATCGTAAGAGAGGACATATCCGATGATCAGTTGATCGATGCTGTCGCGGGGAATCGAAAATACGTGCCAGCACTGGCCGTGCTAAATAAGGTGGACCTAGTCAGCTCGAAGTACGTAAGCGAAGTGCGCAAACGAATTGGGGAGGAGTTCATTCCGGTCTCTGCCGATCGGAACATGAATATTGAAACCTTGAAGAATGCAATATACAAGCGGCTTAATTTCATAAGAGTATATTTGAAGCCTCGAGACGATGAACCTGACTACGAGGAACCATTGATACTTACCGCCGGATCAACAGTTACGGATGTTTGCAAAAAGATTCATAGAAAATTCATCGGGGAGGCCAAGTATGCTTTAGTATCTGGCAGCAGTGTAAGGTTTAGTCCTCAACGTGTAGGCATGAATCATGTCCTCAACGATCGAGACGTAATCACCATCATAAAATGAATCTGTCACTTGTTCAGGAACCTGTGACAGGGACAGATATACTCAATTCTCCCGTCCGGGTAGAGCCATCGGTAGTGAGTCTTTCCGTCGGCATCAGTGAAAGATTCACACACGTTCTCCGAATACACGCTAACGTGGGAGAATTTCCAACTCTTCTTACCTGAATCTGGAGGGCTACTCATGTTCTTCTACGAGCAGCGAGACGAATCCTGAACCTAGTAAGTCTTGCCATTTTAGGAAATTTCCGTGCAAAACTATAATAGAGATGAGTAAGTCCCGGTTTCTACGGGTCTAGAATTGGTTTCTCGCAAGAAATCCACTAAAGGCGCAGCTAGTAAGAAGAGTAAGACACCTAAAATCACCTACGCAACTCTCACTATTACGAAGAAAGATGATGAGACGTACGTACGTGCAGTGAATGATGCTCGAGCTCGTTTGGGTACCCACTATTCAATGCTCATAAATGGTGAGAAATGGAATTCAACAGGAGAGGAGTACGCACACGCAAGTCCTCTGAACACGAAACTCGTGGTCAGCTACTTTCCAAAGGGAGGTCGCGATGACGCAAAGGCAGCGATAGATGCTGCTAGAGAAGCGTTTCATAGTTGGAGTTCAAAACGGTATAATGAACGAACCCGTATCCTCCGCGGAGCTGCTGACATCATATTTCAGCGTCGCTTTGAACTTGCGGCCTTAATGGCGTTTGAAGTCGGTAAGACCCGAGCTGAATCACTTGCTGAAATTAACGAAGCTGTGGAGCTCATTCGTTATTACAGTGAACAGATGGAGATGAACAATGGGTTTGTCAAACCTCTCGAATCGCCTGGACCAAAGCAAGAAACTGTCAGTTTACTACGCCCCTATGGTGTATGGGCCGTAGTGGGGCCTTGGAATTTTCCTCTCGCTCTCTCCGCAGGAATGTCGGCAGGAGCCCTGGTGGCCGGTAACACTGTGGTGTACAAGCCATCCAGCGATTCACCCGTTCTCGGTTATGAACTGTCTCGCGCTTTTCAGGACGCAGGTGTACCCAGAGGTGTCTTTAACCTCGTTACGGGGCCAGGAGGCACAGTTGGAGTTGAGTTGCAGGAAAACAAACACGTTGATGGATTTGTCTTCACAGGATCCAAAGATGTAGGTATGAGGCTATACCACCAGTTCTCAACTGATTACCCCAAGCCTATGATCACAGAAATGGGGGGAAAGAACCCGGCGATTGTGACCGAGACAGCTGATCTGGATCAAGCTGCGGAAGGCATAATGCGCGCTGCCTTCGGATTTGGCGGACAAAAGTGTAGTGCCTGCTCTCGAGTTTACGTACATAAGAAGGTCAAGGAGAGATTCCTTAGTCTGCTCAACGATTTCACGCAGAAATTCGTGAAGATTGGCGATCCGACTTTGAAAGAAACTTTTCTCGGACCCCTCATAAATGAGGCAGCAGTTGGTACTTACGCTAAGGCTGCAGACGAAGCCTCTAGAGATGGAGGTAGAGTAATCTTCGGAGGGCACGTCCTGACGACTGGTGACTACGCTAACGGACATTTCGTAGAACCCGCCATTGTTGATGGCTTGCCATCTTCACACAGGTTATTCAGGGATGAATTGTTTGTTCCGTTCCTCGTGGTTGGGGAGATTCAATCGTTCGAGCAGGGACTTGAACTAGCAAACGAGTCTGAATATGGTCTCTGCGCTGGGATCTACACGAAGAATCGCACGGAAAAGGAAACGTTCTTAGACCGAATTCAGGCAGGCGTAACTTATGTAAACCGTCGAGCTGGTGCTACGACCGGAGCCTGGCCTGGGGTAAATTCGTTCGGAGGATGGAAGGGAAGCGGGTCATCCGGCAAGAGCGGATTGGGCCCGTACTATGTTCAGCAATTCATGCGGGAACAGTCACAGTGGATCGTCAAGTGATTAGAACTTAGAGAGCGTGGAACAGCAGTAGACTTTGATACGCTACTGCTGCGAAATATGGTTGGTCGAAGTTCGCTTACATCATGCCAGGCATGCCGCCCATTCCACCTGGCATGCCTCCCATCCCTCCGGGTGGCATACCTCCTGGCGGACCACTTTCTTTAGCGCCCTTCGAAGACACTACGTCATCAATTCTCAGCAACATACTGGCGGCTTCAGTCGCGGACTTGATAACTTGCTGTTTGACTCGGAGAGGTTCCAACACGTTTTCTTGTAACATGTCCACGATCTTTCCTGTGTGTGTTTGGACGCCGTACCATTTGTTCTGGGGCTCTGAATGCTTCGACCTGATCTCAACCATAATGTCGATTGGGTCAAGTCCGGCGTTTTCTGCGATTGTGAGCGGGATAGCTTCTAAAGCTTCAGCGTACGCTTCAATGGCGAGTTGTTCGCGCCCTCCAACTTTAACTGCGTAGTCACGGAGTTGTTTTGCCGTCTCGGCCTCGGGTGCGCCACCCCCAGCTACGACTTTTTGGTCTTCCACCGCGTTTCTGACTACGCAGAGTGCATCATGGAACGACCGTTCAGCTTCGTCAACGACGTGATCAGATCCGCCCCTTAGGACGACAGTAACTGCTCTAGGGTTCTTGCAATCGCGAACGTATACTAGCTTGTCATCACCAATTTTCACTTCCTCAACTGTTTTTGCTTCGCCAAGAGTTTCTGCAGCGAGGTCTTTTGTGCTAGCAAGAATCGTGCCGCCTGTAGCCTTCGCGAGTTTTTCCATGTCGTTGCTGCTGATGTTCTTGACTGCCATGATGTTCTTCTTGGCAAGAAAGTGAAGAGCTAGGTCGTCGATTCCTTTTTCGCAGAATATCACGTTCGCTCCACTGCCGGCCACTTTGTTGGTCATTTCACGCAGCATACTTTCCTCTTCATCGAGGAATTGCTTCATTTGATCTGGCGAGTTGATGTTTATCTTCGCGTCAAATTCTGTCTTCTCAATCTCAACCTTCGCATTCAGTAGGGCTATTTTCGCGTTCTTTACTTGCTTCGGCATTTGCGCATGAGAGACTTCTTTGTCAACAACCAGACCTTTGACAAGTTCACTCTCTTCCATGCTTTCTCCTTTCTTCTTCAGCACCTTTATCAGGTCAATATCTGCCACCGTCTTGCCGCCTCTTTCCTCAGCGATTTGACTAACTGCTTTTACGGCTAATGTGGCGAAATGATCTCTCGATTCTGACTGAGCCTTCGTTCCCATAGAGGTCATAGCGACACGCATCAGCATCTTCTCATCTTTCGGATCAATTGGTATCGCAAGGCCGTCTAAAATCTCAAGAGCCTTCTCTGAGGCTTTCTTGTAACCTTCAACGATAACTGTAGGGTGAACTTCTTGATCGAGCAGTTTTTCCGCTTTACTCAGGAGTTCACCAGTTAAAACGACTGCGGTTGTAGTCCCATCTCCCACCTCATTGTCTTGGCTCTTAGCCACTTCAACAAGCATCTTAGCGGCCGGGTGTTGCACATCAAGTTCTTTCATTATCGTAGCGCCGTCGTTTGTTATGACCACATCGCTAAGGCCACTAACCAGCATCTTGTCCATTCCCTGCGGACCCAAGGTAGTTCGAATAGTCTCAGTAATCACTTTGGCGGCGAGAATATTATTTCTCTGAGCGTCTCGACCGCGCGTTCTAGTTGCGCCTTCTTTCAAGATTAGAACAGGAACAGATCCTTCTGACAATAACGGAACCTCGGCGACTGCATACGACAGGTTATAGATAAATTTGTGCTAATTCGACAGCAACCCCTGTCGCTTCAACTAGCCTTCTCACACCCCGAAAGACTTTAACTTATGTGGAAGTTGCAAGTGTCACAAGCTTGGTAGAGTGTGAAGAAATGACAGGTGCACAAGGATCTAACACGAAGCGAAATGTAAGTGTAAAATCCCTTGCTTTGCTAGCGGCGGTACTCGTGATAATCATAACTGCGTGGGCTCTTGTGACCGTAAGTTCAACTCTCCCGCCGCCTTCTGATTTTGCAACGTTGCCATCCACTCCAATAACCAAGTCTGGGGCGTCCGTCGCGTTCACTAAAATTTCTCCGTTAACTGCGAACGGCGTTGCTGATGGGCTTTCAGGATATTTGCTCACGCTCTCTGCGGCTCCAGTCGCAGGGGCTACGGTGTATGTGACTTACTATTTCCAAGGGTCCTATAGGACTCAGAGCGCTACCACGGATCAAACCGGATATTTCGAATTGCACTTTCCTATGAATTGGACCGGATCGCTACCGTTGACTCTCATCTATTTTGGGGACAATCAATACAAAGGAATCCAGCAGATAGTCAGCCTATCAGGAGAGACTCTATCGCTGTGTATGCCGTTTTAGTGTGTATCGGAGAACTCTGACGAAAACAAATGCCTACCCCAAACGTCGATTTTCATTCGCTATCTGAACTCAACTCGAAAGTTGTTATGTGTAATCGCTGTTCAAGGCTCAGAACGTATTGTGCCAGAATAGCAAAGGCGAAACGCAAACAATTTCGAGGCTGGAAATACTGGGGTAAACCGCTACCAGGATTTGGCGATCCAGATGCCAGGTTGTTTATACTTGGGCTTGCTCCGGCCGCACATGGCGGTAACCGAACTGGACGAATGTTCACTGGAGACGGTTCTGCTAGATTTCTAGTGGCAGCCCTCCACAAATTCAAGTTCGCAAATCAGCCCACATCGGAACGAGTCAATGACGGGCTAGTTCTGACCGATGCTTACATGACTGCTATCGTGAGATGTGCACCACCGAAGAATAAACCAAATCCCAAGGAGATTAATGCTTGCGAGGATTATTGGACGCAAGAGATGCGGCTCCTCAGAAATCTCCGAGTCGTTTTGACTTTGGGTCGACTAGCTTTTGACGTGTACATCAAATACTTGAAGGACAAGAATGTGGATACGAAAGGCCTCAAATTCAAGCACGGAGCATTTTACAATTTGGCTCCTTATCCGCTGCTCTGCGCTTCGTATCATCCAAGCAGACAAAATACGCAGACCGGAGTTCTAACGATGGATATGCTTGAAGAAGTGTTTAAGCGGATATGTGATTTCCTCAATAACTCCTCTTCGAATGTTCTATAAGTGAATGCAGAGTAATCCGTCATGGATGTTACATGAGTCAGCCAGTTCGAAATCCTGATTTGATTTTCTGCAACAAGTGCGGCGTGTCAAATCCCGGCCGGAACAGGTTCTGCTATGATTGTGGGGAGTCACTGTTCGCGTTCACCTGTTCCTACTGCAGTACGGTCAATCCTCATCACGCGACATACTGCGGCATGTGCGGAAAGAAGCTACAGAAGACCTGACTGATCAGTCTCGTGTAGCTCTTTTGAGGCTTCTTGCCAATTTCCCAAGCTTCTGACTAGCTAGACGGGTGTTGTGGGCATTCTCACAAATTATGTTAACGAAAGCGCTTCCAACTATGACGCCGTCTGCTCCTGCACGGGCTATCCTCTTGACTTGTTCCGCTCTTGAGATTCCGAATCCTACGGCGAAGGGAATGGTGTCCCGGAGGAAGTTGTCACACCTCTTAATCAACTGCACAGCGTCGTCAGAAAGAATGTTTCTGGCGCCTGTCACCCCATAAAGCGAGACTAGGTAAAGGTACCCGGACGACGCAGTCGCTATCTTCTTCAGCCTTGCCTCTTCGGTCGATGGCGCAGCAAGATAGATTGTATCCATACCGTAAGAGGCACACGACTTTCTGTAGTCGTCTGATTCTTCCGGCGGTAGGTCCGGGATGATGAGACCGGAAACCCCTGCCCTTCTTCCGAGTTTCAGAAAACGTTGGAGTCCAATTCTGAATACTGGGTTATAGTATGTCATCGCTACTAGTGGGATGTTGTTCTGTTCTCGAATCGTGTTGGCAACGTGAAATACGTCTAGCGGTCTGCAGCCACCCTTCAGGGATCTCAATACTGCATTCTGGATCGTTGGGCCATCAGCGATTGGATCAGAAAATGGGATTCCTAACTCAATGATATCCACTCCACCTTCAACAAGAGCGCCAGCAAATTCTGCTGTCTTGGTGACGAGCGGATCACCAACCGTGAGGAACGCGATCAGAGCCGTTTCGTTGCTCCTCAAGTCTTGAAAAGTGTCGGAGATTTCTGTCATAATGCGACGCCCAACTCGTTTGCGACGACATTCACGTCTTTATCTCCTCTACCTGAGAGATTGATTACCACGATTTGATCGCGCTTCATTCCAGCTGCCAAGTGCATCGCGAATTGAACCGCGTGGGCGGATTCAAGCGCTGGGATGATTCCTTCGTGTTTGCAGAGTTCTGTAAACCCGTGTAGTGCTTGCTTATCCGTGACGGCGACGTACTGAGCACGTCCCGTAGACTTTAGATGAGAATGCTCCGGGCCCACACCTGGATAGTCAAGTCCTGCTGAGATACTATGAGTGGGTTTGACTTGTCCGTCTTTGTCCTGCATAATGTAGGTAAGCATCCCGTGGAATACGCCTTCTTCGCCTGCGCAGAGCGGAGCGGCATGACTGCCTGAAGATAGACCCAGACCTCCCGCCTCGACGCCACATAGAGCAACTTGAGTGTCCTCGATGAACGGATAAAAGGCACCGATCGAATTGCTGCCCCCACCAACACATGCTACTACTGCGTCCGGTAAGCGATTCTCTTCGCTGAGAATTTGCTGCTT
>Ga0187779_10000906_pt1 | contig 19168 bp, 17 predicted proteins | sample 1015_Q2_SP10_10__FD_132435 | JGI IMG/M metagenome (GOLD analysis project Ga0187779, IMG submission 132435) | Tropical peat soil microbial communities from peatlands in Department of Meta, Colombia - 1015_Q2_SP10_10_MG | ecosystem: Environmental > Terrestrial > Soil > Wetlands > Peat | place... | reverse complement strand
CAATATCTTTCCTTCTAAGAGATTAGCTTCTCCCACGAAGTTCGCCGAAAAAAGAGTCTTCGGGGAGCGGTAGATCTCGAAGGGATTTCCGACCTCTACGATTCGACCACTTTTCATAATCACTACGCGATCGGCAATTGACAACGCCTCTTCCTGGTCATGGGTTACGTGAATGACCGTAAGTCCCAAATCTGACGCCAGTTTCCTTAGTTCATACCGTAATTCTGCTCTGACAATAGCGTCCAGTGCTCCCAGCGGCTCGTCCAGCATGAAAAGATGAGCGCCAGTAGCAATCGCCCTACCGACCGCGACTTTCTGTTGCGCTCCACCGCTGAGTTCTCTGGGAAGAGAGTTTGAACGGTCACGCATACTGATCAGGTCCAGCATCTCGTTGATGACCGTTCTCATCTCGTTTGCGGATGTACGTCTGACTGCAAGTCCGTATCCCAAATTGTCTCTAACCGTCAAGTGTGGGAAGAGCGCTATATCCTGAAAGACGTATCCAATTTGCCTATCTTCTATTCTAATCTTCTTCACGGATTGTCCATCTATGAGAATTTCACCAAAGCTTGGCTGCTCGATTCCCGAAATGCACCGAATCAAGGTACTCTTTCCACAACCGCTTGGACCTATGATGCAAACGTACTCCTTGTCTTTAACGTGGAGCGAAATGTCGCTTAACGCTCGGATATTTCCATAAGTCTTCGAAAGACCGATGATATCTAATTCCGGCATCTCAGGTTATCTCCAATTCTTTCAAGAGGCCTTGTGCTGGATACTCGAAGACCAAGACGTCACTCTCGCGGAAGCTGATTGCAACTTCTTGGCCTTCCTTGAACTTAGTCTCGTTTTCGGCAAAATGTCGTGATGTGATTGTGTCGCCATTGGAGAGGCGAATTAGGTACTCTCTCGAATTGCCTAGGAATCTGATACTGCGAATCTCCCCCTTCAGGACATTATCCATTCCCGGTGGGGGTTCGGTGGATATGCGAACTCGTTCTTTCCTCAATGCCAGAATGACTGATGATGTCAAAGTGAGCATCCGTGAGGGCGCTTGTATAGTGAGTCCCCTCACGTTGATTAGTGCAGTCTCCCCGACGGCCTGTTCGACTATGCCTTCAAAGAAGCTAGCGCCTCCAAATAGATGAGTCACGAAGATGTCCGCTGGTCTTCTGTAGACTCTTCGCGGTGGCCCGAAATCCTGGATCCTTCCGTCTTTGAGGATCATGATTTCATCGCCAACGCTCATAGCTTCCTCTTGGTCGTGCGTAACGTGTATTGCAGTGAGCCCCGTCTGTTTTACGATTTCTCGGATTTTGTGGCGAAGATCAATCCTCAGTCGGGCGTCTATGGCACTCAACGGTTCATCGAGAAGAAGCAACTTCGCGCCTGACGCCAAGCCTCTAGCCAGTGCGACTCTTTGCTGCATTCCACCGCTCAGTTCCTTAGGGAAAGCTTGTGCGCGCGTGGATAGTCTAACCAACTCCAATGTGTTATACGCAATTTCTAACGCAAGAGATGCTGATTTCCCTCTTGCTAATGGGCCAAATGCAACATTCTGCAAGACGGTAAGATGAGGAAAGAGCGCGTAATGTTGTGGCACGTATACTGCGTTTCGCTCTTGAATACCGACTTCGTTAACGCGTTTATCGTCGAACTCTATCACGCCCTCGTCTGGGGTCAGGAGTCCGGCCATCAGCTTGAGGAGCGTTGTCTTGCCACTCCCCGTGGACCCTAGAATGCATAGGTATTCGCCGTCGTTGACTTCAAGCGATATCCTGTCTATGGCGAGAACCTTACCAAAGCGCTTAGTCACATTGGCAAATCTCAACTGAGGCATATTCTAACCAACCGTCCTGGAAGGTTTCCGGATAGCAACGAGCCGTAGCACGACTAAGGCGAGGAATGATGTTGCCACAAGAAAACCTACTCCTAGAGCTCGCTCTGGCGGAGTCACCGTGACAGTCCCCTTAATCCAGCTCACTAGCAGAATAGGCGCTGTCCGTAAAGTCTTGGAAACCGCGGACGTCGCTCCAGTTTCGTCGACACTTCTAGTGAATACTAGAATAGCGCCTGAGAGCAATGCGTATTTTGTGAGCGGCAATGTTATCTTTCGAAATACCCGAAACGGTTGCGCGCCTAAAGTCTTCGCTGCGTCCTCGAGTTCGGGTTGAACTTCCTGGATCGAAGCGGTCATTGTCCGTACGAAGTAACTGTAGGTTATAGTGGTGTGAGCTAACACGATTACCCAGAATTCCGGCAGAGATCCCATACTACTCCAGAAGAAACTCAAAGAGACACCCAGCGCAAGAGACGGAACGATTATCGGTAGGTCCACGAGGGCATCGATCAGTTTCGTCACTCGAGATCCGAACCTGTTTCGGGCGATCAATATGGCCATTGGTAGCCCCGATATGATGTTCACAAATGTGACTAGTACGGCGATCGTGTATGAGAGCAGCATACTAGACCAGAATGCCTTCCAAGGCCCAGCTCCAGCTAGTGCTTCTGTGGCGGTTCCGTTTGAAAGCGCCATTATTGCAGGTAGCGCGATGAACAGGCATGGAACGAGTACGAACATTAAGAAAACGGCTATACTGACAGTATTTCTAACTGCCACAACGGGCGACTTGCTTAGCTTCCTCTCAAAGCTAGGCCAGATCCTTAACGGTGCGATTCTAATTCTGGGCGCTACAACTTTAATCGTTCCGAAAACTAGAAGGGAAGAGAGTATCAAAATTGAACTCGCAAGGACAACGGCAGATATCTGACCTGCGTTGCGAGCATTACTTATGAATACGGTCCCATTCTCGAATGCTCCAGCAACTACAATAGTTGCTCCTGTCTCCGAAAGTGAGCGAGCCAACGCTAATAGAAATGCGGCTAGCAGCCCGGTTCTGAGGATAGGAAACGTCACGGTTCGAACCGCCGTAAAGGATGAAGCACCGAGGGTGCGCGCAGCCACCTCGTAGGTTTCGCGGTAATTAAGAAACTCTCCAACCATAACGCGAACGATTACAGGAAATGAGAACGCGAAGTGAAGGAGCATGATTAGTATGACTCCGGGCGGCACAAGGTTCTTAGTTCCGAAGAGCTGTGCAATTCCATCTGGACTACTCCAAAATTCCAGTATTGAGAACCCTAGCGCGACTGTAGGTACAACGAAGGGGATGTCTGCAAGACTGTCAAGGATTGTTGCTAGAATCCCCCGTCTTCTGACTATGAGCCAAGCCAAAGGTATTCCTGCGAGAAGATCAAGACTCGATACTGTTAGACCGATAATGAATGACCAAGATACTGCCCTCTCCATTCTACCGAGCGTTGCAGAGTCCAGTGTCAGACTTGACAATGAAAATAATTGAGCCACTATGCCGGCGACTGCAGGAATTATCACAATTAGTAGGAAGAACAAGAGCCCTATCGAATAGACCATTTTGACGGTACTGGATTTTGCGGAAACTCGCTCCAGGAATCGGAATAGGCGCATCGAGGTCGTTGTTGAGTTGCTATGGGAGCTTGCGCCTGACAACACTCGCTCAGCTTTGACATTTTGAAACGCGGCACTGCTTAAGAAGCTGATGCGGCAAATCTATTCGCGATTACTAGCGCTATACTCCTCTGTTAGTCTTGCTTGACCCGGTAACCTGATGTCGCTTACCCGAAACTTCGCGGATTGAGTGAGTAGCTTCCCTGGCCACAAATATCAGAATTATGAAAGTTACGACATAATCGATCCAAGGAAGAATGAGGAAGTAGTTGATCAAGAGTCCCACAAGCAAGGCAATTGACATCAAGAAACAGGTTGCCGATTCTGCAGCATCAATTTCAAGAGGCAAACAATTACATAATTTTCCAATCCGCTTTTTTTGATAGTATAGGATCGGCATTATCACAACAGCGAACGAAGCTACACCAATTCCTAATAGCGAAGCTTCTGGCTTGATACCGACCAGAATCGAATAGATTGCGCCAAGCCCGATTATTGGAATAAGGGAGATCAACAATATTGCAGTCACCCATTCTGTTTGCCTATCATCGTGAGTATCAGGTGTTGGAGTTCGGGCTGTCTCCCGCAAGTGTCTGACTACTGCGAATGATGATAGGAGTTCAATTACGCTATCGCCACCGAATGCTAGTAGGGCAAGACTCCAAACGGCCAATCCGGAATAGATTGAGACAGCACACTCAACCGTCATCCACGCCAAACTGGCATATTCTACCCATAGACCATTCTTGAGTAGGATTTGAGCGTCGGCCTTCACGGGTATCGATTGTCATAAGGCATCTAAGCCAGTTAAGGTTAGTGAACCGCCTAGCTAGTTGCATCATAATTTATAGAGTTTGACTGGACAGACGGAACCTCTCCATTGTCTACGAGACCTGGCTGTCATATGCTTACAGAAGGTGGCGGCGAGTGCTGGGGGGCTTGGATTGTCGTAGGACCGGTAACTTTTCCCGGGCCTCAGTTACTCGAGCATCGTCGATTCGATAGATTCCTGTCCTATCTCCAGCTCCTAGGTCCATGACCTTGATTCCTTCAGGGTCTACGACGATGCTTCTTCCTATGAAGGCTTCGTGTGCGTTGCCCACGCCTATCATGTAACTCGTATTTTCGTGGGCGCGGGCGATCAGAAGCGTCTGCCATTGCTCTTCTTTCAGGGGACCTCGGAACCAAGCCGAGGGAACGATTACAACGCGTGCTCCAGACATAGCCTCCCCCTTCACGAGTTCTGGGAACCTAATGTCGTAGCAGATTACGATTCCAAACGTTAGATCGTTAATTCTGAAGAGAACTGGATCTGAGCCTGCCTGGAATAGATCTGACTCTCTGTATCCTAACGCATCGAAGAGGTGGATCTTGCGATAACCTCCTTTGATTTCACCTTGGTTGATTATTGCAGCAGTATTGAATATGCCTCTGTTCAATCGTTCGAAGATGGGTAGGACGATTCCCATCTGATTCTTTTCACTCAGCTCAGCGATTGTACTAACAAAGTTTCCATTCAATGGTTCGGCGACGGCATCTAAGTATTGGCGAGAGAGACCGCGACTTGGATAGCCCATGGAATATTCTGGAAACACGAGCAGGTCGCATTCTGTCTTGTTGACGGCGGACACTATGCGGTGGAGATTCTCCTCTTTCGATTCGCTCACTGCCAGTTGTACGAGGCCTATTCTGAGATCTTTAGACGACAAATCGTTCAACTCATCTTATAGAGTGAAACGCGCGAGATTTACTTAACGGGAACCTATGTAGATGACTAAAACTGAACATGTTGGTAATAGAATAGTGGGTTGAGGATTATTTGTTTCGTTAAGTCAAAATAGGTTATGTCTTATGCTTTCCATACTGCGCCAATGTTCCATTCACTAAAACAATTCATATTAGACATGAAAGCAACTTTCATCGTGTCAATCGCCTTGAGCGTTGTAGCTATCCTGGTCGAATATCTTTTTGATCTCTGAATCTGCTTCGAGCGTTTAACTGACTGAGCCGTCTTGTGTAAGTGACTTGATCCGTTCGGATATCTTCTGAATCAAGACGGTTTCGTTGACGCTGAAGAGCGATTCAGCGCAATCGCGAAAGCAGGTAACCGGATGTACTCGTACTCCTTCCTCCGCGAGAATTTGCATCTCATCGCCAGCCAACTTGTGATTCGCCGCGGGAAGAATCAGATCGGTTATCCTTACGCGACGTGATTTGAGGATTCCTACGATCTTTCCAGTCTGTGAGCCATGTCCGCCTAATCCTCCCACGGGACCAACATCCAATTTCACCCCAATCGTCCCAGTGGTAACGACCGAGGGTGGAATTGGTAGTCGTGAAAGTTCTGAGATGAGGCTCGCGGCCATTGCCACTCCCGCGCTTGGACCCGAGACGCCCTGTCCAGGATTGCCTTCGAGGATACTTCGGACCTGAAAGTGCATGTGAAGCTTGCTCAAGTCTATGCGGTTCTCGCCCCATAACCATGATGCAACCGCTTCCGAAGCGTTCTGCGCACTCTGCAAGACTGAATCATCAGGAACTACCATCTGCCCGATTATTGCGGAGGTTGAGTTGCCCGTGACGGACACATGTTTTTCTCCATTAATTATTGGGCGCACAGAGCATTCAACGGCGATTATTCCTCCAGTACCATTCTCTGTAGCGTAAAGCCCGTAGGATATCCCGGCTGTTGGAGACGAGGGGAGCAATGATTCTTCGAGTTCGCGCTGCTGCTTTTCTTGCGTCGACTCTAATGCTTCTATTGACTTCTCAAAGTGGTAGAGTCGAATTGGGTAGTTTGCTTCGGTGATATTCTCGATTGAGATAGGGGAAGACTCGTCGTTATACATTTGGATGATTTCATGTAGGCGTCGCAAATCCGCGTCATGGCGTTTCTCGATTTGGGCTTTGCGATCAGAGTTGTCTCCTGCGCGAAGCTCATAGACCGCACTCAACTCCGACGCCCATAACCGATGTGCTTCTGTGATTGTCTCTGCGGCAGCCCTAGGGCTCAGAATCCTCTGCATTCTGAATAGGCGCGTGATCTGCGGGGCATCAATTTCTGAGTGCAAGAACCTAGCGAATTTTCGCAGGTGTACCTCAACCACCTCGTTCCATTCCCTATCGTTCAACGGTGGGTGAACGTAGAACACGTTTGGTTCGAATCGGTCTCTTGTGGCTTGATCAATCAAATTCTCCTTGTTAGAAGCGGCGATTATCACTATGCCCTCGTCAGGTCTGATCTCAGATAACTCTGCTTTGACTTGTGCGAGTATCTTGTTCCCAGTCGGGTCGGCTCCCCAGAAAACTGCGTCAGCCTCGTCTAGGAATAGGATGCATGGAGCGCGTTGGCGGGTAAGTGCGAATAGGTCTTTGATCCTCTTCTCGGGTTCGCCGATGTAAGATGCTCCGCTCATTAGTTCTCCCCCTCTGACTTTGATGAAGGTTACTCGGTTTTCCGCTGCGGCTGCTAGCGCAAGCAATGTCTTTCCGGTCCCGGGAGGACCGAATAGTAGGAACCTGCAGTTCGAAGCATACCCTAATGCTGACATCTTACGGTCAAACGCCATCGAGATATGGTTCAGCACTTTGTCTTTGACATCGTGCAAGCCACCAATCTCGTCTCGCGTGACCTTCGGTGTGACTATGTAAACCGCGTCCGTGATTTCGCGGGACTTTTCGAGCTCCGCGTAAAACTTCATTGTGTGCGCTGCTTCTACGAAATCTTCCAAGTTGACGCGGTAGCTGGGTTTCGTCCACTTTGCTAGCGGGTTGGGCACTGATCGCCGCAATGTCTCCAGGAGCGGGATCTCTTTCGCCCGCTTAACGTCCTTGAAAACGGCGAGAATGTCATTCGGCGTGATTGAGCCATGCCGACGTAGCGCGGCCTCACGCTCAAGGACTTCCATAATGGCCTCTGGTGATATCCCGTCCCAATTCTCGTCAGCCAGTTTGTTCCTAAGGATTACTAGCAGCATCTCCCGGGTAACTCCGGCGTCCAAGTCTACCCGTGTGAGTCGTCTGCGAATGTCCTGTCGAGTCTGTTCGTATGAATTAGTCGCCACAATCACTAACGTGCGTGCGTCGCTCTCAAGTATCCTATCCAGCCACCGGTTTATCTCGTCTTGAACTCGTGTATCCTCAAGCTCAGTACCGGTGTCACCTCTAACCTTCTTACCGAAACTTTGGAATTCGTCAATGTACACAACGGACGGTGAAGCCGAGGCACGGTCCAAGAGACGCCTTATCTGCTTTGTACTCCTGCCGTAGTACTCGGAGAATACATCTGAGCCCCTGACGACTAGGGGAGATACGAGCATGCCATTCTTGTGGGCTTCTAGCAGCATTTCCTTCATGGTGACCATTGTTAGGAAAGTCTTGCCGGTCCCACTTTCGCCAGTCAGACAAATCGCTTTGGGCAGATCATCCTTATCGAACCAGCCCTTCAGCATTGGTTGCCTTAGAACGTGCAGCCTGAAGGAGTCTAAGAGCAAATTGTACTCTTTTTCGCGCCCGATTAACTGGCTTGCTGAGAACCGGTCCGGTGGGTAAGTACGATCCAATCGCTGCTGAATCTTTCTGAACTTCCGCGGAGAGACTCTTGAATTGCGCCACTTTCCGAAATCCTTGTCCACAGCACGTAGCGGTATGTAATTGAACCATCTTAGAACCGAGTGCCTTCTCCACCACTCGTTGCCCCGTTTGTCACTTTGGCCGGCAGGATGATTAGTCAAGGTCAACTCCTCAGGCTTGGACACTTCAATCTTCCTCTATCGGTTTCAGGTCGAATCCTCTCTCGAGACCGACTCGAACTAAGTAAACGATTACGACTGCGCCAAACGCGAAGCCCAGAGAGAACAAGTTCCAGAGGGATAGCGGCGTCACGGAGATTAAGAACATGTATCTGAGAAGAAATATGACCAGTATTTCTCCTCCCATAATTAAGCCTAGAGCGACAAATGAGGTTAGGAGGAATCTGAAGACAACATCCACCCACAAGTAGATCTTGTCACCGAGATCGAACGTTCTCGAGCTTGATCGACGTTTATCAGTCTCTCGTCTGATCCATAATCCGCCTACGACGAAGAATTGGATTCCAAGGACGAAGTAGAGGAGTTTAACCCATAACGGGAAAGCCTCTCCGAAGCTTCCGCTCCATCCGATGAAATTGGTGGATGATGATGAATAGGTGTTGCTCATGTTTGATTGACCAGGCTCGAATACCGCATCCACGTCAAGCTCAGATGGTCCGCCAGAGAGGTAGTAGGCTGTACTGTTCGTTGAAGATTGAGTGGTCTGAATGAACGGGCTTACGCCAGGTAACACGCGGGGAGGTAGGTTTGTGTTCGTCGTCTGATTTGAGGTATCTACTTCCACTTTGTAACCAGTCGTGTAGTTGAAGAACAACTTCAGGACAAATGATCCCGGACTCATACTAGTGAAAGTGAATTCGTTAGTCGGATACTGTTCTGGAGTATAACTGGCCGCCGATAAGTTGCCTTGGACGAAGACTCGTTCGATGCTCACCTGATCACTCTTAATTACGATCGTATTCCCTACGAAAAGGTCGATTCCCTGGACGTTCGTGATATTCTGCTGATCGGCAAAGACCTGGCCGGCTGGAACGAGAAAAATCAGAGTGAATCCCAAAATCAGGACGAGAACTCTTCCTTTCGACTTTACCATGAGCGTTTCCAGCGGCGAATTCCTTAAAGCCGGCGCGATGGCGCCAGATAGGCGTTTAGTTTAACAGGTTAAGCTTCTCAGGCGTTTTTCAATGGAAAATCCTCGCCTTGTTGATTTCCAGTTCTACAGAATATTCAGCTGCTGCAGTTTTTACTGCCAGATCTTCACACGGTAACATGCGATTGTGTTCTTGGCCGCAGCAATAATTAGCGCGCGATTATCAAGAATCGAATGAGCGCTGACAGCATCTTACAGTTGAAGCTTAGGTTCTATCTTCTCTTGATTGGGACTTGAACTTCTGCGTTCGCCCATGCTTGAGGATTCGTCCATGGGTTTGCTGAGTATATCTCCCTTGGAGGGCTATCTGTTGCTTCAAAGTCACTGTATCTAATCCAGCCGTAGATTCCGTAATAGACTAAATGCGCGGAGACATTTTCCGGGTCAAAAGCGACACATGCGACGGTGTGCTTGGGGAACTTTTTGATCTTTATCCTTCCTTCCGTCTTTGCAGTTCGCTTGATCTCCAAGCATGCTTCGGATCGAATTTTGCTAGCGGGCTTATCTCCAGGTTCATCTATCCATCGCATTATCCATTTTCCCGTTGCCAGCTTGTTCTTCTTCGCCCATGTCACGAGCTGATTGAACTCGGCTCGGAACATGTTGGAGCCATGGGGCCCATAGTGAGTTATGGATGCTACGGTGTAGCTTGGAACCTGCTTAACTTTGATATCGACGGCCATATCGCTTCAAGCGGCAAGAATATGATTGGTACTCTTGAACGTTACCTTTGTGTGCGTATCTGATTTAGGTGGTTCATAGGTCATGCTTGGAGAGGAGGTCGTGTGCCGAGCTCCACTGGAATAACCATGAGCTGGCCGAATCTAATTATGCCGACTTGAATCGTCTGTCCTGACACCGTATTCTCTTCCAAGTACGCTGAGAACGAATCGTAGTTCACAACCTTGTGGCCGTTAATCGAGATGATGATGTCGCCACCTATTACGTAGTCCTGCTGTCCGATTGTAATTTGCAAGTTGCCTCCTCTTAACCCTGCGGTGCTTGCCGGTCCGTTCGGAAGAACACTTTCAATTAGCAATCCTGAAGTGACGTTTGTCTGCATTACTTGGGACAGGTCATAATTCATGTCTATCACCTGCACGCCTAAGTACGGATGCTTGCTGTAGGTCCCGTTCTCTATGAGTGATGGAAGCTCACGTTTTATGGTGTCAGAGGGAATTGCGAAGCCGAGACCTTGCGAATTTGTAACTGAAGCTGTGGTTATTCCAACAACCAGACCCTGGGAATCAATTAGAGGTCCTCCTGAATTTCCTGGATTGATGGGTGCACTGAACTGAATTGCGTCTGCAATTGCAAACTTGCCTGACATTCCCGTCTGGATTGATCGGCCAGTCTGACTTACAATTCCAACGGTGATGGTATTGGAGAGCCCGTAAGGGTTCCCGATCGCCACTACGGTTTCGCCCACTTGAAGACCTATGGATGAGCCTAGTTGCAGTGGATGAAACTCGGATGGGAGCGAATTCACTGACACAACTGCTAGATCACTGTACCCGTCTGATCCCACGACTCTAGCCCGGTAAGCGTCACCGTCCGAGAACGTGGCCGTTAAATTCGGATAACCATTCACCATGTGGAAGTTTGTCAGAATGTAATTTGACTGATTATACGTGATGGCGAACCCTGAGCCTAGAATGGTTGCGTTACTGCTTGCTCCCAGAATCGTGACCACGCTCTGGTTCGCTTCTGCGTAGATTTGAGTTGGGCCAAGAGTTTGTTTGTTCCGCACGTTATCGAGCAGAGGGCTGTAGTATAACGCTGCCGAGGCGAGAATTACGATTACCACTAAGAGAAGGATAATTGTCTTGTTAGTTTTCTTTCGCCGCCGCGAGGATCGTTTCAAATCACAACGCCCAAGTTTCCGCGACTTCGCTCCGTGGTTCCATTTATCCATTGCTTCCACGGTCGATGCATTAAGATCACTTGGCATCAATGGTGAGATTATAGCACTGTTGCGTTAGAGTTGTAAATCCTCGTCATAATCTGATTCGAAGCGTGCCCTTTGAAGCGTTCAAACGACTTAGGATACGCGCGCGATGTGAAATAGCGAGAAGAACCATGCGGTCAGGGCTGATTGAAAGCACTCTGTTTGTAGGGCTAGTAATTCTGTCAGCATTTCCATTGACCCCTAACGTAACCATCCATGCTCACCTTGCTATGATGACTCAACGATCTCAGTTCGCCGTTTCACCATCGATGCCGCTTCCCATTATTGGGCCCGCACCCACAATTGTGCCCGTCTCAGGTGTCGTAAAAGTCTTAGTCATTGCGGTGACCTTCTCAGATGTCAATAACACTCTCAGCATTGCTCAGTTAAGTAAGAACTACTTTGGAACCTTATCCGCATACTACCATGAAATATCATACGGAAAATTGACCGTACAAGGCGAAGTACACGGTTGGTACAGGCTCGCATATCCAAGAGCACATTACGGAAGAGATTGTCGGGGCATCAACGATCCCGATTGCAGTGGAGTGAACCAGTCATGGCATATCGCTGAAGATGCCGTACAGCTTGCGGAGAAGGATGTCAATTTTAGTAAATTCAACTATTTCGTCTTCATACATTCCGGGAAGGGTCAAGAAACTAGCCTAGTACAGGATGATATTTGGTCAGTGACATATCTGGGAGCGTCTGTTGAAACCAACTCGATAACGCTCACGAGGTTTAACGTAGTCCCCGAACTTGAGGACCCTCCGAATGTTCCGAACGGTGTTTGGTGTGTCGAGTTCGCCCACAATCTTGGAGTACCCGACTTGTACAATACTGCACACGGACCTAACAACGGCAAACCGATTCTTGGACCATGGGAGTTAATGGATAAGGGATCGTGGAATGGTGACCCGCCGGGTTCGCTTCCCGCGCACATGACGGCGTGGCCGAAAATACAGCTAGGCTTCATTAGTGGACCAATGCTCTCGACGGTTAATTCTGCTGGCAGCTTCACGATTACAATTGACCCTGCAGAAGTGTCTTCGAGCAACATTCACGCCATTATCGTACCGGTCGGTAATTTGACGGATCCCACGCAGTACTACTTAGTTGAGGTTCGAAGACAGATGGGATTCGATTCCGCTTTGCCCGCGGAAGGCGTGCTAATCACCTACGTAAACGAATCGGCTACGATAGGCAAAGTTCGTGTTGTGAACGCTGATCCGAATGTAGCGGATTTGGAAAACGCGGTCTGGGAAGTACATCAGACATTCTCTGACAGCGTACACAACTTAACGATAACAATCATCGGCAAGGTGGGTGAAGCATACCAAGTCACGGTGGTTCGAGGTAACGTTTCATCTCCAGTGATCAGTCGCGCGTTGAAAACATCCGGTAACTCTACGAAAACGCTAATCACAATCGCAAATGTCATTCTTTCAGTAGAGATCGCTAGGAACACTACAACTCAAACTCAGGGGCTGTCAAATCGAGCGTCCCTGAGTAAGGACAGCGGCATGCTATTCGTATTCGACCATCCGGATTACTGGAGCTTCTGGATGGCGGGCATGAAATTCCCCCTCGACATAATATGGTTCAACTCAAACCGGCAAGTCGTGTGGATAGAACCTAACGTTCAACCCTGCATCTCTTTGAACTGCGCTGAACTTACACCCGAATCACCTGCGATGTACGTTCTCGAACTCAACGCGGGCTTCGTCGTCACCCATAAAGTAGAGCTTGGAACAATCTTCACATTCGATGGTACGTCGCCACCTCTCCAATGAGTCGATCAAGCAGTTACCCTGTAGGGCGTTCCAGCGAAGACGGACTTTGAACAGAAACTTATCGACTCGTCTGAACCTCTAGAAGCGCGCATGCGGCCCTGAACGCAATTCTACTTTGCCGAGTTCTGATGCAATTTCTTCAGAGCGAGTCCTAACCAGACTAGACCCACTATGGCAATCACAAGTGCGATAATGGTCACTTGGTTTGTTATGCCGAACGGGTTCATCCCGAATTGGCGATGGCCAGTGAATGCCGTTGCCCCAGTTGACTCTTGAAACATCTGCCTAATCATAACTGCTCGAACCGCATTATATGCCATCATGATAGCCATCAGTCCGACTCCTATCACGCTAACAACATACGCATTCTTCATCTGCCCAACATTATTCATTTGACTACTCTCCGTACTCTGGTACAGCCCTTCTCTAGGTTATTTAAACGGACGCCACTGTTGGTGTGCACCACGGATGAACCCGAGCTTATGCCTCGTCAGAGAGAAACTTCCGCTCCAACGCGTCCAGCTTCTCGAATCTCTCTCCCCAACGGGAGACGAACTTTCGCTGTTTGATCCAAACGTTTAGCGACCATATTACGGCGACCAGTGATGCCAATAAGAGAATTACGTCTATTACATGGCTGATATGCTCGCGATGAAACGGAAGAGGCCCGTAGTTTCCGAATACGAAAACGATGAAGCGCGAAAGAAAAATGAGGAGGATAACTGAACCAATAAGGTTCATCTTCGCTTGGAAGCGGAAACGTCTGAATTCCGTTGAGGCTTCCTGGAGAAATGTGTGGAGCGTTGCTAATGGATATTCATCCTTTTTCTTGTCTGACATTGCCAATGGCAATCCTTGGTTCGTTAGGTATAGACATAGTTCACCATTGGTGCATGCTGCTCAGAGGGCGCTCATAGGATGGAGGGCAATGTATCTCTAAGTTTAACGTAAACATCCCTTCCCTCAACTGAGAGTCGAATACCATCGTCCGATTCTTCCACGAACCCTTTCACCTTGAGGAAATCCAGGTACTTTTGGAAATCGTCGTATGAGAGTTGCGTTGCTCGTCGCCAAAGCGAAGTTCTCGAATGCTTACCTGCATTATAGAAGAGGAATTCGAGAATCTCGAACCTTATCTCCACGGGCGATTTCCTACCCCGCGGCGAAGGTTTATTGTCGATAGACGCGTCCGACCCGCGATTCCTCCAATCGCTCTAAGTGCTGAGCGTCTACTTAAGAAACTCTTGGTGTACACCGCAGATGAATCCTGATTATAAGCTAGCAAACTACATGGCATAGTTCTCGTGAAAGCCATTGACGCACGCCTATCAAGAGTTTCAACCAAAAAAGGACCCTCAGCGCGTAATCGGATTATACAGGTGCCTCTTCTGTGAAGACGGCTTCAGCACTAAACTTGACCTTAAGAGGCACTATTGGGACATGCACGAGCAAAGCGTCCCTAACTATAACGGGGGCGAGTCACAATGAGCTTCGGCTCACTTCTGGATAGATTCGTGTACTGGACAGCTAACAATGCAAGGTCATTCAGCTTTGCACTCCCCGATGCCATAGAGCTCGCGCTATACGTTGGTCTCGCTTCATACTTCGCGGCCCAGATTCTTCAACAGCAGGCTTGATCGGTTAGAGAGCGAATAAGTGGAAAACGGTTCTCTTCGAACTTGATTTTGTAACGATTTTGAGTAAGTGAACGAAATATGACATTAACGCTTCAGGGAACACCCGCGGTTCAAGTTGTTGACATTACTAAAACATACAGGGTTGGAAATATGGAGTACCCAGCGCTCCGGGGAGTGAGCTTCAAAATAGAAAAAGGGGAACTCGCATCCATAATAGGACCTTCAGGTAGCGGAAAATCAACTATCCTAAACATAGTTGGTGCCCTAGATCGCCCCACCTCGGGCCGCGTCTTCATAGATGGAATTAACCTTCGCAGACTAAATGACGATCGACTCTCTATACTACGCAACAGAAAGATTGGATTCGTATACCAATCGTTCAACTTGATCCAACGCTTAACCGCTGCCGAGAACGTTGAGATGCCCCTCATACCGAGAAATATTGGAACCGACGTTCGACGAAATAGGGCCCTGAAGATGCTAAAGGCGGTCGGGTTAGGGCGCAAAGCAAACAAACGCCCTAGCGAATTGAGTGGAGGAGAACAGCAACGCGTCGCAGTAGCACGTGCATTAGTCACTGAACCAGCCATAGTCATCGGAGATGAACCTACAGGAAATTTGGACTCCAAAACAACAAGTGACATCCTGAATTTGATAACCCAAGTAAACAAGACAACCCGAGCAACTTTCGTTATCGTAACGCACAATCAGGAGGTTGCAGAGCAGACTCACCGAATAATAAGCATCAGAGACGGTTTGGTCGAGAAGGAACAGCGCCTGCACCGGCTAGATGCGTTCACTGGGCAATTAGCACCTATACCGCTTCCGAATAACCCGGAACGGAAAAGACTACAAGACAACTAGACTCGTCGAAAACGGGTCTTGCGTAGCCTCAAAGCAAGGACACATCAACCAGAAAGTCCGACTATTCGTCCGTCTTCGTTATATAATTCCTCCTTGATAGAACCCAGACCAAGGCGTCTCAGACTGCGAAACAAAGCTGCATGAACAAATGGCCTAACCGAATAGACTAAAGGTTGACTGACGTGAAAAGCGAAATCGGGATACTAGTAATATTTCTCCTGGCGAGCACCAGCACTCTCATACCGGTTGCCGCAGTGTTAACTGGAAGCTCTAACAGACATGCAATTACCTCGACTAATAACGTAACTCCCACCGCAATAGGCACATATGCAGAAGATTATGTTTTTGTCGGTGGACAAAACGGGTCATGGTTTCACCTTGGACAATTCCCCCGTCTGTACAAGATTTCTCTTCAGGACTTTTCCAGCACTCAATTGAATCCTGTTAGCAGCGGGGGCACGGTGTGGGGCGGCGGCTACAATGGATCGCAATTATTAGTTTCTGGATGGGGAAGCGACGACGAATCCCACGGACCCTATGTCTGGTTGTACAACGGGGCAAACGTCGTTGCCTCAGGCTCACTTGATGATTACGGCCAGGCGTCCTCCTGGAATGGTGGAGACATCTTTTCAGCGAGCTATAACGGGAGAGAATGGTTGCTCTCTGGTTTAGGTTCGGGCCCACTACCACCCTATAGTGACGAAGCAATTAACCACATGAGTTTGGGCACATTTAATGGCAGTGCTTTCACCGACCTGTCCAGTCTTGTTCCGGACCAACAGGACGCGATCTTATACACTAACGCCTGGAACGGGCAATACTGGCTTATAGGAGGCGGTTACCTCAGTACTGCCGTTCTTTTCACCTTTGATGGGAACACGACTGTTAATCTCGCAGCAGCAGCCAAGAATGCGATCCCTACCCTTGGATCAGTACAGGCCATTGGCTGGAACGGAAATTACTGGTTGATCGGTGGAATCGGATTTCTCGCCGAGTATGATGGGAAGAGATTCCTCGACTTGACACCACAGCTTGAACGTGCGCTTTCAACATATGATTTCGATTCAGTGAACGCAATCGCGTGGAATGGTCAATCGTGGCTTATTGGCGGAGGAACGGCCATAGCACAACTGTACCCTAGCTATGCCTGGTTCATAGCCTACAATTCCAACAGGTTCACTCAAGCTTCTCCTGAGCTTCCAACGTACATGTCTAGCCCCTCCAGTATTCTTGCAATCACATCCGTTAACGGAATGTGGTTTCTTGGCGGATACTCGGCCAACAAAGGCATACTACTGACATACAATGACGGTATCTTGACAGATTATTCTAACCTGGTCAGCGGCTTCAGTTATGTTCATTGGTTATCGAACCTACAGGTGCTCGCGTTCGGGAAAGTCGATTACGGATTGCAATCTCACTTAATCCCCATACCGGAATTGGATGTTAAGTCATATGATTTACTCTCTGAGCTTCACATTCTAGAATGATAACTTATCTTCCAGTGTACCACCGGATCGTTGAAGATCGTTGAAGATCAGCGGAAACACAATTCTGATAACCGGTGGCGCTACGGGAATCGGATTTGCTCTAGCAGAACGCTTCCTAATGCATGATAATGACGTGATAGTCTGTGGACGACGAGAACTAAGACTCCAGCAGGCGAAACGGACACTTCCAGGAATTCACATAAAGAGATTCGACGTAGCGAAGGAAGAGCAAAGACTGAAACTCTTTCGCTGGGTCACGTCTAACTTCAGCGAGGTTAACATTCTGGTTAATAACGCGGGAATCCAGAGGCAGTTTGATTTTACATCACCCAAAATTACCAAACCCTTTCACGCGAAGGATGATGAGGTAGCAATCAACCTTGTTGCTCCGATACGCCTTTCCGCTCTTTTCGCACCCTACCTCTCTAGGAAGAAGAGAGCAGCCATCGTGAACATTTCATCTGGGCTGGGGTTTGTCCCAATCGCGATTATGCCAATCTACTGCGCGACAAAGGCAGCACTTCACTCTTTTACTCTGTCATTACGATACCAACTCAGAAAAACCACGGTCCGCGTATTTGAAGTCGCACCGCCAACCACTGACACGGAACTCGACCGAAGTTTTGCGAGCGAGCGCGAAAATGCCTACCGTGGGATAGCTACTCAGGAGGTCGCCCAGGCGACTGTCGAAGGGATGCAGACAGATAATGAGCAGATCACCATTGGGCAAGCGCAAGGCCTCTACTTAGCGTCACTCCGAGATCCGATTGCCATATTCAAACAGTTGAACGAGTAGAATCAGATGGCATATGATACCGAAATGTTTACCTTCAGATCCGGAAATCGCTTTCCACAATTATACATAGGTGCGTCGAACCCTCTGAGTATGATCGAGCTGTGAAAACATTCGACATTATCGAAGGCTTCCAGGGTGTTGCGTTTGGCACCATGGACGGGCTGATCACAATTCTCGGCGTCGTCATCGGAATTGCCAGCGCTACGGAAAACACTGGCGCAGTAATTGTGGCAGGCCTAGTAGCAGGGCTAGCGAATGCCTTCGGGAACACGTTTGGATTCTACGCCTCTGAACTTGCCGAACGGGCCGAACACATCCAGGAAAACCAACGCCTGAACAGTATGACAGAGACTCGTAGGAGCACACTTCTTGCTTTCATGCATTCAGTTGGATCAACTATCGTTATAGTGGCCCCCTTCACTCTGCTTGAATTAACCACCGCCATTATAACCTCACTAACCTTCGCGTCGCTACTACTCTTCACATTGGGAGGATTCGTAGGCAAGTTCAGCCACGCATCACCACTGAAGTTCGGACTCCGCTACGTAACTCTGGGATTGGTGGGAGCCGGATTATCATTTGTCGTCGGCGAAGTTGTGAGAAACCTGTTGACCATGGCTCACCTCCCATGGTGAACGATCGAACACATCAAGTTTCGTGGATTACAAGTTCTTCATAGTTAGATAGAACAAAATCACTAGAGCAGCAAACGTGAAGACGTCAGGAAGAACCACGAAGGATCCTTATCAGTACGCGTATCCCTGAGGTACGTACTCATCAATCAAATTGTGTATTGGGTACCTCGCGCGAATTATTCCCTCAATATCGCTCACGTCATCGTCTTTTCCTGTTTGATTGATCATGATGAAGCTCAGGCGTGCCATTTTGGAGGATTTGGATTCGCCATCATCGCTCACACTACATTCCCGCAAAAGCAACTCGCGCAGATTACAGTAATAGCGTAAACTCACAGAAATCATGGCACTCTAAATGAGTCATAGAACTGAAACCAATATGAGCGCAGTATCTGGACACATGTCACAACTCAACGTGACGATGCCGATCTTCGAACATTTTCGCCTCGAATGTGCAGAACCCTTATTGCTCAACGCACGGTTGAAGTAGGATGATTGGCATGAGGCATTACCTTTGGGCGGCAGTTGCCATGCTTGTCGTGTTTACGACCCTCGGCATCACACAGGTATCGGCTCAGTGGTATTTTAACGGCAGTTACTATACGACCTGTCTACCGGGGCCTGGAAACTTCATCCAATGCTCTGGGAATCTGCTTCAAAACCCAAACGGTTGTACAGTACTCGGATTTCTTGTCGGAAATTGGGTAAACAATCCGTCGAATATAGTGACCTCCGCTACGCAATTTTACACGCTGCAGAATCTTCCTTCATCCATT
>Ga0187779_10000905_pt1 | contig 19184 bp, 17 predicted proteins | sample 1015_Q2_SP10_10__FD_132435 | JGI IMG/M metagenome (GOLD analysis project Ga0187779, IMG submission 132435) | Tropical peat soil microbial communities from peatlands in Department of Meta, Colombia - 1015_Q2_SP10_10_MG | ecosystem: Environmental > Terrestrial > Soil > Wetlands > Peat | place... | reverse complement strand
TCTGGGCCGCCGTCTCGAAGCGGGTCGGGCCGCCGTAACGGTCCACGGTGCCGCCGGTCGCGTAGGGCACCAGGGCCGCTTTCACCGCGTCCGAGATGGCCCCCGGACCCCCGAGGACGACGATCCTGGCTGGCTTGAGGCGCGTCAGTTCGGCCGTCGTGGCGGGGTCGATGGGCAGCGTGGCCGCCGCGAGGAGCACCGGCCCGTGCACCGTCCCGGCCGCCGCCGCCCCGCCGAGCGCGTCGGGGAAGTTGAAGGCGTTGGCGATGTAGGCCACGTCCGCCGATCCGGGCACCGGGAAGGTGTGGGCACTGATCGCGGCCGCGGTCTGGAAGCGGGTCGGGCCGGACAAACGGGTGACGGCGGCCGGAGTGAGCAGGACCGCGTGGTGCACGGTCGCATCCGCGTTGCTCGCCACGCCGGTGATCTGGCCGGAGTCGTTGATGGCGTTGGCGCCGGTGAGCTTCCAGCCCGCCGGCAGGTCCAGGACCCGCGTGTTGAGATCGATCGCGCTGCCGGCGCCCGGCCAGACGAAGGCTCGGGTGCCAGTGGAGATGCCGTGCTGGCCCACGACCCAGTCGGCATCGTTGATGCCGTTGGCCGAGTCACCACTCGGCCCGGTCGGTACGGAGATCACATGCATGGAGCCGTCCCAGTAGAACGCGCCGTCGACCGTGCCCTCCGTCCAGCCCACGACGTGGCCGGCGGCGTTGATCGCCGTGGCCACGCTCGTGTCGCCAGCCTTGTCACCGGGTGTCCCAAGGTCGGTCACGGTCCCGGCATCGAACAGGTACGCGTGCATCGAGCCCCCCGTCTCGCCGCCCCCGACGACCTCGCCCGAGTCGTTGATCGCAAGCGCATTAACAAGGGTCATCGTCGTGGCGCCGCCGGTGACTTCCGTATTGAGGTCGACGAGCGGTCCCCCATCGTCGACGAACGCCACAAGGTCGGGCGTCTGCATCGACCCCACGACGTCCCCGTCGGCGTTGATCCCGTTGGCCCAGCTCGGCGTGCCGCCGCTGATGTCCGTGATGGTCGTGCCGGTCCAGGTCACCGCGAACAGCCCGCCCGCACCAGCCGAGCTGCCGGCGACCTCACCGTCGTCGTTGATGGCCAGGCCGGCGCTCACATCTCCGACGTTGAGCACGCCGAGCCCGGTCAGCGTGCCGTCGTGGTAGCGGAAGGCTTGTCCGACGGAGTCGTCGTCGTTGTGGGACTCGCCGGTCACGTCGCCGTCCGCGTTGATGGCCTGTCCCTCCGACAGGGTATCGCCACTGAGCGTGCCCAGATCCGTCACGTGGTACATCGGCACATGTGGCGCGGCCACGACGACAGACGGTTCGGACACGGATGGCAGCGCGGTCTGTGCCCTGCCCTGCACCCCACCCACCGCCAGGAGCATGCCGACCATCACGCCCGCGACGACCCGACGAGTCATGACAACCGATCGTCTCGACACGGCCTCTCCCTCCACTGAACCCACCGGCTCGTTGGAAGCGTACTCCGTAGGCCACCTGGCTTCACGGCGACTCCCGCCCCCGAGACCGTCCGGACGTGTACTAACTGTCATCGGTCACGGACCTCCGTACCAACCTCCACACGCTGGGGCACGCCTAGACTGCCGCCGATGAGCCGCCCCACGCACACCTGGGATGAAGAGGTGGAACTCGTCATCGGCCGCTTCATCGGGGCGCCGCTCACGGGGGTCCAGCGGCTCCTGCTGCGCGCAGTCCTGGTACTGGCCATGGCGCTCCTGGCACTCGTGGTCCTGCGCCTCATCCTGCCCGCGCTGGCCGGCGCCCTGGGCGTTGTGGCGATAGTGGGTCCGCTACAGTGACGACGATGGCAGCGGTGGACGAGGCGGCCGGCAGCGGCCGGCCGATGCGTCCCGAAGCGGCGGCCGAGAGCGGGCCGACGATCGAAACCAGCGTCTGGTCGCCGGCCCGGCGCGCCCTGACGGTGGGCATGGTCCTGACGGTCACCCTGGTGGCTTTCGAGGCGCTCGCCGTCTCCACGATCATGCCCGTGGTCGCGCGCCAGCTGGGCGACGTGGCCCTCTACGGCTGGGCCTTCAGTGCCTTCTTCCTGGGGACGCTGGTGGGCATCGTGGTGGCCGGCCAGCAGATCGACCGCGGCGGCATGGTGCGCCCGTTCGCGGTGGGCCTCGGCCTGTTCGGGGTGGGGCTCATGATCGGCGGCTCGGCCCCGTCCATGCCGGTGCTCATCGGCGCGCGCCTCATCCAGGGCCTGGGCGGCGGCGCCATCCCGACGGTGACCTACGTGGCGATCGGGCGCGCCTACCCCGACGCCATCCGGCCCCGCATGTTCGCCATCCTGTCCACGGCCTGGGTGGTGCCGGGCCTGGCCGGGCCGGCGGCCGCCGCCTTCGTCGCCGAGGTCTTCGACTGGCGGTTCGTCTTCTTCGGCCTGCTGCCGTTCCTGGTCGTCTCGGCGATCCTGACCGTGCCCGCCCTGCGGCACGTGACGGGGCCGCCGGCCGACCCCGACGCGCGCTCCGCCCGGGGCCGGCTTGCCCCCGCGGTCGTCACCGCGCTGGCCGCCGGGGTACTGCTGGCGGGCCTCACGTCGGTCACGTGGTGGGGCCTGTTGCTCGCGCTGCCCGCGCTCGTGGTCGGCCTGGCGGCACTGGTCCGTCTCGTGCCGCCCGGCACCCTTCGCGCCGGTCGGGGGTTGCCGGCGACGATCGCCCTGCGTGGGATCATGACCTTCGGCTTCTTCGGCGCCGAAGCCTTCCTGCCCCTGGCCATCGTCCTCATCCGCGGCCAGACGCCGTTCCTCGCCGGGCTCGCCCTGACTTCCGCCACGATCACCTGGACGGCCGGCTCGTGGGTCCAGTCGCATGTCGTGCAGCAGTGGGGGGCGCGCGCCCTGATGGCGCTGGGCCTGGCCTGCGTCGCGGTGGGGATCGCGGTCACCGCCGCGGTCCTCCTCGACGCCACGCCCATCTGGGTGGCCATCGTCGGCTGGTCCGCGGCCGGCCTGGGCATGGGTCTCTGCTACCCGGTCGTCACGCTGACCGTCCTGCGCGAGGCCGAGCCCGGGCAGGAAGGAGCCGCCACGGCCAGCCTCCAGCTGCTCGACGTCCTGGGCAACGCCCTGGGCAGCGGTGCCGGCGGGGCGCTCGTGGCGGCCGGCCTGGCCCTGGCCTGGGATCCCCACGCGGCCCTGGCCATCGCCTTCAGCGGGGCGATCGCCGCTGTCCTGCTGGGCCTGTTCGTGTCGCGCCGGACGGTCGCCACCGTGGTCGCGACCTGACCGAGGTTCAACGGGGTTTGACAGCGCCGGGCGCCGGGCGCACAATAGATGGGACCTCGAGCGCCTAGACCGGTGTGAGCAGTCCATCCCGCTGTTCCCGGGCTCGTCGAGGATCCTCACCAACGACTCGCTCCGGGCACGTTCCCGTCGAGCCACATCACATCAGGCCCGCGGCCGCGGACACGATCCGCCGGCGCAGCCACCAACGCAAAGGACAGTCCTACTCATGATCTCGCGAAGCGCGAGCACCATCACCACCATCAGCCAGCGCGGCGCCGCCATGCGGCGCCAGCAGCGCGCCCGTCACGACGGCGATCGAAGCGCAGGGCTCAGCCTGTACTGCCGCACCAACGGCTGCACCACCTTCATGCGCCTCGACCCCGAGACGGCCGTCGCCACATGCCCGGTGTGCGGCGCGACCCGCCGCCTGGCGCACGGCGGACCGCTATCCTTGCCGCACTGATGCGGCGCTGATCGCCGCAGCCAGCGGCAGCCCGCCCCGTACCGCCGGAGTCTCCTTGTCGTTCGCCCAGCTCGGCCTGCCGGCCGAACTCCAGAGAGCCATCGACGAGGAGGGCTACGTCGACCCCACGCCCATCCAGGCCCGCGGCATCCCGCTCGTCCGCGAGGGCCGCGACCTCCTCGCCGCCGCCCAGACGGGCACGGGCAAGACGGCGGCGTTCGCCCTGCCCATCCTGGAGCGGCTGATGGCCACCGCCAACGCCAGCTTCTCGCCGGCCCGCCATCCGGTCCGCGCCCTGGTCCTCCTGCCCACGCGGGAGCTGTGCATGCAGGTCGAGGAGAGCTTCCGCACCTATGCCCGTCACCTGCCGCGGATCCACTCCACCGCGGTCTACGGCGGCGTCGACATCGAGCCGCAGACACGGGCCCTGCGCGGCGGGGTGGAGATCCTCGTGGCCACCCCCGGGCGCCTGCTGGACCACGTCGAGCAGCGCAACGTGAACCTGGGACAGGTCGAGGTCCTGGTCCTCGACGAAGCCGACCGGATGCTGGACATGGGCTTCCTGCCCGACATCCGCCGCATCCTCGCGCTGCTGCCGCCCAAGCGGCAGAACCTCCTGTTCTCGGCCACCTTCTCCGACGACATCCGGCGCCTGGCCGCGCAATGGCTGCACGACCCCGCCACCGTGGAGGTGGCCCCCCGCAACACGGCCGCCCAGTCGGTCCGCCAGCTCGTCATCCCGGTCGACCGCGACCGCAAGGAGGAGCTGCTGGCCCATCTCATCCGCCGCTACGACCTGCGCCAGGCCCTCATCTTCACCCGCACGAAGATCGCCGCGCGACGCCTGGCGAGTTGGCTGGAGCGGCAGGGCATCGCGGCCGAGGCGATCCACAGCGACCGCACCCAGGCCGAGCGGATCCGGGCTCTCGACGCGTTCAAGCGCGGCGAGGTCATCGCCCTGGTGGGGACCGACGTGGCGGCCCGCGGGCTCGACATCGAGGACCTGCCCCACGTCGTCAACTTCGAGCTGCCGTTCGACCCGCAGGACTACATCCACCGCATCGGCCGGACCGGGCGGGCAGGCCTGACCGGCGACGCCATCTCGCTGGTGTGCATGGACGAGGCCGAGCTGCTGCGGGGCGTCCAGCGCCTCCTCAAGCGGGCCATCCCCTGGCGCGTCGAGGAGGGCTTCGTGCCCGACCGGGATGAGGTACCGCGGCCGCTCCGCGGTCCCGGCTCGGCCGGCGGCCGCACGGGCGGAGGCGCACCACGTGCCCCGCGTGCCGCCACGCCTAACCGGCCGCGGGTCGCCCCGGACGCGCGGCGTCGCGCCGGCTGAACCTGGGCGGCGCCTCTGCCGCCCCTTTCCGCGCACCTTCAGGACTCCTTCAGCAGACCCTTCGATAGTGGATGCGGCGCGCGCGCTGGATCCCCCGCCGGCGCGGCGCGCCTCCAAGCCTTGTCTCGAGGTCATCCATGCGCCTGAAGATCATCGCCGCGGTCCTCCTCCTGGTGATCGGCCTCGGCGCCGTCGGCTTCGTCATCGTCGGTCCGAGCCTCGGCGGGGGCTCCAGCAGCACGCTTCTCACGGCGCAGGCCACGATGACCAACGTCGTCGACCAGGTCGTGGCGACCGGCAGCCTGGCGCCCGCCACCGTCTACGGCCTGGCCTTCGGCCAGGTGCCGACGCTCGTGTCCGGCTCGAGCAGCTCGAGCAGTTCGAGCAGCTCCAGCAGCTCGAGCGGGTCGGGCAACGTCACCTGGCCGGTCAAGACGGTCAGCGTCGTCGTCGGCCAGGCCGTCAAGCAGGGTGACGTGCTGGCGACGGCCGACGACGTCGACGCGACCCCCCAGCTCGCGGCGGCCCAGGCCAACCTCGCCGCTGCCGAGGCCAAGCTGGCCACGGACCAGGCCGGCGCCACCGCCGCCGACAAGGCCGCGGCCCAGCTCTCGATCACCCAGGCGGAGCAGCAGCTCAGCAACGCCCGCACGAACTACGAGGACACCGTGGCCAAGAACACGCTCTCCGTCGCGGCCGCCCAGGCGAACGTGACGAAGGCGAAGGCCCAGCTCACGACGGACGAGGCCGCCAGTGCCCCCGCAAACGTCATCGCTGCGGACCAGGCGGCCATCACCAGCGCCGAGCAGCAGCTGGCGAGCACCCAGCAGCAGGCCACGCAGGCGGCCCACCAGGCGTCGCAGCAGATCGCCAGTGCCGAACTGTCGGTGACCTCCGCGCAGGATGGCTACACGTCCAAGGTGGCGCCCGCCCCGGCCGCCACGATCGCCGCCGACCAGGCGCAGGTCGCCACCGCCCAGGTGAGCGTGGACTCGGCCAAGACGGTCGTCGACAACGCGACGCTCGTGGCGCCGGCTGACGGCACCGTCGCGACCGTCAACGTGGTGGCCGGGTTCAACGCCCCGTCGGGCACCGCCATCACGCTGCAGACCGGCGGGATGATCGCGTCGGGCTCGTTCCCCGAGGCCGACATCGACTCCCTCCAGGTCGGCCAGGCGGCGTCCGTGACGGTGAGCGCGGTCGGCAAGACCCTTTCGGGCAAGGTCACCAGCATCTCGCCGTCGGCCGCCACAGGCGGCTCGTCGTCGGTCGTCACGTACGCCGTGCAGGTCACCCTCGACAGCACCGACGCCACCCTGCGCTCAGGCATGTCGGCGAGCATCTCGGTGACCACGGCGTCGGCCAGCGATGTCCTGGCTATCCCGGCCATCGCCCTCAACGGGACGAGCGGCGACTACTCGGTCAACGTCGTCGCCAGCGACGGTTCGGTCTCGGCCGTCCCGGTCCAGGTCGGCCTGGTCACGACCTCGCTGGCCCAGATCACGAGCGGCCTGACGGCCGGCGACCGGGTCGAGACCGGCACCTCGACGACCCGCACCGGGACCACGACCACCGGCGGCGGCCTGGGTGGTGGCGGCACGTTCACCCGCGGCGCCGGGGGCGGCGGGGTCTTCATCCCGTGATCACGCCGCTGCTCGACCTGCAGGGCGTATCGCGCGTCTACGAGACGGGCCGCATCTCGGTCACCGCCCTGCAGGACGTCAACCTGATGGTCACGCACGGCGAGTTCCTGGCCATCGTGGGGCCGTCCGGCTCAGGCAAGTCGACCCTGATGAACATCCTGGGCTGCCTCGACCGCCCGACCACGGGGATCTACCGCCTGGAGGGCCATCCCGTCGAGGAACTCTCCGACGACCAGCTGGCCGAGGTCCGCAGCCGGGCCATCGGCTTCGTCTTCCAGTCGTACAACCTCCTGCCGCGCACGAGCGCCCTCGAGAACGTCGCCACCCCCCTCCTCTACCAGGGCGTCTCGCGCCGCGACCGCCTCGCGCGCGCCCGCGAGGCCCTGGACCGCCTCGGCCTGGGCGACCGCATCGACCACGAGCCGAGCGAGCTCTCGGGCGGCCAGCAGCAGCGGGTGGCCATCGCTCGTGCCCTGGTGACCCAGCCGCGCCTGCTCCTCGCCGACGAGCCGACGGGCAACCTCGACAGCGCCTCGGGCGCGGAGGTCATGGCGCTCCTGCACGACCTTCACCGGGCCGGCATGACGGTCATCCTCATCACCCACGACACGGACGTGGCCGCCGCGGCCTCACGGCAGGTCCACGTGCGGGACGGCAGGCTCCTCCATTGAACCTGCTCGAACTGGTCCACCTGGCCCTCTCGCGCCTCGGCTCCAGCCGCCTCCGAGCGTTCCTGACGATGCTCGGCGTCATCATCGGCGTCGCTTCGGTGGTCGCCCTGGTGAGCGCCGGCCAGGGCGCCACGAGCGGCATCACCAGCCGCTTGCAGGGCCTTGGCACGAACCTGCTGACGGTCACGCCGGGCTCGAGTTTCACTGGCTTCACCCGCGGTGCGGCCGGCTCGGCGACGACCCTTACGGTCGCCGACGCGACCGCCATCGGCGGCCTCGACGGCGTGGCCGCCTACGCGCCGCAGGTGAGCACCCAGGGCCTCGTCGTGGCCGGCACGACGAACACCACCACCTCGATCGTCGGGACCACGTCGGCCTACGCCTCGGTCAACGCCTTCGACATCTGGCAGGGGCGCTTCCTGACCGACGCCAGCAACGACTACGACCTGCGCGAGGCCGTCCTGGGGGGCACGACGGCCGATGACCTGGGCCTTGGCGCGAGCTCTATCGGCTCAACCATCACCATCGACGGCCTGCCCTTCCAGGTCGTGGGCATCCTCCAGACCAAGGGCAGCGCCGGCCCCACCAGCCAGGACGATCAGGTGCTGATCCCGCTGACCACCGCACAGCACCACTTCGTCAGCGGCACCAGCGTCCGGTCGATCAGCCTGAGCGTCGCCACCGCCGACCAGATCGACGCCGTCAAGGCCTCGATCACGACGACCCTCGACGAGCGCCACGGCATCTCCTCGAGCGGCACCCCCGACTTCAACATCACCGACCAGTCGCAGCTGCTGAGCACGGTCAACTCCGTCAGCGGCCTGCTCACCGTCCTGCTCGGCGGGATCGCCTCGATCTCGCTGATCGTCGGCGGCATCGGGATCATGAACATCATGCTGGTCTCGGTCCGCGAACGGACCCGCGAGATCGGCATCCGCAAGGCCATCGGCGCGCGGAGCCGGGACATCCTGGCCCAATTCCTCGTGGAAGCCCTTGTCATCTCACTGCTCGGCGGCCTGATCGGGATCGTGGCCGGCGTGGTCGCCTCGGCGGTCATCGGCCAGGTGGCCGGCTGGGGCTTCGCCTTCAATCCACTCACCGTCGTGGTGGCCGTCGCCTTCAGCCTCGTGGTCGGCGTCGTGTTCGGCGTCTGGCCAGCCCGTCAGGCAGCTCGCCTTGACCCCATCGTCGCGCTTCGTTACGAGTAAGGAGACCCGTCCGTGACCGATCCACTCGCACCTCGACCGACCGAGCCACCGCCGCCCCCGGCCCCGACGTGGCAGCCGCCCGCTCCAGCGGCGGCCCCGCTGGTCCTGCCGACGGTCAAGCCGAAGGCGGCCGCCAGCCGGCTGGGGACCTATCTCCTGGGCGTGGCCGTCCTGGTCGCAGCCGCGGGCGTCGCCTTCGCCGCCGGCCGCGTCACGGCGCCGGCCGCCGCGGCTGGCCGCACCGGCACCAACGGCAACTTCCCCCGCGGCAGCTTCGGCGCGGGCCTGGGGGCAGGGGCCTCGTTCGCCCCCGGCGGTTTCGGCGGTGGCGCCGCCCTGGGGGCCGGCGGCGTCAGCCTCAAGGGCACGGTCACCGCCATCGACAGCACGACCATGACCCTCCAGCTGGCCAGCGGCCAGACGATCACGATCGACCTGCCCAGCACGACCACCTACCACACGGCGACGACGGCGGACGCGAGCGCGGTGACGACCGGCAGCTCGGTCGTCGTCGACGTCACCGGCTTCGGCGGACGTGCCTTCGGCGGCGGGGCGCGCAGCAGCGCCGCACCGGACGCCTCGAGCGCGGCCTCCATCACGGCCAGCGACGTGACCGTGGAGACCCCGTAGCGCCGCACGGAGGCGCACACTCCTGCCATGCACCTGCTCGTCGTCGAGGATGACCCGCGGCTCGGCCGCCTCCTGCTGCGCCTGCTTCGCGAGGACCGCCACGTGGTCGAGCTGGCCACGACGGCCGAGAGTGCTCTTGACGTGGTCGCCGGCGGCTCGCTGCTGGAGGCGGTCATCCTCGACGTCGGCCTGCCCGACCGGTCCGGCTTCGAGGTGGCCCGTGAGCTGCGCCGGGACGGCTCGAACGTGCCCATCATCATGCTCACCGCGCGTGATGCCATCAACGACCGGGTCCGCGGCCTCGACGCGGGCGCGGACGACTACCTCGTCAAGCCCTTCGCCTACGAGGAGCTCTCGGCGCGCCTGCGTGCCCTCACACGGCGCGCGGAGGGGGCGGCCCGGCCCGCCCCGGTCCTGCGCAGCGGGCCGATCGCCCTGGACGAGCACAAGCGCCTGGTGACGGTCGCCGAGCATCCCGTGTCGCTGACGCCACGGGCGTTCGCGCTTCTGGAGTGCTTCCTGCGCCACCCCGGCCAGGTGCTGACGCGCGACAACCTGCTCGACGCGGCGTGGCCGGCCGGCGTGGCGGTCACGCCGAACACGGTCGACGCGTACGTCCACCTGCTCCGCGAGCGGCTCGGCCCGCAGGCCGGGGCCCGCATCCAGACCGAACGCGGTGTGGGTTACCGCCTGCTGGAGGCCTAGGTGACGGGCGGCCTCGACCAGGACGGCGATGCGCGCCTGCTCCGCCGCGTCCGGCTCCGCCTGGTCGCGTGGAGCGGGGCCATCACCCTGGCCATCGTCGTCATCCTGGGGGTCGCCGTCTACCTCACCGTGGACCAGGCCCTCTCCGCCGCCGGGCACGATCAGCTCCAGGGCCGCACCAGCGCCATCGCGCCGCTGATCCAGAATGCCGGGCAGCGACCGGGCGACCTGGGTACCCGTTTCCTGGGCTTCGCCACCGGCGGGTCCAGCTCGGGCACCTACGCCATCGTGATCGGGCCCGACGGCACCGTCATCGGGCCGTCCGGCGAGGCCGCGTTCCCCGGCCTGCCGGTGAGCGCGGCGGTGGCCGCGGCGCGCGGCGGCACGGCCGACTACGAGGAGCTGACGCTCGGCGTACCGATCCGCATGCTCACCACCCCCGTCACGACGAGCCTGGGCCAGACCTACGTCGTGCAGGTCATCGCCGACCGGCGTGGTGATGTCAACACCATGCAGGTCCTCCTGATCGTGCTGGTCGGCGGCGGGCTGCTCGCGGTGGCCCTGTCACTGGCCGGTGGGGCCGTGTACGCCCAGCGTGCCCTGGTGCCGATCCGCGAATCGCTGCGCCGCCAGCGGGAGTTCGCGGCCGACGCGAGCCACGAGCTGCGCACGCCACTGGCAGTCGTGCGGGGCAATCTCGAGCACCTCCAGCGGCACCCGGACCAGACGGTCGCCTCGCTCCACGAGTCGGTCGACGACGCGCGCGCGACCGTGGACCACATGACCGACCTCGTGGAGTCGCTCCTGCTGCTGGCCCGAGCCGATTCGGGCGCGGTGGAGCTCGAGCGCATCCCGGTGGACCTGGCCGACGTGGCAGCCGCGGCGCTCGATAACCTCGGCGCGCTGGCCCGCGAGCGCGAGGTGCGTCTCGTCCTCGACGGCGCGCCCACCACCCTGGACGGCGACCCGGTCCGCCTGCGGCAGCTGGTGACGATCCTGGCCGACAACGCCATCCGCCACAGCCCGCCGGGCGCCGCCGTCCAGGTCGCCGTCGCCACCGCCGGCCGCCAGGCCGAGTTGACGGTCGACGACGCCGGGCCCGGGGTCCGCCCGGAGGATCGCCCGCACGTCTTCGAACGCTTCTGGCGGGCCGCCGACGCGCCGCCGGGCGGAACCGGGCTGGGGCTCGCCATCGCCGCGTGGATCGTGCGCCGCCACGGCGGCACGATCACGGTCGAGAACTCACCCGCCGAGGGCGCGCGATTCCACGTCAGCCTGCCGCTGGCGGATGGGGGGCGAGCCGCTCGCGACGACAGCCTCCAGGCGGAGTCGGGCAGGCCCGGCTGAGGTTCAGCCGCGGCGGAACGGTCCCCCGCGCTTGCGCTCGGCTGCGGGCGCCGGGCGGCGCAGGTTCATCTTGTGGAGGATGTCGTCGATCTCGGCGTGGTAGCGGGCACCCTCGCGGCGATCATCCAGCCACATGAGGTAGCCGGGGTCGACGCGGGCGATCTCGCCGAGGGACCAGCCCTTGAAACGGCCGAAGTCCAGGACGCTGCCGCTGGGTCGGCCAGGGGGCGGGCCGGCCGTGCCCTCCCACGAGGCGCCCTGACGGGTGCTGGCCCACGACCCGTCGGCCGGACGCTGCGGCGGAGGCGGCGAAGCAGCCGCCTCGCCGTTCCGCTTCGGCGAGCTTACGTGGCCATGCTCGCGGTCGTAGGCCGCGCGCCGGTCGGGGTCACGGATGATGTCGAACGCCGCGTTGATGGTGGCCATCTGGCGGGCCGCCTCCAGGTCGGGCGCGACATCAGGGTGGAAGCGGCGCGCCAGGGCTCGATAGGCCGCCTGGATGACCTCCTGGTCAGCCGTCGGATCCACCTGCAGGACGCGGTACGGCTCGATGCCGTCGTCCGTCTCGGCCATGGTCCTCCACCCTCTCGTCGCCTGTGTCGGCGCCGGCCAAGTCTACCGTCCGCACACCAGCCCCCCGGCCCCGCCCGCGCCAGAGGCCGCGGAAGGTCCCGTCCCGGACCGGTACGGCCGCGGGCTGCGACGCGCCCGGCCGACCTGCCACAGTTGCACCGATGCACCAAGAGCTCGGCGCGCCCCGCCTGGGCGGGGAAGCGTCCCGTCGCCTGCTCGGCCACGCTGTCGCGGTCGTGGCCATCGTGTTCGTGGGCTACTACGATCTGCTCGTCGCGGCGACCTCGGTGGGGCTCGACTCGCACGCCTACTGGGCGGCCTGGACGCACCCGCTCTACAGCATCCCGCCGGGGCACGTCGACGCGTTCCTCTATGCCCCGGTCGTCGCCGAGATCCTGTGGCCGCTGGGCCACCTGCCGGCCGACCTCTTCATCGGCCTGTGGGCCGCGGCCATGCTCGCCGTCTTCGCCTGGCTGCTGCGGCCGCTGCCGCCCGTGTGGTACCTCGTCGGCCTGCTGCTGTGCGTGCCGGAGGCCCTGGAGGGCAACATCAACGCCCTGCTGGCGCTGATGGTGGTGGTCGGGTTCCGCATGCCCGCGGCCTGGGCACTCGCGCTGCTCACGAAGGTCAGCACGGGGGTGGGGCTGCTGTGGTTCGTGGTCCGTGGCCGGTGGCGCGCCTGGCTGGCGGCGGCCGCCCTCGCCGCGGCCTTGGCGGCCGTCTCCTACGTGTGGTGGCCCGACCCATGGCAGGCCTGGGTCGGGCTCCTCGTGTCCGGATCCGGGGGCGGCGACTGGTTCTTCCCTGCACGCCTCGTCGTCGCCATCGCCCTCGTGGTGTGGGGGGCACGCACCGATCGCCGCTGGACCGTGCCCGCGTGCCTGGTCCTCGCCTCACCGATCCTCTTCCTCAACACCCTCACGATCCTCGCCGCGATCCCGCGCCTGGCGGGGGGCCGTGGCGGGACGGGCCAGGGCGCAGAGTAGGCTTGACTGGTGCACGATCTTCGTCCCGCCATCCGGAGCGGCCTGGATGCGTGGCGCGCCTTCGGGGCCGATCGGTACCGGCGCTACCTGACGATCGGCGTGGGCGCGGCCGGCGTGAGCTCGCTCGCCGACGCCGCCCTGACCATCCCGCTGCTGCTCGTCCTGGGCGCCCCACCGGCGCTGGCGACCCTCATCGGCGTCCTGCCCATCGCCGGGTCGGCCGCCCAGCTGGCCGTGCCCCGGCTGCTGGAACGGACCGACGGCAACCTGCGCGGCGTGACGCTGGCGATCACGGCTGCCGGAGAGACGCGCGGGATCTGGCTGGCCCTCGTGACGCTGGGCGGCGCGGTCCACCTGGTCCCGACCGGCCTCGTCATCGGCCTCATCGGCGCGATCATGACGATCGCCGGGGCCGCCACCACGATCGGCGGCGCGAACCAGCTGGCATGGTACGGCGCGATCCTGCCCGAACCGGAACGGCGCTTCGTCGCCCCACGGGTCATGGGCGTCACGCTGGGCCTGGGAGCCGTGCTCCTCCTGCCCGCGGCCCTTCTGGTGCAGCTCCTGAGTCCCGTCACCGGCGTGCTGGTCTTCGCCCTGCTGTTCCTGCTCGGTGGCGCGGCCGGCCTCGTGGAGCTGGGGGCCCTGGCGCGCCTGCCCCGGCCCGGCCGCGTCCGGGTGCCCCGCCCGCCGGCCCATGCGGCGGCGTCGCCCGACCTGGGCCGCTTCGTCCGCGTCATCACCCTCGCCGCGTTCGGGGCCGGCTTCGGGCCCTACCTCTCCATCTATGCCATCAGCGTGCTCCATCAGCCGCCCAGCTTCGCCATCATCCTGACCGCGCTCGGCGCCGGCGCGTCGCTCGTGACGTCCACCATCGTCGGCGGCTGGCTGGGCCACGGTTCGTCTTCGCGCCTGCTGCGCGTCTCCTATCTCCTGCGCGGCGGCTCGATGCTGCTCGGGCTCCTGGCGTTCCCGGCCGACCCTCTGTCGGCCCTCGTCCTGTGCCTGGTGAGCATCGTCGTCTCGGCGGGTGCGGCGGCCGGCACCATCTCGGCCAACGAGCGGCTGCTGCGCCTCGTGGGGCGCGACGAACGGTTCGTGGCGCAGGGGCGCTACGTGGCCGGCACCGCGGCCGGGACGACCGGCGGACAGCTCCTCAATGCCGGCTTGCTGGCGGTCGTACCGCTGGGCTACCTGCCCTTCGCCGCCCTGTTCCTCGTCTCCGGCGTGACCCGTTTCTTCGCCGCGTGGCGGGTCGATGTCTCGGCCAGCTGGTCGTCGGCGACGGCCGTCTGGCGGACGGATGACCTGGAGCAGGGTAAGGTGGGCCGGTGAGCCCCCGCGTCCCGGCGCTGGAACTGCTGCGTGGCCAGGGCCTGCTGCCCGACGGCCCGCTCCTGTTCGGGCAGCCCTTGCCCACGCCACGATCGGGCGTCTACGTCATCGAGTGGCCGACCGCGGAGCCCACGGTGCCGGTCGACCACAACCTCCTTCGCGAGTGGCTGGCCCACGTGCCGATGCTGCGCGTGGACGGCGCGCCGCCGACCCCGCACGAACTGGCTGCCCGCCTGGGCGCCTACTGGCTGCCCGACCAGACCGTGGTCTACATCGGCCGCGGCCGGTCGCTGCGCCGCCGCCTGGCCGACTACGCGGCGACCCCCCTCGGCGACGACGGGCCGCATCACGGCGGCCACTGGCTCAAGACGCTGCGCGGGTACACCCAGGCGCGCGTCTGGTGGGCCGAGACCGACGCGCCCGAGGAATACGAGGACGCCCTGCTGACGGCCTTCGGCGAGGCCATCGGCCGGCCAGGGGCACTGCCCTTTGCCAACCTGCGGTCGCTGGGCAGCGGCGCGCGCTCCCACGGCATCACCGGCGCCGCCAGGGCTGCCTCACCCGCAGCCTTGGCGACACCACCCGCGGCCGGATCCGGCGCGCGCCGCTCGGCGCCATCGTCGACGGTCACGCGCCGCCCGTCCCCGTCGCCGCGCCAGGGCACCGCCACCCCACGCCGCGCACCCGGCCCGCCGCACCACCATCGCCAGCCTCACCCGGTGGTCCTCACGGCAGAGGGCCACGAGCGGCTGCGCTCGGAGCTGGACGAACTGCACGCGACGCGACCGGACGTCATCGGGCGGGTCAAGGCGGCACGCGAGCTCGGCGACCTGCGCGAGAACGCCGAGTACCAGGCGGCCCGCGAGGAGCAGTCGTTCCTGGAGGGCCGTATCCAGCAGTTGCAGGCGACCCTGGATCGGGCCGTCGTCTCCGAGGTGCCGGCGGAGGATGGCCTCGCCCGCGTGGGTTCCACCGTCGAGGTCGTCGACGAGATCGAGGACTCGCCCGAGCCGGTCGCCTACACGCTGGTCGATCCGGCCGAAGCGCGCCTGTCCGAGGGCCGCCTCAGCTACCGCTCGCCCATCGGCGCGGCGCTCCTGGGCCGGCGCACCGGCGAGGTGGTCACCGTCACGACGCCGGCCGGACCGCGCACCTACCGGGTCATCGCCGTCCGCTGATCCGTCTACCCCCCGGCGACCCGCCCGGCGTGGCGGGCCAGGCGTGCCTCCAGCAGGGCCCGGACGGCCGGCCATTCCTGGACCGTGATCGAGTAGTACGCCGAGTCGCGCAGGCGTCCCTGACGCATGATCATGTGGTTGCGGAAGATGCCTTCGAAGGTCGCGCCGATGCCCAGGATGGCCGTTCGGGACTGGACGTTGAGGGCATCGGTCTTCAGTTCGACGCGGTTCGCCCGCAGGTGGTCGAAGGCGTGCGCCAGCATCAGCAGCTTGGCCTCCGAGTTCACCGCACTCCGCTGCCACGGCGGAGCGACGAATGTGTAGCCGATCTCCAGGCGGTGGTTCAGCCGGTCGATGTTGAGGTATCGGCTGCCACCGACCACCCGTCCGGTGGCCCGTTCGAACGTGGTAAACGGCAGCTCCAGGCCCCGCTCGCGCGCCTCCACCGCTGCTGCGACGATGGCGGCCATACCCGCCGCGGTCGATCCGTCGAGGGGCATGTAGGTCCACATGGCGGGGTCCGCGCACGCGGCGGCGAGCGCCGCCACGTGCTCCGGCGCCATCGGCTCGAGGCGGACGTGGCGACCCTCCAGCGTGACCGGCGCCACGGGCATGGGCTCCGGGGGATACGTCAGATAGGGCTCCGCGACCGCCCGCCGCGTGCCGTTCGGGCCGCTCATGGGGTGCTGGTCGCCTGCAGCTGGGCCAGGGCGGCCAGCAGTTGCGCGTCACCCGACGCGGCCAGCTGCGACGCGCTCATGTCGGCCAGCGCGTCCGGCGTCACGATGGTCCCACCGGTCGGCAGGTCGACCTTCACATCGGGCGTGATGCCGTCGGGGAAGATGTGCCGGCCCTTCGGCGTCAGCCACTCCTCCACGGCCAGCCGGAGGGCCGAGCCGTCGGGCAGCATGAACGTGTTGAGCACGGTGCCCGTCCCGAAGGACCGCACGCCCACGATCTTGGCCCGGCCCGCGTCCTGGAGGGCGCCGGCCACGATCTCGGCCGAACTGGCCGTGCCGTAGTCGATCAGCACGACCAGCGGCATCTGGGTGGCCACGCCGCCGGATACGACCGGCACCGTGATCTGCTGTCCCTGAGCCGTCTGGCGGATGTAGACCGTGCCGCTGGCCAGGAACTGGCTGGCTGACGTCACGGCCTCGTCGACGAGGCCGCCCGGATCCTCGCGCAGGTCCAGGATGACGCCCGTGGCGCCCGCCGCCTGGGCGGCCTGGAGGGCCGCTTTCAGCTGCGCGCCGGACTTGTCCGAGAACTGCGTGATGCTCACCAGGGCGTCCGTGCTGCCGGGCACCAAGTGCCAGGCGATGGCCGGCACCGTCACCACCGCGCGCGTGATGGTGACGTCCACGGGCGACCCCGAGCCGCTGTGGATGATGGTCAGCGTCACCTTGGTGCCTTCCGCGCCGCGGATGAGACTGGCCGCTGAGTCGACGCTCACGTTCTCCACGCTGTGGCCGTCCACGGCGATGATCTGGTCCTGTGCCCGCAGCCCGGCGGCCTGGGCCGGCGAGCCCTGGATGACCGACTGGACGATCAGCCCGCCGCCACTGCCCGAAGGCTGGCCCAGGAAGACGCCGATGCCCACGATGGTGCCGTTGAGGGCGTCCTGCTCGCTCTTGACGTCGTCTGGCGTCAGGAAGGTCGTGTGGCCCGGGTCGCCGAGGGCGTCCACCAGCCCGGTGATCGCGCCGTAGGTGATGGCCTGCTCATCGACCTTGGACTGGTCCACGTAGTGCTGGCGGATCAAGTCCACGGCCTGCCAGAAGAGGCCGAAATTCGCCGGCAGGTCCGGCGGCAAGGTGACGCCGGGCCCGATCGTCGCCCCGGCCACGGCGGAGCCGGACGGCGTGGCCGCCGGGCCGGCGGCGGACTCCCCGCCGAGGGCGGTCCGATCGACCGCGATGCCCGAGACGAAAGCGGCGATGAGGAGCACGAGGACGACGAGGAACGTGCCGTCCGACCATGACGGCCGGGTGCCCCCGCGACCTGACGGCTGCTGCGGCGGCGCCGTGGGCCCCCACTGGCCGGACGGCGCACCCCAACCGGGTCGGGTGGGCTCGGACGGCTGGCGGTCCCAGTCGGGCGGGCGCCAGCCCGGCGGCGTCGGCGCGCCCGGGTCCGGGGCGTTCGAAGGCGGAGGGGTGGGTTCACCCGACATGCGGCTCTCCTCGGTCGGTGACCGCCGGGGCGGTCGAGCATGGTGCAGGGCAAGCGTTGCGCGGCATGATGGGCGGCGGCGGCGAATCGTGCTCGGCCGGTCAGGCCGCCTGCTGCAATCGGGTCCGGGCCCGGCGCATGGTCGCCGAAAGGCTGAAGGCGGCCGCGGCGACGAGCATGAGTGCGCCCATCGCCAGGAGGGTGGTCGCGCCGCCCACCGTCTGCAGGGCGACGCCGCCCACCAGCAGGCCGACCGGCTGCAGACCCAGGGTGACGATGCGCGCGGTGCTGCCCACGCGCCCCAGGAGCTCGTGTGGCGTCAGCGAGGCTCGCAGCGTCACGTAGGACACCGTGATCAACGACTGGCTGACGCCGGCCCCGAGGGCGGTGGCGATGAGGACGACCGGCAGGCCCACGAGGGCGAGGACGACCAGCAGCACGCCGGTCACCGCGGCCCCGCCGAGCAGCAGCGGGGCGAGCGAGCCGCGCATCAGCCGCGTTCCTGCCAGGGCCCCGATGACGGCGCCGACGCTGTATGCACTCAGGATCAGGCCGAAGATCACGGCTCCCAGGCCAAGCTGGCCCTCCACGTAGATGGTGAGAGCCGGGATGATGGCGGCCGTGCACAGGGCAGTGGCGGCGTAGAAGAAGAGGACCATGCGCAGGGTGTGCTCGCCGGCGAGGAACCGCACCCCATCCAGCATCTCGCTGGCGAGGTGACGCCGGGGGGCGGTGCTGACCGAGCGCAGCGAGCGCCGGACCAGCGTCAGGCTGGCGGCGGAGATGGCGAACGACAGGGCGTCGATGGCGATCGTGGGACCGGGTCCCACGAGGCCGACCGCGACGCCCGCCAGCGCCGGACCCACGATGAAACCCAGGTTGGCGACCGCCTCGATGGTGGAGGATCCGGCGCCGATGCGGGTCGGCCCGACCAGGATGGGCACGGACGCCGTCCAGCCGGCCATGAAGGCTACCCGCAGTGCGTTGAGGGGGAACATGACGAGGTAGACGACCGGCATGACCGGCAGGCCGGCCAGGTAGGCCAGCGGGATGCACGCCGTGAGGAGGGCGCGGCCGGAGTCGGCCAGCATCATCAGGCGCCGCCGATCCCAGCGGTCGGCCAGGGCCCCGATGGGCAGGCCGAGCACGAAGTCGGGCAGCGTCTGCAACGCGCCGACGAGGCCCATGGCCAGGCCCGACCCCGTCAGGCCGAAGACCAGTAGCGGCACGGCCGTGAAGCTGACCGCGTCCCCTAGCGCCGAGGCGCCCTGGCCGCTCAGCACGACGAGGAAGTCGCGGTTGGCACGCAGCGGCGGGTCGGCGGGCACGAGGGGGCTGGTCACCGCCGAACGGTACCGGAGTCACGGCTGGCACACTGGCCGCATGCGCGACATGACGAGCCGCTGCTGGTGGGCGCCCGGGGAGGCGGCCGATCCGCTGCTGGTGGAGTACCACGACCGGGAATGGGGCGTACCGGTCAGCGATGAACGCCAGCTGTTCGAGCGGCTCTCGCTGGAGTGCTTCCAGGCCGGCCTCAGCTGGTCGCTGATCCTCCACCGGCGCGACGGCTTCCGGGCCGCGTTCCGCGGCTTCGACCCCGCCCTCGTGGCCGCGTTCGACGAAGCGGATGTGGCACGGCTCATGGCCGATCCGGG
>Ga0187779_10000904_pt1 | contig 19189 bp, 21 predicted proteins | sample 1015_Q2_SP10_10__FD_132435 | JGI IMG/M metagenome (GOLD analysis project Ga0187779, IMG submission 132435) | Tropical peat soil microbial communities from peatlands in Department of Meta, Colombia - 1015_Q2_SP10_10_MG | ecosystem: Environmental > Terrestrial > Soil > Wetlands > Peat | place... | reverse complement strand
TGGCGGAAGTGGGCACCATGGTCGATCTCCGCCCCCATCTGCAGGTTTTCCCGCACGGTCATACGCCCAAAGATGCGCCGCCCTTCCGGAGCTTGGGCAATGCGCAGGCGCGCGATCTCGTGCGTCGGCAGCTTGGTGATATCGCGACCACGATAGGCAATGCTGCCCTCACGCGCCCGCGGATTGCCGCAGATCGTCATCATCAAGGTCGACTTGCCGGCGCCGTTGGCGCCGATCAGCGTGACGATCTCGCCGTCACTGACGTCGATGTCGACGCCCTTGAGCGCCTGGACGCGGCCGTAAAAGGTCTGCACGCCGCGCACCGAGAGGAGGGCGGTCATAGGCCGGCCTCCGCCTTGACGGTGTCTACGCTGTCCTCCGGCACGCCGAGATAGGCGCCGATCACGCGCGGATGGTTGCGCACGGCGTCCGGCTTCCCTTCGGCGATCTTGACGCCGTAGTCGAGGACGATCACCGCGTCCGAAATCTCCATCACCACGGACATGTCGTGCTCGATCAGCAGGATCGAGATGTCGAAGTCATTGCGGATGGCGAGCAGCAGGTCGTTGAGTTCGGCGCTTTCGCGCGGATTGAGACCGGCCGCCGGCTCGTCGAGGCAGAGCAGCACCGGATCGGTGCACATCGCACGGGCGATCTCGAGGCGACGTTGCGCGCCGTAGGGCAGATCGCCCGCCGGATCGTCGGCGCGCGCAGTCAGCCCGACGCGATCGAGCCATTCGCGCGCTTTGTCGATCGCCGCATTCTCCGCATAGTCGTATGTGGGGAAATGGAGCACGCCGAGAAGCGTATAGCCGGAGGCGACCATCAGCCGGTTGTGCTGCGCCACCATCAGGTTTTCCAGAACCGTCATGCCGGGGAAGAGACGGATGTTCTGGAAGGTGCGGGCAACGCGGGCTTTCTGCGCGACGAGAAAATCCGGCATGCGTTCGAGCAGATGCAGCGCGCCTCTGCTGCGCGCGCCGCTGGCGGTGAGCACATCGAGGCCGTCCCAGGCCGCGCCGTCCTCGTGGCAGAGCGCAAGGCGGCCTTCGGTCGGCTTGTAGAAGCCGGTGATGCAGTTGAACACGGTGGTCTTGCCGGCGCCGTTCGGCCCGATCAGCGCGGTGATCGAGCCGCGCGCGACCTCGAAAGACAGGTCGTCGATGGCGACAAGGCCGCCGAAGCGCATCGTCAGATGCTCGACGCGAAGCAGCGTATCGGAAGGATCAACCATGACCTTCCTTCACCAGATCGGCCGAGATGCTCTTGCGCTCCGTCAGCACCACGGACGGATCGCGTGTTGAGATCAGGCCGCGCGGCCGCCAGACCATGATCATCACCATGGCGAAGCCGAACAGCAGCATGCGGTACTGCGTCGGATCGAAGGTCGGGCCGAAGATCGCCTTGAGGAAATCGAGATCGCGCATGATCTCGGTGCCGCCGATCATCACGATCGCGGCGATGGCGACGCCGATCTGGCTGCCCATGCCGCCGAGCACGACGATCGACAGGATGGTTGCAGATTCTAGGAACGTGAAGGATTCCGGCGAGATGAAGCCCTGCCGCGCGGCGAAGAACGAGCCGGCGAAGCCTGCAAACATCGCACCCATAGCGAAGGCGGTGAGCTTGGTGTTGGTGGTGTTGATGCCGAGCGAGCGGCAGGCGACCTCGTCCTCGCGCAGCGCTTCCCAGGCGCGCCCGACCGGCAGCCGCCGCAGCCGCACGGTGACGAAGGCGGTGAGCAGCGCCAGTGCCAGGATCACGTAATAGAGAAAGATGGTGCGGTACAGCGGCGAGAAGGTGAGGTGGAATCGCGCGGCGAAACCATCGTCGTCGGCGTTGAAGGGGATGCCAAAAAAAGTCGGGCGCGGAATGCCGCTGATGCCGGCATAGCCGTTGGTGAGGTCGACCCAGTTGATCAGGACGATGCGTATGATCTCGCCGAAGGCGAGCGTGACGATGGCGAGATAGTCGCCGCGCAGCCGCAGCACCGGAAAGCCGAGCAGGATGCCCCAGAACGAGGCAAGGATGCCGGCGAGCGGCAACAGGATCCAGAACGACAGGCCGAAGTTCTCGGCGAGCAGTGCGTAAGAATAGGCGCCGACGGCGTAGAAGGCGACGTAGCCGAGATCGAGCAGGCCAGCGAGGCCGACCACGATGTTGAGGCCCCAGCCGAGCATCACGTAGATCAGGATCTGGATGCCGAAATTATCAATCCACTTCACGCCGCCGGAGAAGCCGGCGGTGAGCAGCACGATCACCGGATAGAGGATGACGAAGCCGATGGCGAACGGGATCACCCAACGGCGCAGCGTTTCGCGCGCCAGCGACACCGTCGTCACCGGGCGCTGCGTGCGTTGGGTCAGATAGGGTGCGACGAATAGCGAGAACAACAGCCGCGCCAGTCCGACGAACGCGGTGATACCGGCAAGCAACTGCCAGCGGGAGGTGAGGACAAGCTGGTTGCGGCCGTTGACACCGGTCAGGAAACCGATCAGCGGCAGCAGCAGGCCGAAAGCGATGAATGCGGTCAGCCCGGCGTCGCTGAGCGCGCGGAGAATATCGACGCGCGGGCTTTGCGCGCCGTTCGCCATCTCAGACCTTCTCGACATCCGGCCGGCCGAACAGGCCCTGCGGCAGGAAGATCAAGGTGATCGCCAGCACCGAGAAGGCGGCGACGTCCTTGTAGTCGATCGAGAAGTAGGCCGACCACATCGTCTCGATGAGGCCGATGAGCAGGCCGCCGATCACCGCGCCGGGCAGCGAGCCGATGCCGCCTAGCACGGCGGCGGTGAACGCCTTCACGCCCGGCACGAAGCCGTCGGCAAACGACACGACGCCGTAGTACATCAGGTACATCGTGCCGGCGACGGCGGCGAGCGCAGCGGCGATGACGAAGGTCATCGAGATGGTCTGGTCGACGTTGACGCCGACCAGCGCCGCCATCTTCTGGTCCTGTTCGCAGGCGCGCTGTGCGCGGCCGAGCCTGGTCTTTGACACCAGATACCAGAAGCAGGCGAGCAGCACGGCGGTGATGCCCCAGATGATGAGCTGCTTGTAGGAGAGCGTGACGGCGTAGTCGTTGCGCGTGAGCAAAGTGAAATCGCCCTGCACCATCGGCGGGATCGATTTGTTGCGCGGCCCTTGCGTTACCTGCACGAAATTCGACAGGAAGATTGACATGCCGATTGCCGAGATCAACGGCGCGAGGCGGAACGAGCCGCGCAAGGGACGGTAGGCGACGCGTTCGATCACCCAGTTGACCAGCGCGGTGAACAGCATCGCCACGATCAGCACGATGAACAGCGCAAGCGCGATCGAGGAAAGCCCGAGCCAGGTGGTGAGGAACAGGAAGGCGATCAGCGCGATGAAGGCCGACACCATGAAGACGTCGCCATGGGCAAAGTTGACCATCCCGATGATGCCGAACACCATGGTGTAACCGATGGCGATCAGCCCATAGATCGATCCCAGCGTGATGCCGTTGATGAGTTGCTGGAGGAAAACTTCCATCGCGTCCCCAAACGCCGATGAGGGCGTCGCCGGGCGCGATCTTAGAGCCTTTCACGGGAGCGGCAATGTTGCCCCGAAGGGCATGTTATTAAGTCGACGTCCGAATGGAGCCTAGTTCCCGTGTCTCCCGGCCTCGTCATTGCCATTCGTGTCGGCGGTGCGGCGGCGATTTTCGCGGGCCTGGCGCTGTGGGAATGGTGCGCACCGCGGCGGGCTTTGGTCGCCGGACGGCCGGCGCGCTGGCCCGGCAACCTTGGCATTTGGATGATCGACGCCGTCGCCGTGCGGCTATTGGCCCCGACCACGCTGGTTGGTGTGGCGCTCATCGCGGCCGAACACGGCTGGGGCCTGTTTCCGCTGCTCAAGCTGCCGGACGGGGCGGCGGTCGTCGCCGGTGTCGTCGCGCTCGACCTCGTCATCTACGTGCAGCACGTCGTCTTCCATCACGTGCCGTGGCTTTGGCGCGTGCATCGCATGCATCACGCGGATCTCGACATCGACGTGACCACCGGCGTGCGTTTCCATCCGATCGAGATTGTCCTGTCTTTGGCGATCAAGGCGGCGGCAATCGTGCTTCTCGGCGTTCCGGCGCTCGGCGTCCTGATCTTTGAAGTGCTGCTCAACGCGACGTCGATGTTCAACCACAGCAATGTTGCGCTGCCGCCGTGGCTCGACGCGCTGGCGCGCTGGATCGTGGTGACGCCGCAGATGCATCAGGTGCATCACTCGGTCGTGCTCAATGAAACCGACAGCAACTTCGGTTTCAATCTGCCTTGGTGGGATCGTTTGTTCGGCACCTATCGCGCCGAACCCGCGGCCGGTGACCGCGGGCTCGTCATTGGTCTGCCGATTTTTCGTGACCTGGCTGAGCTGAAGATCGCGCGGCTGCTCACGCAGCCGTTTCGCGATGCACAACTAGTGCAGGCCGCCAAAAGCCCAGATCAAAACCAGGATCGGCAGCGGAATTCCCAGCAGCCATAACAGCAAATAGCGTCCCATGATGCGTTCCTCCGTCGCGTTGGTGCGACGGGAATGCGCTGTGTGTTTGTTTTGTTCCCGCAGTTACGAGTGGAACAAATGTCGGCGGCAAGACGTTATCAGGCGTTCGGGCCGGGAGCGTTCAACTTGGAGAGAGCAGATGAATCAGAACCCCAACCAGCAGAACCAGCAAGGTGGCCAGCAGCAGCAAGGCGGCGGCCAGCAGGGTGGTCAGCAGAAACCCGGCCAGCAGCAACAGCAGCAGCCGAAGCCTGGTCAGGGCGGCCAGCAGCAGGGTCAGCGCTAACGCTGGTAGAACTTACGGAAAGCCCCGCCGATCGGCGGGGCTTTTTGTTTTTTGGCACAGTGGCCTATGCTGTCGCGCCATGGCGACGAGCGCGCTGCCTCTGTTTCATTTGTACGGCGATCCGCCGGACGATAGCGCGTTCGATTTCATCCATATCGAGACAATTGCGTCGCGTTCGTCGCTGCATGAGTGGACGATCCGCGCGCATCGCCACCGTAATCTGTTTCAGCTGCTCCTGATCGAGAAGGGCGGCGGCGAGATGAGCTTCGAGACGGCGATCGTGCCGTTTTCGGCGCCCGCCGCGATCCTGGTGCCGGCAACGACGGCGCACGGCTTCCGCTTCAAGCCGCAGGTCACCGATGGGTGGGTCGTCAGCTTCACGGAAGATGTCGCGGATGCCCTCGGTGATCAGTCGGGCGAGGCGCTGGGGCGTCTGCGCGCCGTCGCCGCCAATCCGTTGGTGCCGCTGACGAGCGCCGCCGAAGCCAAGCGCCTGTCGGCCCTGTGCCGTCATCTCGATGAGGAGGCTTCGCTCGCCCGCGAAGGTTTCCGGCTGGCGATGCGCGGGCTGCTGACGCTGATTGCCATCGAGGTGGTGCGATTGAGCGTTAGCCGCGCGCGAAGCGGCTCGGTGACGCTGGAGCCCGCCGATGCACGGGTCGACCAACTGCGGCAGTTGATCGAGGAGCATTTCCGCAAAGAGCGGCTGATCAGCTTCTATGCCGAGAAGCTGGCAATGACCGCCGACCGGCTCAATGATCATGTGAAGCGGGCGACCGGCGTCACCGCCGGTCACCTTATCCGTCAGCGCGTCTTGACCGAAGCCAAGCGTCAGCTCGTCTTCACCAGTCAGGCGATCCACGAGATCGCCTACGATCTCGCCTTCTCCGATCCGTCGCACTTCACGCGCTTCTTCCGCAAGCAGACCGGCACCACACCGCAGGCGTTCCGTGAACGGGCAGGGCGCCTAGGCGCGTGACGCCGATTTGAGCGAGTCGCGGCGGATCAGCGCGAAGGCGACCACCGCGCCGAGCAATTCCGACACAGTCGTGCCGGTCATCGCCGCGTGCAGGCCGGGCAGGAAGTCGGGGCCGCAGGCCGTGTTCTGGCCCGCGTAAGCCGCGAAGATTGTGCCGAGGATGGCGACGCCGAGCGTCGCCCCAACCATGCGCGAGGTGTTGACCATGCCGGATCCTGTGCCCCGCGGTTCCTTTTCTCGAGCGCCTGTTGGTCAAAGCGCATCTAGGGCAGCAGGTGCCGGGAACCCACCCGGAAACTGCACCCGAAAACTTCGGAATCTCGGCCGCGTTTGGTTAAGCGCCTAACAAGTAAGGTAAAAGATCGGTTTGTTTTGAAATTAGCATTTGAAGCGACTACGCGTGATGTTTCGGTCTGAGGAGGAAATCATGCGCAAACTCTCCACCGCCGCCGTTGCGATGATTATGGCGATCGCTCTCTACTTCACGCTGTTCTGGGGCTTCGACGCGCTGCGCATGCTGACCTCGCCGACCTACGGTCTCGAAGACGTGTGGCGCTCGCAATTCGTGTTCGAGATCGGCCGGCTGTTCGGGCTGACGCCCATCGGACTGATCAAGCTCGCGGCCTTCTTCGCCACGCTCAAGCTCGGCGTCGCCATCATCTGCGCGCTTCACATCGCCGACCGCATGAAGGCGATCGCCGGCGGTCAGGCCAACGGCGAAATTCTCGAAGGCGGGCTGATGCTGGTGATGTTCATCACCTTTGCCTCGATCGGCCCGGCGATCTGGTCGCACAATGCCGAGCTCGTCCGCGAGCAGTTGATCACTCTGCTTCTGGTTGGCGTTGCCACCGGCCTCGGCATGCTCGAGCGCAGCTATCAGCGGGCCGACAAGTCGCTCATCGCCCGTACTTCACTCATTGCCGACAATGCGGTCGCCCCGCGCGACGCGCAGTGGTTCTCGCCGCTCCGCTAGACGACAAGCGCGAAGAGCCTATTTGCTCTTCGCCAGCTCAGCGATGACTTCGGCCGCTTCCTTGAAGGCGTGATTGGCCGCCGGTACGCCGCAATAGATAGCTTGCTGGAGAATGACTTCCTTGATGTCGTTCTCGGTGAAGCCGCCTTCGCGTAGCGCGGCGCCGACATGCAGGCGGAATTCGTCCCACTGGCCGAGCGCGATCATGGTGCCGATCACCAGGATACGGCGCGTGCGCTCATCAAAGTGCGGCCGGGTCCAGATTTCGCCCCAGGCGCCGCGCGTGATGAAATCCTGGAATTCTTCGTTGAACGGCGTCTTGCGGGTGTTGGCGCGGTCAACCCAGGCATTGCCGAGCACCTTGCGGCGCTTGGCCATGCCGGCGTTGTAGCGCTCCTTCTCGTCCATCGGGGCTATTGTAAAAACTCGAGCACAGCCTTGGCGAAGGCGTCAGGCTGCTCGATGTTGGAGATGTGGGCGGCATCGAGCGCGACGATCTTTGCGCCCTTGATCTGGCTCGCGATCGCTTCGCCAGCCGATGGCGGCGTTGCCGGGTCCTGCTTGCCGACGATGACCATGGTCGGCGTCGTCACCTTCGGATTGGAAGCACGGAAGTCCATGTCGCGGATCGCTTCGACGCAGGCGACGTAACCTTCCGGCTTGGTCGCGGTGAACATCTTGGTCATGCGGACCATGGCGTCGGGCGCGCGGTCGCGGAAGTCCTTTGTGAACCAGCGTTCCATGTTCGGGCCGACAAGTTCGTTGAGGCCTTTCTCGCGCACAAACTTGATGCGGTCGAGCCACGGGCCCTTGTCGGCGTAGTAGAAGTTGGTGTTGGCGAGCACGAGCTTCTCGACGCGGTCGGGCGCGTTGGCGCCGAGCCATTGGCCGTCCATGCCGCCCATTGACAGGCCGCACCAATTGACCTTGTCGATGTCGAGCGCGTCGAGGATCGCCAGGATGTCTTTGCCGAAGCGGTCGAAGCTGTAGGGGCCTTTCGGCACGTCGGACTTGCCGTGGCCGCGGCGGTCGTAGCGGATGAGATAGAAGTCTTCGGCGAAATCGTCGGCCTGGTCATCCCACATATGCAGGTTCGTGCCGAGTGAGTTCGACAGCATCAGCGGCGGCGCGTCCTTGTCGCCTGAGACCTCGACATTGAGCTCGCAGCCGTCATCGGCCTTGATCATTGGCATTGGATTTCCTCCCGCGAAAAAGCTTCTTTTTTGACCGCGCCGGACACACTTAAAGGGCTTCCGCACCGCCTGCAAACGGCTTAAAGCGCATGGCTGAAAGTGAGAAGGAGTACGCCGATGGCGATGACGATGACGGGCGAAGTCCAGTTGCCGGCCGGCCGTGAGGTCGTGTGGGCTAAGCTCAACGATGCGGAGGTGCTCAAGGCCTGTATCCCGGGCTGCGAGGAGCTCAACAAGACCTCCGACACCGAATTTCAGGCCATCGCAACCACCAAGATTGGGCCGGTGAAGGCGCGCTTCAAAGGCAAGGTCCACCTGACCGACCTCAATCCGCCGAACGGATACAAGATTTCGGGCGAGGGCGACGGCGGCGTCGCCGGCTTCGCCAAGGGCGGGGCGACCGTCGCGCTCAGCGAGAAGGATGGCGGCACGCTACTGACCTACAATGTCGAGGCACAGATCGGCGGCAAGCTGGCGCAGCTCGGTCAGCGCCTCGTCAACGGCGCAGCAAAAAAGATCGCGGATGATTTTTTCAAAAATTTTGCCGCCCAGGTGGGCAAGACCTGAGGCGCAGGTGTCACGATCCGATCGAACTGTGTCCTTTGACTCCCTTGACCCGGCCTAGCGGCGGGGTTCAGACTTGATCAAAATCGGTCCGAATTTGGGCTTGAACGGCCGGCGTCCCTGCCGGGCGAGGCGAAAAGAGGGCTTTTCGGCCCCAAATATGGGAGGGAGTTCATGCCTGCCGTATCCATGACGGTGAATGGCAAAGCCGTCTCCGGCGATGTCGAAGCGCGCACCCTGCTGGTGCAATTCCTGCGGGAGAACCTGCGGCTTACCGGCACGCATGTCGGCTGCGACACCTCCCAGTGCGGTGCCTGCGTCGTGCACATCGACGGTATCGCAGCCAAGTCCTGCACCACGCTCGCGCTCCAGTGCGAGGGCGCCAAGGTCACGACCATCGAGGGGCTCGCCGATCCGAACGGCCCGCTGCATCCGATGCAGGAGGCGTTCCGCGAGAACCATGCTCTGCAATGCGGCTTCTGCACGCCGGGCATGATCATGGCCGCACTCGATATCGTGCGCCGCCGCGGCAACGACCTCGACGAGCACACCATCCGCGAGCAGCTCGACGGCAATCTCTGCCGCTGCACAGGCTACCACAACATCGTCAAAGCCATCGCCGCGGGAGCCAAGGCCATGGGCAAAGGAGGGGGTCCGTCACGGCAAGCGGCCGAATAAGCGTCTGTCAAAAACAACCATCGGGAGGAAACCGCCATGAGCGCGACCGGGATCGGCGCGGCGGTGCGCCGGAAGGAAGACATCCGCTTCATCACAGGCAAAGGCCGGTACACCGATGACTTGGTGAGGCCGGGTGAAACCCGCGCCGTTTTCGTGCGCTCGCCGCATGCCCACGCCAAGATCAAGAACATCGACGCAAGCGCCGCCAAGAAAATGCCGGGCGTGGTCGCGGTGCTGACAGGGGCCGAACTCGCCAATGACAAGATCGGCAACCTGATCTGCGGCTGGATGATCCATTCCAAGGACGGCTCGCCGATGAAGATGGCGCCGCATCCGGCGCTGGCGAACGGCAAGGTCAACCATGTCGGCGACGCGGTCGCCGTGGTGCTCGCCGAAACGCAGGCGCAGGGGCGGGACGCAGCCGAAAGTTTAAAGGTCGAATATGACGTGCTGCCGGCGGTGAGCGACCTCGCCAAAGCCAAATCAGGGCCGCAGATCCACGAGGTCGCGCCGAAGAACACGATCTATGAATGGTCGCTGGGCGACGCCAGGGCGGTCGATGCGGCATTCGCCGCCGCCAAGCACGTCACCAAGCTCGACATTGTCAATAACCGGCTCGTGCCGAATGCGATCGAGCCGCGCGTCGCGCTCGCCGAATACGACGCCGGCAAGGACACGCTGACGCTCTGGAACACGACGCAGAACCCACACGTCGCGCGGCTTGTCATCGCGGCCTTCGTAGGCATCGCGCCCGAACATAAGTTGCGCGTCATTGCGCCGGATGTCGGCGGCGGTTTCGGCTCCAAGATCTTCATTTATCCCGAAGAGGTCGTCTGCCTATGGGCATCGCGCAAGATCGCCCGCCCCGTGAAATGGACGGCGGAGCGTAGCGAAGCCTTCCTCACCGACGCGCATGGCCGTGACCACATCACCCATGCCGAGCTCGCGCTCGACACCAACGGCAAGATTCTGGCGCTTCGCGCCAAGACCATCGCCAATCTCGGCGCTTACATGTCGACATTCTCGTCGTCGGTGCCAACCTATCTCTACGGTACGCTGCTTTCGGGCCAATACGACATTCCGCAGATCTATTGCGAGGTCGACGCCGTCTACACCAACACCGTGCCGGTCGATGCCTATCGCGGCGCAGGGCGCCCCGAGGCGACCTTCGTCGTCGAACGGCTGGTCGAGGTTGCGGCGCGCCAAATGGCGCTCGACCCGACCGATCTGCGCAAGCGCAACTTCATCAAGTCGTTCCCGCACCAGACGCCGGTGATCATGGCTTATGACGCCGGCGACTATAACGCCTCGCTGAAGAAGGCGATGGAAATCGCCGACGTGAAGGGCTTCAACAAGCGCAAGCGTGATAGCGCCCGCCACGGCAAGCTGCGCGGCATCGGCTATTCGACCTATATCGAAGCCTGCGGCATCGCGCCCTCGCAAGCGGTCGGCTCGCTGGGCGCCGGCGTCGGCCTTTGGGAGTCGGCGGAAGTGCGCGTCAATCCAACCGGCAGCGTCGAAGTGCTCACCGGTTCGCACGCACACGGGCAGGGGCATGAGACGACGTTTGCTCAACTTGTGTCTGAGCGCCTCGGCATTCCGTTCGAGAACGTGTCGATCGTGCACGGCGATACCGACATCGTGCAGTTCGGCATGGGCACCTATGGCTCACGCTCCGGCGCCGTCGGCATGTCGGCGATCGTGAAAGCGCTCGAGAAGATCGAGGCCAAGGCCAAGAAAGTCGCCGCGCACATGCTCGAAGCCGCCGAAGGCGACATCGAGTTCAAGGACGGCAAGTTCACTGTCGCCGGCACCGACAAGTCGGCGGGATGGGGCGATGTCGCGCTGAACGCCTATATCGCGCACAAGTTTTCCGGGCAGGAGCTCGAGCCGGGCTTGAAGGAGACGTCCTTCTACGACCCGACCAATTTCACCTTCCCGGCCGGTTGCCACATCTGCGAAGTCGAGGTTGACACCGACACCGGCAAGACTGAGATCGTCAATTGGACGGCGGTCGACGACTTCGGCACCGTCATCAACCCGATGATCGTCGAGGGCCAGGTGCACGGCGGCATCGCGCAGGGTGTCGGTCAGGCGTTGCTCGAAGGCGCCGTTTACGACAAGGACGGCCAACTCGTGACCGGCTCGTTCATGGACTACACTATGCCGCACGCGCACGACCTGCCGTCGTTCAAGATCGGCCTCACCGAAACCAGATCGCCGTCGAACCCGCTTGGCATCAAAGGCTGTGGAGAAGCCGGCGCGATCGCGGCGCCCGCCGCTGTCATCAACGCCATTACCGACGCCATCGGCACCGAAGCGCTGAGCATGCCGGCGACCGCCAATACGGTCTGGACCGCCATCCAACGCGCGCAACCGGCGCAGCAGGTGGCCGCGGAATAAGGAGAAAGCAATGTACAATTTCACGTTCCATCGTCCGACCACGGTCCGCCAGGCGGCCGGCCTGCTGGCGAAAAATCCCGAGGGCAAATTGCTCGCGGGCGGACACTCGCTGCTGCCGGTGATGAAGCAGCGGCTCGCTTCGCCGTCGGCGCTGATCGATCTGTCGCTGGTCGAGGGCCTCGCTGGCGTCGAGCAGAAGGGCCGCTCGGTCGTCATCGGCGCCATGACGCGGCATGCCGATGCGGCGAATTCGCCGGTTCTGCAGCAGGCGCTGCCGGGGCTTGCTTCGGTTCCCGCTTCGGTCGGCGATCCGCAGGTCCGCAACCGCGGAACCATCGGGGGCTCAATCGCCAACAACGACCCGAACGCCGACTATCCGGCGGCGTGCCTCGGCCTCGGCGCGACCATCATCACCAACAAGCGCCGCATCGCGGCCGATGACTTCTTCACCGGCATGTTTTCGACCGCGCTCGAAGGCGGCGAGATCATCACCAAGATCAGCTTCCCGATCGCCAAGAAGGCGGCCTACGAGAAGTTCAAGCACCCGGCCTCGGGCTTCGCGCTGGTCGGCGTGTTCGTATCGAAGCGCGGCGCGGACATCCGCGTCGCGGTCACGGGCGCGGGCGCGAACGGAGTGTTCAGGGTGAAGTCGTTCGAGGAGGCGCTGAAGAAGCGCTTCGCGGCGAAGTCACTCAAGGGCATGACCATCCCGGCGACCGGCATGAACGCCGACATCCACGGCAGCGCCGAATACCGCGCGCATCTTGTCGGCGTGCTGGCGCGCCGCGCTGTCGCGAAAGCGACGGCCTAGGCGGCGTTCGGGGAACCAAGCAGGTAGGGCGGCGTTGCATCCCGGGGCTGTCAAACGGATGCCTTCGTGCAAGCAATTCCAGTCTTGGCTGTCGTGCTCGTCGCGCTGGCGATGGCGGTTGTCCGCGTCTACGTCGCCTAGCCGACGAAAGCGCTACGCGCGGTCAAGCTCGGCCAGAAGGTCGTGCAGATCGAGCGGGTGCGTGTACATCTGCAAGGAGCCGTCCGGCTTCTTCGGCCATTTGTCCTTCGGCCGGTCCCAATAAAGCTCGACGCCGTTGTCATCCGGGTCGCGCAGATAGAGCCCCTCGGAGACGCCATGATCGCTCGCGCCTTCGAGCGGGATCTTGGCGACGATCAGGCGGCGCAGTGCGTCGGCGAGCAGCTTCCGCGTCGGGTAGAGAATGGCGGTATGGTAAAGGCCGGTGGTGCCGGCCGCGGGTCGATGGCCGCCTTTGCTCTCCCAGGTGTTAAGCCCGAGGTGATGATGGTAACCGCCGGCCGAGATGAAGGCGGCGCCGGGCCGGCTGGTGGTCAGCGTGAAACCGAGGATGCCGCAGTAGAAATCTAGCGCCCGCTGCAGATCGCCGACCTTCAGATGCACATGGCCGATACGCACGCCGGCATCGATGGTCGGAAATTGCAGCTTTTCCTGCGTTAATTCTGCGGAATTCGACATCGTGCAACCCCCTCGACTGGCCGGAAAGGCTTCGGTGCCTACATGTAAGATGCCGGTGCGTTAGGATAAAGTCCCCCGCATGACAAAGCCGCTGCCATCTTCCATCGACGACACACTGTCGCTGCTCGCGAAGGCCGACTACATCGCCGACCGCTCGCTCGCGACCGTGCTCTATTTGGCGCTGAAAATGGGCCGGCCGCTGTTCGTCGAGGGTGAGGCGGGAGTCGGCAAGACCGAAATCGCCAAGGTTCTCGCTGCGACGCTCGGCCGCAAGCTCATCCGCCTGCAATGCTACGAAGGCCTCGACGTCTCCGCTGCGGTCTACGAGTGGAATTACGGCGCGCAGATGATCGCGATCCGTCTTGCTGAAGCTGAAGGCGAAGGCGACCGCGACCGCATCGAGCACGACGTTTTCTCCGAGCGCTTCCTGATCAAGCGGCCGCTGCTGCAGGCGCTGGAGCCTGATCCGGACGGGCCGCCGGTGCTGCTGATTGACGAGATCGACCGCACGGACGAGGCGTTCGAGGCGTTCCTGCTCGAGGTGCTCGCCGACTTCCAGGTCACGGTGCCGGAGCTCGGCACCATCAAGGCACCGCAGCCGCCGATCGTCGTCATCACGTCGAACCGCACCCGCGAGGTGCACGACGCGCTCAAGCGCCGCTGCCTCTATCATTGGGTCGGTTATCCGGACGCCAAGCGCGAACTGTCGATCGTTCGCGCCAAAGTCCCGGGCATCGCCAAGAAATTGTCCGAACAGGTCGTCGCCTTCGTGCAGGCATTGCGTAAGGAAGACCTGTTCAAGGCGCCGGGCGTGGCCGAGACGCTCGACTGGGCAGGCGCGCTCGGCGAACTCGATGTCGTCGCACTCGATCCGGCGACGGTGTCCGACACGCTCGGTGCGCTCTTGAAGTACCAGGACGACATCGCGCGTCTCAACAGCAACAAGGTGAAGTCGGTGCTCGACGAAGTGAAGTCGGAGCTGCGGGCGGCGGAGTGATCGCGATGGCCCAAGCCCAAGCCGGCAAAGAAGGTCGCCTGTCGGAGAACATTCTCTATTTTGCGCGCGCGCTGCGCGCGGCAGGGCTGCCGGTCGGGCCCGGCGCCGTGCTCGACGCACTCGAAGCCGTCAACGTCGCGCGGATCGGCAGTCGCGACGATTTCTACTGGACGCTGCACGCGGTATTCGTGAAGCGCCACGAACATTCATTGTTGTTCGAACAGGCCTTCAAATTGTTTTTCCGCAAACGCGGTTACATCGAGCAACTTATCGCTTTGATGCTGCCGGAGGCGACGAAGTCCGCGCCGAAGGAGCCGCCGCCGGGCGCGCAGCGCATCCATGAAGCGCTGTTCGGCGGGCTCGACCGCCGCGAGGAGAGCGAAAGTGTCGAGGTCGACGCCCGGCTGACCGTCTCCGATCGCGAGGTGCTGCAGAGGAAGGATTTCGCCCAGATGACGGTGGCCGAGATCGCCGCTGCCAAAGAGGCGATTGCGCGGCTGGCGCTACCGCTCGACCTCGTGCGCACGCGCCGGCTGACATCGGCGCGGCATGGCCACATGATCGATATCCGCCGCACCTTGCGCGCCAGCATGAAGGCGGGCGGCGCGGTGATCGATCTGAAATACCTCGGGCCGCGCGTGAAGGAGCCGCCGGTTGTGGCACTGCTCGACATTTCCGGCTCAATGAGCCAGTACACGCGCCTCTTCCTGCATTTTCTGCACGCGGTGACCGATGCGCGGAAACGCGTCACGACCTTCCTGTTCGGCACGCGGCTCACCAATGTCACGCGCGCGATCAAGCAACGCGACCCGGACGAAGCGCTCGCCGCCTGCTCGGCACATGTCTCAGACTGGTCGGGCGGCACGCGGATTGCGTCGTCGCTGCGCGAGTTCAACAAGAGGTGGGGCCGGCGCGTGCTCGGGCAGGGCGCCGTCGTACTGCTCATCACCGACGGCCTTGAGCGCGACGCCGACAATACGCTAGCTTTCGAGATGGACCGGCTGCACCGCTCGTGCCGCCGGCTGGTCTGGCTCAATCCTCTGCTGCGCTTCGAGGGCTTTGAGCCGCGCGCCAAGGGCGTGCGAGCCATGTTGCCGCATGTTGATGAACTGCGGCCGATCCATAATTTGGAGTCGATGACGGAATTGGTGCGCGCGCTCTCGGGCGCGCCCGCCGCGGGCTATGACCCGAAACTGATGCTGAACAAGGTGGCGTGACGCCACGGAGGTGCACGATGCTGGCGCGCGATGAAGACATCCTTAAAGCCGCCGAAGACTGGCGCAAGAACGGACGCGAGGTCGCGCTCGCGACCGTGGTCGAGACCTGGGGCTCGGCGCCGCGCCCGATCGGCTCCAGTCTGGTGATCGACAACGAGGGCAATTTCCTCGGCTCGGTATCGGGCGGCTGCGTCGAAGGAGCGGTCGTCACCGAGGCCATGGACGTCATCGAAAGCGGCAAGCCGAAGATGCTGGAATTCGGCGTCGCCGACGAGACGGCGTGGAACGTCGGTCTGTCCTGCGGCGGCACCATCCGCGTCTATGTGGAGAAGGTGAGTTGAAACTCGACATCCTTCACACACTCAACGCCGAACGCGAGGCGCGCCACGCCGCTGTCCTTGTCACGGATGTGGCGAGCGGCGCGCAGCGGCTGGTCAAAGCCGCCGATATTGCCAAGGATCCGCTCTATGAGCTGCTCGAAAAGCGCCTGCGCATGGCGAAAAGCGGCATGGAAGAGACGCCGCAGGGCAAGTTTTTCCTGACCGTATACGTGCCGTCGCCGAAGCTCGTCATTACCGGCGCGGTGCACATCAGCCAGGCGCTGGCACCGATCGGACAACTGCTCGGCTTCGATGTGACTATCGTCGATCCCCGCACGGCCTTCGCCAGCATCGAGCGCTTTCCAGACGTCAAGGTGATCGCGGAGTGGCCGGACGTCGCGCTGCCGCCGCTCAAGGTCGACAGTTACACGGCGTTCGTTGCGCTCACGCACGATCCGAAAATCGACGACCCGGCGTTGAAACATGCGCTCGCGCGGGATTGCTTCTATATCGGTGCGCTCGGCTCGCGGAAGACACATACCAAACGCGTGCAGCGGCTGAAGGAAGCGGGGCTCACCGATCGCGACATCGGCCGTATCCATGCGCCGATCGGGCTTCCCATCGGCGCGGTGTCGCCGCCCGAGATCGCGGTCGCGATCATGGCCGAGATCACGCAGGCGCTGCGCCTCAAAGCCGAGAAGGAAGCGGAGGTGGCATGAAGTTCGGCGCCGTTTCGGTCAAGGACGCGCTCGGCGCCACGGCGGTGCATTCGATCCGCCAGGGCGATCTCGTGCTCAGGAAAGGCACGCTGATCGGCGAGAAAGAGCTCGCGGCGCTGCAGGCGGCCGGCGTCAAAGAGATCGTGGTTGCCCAGGTTGAGGCTGGCGACGTCTCCGAGGATCACGCGGCCGCCGACATCGCGGCAGCTATTGCGGGTCCGGGCGTGCGCGCGGACCGCGCCTTCACCGGCCGCTGCAATCTCTTCGCGGAAGCGGCCGGCGTGCTGGTCGTCGACAAGGACACTATCGACAGTCTCAACCGCATCGACGAAGCGGTGACGCTTGCGACCTTGCCAGCGTTCAAGCCGGTGGTCGAAGGCGAGATGATCGCCACGGTGAAGATCATTCCGTTCGCGGTCGCCGCCAAAGCGCGCGACGAGGCCGTGGCCGACGCCAAGAAGGCAAAGCACGTCATTCGCGTTGCGCCCTACAAATTGCGCAAGATCGGTGTGGTTTCGACGCTGCTCCCTGGCCTGTCGCCGAAGGTCATCGACAAGACGCTGAAGATCACCACCGCGCGCCTTGCGCCGGCCGGCGCGGCGATCTTCGCCGAGAAGCGCGTGCCCCATGAACAGGCTGCGCTGTCGCGCGCCATCGACGAGCTGCTCAAGGTGGGCGCCGAACTGGTCATCGTGTTCGGTGCCTCGGCGATTGCCGATCGCCGCGACGTCATTCCTGCGGCGCTCGAGGCTGTCGGCGGCGAAATCGAGCATTTCGGCATGCCGGTCGACCCCGGAAATCTCATGATGATCGGCAAGGCGCGCGGCCAACCGGTGCTGGGTGCGCCCGGCTGTGCGCGCTCGCCCAAGGAAAACGGCTTTGACTGGGTGCTGATGCGGCTACTGGCAGGACTGCCGGTGTCGCGGACCGACATTACGGGAATGGGCGTCGGCGGCCTGCTGATGGAGATCGTCACGCGTCCGCAGCCGCGCGAAGAGGCGCAGCCGGAAAAAGGACGGCGCATCGCCGCAGTCGTGCTCGCGGCCGGGCGCTCGACGCGCATGGGCGCAGTCAACAAGCTCATCGCCGAGATCGGCGGCAAGCCGCTGGTGCGTATCGCTGCGGAGCAGGCGCTGGCGTCGCATGCGAGCCCGGTCATCGTCGTCACGGGCCACGAGCGCGAGCGCGTTGAAGCCGCGCTCAAGGGGCTGCCCGTGCGCCTCGTGCACAATCCAGACTATGCGGAAGGCCTCGGCACATCGTTGAAGGCCGGCATTGCCGCTGTGCCGGCGGAAGCCGACGGCGCCATTGTCTGCCTCGGCGACATGCCGCAAGTGTCGAGCGCGCTGATCGACAAATTAGTTGCAGCCTTCGATCCCGAGCGCGGGGCGCTGGTGGTGGTGCCGAGCATCGCCGGCCGCCGCGGCAATCCGGTGGTGTGGTCGCGCCGCTTCTTCCATGACCTGGCACAGGTCCAGGGCGACATAGGCGCACGCTATCTGATCGGCTCTTACGCCGAGGCGGTCGTTGAAGTCTCGGTTGCCGACGATGCGGCGTTGACGGACGTCGACACGCCCGAGTCGCTTTCGGCCGTCAAGGCGGAAATCGAACGTGCCTGAGATTCGAATCGTTGATCCCGGAACCCGACTCGCCGCTATCTGGCACCGATGCTCGATAGGGTCGGGGGATGAGCGAAAGCTTCACACCCATGATGCGTGCGTTGGTCGCGGCGGCTTTGCTGCTGGCGATCAGCACGCTCATGTTCGTCACGGTCAACGCCGCGCGCGCGACCGGCGCGCTGGCGATCGGGGCGTGCGGCGCCTATGGGCAGAGCTTCGACTTCGGCTCGGCCGATGAGGCGCGCAAAGGCGCGCTCGCCAATTGCACGGGGCAGAACTGCCGCGTGGTGGCGACCGTCAAGCACGGCTGCGCGGCGCTCGCGGTCGACTTCGTCAGCGGCTGCGGCGCCCATGGCTGGGGCAGGGCCTCCAAGCTCGGCAAGGCCCAAAACGAAGCCCTCCAGGACTGCTATCGCGACGGCGGCAAGGAGTGCGTGATCCGCACTTTCTTCTGCGACGTCAAAGGCTAGCCACTCAACCCACTGAAATTACTCGACGAACACTGGCCTCATCACCTTCGCTTGATGACTGACCGGTCAGTCATTGACGACTCGATCCTTTCGGCCCATATATGACTGACCAGTCAGTCAGGTATCGCATCAGGACAAGGTCATGGCTCGACCCCCGCAGAACCGCCCCTCGATTGCCGACCGCATGCAGCATGCCCGGCGCGCCGTCTCAGGCGTCAAGCGCGGCAGCGTCGCGCCGCGGGAGGCCCGCACCGCGGCGCGCCGTGAGGCGATCCTGTCGGCCGCGCTCGATGAATTCTCCCAGCGGGGCTTCGCCGCCACCCGCCTCGAAGATGTTGCCAAGCGGGCAGGCGTCGCCAAGGGCACGATCTACCTCTATTTCCGCGACAAGGAGACGCTCTTCCAGGAACTGATCCGCACCATGCTGACGCCGGTGGTGGGAACCATCGAGGCCATGGGCAAGGCGGACGTCCCAATCGGCGCGCTCGCCGAGCGCATCGCCGACATTTTCGTCCGCGAGATTTACGAAACGCGGCGCAAGGACGTCATCCGGCTGATGATCGCGGAGGGCAGGCGGTTCCCGCACATCGCCGAGTTCTACTATCGCGAGGTCATATCGCGGGTCATCGCCGCCGTGCGCGGACTGCTCAGCCGTGCCGCCGAACGTGGCGAAATCCCAGCTGCGCTCGTTGATTTTCCGCAACTGATCGCAGCGCCTGGGCTGATAGCCATCATCTGGTCGGGCCTGTTCGAGCGTTTCGAACCGCTCG
>Ga0187779_10000903_pt1 | contig 19199 bp, 22 predicted proteins | sample 1015_Q2_SP10_10__FD_132435 | JGI IMG/M metagenome (GOLD analysis project Ga0187779, IMG submission 132435) | Tropical peat soil microbial communities from peatlands in Department of Meta, Colombia - 1015_Q2_SP10_10_MG | ecosystem: Environmental > Terrestrial > Soil > Wetlands > Peat | place... | reverse complement strand
CGCGCAGCGGCGCTCTTGACGGGCGGGCGGAGCGGAGCTACCGCGTGTCGCCGGGTGCCGAGAACGCCCAGGGTTCACCTACGATCATCCATGGAGAGCCTCAATTTCCATCGCGCCTTCGCGCTCTTGGATCTCGCCGCCGAGCGCGGCCGGGCGGGGGACCAGGACGGGGCGATGCGGGCCGGCCTGGAGGCGTTGAGCCTGGCGCCGGACAACCCTCAGCTGTTGCTTTGGATGGGCCTGGGCGCAGCCGACGGCAACCCCGAGGTCGGCGCCAGTCTCGTCGGGCGGGCGCTGGAGCTCCAGCCGTCGCTCGGTGGCTTCCTTGAGCGCATGCCCGTGACCCTCGTGCCCGGCGTGGCTGCAGTGCGCGCCAAGCTCACAGCCGATACGCCAACCATTCCGCAGTAGCCACGACGCATCCCCGAGCGCTGTCGCGATGATCGACCGGCAGCCCTTCGCCGGCATGGCGACCCGGCCGCGGTCGGTGAGACGCCCCCAGCGTCCGCTGAGAGAGCGGGGCTGCCGCTCTTACGAACGCAGAGCCATCTGGCCGGGCCGATTCTGGCGTCTCAAGGAGGAACCTGCGGACGACCTCCGGCGGCAAGAAAGCCCGGTAGTTTCAGGCCACTCGCCAGTGGGCGGTACTGGGCTCGAACCAATGACCTCCTGCTTGGAAGGAGCCGGCGGCGGTTGTCGGATCATGATCGAACCATGATTTGCCCAGCAACCACGGGGTTCTCGTCATGAGCCGCAACTACGTGATGATGCGGCAGCGACCTCGGCGGCTTCCACGAGGCTTCCATGTCGGCGGGTAGCCGGGAGGGCGGGAGCTATGCCGTGACGTGCAGCGAAGACCCGTAGATGGTCTCGCCCACCTGGCCCTCGTCGTCCTGCGCGACGAGGAAAACTTCATCAGCAGACTCAGGCTGGGCGCGCACGATGTCGGTTAGCGCCGCGACGGCAGCGTCGCGGTCATCGAAGGCATCGGTGAGACGAAGATCGAGTAGCGCATTTGGGCTCACCGCCGCTGCTACGCGGCCAGCGAGAGGCCGCGGGAGTCTCGGGCCTCGATTCGCGTCCGAGGCGGAAGCTGAATGACATCCGCGTCTTTGCCTCGACGAGAGCGAACCCAGACCAACGCGCAGCCGATCAGCAGAACAATCGCGAGCAAGCCACCGGCTCGTTCCGGCGTGAATAGGAGCTCGCGTCCGTCGGGATATACGAGGACCGCGGGATCGCCCCCAAACAGGGCTCGGGTAACCATCGTCCCAGACTTCGGATTGTCGGCTGGAATGAGGTGCGACCGCTTTGGATAGCGGGAAGCCAGCTCGGGATCCTCAATGCCGTCAAGGACCTTTCGCACCGAAGCCTCTGTTGCGGGCGACATTGAACTCACGACTCGTTCCAATCGCTCAGGATCGCTTCCCAGCCGTATGCGGCCTTGCGAACCGCTTCAGCCATTGCCTCGTTGGTGCTCGAGAACACCAGCTTGGTCGGCGGTTGTTTTCCCTCCGACCGAGTATATCGGTGCTCGTGGTGCTCATCGAACGCGTCAGCGTTGTCCCACACGGCGATCGTGCCCCATTTGCCGTCGACGAGGACCTCGAGCATGACCGCATATTCAATCGGTGGAGGATGCTCGGAGCGGCAATAACGGATACGTGCGTTCACGTCGAGCTCGATGAAGATCTCGCGTGGCCAGTCGCGCATGGATGAATGATGGATCGAGGTCCGGCCGGAGTACTCGCGGCCGCGACGCCAATGGCCTTCTGCGGTCAGCTATGGCTCGAGAAGGTCGCGGTACTCCGAGCATCCGCGACCGGCGCATGCTTCGACGGCGGGTGTCCGCGAGCTCTCGCACGTACACTGCGCGGGTCACGTTGGCGTCGCGATGCCCGAGCAGGAACGCGATTTCGTCAACGCTCTCGCCGGCCAGCAGAGCTCGGTTTGCGACAGTGTGCCTGAAGCTATGCATGGAGGGAAGGTCGCCGTGCTGCACGGGTAGCGGCCGCCCTTGGTCGTCGCGCGCGTGAAGAATTGAGAACGTGGGGTGCCCGGCCTCGTCAGTCGCCTTCTGCTGTGCCGCCCGAAGGCGCGCGTCACGTTCCGCTGCCCGAGCGGGCGACCGGTTCGCGTGCAGAAGACGAAGTTCGTGGACTGGGAGTACCGCGACGCGAGCTTGTTGCGCGCGAGCATCAGGCCCAGCTCGTTAGGAATCGGCACCGTGCGAGCAGATCCTTCGGTCTTCGTCGCCTGTCGGTTGCCATGTCGATCGACCTGGTGTCCGAACTCGAGCTCAGCGTCATCGAGGTCCTCGACGCGCACGTCCGCCCAGGTCAACGCAAGCAGCTCCGAGAGGCGGGCACCGGTGAGAGCAGCGACGGTGAACAGCGTACGGTAGGGCTCTCCCGCGGCCCGGATCGTTTGTTCAAGCTCGCGGCCCTCGAAGATCCGCCGACGCTTCCCCTGCGATGGCTTCGGCCGTTCGGAGGGAAGCATCAGGGACACAGGATTCGTGCCCGTCCAGCCAAGCCGCCGAGCGGCATATCGGTAGACGCGATTCGTAACGCCGACCACGATCACGATCGTGGATTCGGACAACCCTCTGCTCCTCAGCTCCCGCACCAGGAGCGCGAGGTCGTCCGGCGAGATGGCATCAAGGCGCCGGGTGCCGAACGCGGGGAGTAGATGCTGCCCGAGCGCGTTGCGGTAGCACTCCTGCGTCCGAGGCCGAAGATCTAGCACCGGGCCGTCCAGCCATTTTGCTGCGGCTTCGGCAAACCGCAACCGAGCGTCGGTGACGGCCTGCTCTCCGCGGCCGCGGCGGGCAAGCAGCTCGTCCCTCAGCGCCCGCGCAGCAGTAATCCCGCCAGCGACCGTACGCCAGCGCTGCTTGCCGCCGCCGTCCCTGAAGCCAACCTCGTACACCCCGGAAGGACGGCGGTAGATGTTGCGCTCGACCCGGACTCGGCGCGCGGTGGAGCCATCTTCGGCCATGTTTCCCATCACCTTCACGCGGCGTCGGCGAGTGCCGCTAGATGGCGAACACGGCCACCGGACTGGCGCCACTCGTCCAGAGCCGAGCGACGGAAGAACAGCTTGCAGCCTCGGCCGTCCTGCTCGGAGGGGATCGCCCGCGAAGCCGCGAGCCTCCGAAGCGTGTCCCGATGCAGACCCAGGTACTCCGCCGCCTGAGCCGAGTCAAACCACTCGTCTCCCCGATCGGCGTTGTCCATCTCAAGACGAGCGACGACTGCCGCCGCCACCCGGTCGACGAGGCGGTCGATCAACAGCTCGATCACGGAGCCGTCGTCACCGCCGAGGTCACGCAGCCGGCTTGAACTCGCCGCTCGGCCTCGGGGCATCGTTCCCATCTCACCGGGACTGAGCTCGGCCCCAGGCCGAGCTGTTCCAACTTGGAGCAGCCGAGCAGATTGCTCGCGCTCCCGCGTCGCGTACGCTGACATCGTCGTGACCTCCCTATAGGTCGCGGCCAGGCCCCGGGGTGTTTGCCCACCGCCGGGGCCGCTCTTTGATTACGAAAGGATCCTAGATCCTCGCCCGGACGGATCCGCGTACGAAAGTAATCTAGTGCATGTGGGCCAGCGAGTCGACATCGACGATCTAATCGACGCCAACGGCGTAGCTGACCTCCTTGGGCTCGCCCACCGCAACACCGTGAGCGTCTACCAACACCGGTACCCGGACATGCCACGGCCTGTCCTCAACTTCGGCAACGGACGCGTGAAGGTCTGGCTCAAGCCGGACGTGGAACGCTGGGCGGCCAAGCAGGCGGCGAGCGGTCGTTCTCGTCTCGCTCGGCGTGCCGGCGGCTGACAAAGCTCTAACGGCGTCCCAGTACGAGCTCGGGTAGGCGAGTTCCCCAAGGAAAAGATGAATGAGTGAGCGATCCCCCTCCGTCTGCCCGTCGTACAAGCCCGATCCGGTGACGGCCTGGATGGCCGTCGCCGGATCGGGCTTAATCCCGCGGAAGGCGACGCTGGAACTGCGGAGGCTCCCCGCGGACCGCGGCAAGCGTCGCTTTCCACGCAGCCGGACGAGGGTCGCGACGCCGCTCTCGGAGAATGTGTCGCAACTGCCGAGCGGTGAGGAACGACGCGTCGACATATGCCACAAGCCGGGCGGCGCTCCCGGGCAGAGCAGTCTCGACCGCGTCGAGAGCGCGCTTCCACGTCGCCGTCCGCTTGCCGGTCACCGGACCGGCAGCTAACACCGCCTGCTCGCGGACCTGCGCCTGATCGCCGAAGCTCTAGTCGGGCGCGAGCGGCGGCGACGACAGGAGCAGTCGCCAGCACCGGCGCGTTCGCGTGATCGAGATCGTGGCGAAGCGCTCGCACCGCTCCCGGCGCTCCGGTGATCGCATTCATCGAAAAGCATCCGTTGCTGCTTGCAGGCATCTCGCAAGCAGCGGCATCCGTTGTCGCGGGAAAGCATGCCTCCGAGCCGATCTGTGGTTGCCACTGGCCGCTGTTGGCGACGCGAGACCCGAGATTGGCGAAAAGCACGTCGCTGACGGAGGGCGGGCCGACACCTGCCGTCGCGCCCGCGCGTATCCGACGCTGACGGTGTGCGCCTGGCTGCCTCTGTCCCGGGTGCAGCAGCCGGCGGTCGCGCCGGCCACCTCGAAATGGTGGCTTCCATGACCGTCCGCCAGCGTCCGATCGATCGACGGCGCCCTCGGCTGCGGATGGCCACCCCGACTTCGCTTGGCTTCGGCATCGCCTGACCGGTCCAGTCGTTCACCGGTATCCTGGGATGCTCCAGAACTTGGGCATCTGTCACCTCGGGCGCTCGACCCTACGGTGTTGTCGTCGTACTTACCGATCGCACTAGTAGAACGACGAGGACCGAATTATGGCGTTCGAACCGCGACCGAGGTGTCCAACGCGTATGCGATCGCTTCGTCGTAGGACAGCCGGTGGCTGTCATGTTCGGCCTGCTGCCACGCGACGGGATCATAGTTCGCGCGAGAGGGCTGAATGTATTCGTGTTCGAGGCGGTCGGCGATCGCGAGACCGCCGCCGGGTGGGTAGCCCATGGCGCCCGCGAGTCCGTACAGCCGTGCCGCTCGCTCGGGTTGGCGTTCCGCGGCGGCGACCGCGGCCAGGCCTGCGAGGCCTCCGGCGGCTGGGTACGGAAAGGCGTGGTCGCGGCAGAGCTTGAGCCGGCGCTCAAACGCTTCACGTGCCTGCTCAAGCTCGCCGCGGAACAGTCTCGCCATCCCGAGATTGCCGTACAGGTATAGGACGGGGCAGGGAGAGTCGTCTTCGTCGACCCTTCTCAACCCTCGTTCCGCGAGCGACAACGCCTCGTCGGGACGCCCCTCGATGAGGGCCCGCCAGGAGGTGTTGTTGTACGCGGCGGCGACCCCCCGGTGGTCGCCCACTTTCGTAAGTAGCCGATCGGCCCGTTCAAGCATCTCGACGCGCTCAGGGACGGGAAGCCGTGGCGCGAGGTTCCCTAGGGCCGCTCCAAGAAGTGCGTCATCGCCGGCCTCTTGCGCGTGTCGACACGCGAACTCCAAAGTTGCGAGCGCGCGCTCGTCCTCGCCGATGATCGCGCACTCACATCCCAGGACACGGAGCGCGGCAGACATTCCTGCGTCATCGCCCGCCTGCCGGTAGAGGGCGAACGCCTCCTCCGCGGCCTGAACCGCCTCTGCATGTTTCTGGAGCTGGGATAGTTCGATTGCCCGGGACACCTGTGCCCGGGCGCGATATTTCCCCGGCGCATGCTCTGCCGCTTTCACGGTCGCGTCGAGCCAGGTCAGGCCGTTCGGATCACCGCGCAGTTCCCAGTACGGAGCCAGCTGACCGGCGAGCCTCAGGGCGTCAACAGGCGCCGCAGCCAGGGCCCACGTGAGGGCGGCGGCGCAGTTGTCGCTTTCGGCGTCGAGCGCTGCGAGCGCGCCGTGCTCGGCGTGCGTCGCCAAGCGAGGTGCGGCCTGCTGGACTAGCTGGACGTAGTGCGCGAGGTGGCGGGCGCGGACGACGTCATGCTCTCGTTCCCCGCCCAGGCGGTCCAGGGCGTACTCGCGGAGGGTTTCGAGCATCGCCATACGGCCTGAGCCGTCTCCCCGAAGGCGACGCTCGATCAAGCTTTTGGCGATCAGCGCCTCCAGGGTGTCGAGCGTCGCGCCCGTGACAGCTTGAACACTGCCGAGTGTCGCTCCGCCGGCAAACACGGCGAAGCGGACAAACGCGCTGCGCTCCTGCTCGTTCAGGGATCTGTAGCTCCAGTCAATCGTGGCAGTGAGTGTGTGTTGACGGGCCGGCGCGTCACGGAAACCGTGTCCGAGGTCCGTCACCGACTCCTCCAGCCGAGCGGCGAGCGCGTCGAGACCGAGCACGCCGATGCGGGCGGCGGCGAGTTCGAGCGCGAGCGGCAGGCCGTCGAGGCGCGCGCAGAGACGGGCAATTTTCGGGGCCGTGCTGGCGGTGACCGTGAACCGGGGGTCGCGGCGTCGGGCGCCATCGAGAAACATCGCCGTCGCCGGGATGGACTCGACCTCCCCGGCCGTCGCTCGCTCTGGCCGAGCGGGCAACTCCAACACGTCCACCGGGTACCGCTGCTCGGCGGCGATGTTGAGTGGCTCACGGCTTGTCGCCAGCACCACCGGCCCCGGGACTGCACTCAGTAGGCTCGCCACCAAGGAGGACGCGCCCAGTACGTGCTCGAAGTTGTCAAGCACGAGCAGCAGCCGCCGCCCGGCCAAATAGCGCGGTAGCGCGTCCTCCCACGTTTCACCGGTCTCCGGGGTGAGACCAAGGGCGCGCGCGATGGCCGTGGCGACCTGGTCTGAATGAGTCACCCCGGAGAGCTCGACCCAACATATGCCGTCGGGAAACTCCGCCTCGACACCGTGTGCGAGGGTGAGCGCGAGCCTGGTCTTGCCAACCCCGCCCGGACCGACCAGTGTCAGGAGACGCGGCGTGTCGCCGACGAGCATCGGCTTGAGCGACTCGATGTCCTGATCCCGGCCGATCGTTCGCGTCGACGGCAACGGTGGGGCAGCTCCGCCCCGCGACCGATCACGTCGGAGTCCTCGGCTGACCGCTTCGATGGGCTCGAGCATCGGTGGTTGCTCGAGCACCGGCTCCTCGAGCGTCTTCGAATGGAAGCTTCTTGACATGGTCCCGGGGTCGACGCGCTCCCCTCCGGTGTCTGCTTGGCCTGGCGGTGCCACCCGGGTTGGGATCAACGAGGGGTCTTGGTTGAGGATCTGCGCCTGAAGCGTCCTCAGGCGACCACCGGGTTCTAGACCGAGCTCCTCGGACAGCCGCGTCCGCGTGCGCTGGTAGGCGTCGAGCGCCTCCGCCTGGCGATCCGAGCGATACAGCGCGAGCATCACCTGCGCGTGGAGCCTTTCACGCAGCGGATGCTCCGCGACGAGCGCCTCGAGTTCCGGGCACAGCGCCGCGTGGTGACCGAGAGCAAGATCGGCGTCGATCCGTTCTTCAATCGCGACCAGGCGGAGCTCGTCGAGACGCTGCACCTCGACGCGCGCGAACGGCTCGAACTCCAGATCCGCCAGCGGCCGTCCTCGCCACAGGCCGTCCGCCTCGCGCAGGAGTTCCGCGCCACGGCCCGGGTTGTGCATCTCGGCTGCCTCTCGGCCTTCGCGCACCAGCCGTTCGAATGTGTGCAGGTCCAGTTCTCCGTCGTTTACCAGCAGCAGGTATCCCGGAGGCCGTGCGATTAGGCGCTGCTCATGCTCATCCCCGTCGACGAGCGCCTTGCGCAGCCGCGAAATCTGGACCTGCAGCATCCTCTCCGCGGAAACCAGATTCCGGTCCGACAGGAGCTCGTCGACCAGCCGATCACGAGACACAACGTGGTTTGCGTTGCACAGCAGCAGCGCCAACAGGGCCCGCTGCCGCGGCCCACCGATCGAAACGCGCATGCGATCACGGTGGACCTCTAACGGTCCAAGGATCCGGAACTGAAGGAGTGCGCCCACGTTGTCCTCCGGACAGGAATTGTCGCGCACGCAGAGCCGATCCGCCAGTCACCGCCACGTCATCCATCCGCCCGCGTCCGCGCCGCCAGTGGACGCTGCAAGCGTTTTGACAGCAGACTGAAACCCCTGTCCGGAATGCTGGGCCGCGATGCTCTTCGCAGCCAAGTGCTACTGGCCCGGCGTGACCGAGGCTGATCTAGAGACGATCGCGCATCGCGCGACGCCGACCGTTTCGCCGACGACCCCCGCCGCGGTTACATATTTGGGGTCGCTGTTGTTCACGGACGACGACCTCGTGCTCTGTTTGTTTGACGGGCCCTCGCGACGAGCCGTCAAACAGGCGAGTGACCGCGCCGGGATTCCGTCGGAGCGGCTGATGAGTTCGATCTGGCTCGGCGCCGGACGCCACACGGTCGGCATCGGCCGGGGCTCACGCTGTCGACGAGGAACATCCGCGTCAGCGTCGGTGAACGAACCTGATGCCAAGGGGGCAGAGACATGATCGGCGATGTCGAGCACCGCGCGGTGACCACAAGCCGGAGCCGAGGTGTTTACTCGCTCGGAGTGGCGTTCCGTGTGGCATCCCTGGCCCTTGTGGCCGCGGTGCGAGGCATGGGGCTTCTCACGATTCGGCGTAGAGCCTTCATGGCGGGGGTCACGGGCTGCCTTGGCGCGGCGCGCGCCGCGTTTGCGGTGAGTCCGTCGGCAGCTTTCGCCGGCTGGCTGGGTGGTAACGCGTCCGAGAACACCTACAGCACAAACTGCGTCACCGGTACGGATTACACCGAGCGCGCGACCGCTCAGGTGGTCGGCTACCTGGCGCCTGACGCGGGCGGCGTTCCGAAGGTTGGCGAGGTCTACTACGTCGACGACATGGTTACGGCGATTGGGAACGCCTGCCCAGACGGCTATTACGCCCTCGATATGCAGCTGCACCTGCCGGCCAACACGTATCCGGCCGCCAGCTCGACGAACCCGATCCAGTGCTGGATCACTCTCAACAACGGCACCGTCGTCGACTCTAACAGTCACGGTTTCGGCTGCCCGACGGATGTCGCTTCGGGTGATTGGCCGGATCCCACTTCGGGATGGTTGAGAATCGATCCTAACTCCGCTCGTGCGGGTTTGGGCTTGAACGCTGGGGTCTGCTATCCGGTCTCGGGGCAGAGCGTGGAGGTGGATGTTCCGGTGTATTCGACCGTTCCGCTCGGCGGACTTGGCGACCACAACTCGTTCCTCGTCGGAGCCGTCTCGGTGCCACCTTTCAGCGCCGCGAAGCCCGACCGCACGTACTGCGCCGTGCGCTCCGATTCCGGCCCGGCGGTCGCGCCCTTGCGCACAAACCTACGAACGCCACGGTCGTCTCGCCCAACCTTGCAGCCGTCCGTCGGTCAATTCCACCCAGGCGTACTGTCAGGCGCGAACGCATCGGGAGCTCGAATTCACCGCGACCGCCACGCCGTCGGAAGCCGAGGAACCGCGACACCGACAACCGGGTCGCTCGGATCGGGTCTCTCCATGACCATCAAATGTGACGCGCGTGTCGCGCATGGCCCAACCAAATCGTTCAAGACACAGCGGCCGCGACCTCCACAACCCGGTCCCTCACGACGAACAACAGTCCCGCAAAGAGTGTCGTGATGGGATGACGGGGCGACCGACATGCCGACAACGCCATTGCCACACCCTTGTCTGAGCGGCAGCAAGAGGCTCCACCTACCTAGGACCGTAAAGCTCCGTCTCCGTCGAACATCACCCAATTACCACATGCCAGGAGGCAAACATGACAGCACGTCTTAATCCGTATCAGCAGCTGAACACAAATGATCAGCTCGTGGCTGACAACGGCAAGACGCAACTACTTATGCAGAACGACGGCAACCTCGTTCTCTATCGGACGGATACCCACCAAGCGCTGTGGGCGTCAAACACGTGGGCCAAGCCCGTCAACCACGCGGTCATGCAGGGCGATGGCAACTTCGTCTGCTACGACGCAAACGGGCAGGCGTATTGGGCGACAGGTACCTGGGGCCACCCCGGATCGTATGTCCTCCTCCAAGACGACGGTAATCTCGTCGTCTACGGACCCAACGGCGGGCCGCTGTGGGCATCGAACACCGTGCAGAATTGGGATCCGATGACCGTCGACACCGGCGACGAACACCTGGATACAGGTGAATGGATGCACAGTTGGGGATCGGTCGCAGGCAATGGTTTGATTTCTGGCCACACACATACTTGGACAACCATCGACCTTCGAGGGTTCCACGGCAGCGCGTTGCCACTCTTGGTGGACGCTGCCAACAAGGTTATCTGGCCGGCGGATCCTGACGAACAGAAGCATCAATACGGCGTCGACGGCGCCTGGATCGTCTTCGGCGGCCCCCATGACCGCACCGACTATTGGACGAACCAAGTCGATCCCGGCACGTTGGCAGATGCAAAAGCGCTACACATCGTCGAGTATCTTGATCCCCGGAGCCAGTTGCTGAACGACCTCGGCGTCCTCGAAAAGGTCATCACCGACATCATCCCGATAATCAAGGCAGCGGCAGCTTAGTCTGGTTTGGCAAGGCGGATCAGCCCAGGCCGTGCAATAACGAACGCGCCCCCAGGGCTGCCTGGGGGCGCGCCTACGTTCCCCAGGGAAATGGGACTCTGGAGGTACGGCGTTGTTCTCCCGATCCTTGGGGTCACCCTAAAAATGATCCGGCCGGGGCGCTTTCGTAACAGTAGATTCCGGCTGCGGACCGGGGGGTCTCCGCGTTTGCGCAGTCGGCACTGCGGCGTTTGGCATCCCGCACCTTCGCGGGACCCCGTAGCGACGTGGCTACTCCGTTGCGCAGCGGAGCAGGCTGCGAGACAGGTGTGACGGCACTCGAGACTGACGCTTCCGAGACACAGGAAGCGACGGGACTGCGGTCAGCCGCAGAGTTGCGGGGCAACGCAGGGGGAGCGGACCCATCCTTCCACCAGAGTCCGAAGTCGCGAGTAACGGCTGCCCGCTGAGGTTGGGGAGGCCGAGGCCTCTTCGGGGTCGTGACCCGAAGGTTGGTGCACCGGCAGCGGCCGAGTGCCACGTAGCCGGTGTGGAGCGCGACGTCGGCGGCACCACCGATCGCCCGAGGGAATCGACAGAGGACGAGCCGTGGAGTTGTCGCGGACGGGCCGCTGAACGTGCGAACCTGGAATTGGCGAATCTCGGGTGTCGTGCTGGAGTGGCCGGAGCTCCTGCTTTCGTGGCGGGATTGGACTTGGTTCGTGCGGCGGCGGCTGTCCGACTAATGCTCGCTATGGGTGAGCGTCTAGTCTAGCGGGCTCGGGTGGGGTCGTCGTAGGGGTCCGAGCCGATCTTCCGTCCTTGGGTGGGGTCGTCGTAGGGGTCCGAGCCGATCCTTCGTCCCTGGGTCGGGTCGTCGTAGGGGTCCGAGCCGATCCTTCGTCCCTGGGTCGGGTCGTCGTAGCGGTCCGAGCCGATCTTCCGACCCTGGGTGGGATCGAAGGAATGAGCCTCGGGCTCTTCGCGCGTGGTGCCGGCCGGCTCTCGGTCGAGGGTTGGCCACTCTTCGCTTTCGGAGTGCTCTGACTTGATGTCGGGGGTGACGGTGGTTGTCATGGTGTTGGTCTCCTTGGGTGGTTGGGGTTGTTCGGGCGCTTCGATCTCCTCAGCGGCGGGCGGGGAGGACCGTCTCCACTAGGCCGCTGACGACGTCGTAGACGTGGCCGGACACGGTGATGCGCGGGGAGATGGCGGGTGCGGACCGGAGGCGCTCGACGTCCCGCGTGACCGTCGCCACCGGGTCGAGGACGGCCTGCTCTCGCAGGCTCGTCTCCTCGGCGCCGATTCGCTCGGCGTAGCAGCGGCGGAAGGTGTCGTCGGCGAGCGCGCCGGTTCCGCACTGGTTGTGGTGGATCACGGCGACTTCGAACAGCGGCCCGTCGGGCAGGACGTTCTCGGCGATCTGGCCGATGAACGCAATGTCGTTGATGACCTCCGGTGTGACCCGCCCGCCGACGTTACGAACGACCATGGCGTCGCTGAGGTCGAGGCCGAGGAAGTGCGCGGGGTCGGTGCGCGGATCGAGGCACGTGATCACGAACAGGCGCAGGTGCGGGAACACGACGGCGCCCTGGTGGCCGCCGGCGGCGGCGAAGACGCGGTTGCGCTCGATCGCGGAATCGATGTTGGCCGCGTTGGACTGGCGGGGGCGCGCCAGCTCGAACCCGGTCGCCCGACCGACCCCGGAGCCGGCGGCGGTCACGCGCGTTGTCAGTTGCTGATTGCTCATGATGTCCTGTCTCCTTCTCGTCTTGGGGGGGTAGGGTCAGCCGCGCGCCGCGGCTGTAGCGGGCGAGCCGAGTGCTCGCATCTCTGGCGTGTCCTCGCTGCCGGTCGTCGGGTGGGCGGGCAGCAGCGCGAGCGCCATCAGGGCGCCTGCGGCGGCGACGCCGGCCGAGACGTAGTCGGCGGCGTGGAAGCCGTGGAAGAAGGCCGAGCTGGCGACGTTGTGGATCGTCGCCGCGAGCGCCGGATGGCCGGCGTGGACCAGCTTGGCGGCCACGGTGAGGGCGGCGCCGACGGACGCGTGCGCGGTGTGCGCGATCGCCGCCGGCAGTCGCGCGGGGAGTCCGCTCGTGAGCCGGCTGGCGTAGAGGGAGGCGTACACGCTGCCGATCACGGCGACGCCGAGGGTGCCGCCCAGAAGGCGCGTGGCGTCGTTGACCGCGGAGCCGACGCCGGCTTTTGCTTTCGGCACCACGCCCATGATCGCCTCCGTCGCGGGCGCGCTCGTGAGCCCCATTCCGGTTCCGAGCACGACCATCTGGGCGGCGATCGTCCCGTAGCTGGTTCCCGCCGCCGCAGTGGTGACCCACAAATAGAACGCGGCCATCGAGAACAGCCCGGCCGCGACGACCAGCTTCGTGCCGATCCGCACGGCGAGCTTGACGCCGAGGATCGAGGAGATCGCGACGAATGACGCCACCGGCAGCAGTCGCACCCCGGTCGACAGCGGGCCGTACCCCTTGATGAACTGGAAGTACTGGGTGACCAGGAAGATGAACCCGGACAGCGCGAAGAACGAGATCGCGACGGAGGCGCTCGCCGCGGTGAACCGCGGGTTGCCGAACAGGCTCAGGTCGAGCATCGGCTGCTCGGTGCGCCGCTCCCAGACCACAAACGCCGCCGCCAGCACCGCTGTCAGCGCGAAGCTGCCGAGCGTCCGCGCGCTTCCCCAACCGTGGTTCGGGGCCTCGATGATCGTGTAGATCAGCAGCCCGATCATCGCGGTCGACAGCGCGAACCCGGCGCGGTCGGTCCGCGGCGCATGGTCGTCCCGCGAGGTGGGGACGTAGCGGGCGGCCAGAACGCCGGCGACCGCAGCGACCGGAGTCATCGCGAAGAAGATGCTGCGCCAACTGGACAGCTGCAGCAGCCAGCCGCCGACGATCGGACCGAGCGCGATCGCAACGCCTGTGATCGCGCCCCAGAGGCCGATCGCGAGCGCGCGCTCGCGCCGCTCGGTGAATGCGTTCGTGAGCAGCGACAGCGTCGAGGGGAACACCATCGCCGCCCCGACGCCCATCACCGCGCGCGCCGCGATCAACTGGCCGGGACTGTCGGTCATTCCGCCCGCGAGGCTCGCGAGGCCGAACACCGATAGGCCGGCGAGCAGCATTCCCTTGCGCCCGAACCGGTCAGAGAGGCTGCCGGCGGCCAGCACGGATCCCGCGAACAGCAAGCTGAACGCGTCCACGACCCACTGCAGCTGCGAGGTGGACGCGCGCAGCTCTCGCACCAGCGTCGGCAGCGCGACGTTGACGATCGTCGTGTCGAGGTTGATCACAAACTCCGCCAACAGCAGCGAGGTCAGGATCAGCGGCTTGTTGCGTCTCATGGCTCCTCCTCAGGGAGTGCGGTCGGACAAGTCAAGAGACGGAGTTCTAAACCATCTAGACAAGAAAGTCAAGTAATTAGACGAGCAACTCTATCTTCTGCTAAATTGGTTCAGTGATGAGGTCCTACGACCAGTACTGCGCGATCGCGAAATCGCTCGACGTGGTCGGCGACCGGTGGACGCTGTTGATCGTCCGGGAGCTCGCGCTCCGGGGCCCTTCCCGCTACACCGACCTACGCAACGGCCTGCCGGGAATCGCCACCAACCTCCTCGCCGAACGGCTCCGCGAGCTCGAGCGCGCTGGCGTGATCGCACGCGAGGACGCGCCGCCCCCGATCGCCACCACCCTGTTCCACCTCACCCCACGCGGCGAGCAGCTCCGGCCGGTCCTCGACGGTCTCTTCCACTGGGGCGTGCCGCTAATGGCCGAGCAGGGTCCCCGCGATGCCGTCCGCAGCCACTGGCTCGCGGGAGCACTTGAGTCGATGCTCACCGACCGCCAGCCTGCCGCTCCCGCCGTCACCCTCGAGCTTCAGACCGCCGATCAGCCGATAGTGCTCCAGGCGCAGGACGGCACGATCCGCACCCGGCTCGGCTCAGCAGAGAACCCTGACACGACGCTCGCCGGCCCGCCCATGCCAATCATGGGTCTTCTGCTCGGGCTGCTCGAGCTCACCGACGCCAAGACCCGAGGCGTCGGCATTCAAGGCGACCCCGCGATCCTCGAGCGGATCGGCGCACACATAACCCCCACTGCCGCGCCGAGCTGACATCAAACGAGCCGAGACGCGCGAGCGAAGAGACCCGTTTTCGTATCGACACGCGATCTTGCCCGTCGCCGACGATGCACATGCAATGCGCGGAACCCGGGCATTCTGCTGTTCTACAGCGGCGAGACGACTGGAAGCGATCGCCGAGTCGCCCTTTCCGCGCAAAGGGAGACGGCCGTCGGCTGCGCCGAGAAGCGCGTCCGGAGCCGAAAGCGGGTCAGCATCGGACGATCGCGGGCCGGCGAAGGAGCCAGACCCCCAACCGGCGTCATCCCGATGTCGCGAGGCGATCACGCCGCCGGACTGGCGGCCACGGTCGAAGCGATCGTCAGCACCTTCGGAGCCGCATGATTCAGATCGTGGCATAGGCATAGCCGGCACGACGGCGCCGCTGTGGTGGAAGCGATCGTGCCAGGGCGCGGCGTGAGTGGGTGCGGTCCGGCCGTTGGTTTCCCCGCGCGACAGCAGTCAGTGCAAAGTGTCCGGATCGCGCGGTGAGGTGCGTAGGCGCTGCGACCGAGCTAATTGCTGCAGAGGGCGCCGGCGGGGAAGTCGGTCGTGCAGTCGTTACGGGTCCATGTGTTGAGTGGGGTGTTGTCGTCGCGGGCGTCGAAGAAGTTGAGCGGGTCGAACGCGCCGTTGTGGTGCATCGAGTTGCGCGTCAGCGTGTTCCCGGTCGCCCCGGCGCGCACGATGATGCCGGCCCTCTGGTTGTTGTCGGCTTCGTTGTCGCGGATCACGTTGCCGGTGTTGCCCGTGCCGAGGGTGATGCCCGAAAAGCCATTGGCGCTAGCGCTAGCGCTACGGCGGCGATCGCGGATAGCGGCAGCGCGTATCTCAACATTTCTCGCCTCCGGTTCGAGGCGCTTGACCACGACGCGACCCTAGCCCCGCGCCCCATCGCCGTCACCCGTGACGTCTACGCGATGTAGGACGCCGGCTTCTGGCTCCAGAGTCGGCTCTCGCGCAGGCGGATCAGGTCAAGCAGGTCACCTTTGGCGAACAGGGGATCGAGCTCGCTCAGGATCCGGGACGTGCCCGTCGCGGTGTCGGGACTCTGGGCCACCTTCGGGTTGTACGCGTACAGCTCGTCGAACAGCGACGACGTGAGCTGGGCGACGTGAGCCGCCCGCTCCTCGAGTGACTTCCCCTGCTGCACGGCCTGCTGGTCGTAGATCTTGGCGGCGTCGAGCTCGGACTTGTGGCGGCCGAGGATCGCCTGGTACTCGGCCTTCAGGGCGCCGACGTTCTTGCCGGCGTCCTTCGCGATCGAGCCGCCCTCCCGTGTGATCGCATGCGTGCCGGTGTAGCCGAGGATCTGGACCCAGACCAGCCCGCCGGACTCCTCGAGGATCGCGTGCTCAAGCTTCTCGACGAACGAGTCGCTCGGGACGGCACTGCTGCAGGCCTTGAGATCGATCGCCGTCCCGTCGCGCAACCCCTGCTGGAGGAGCAGCTTCGCGAAGGCCACGGGATCCAGGTGGCCCACCGTGTCGGGGCTCCCGTGCGCGGAGATGTACAGCGTCTCGCCCGGCTTCATGCTCGCGAGGTCGGCGTTGGCGAGGTACTCGACGGCGTGGCCGGGAAACCGGGTGTGGAGGTTGTGCACGGCCACGAGCCGGCCGATGTCGGCGGTCGCGTCGCCGACCACGATCATCCGCTGGAGCCTCCGCCGGGCCGCGAGGCGAGCCACGGCCTGGTTTCCGGCCGTGCGCTGCAGCGCGAGGACGCTCGCGACCGGCGGCGCCGGGGCCTCGGGCTCCGGGCGGGGCCGCAGGTGCTCCTTCTCGTCTGATCGCGGTTCGTGACGCAGCACGGGTGGACCTCCGCCGACTGTACAGGATGAATGTTCACCGCGTGAACACCTTGCGCGTAGCCTGACCGGCCGGCTTGACGCTCGCGGCCGGCGTCGTCGACCGTTCGCGGGCGCTCGCTACACCACTTCTACCGACGTGACCAGTGGCGTTCTCGCCGCACTCCTGCTCGCCGGCACGTGACGGTCTCGCTTGGCACGACTTGGAGGCCTAACGTCGCGTTCACCGTGCTCTTGCGGCTGCCCGACGGCGCTCGGCCTGTTGGAGACAATTGGGTCGACTGGCGTTATTCGAGCCAACTCATTACGCAGCCCACATACGGCGATCCTCACGACGACGCGCCTTACAAGCGGTACCCGGGAACGCGCGAGTACTTTGCGCCACAGGTCGAGGGGACCCTCTTCCCAAACCCCACGGGGCATCCCGCTGAGAGTGGTCGATGGCTCCGGCGACCAGTCGCATTGTCGGTCACGATCGGGCCGGCCGGCGATCCGACATACGACCTCAGGGTTGATCTGCTTGAGGTTGTGCGCGTGGAACTCTCACCATACGTAGCGTTTGGCATTGCGCATCTCAACCTGGCTGGGGATCACTCATCGGCGGAGATCGTCGACTGTTCCCGGCTCCTGATGACTCGATATCGCGAGTTAGAGGATCGGGAACCGGTCGTCGTCGTCAGGGACGGTTCCGATTCTCACACGCTGATGGGACACGTGCCCCTCACGGAATTGACGAGCCGGCTTTTCGGTGCAGCCCATGCGGAGGTAGCTCACCAGGCCTACTCGTTTGCCGCCACGAAGGTTCCGCCGGACGTGGACCCCGGTCTCCTCCCCGCCTGGCGTCGCGCGGTCGGTCGAGGCCAGCCGCTAGAGGCTGCAATTGCCGTCCTTGACACCGATCCTGAGCACGACGACCAGCGAAACGTCCCACTTGGTCCGGGAGTGGCTACGTTCTTCGGCCGAACTGCAGGATATACGTATGACGGGGAGTCGTCTATCGCTCTTCGTAACGTCCGGAGCTACTGGGCTGAGACGGTGCTTTTCGGCCTCATCCAGTATTCATACATCGAGTACTACGCCAGGTCGTTGTCGCAGCTGGGAGGAGAGCCGTTAGGTAGGGAGATCGACTCTCTCTTCTTGAGATGGCTCGCATTCCGCAACATCCTTTGGTGGCATCACCCCTCGTTTACGACGGATATCGCGGAACGGATTCTTCGGCGTGTGCACCGCGGCCTCCGGACGGACAGGCTGTACAACGAGTTGGAGAGCGGCTTTGCCACCTACGTGGAGGCGCGGAGGCACGACGCGGAGGAGCGAGAGGCGCGTGCGATCAGATCGTTGCAAGTCTATGGCGCAGGATTCGCTGCAGTCAGCACCGCTGCGGCTGTCATGCAGGTTCTCGGGCAGCCATATTTGAAGACCGGCGTCGAGAGGGCCATCTCCGTTGTCGGCCTCATCATTGTTGGCATCGGCGTGATCACCGCAGTCTCGGCTTGGCTAAGACATCGAGACAGCTAGCTAAAGTTAGCGAGCGAGCCTCATACCGCCGAGTAGCGGGTCGGTAGGTGGTCGCGGTTCGGGTATGAGCCTCGCTCGCGGAGGGGCGCTCCTTCGGAGCGCTGGGGTGCTCGCGGGGTGGTGGCCACGGTTAGCCTCCGGTCTAGTAACTGAGGCCCTCGTGGGGCAAACGACCTTGCGATCGTCAGGAGAGCGCCCGTGGCCACGATCTCAAGCCTACTCGCCGATCACGTCACGCTCCAGGTCCGGTCGGTCGACCAGCTGTTCTTTCAGGGGTACGTGCCGCGGTTGCAGACCCAGTTTCAGGTGATCCGGTTTCTGCTCGATCGCGGGTTTCCGATTCCGTCGCCGGCGGTGCTGGGGCGGATCGGCGGCGAGTACGTCAAGGCGGTCGAGCGGTTCATCGCCGAGCACGAGATCCCGGTGGTGCGCTTTGTCAAGGGCGATGCCAAGGAGGAGATCGCACGCGAGCATTTCAAGGCGGCCGAGCGGGAGGGGCGCTTCGGGGTGGTGATGTCGGGATCGCGCAGGAGCGCACGTCGGCGTGGCGGGGGTGGCGCGATGGCGGCCCGGACGGGCACCCGCATTTCGAGTACCGCCGTCAGTCGATCTTCCCGAACAACTATTACTGGTAATGCGCCGCGAGGCGCCTTGTTGTATCCCCGGTGCAGCCGGGAGGGACTCGGAGGAGGGTCCCTGGGTCCAATGGCTTACCTGGATTCGAGAGATGAAGGGGACAACAGCGCGCCAGGAAAGCGGCGGTCATGCCCAGGTGTCAGGGTTGAGGCGTCGCGAGACCCGCGTGATATGGCGAAAGCTGGATTGCCTGAAGCCGAATCTCCAGAAGACGCAAAGTAACGTCCGCCGGAACGACACCCGAAACCGGCGCCACGCCCTGCGACGGCATCGTACAAGGGCTGTTGCAACCTCCGGAGTGTGGAGCGTCGCCCAGTGAGGGCGATTAAGGAGATGAGTCGGACGCCTACGTCACGCTCGGACGTACGACAGGGACGAACGCGGGATCAACCCTCGGGGCGCGAGCCCCAGGGTGACGGTGTGCTCATAGTAGTCGTGGGAGTCGCGTCCCACCAAGGCGGACGGGAAAGCCGTCCACAGGGCTTGCGACACGAGGTCGCACGTATATGAGTGAACACGTTGATCGGAGGTTCGAATATCGAAGGCGTAGTTCCGGGTCCGTGCTCAGGGCCTGGCCTCGG
>Ga0187779_10000901_pt1 | contig 19221 bp, 10 predicted proteins | sample 1015_Q2_SP10_10__FD_132435 | JGI IMG/M metagenome (GOLD analysis project Ga0187779, IMG submission 132435) | Tropical peat soil microbial communities from peatlands in Department of Meta, Colombia - 1015_Q2_SP10_10_MG | ecosystem: Environmental > Terrestrial > Soil > Wetlands > Peat | place... | reverse complement strand
GGAAGGCTGAGTCGGCTTTCCTGCACATGAAACAGCAAATCACGACATTCGCTGGTACTGAAAAAATCGGTGAAGCGGGTGAGGCTGGCGAGCGGCGTCTGCAGGATCTCCTGCCGGCAGCGACGGATATCGGCCGGCGTTGAACCATAGCCACGCTCGGCGATGAGCGCACGGGCGGCCACCACGTCATTGCGGCCGGCCTCGCTGTAAAATGCGAGATGCATGAGGCCGCTCGGGCGCAGCAGTGTCAGTAGGATACGCCAGCCTTCCAGCGGATCCGCCATGTGATGGAGCACGCCGCAGGCGTCGATGACGTCGAAACTGCGGCCGATCGATGCGAGCTTGAGGATATCGGCTTGGGCATATTCGATGCGTGGGTCCAGTTCGGCCGGCGTTTTGCGTTTGGCGTAGCAGAGGCTGCTCAAACTCAGATCGATCGCGAGCGCTTGCGCGGCTGAATATTTTTGCACCGAGGCGATTGCGACTTGGCCGGTTCCGCAGCCCGCCACGAGCATATCGAGCCGGTCGGCCTTGCCAGGCGACGCGACGACGCTCGCCGGAAATTGTTCGCGCAGATACTGATCGATGGGAATTTCTGTCACCTGTCCGGCGGTGTGAACCCAGCGGGGGTAGGGGTTCTCCTCGTATTGCTGGCGCACCCGCTGTGAGACTTCATCATCGATCGTGGTGAGGTGCGGGATTGAGTCGCGGAGCGACAACTCCTGCGCGGGCTCGCGCACCTGCTGCGTGAACAAATTATCGATGGCCGGCGTCCAGCGATGTTTGATCAATGCCGACGCGGACGCAAGCGTACGCAGTGGGCAATACGTCGCGAGCACCGTAAGCTGCGCGAGGTCAATCCTGTCTCCGGCTTTCATTGCGTCGTCTAGCGCCCGCTTGAGTCGATCGACTTGTGTGTCTTCTTCGGGCGTGGTCGCGAAAACATATTCATTGATGAAGCATTGGCTGGCGAGCGCGCAGACAAAACCAAAGGTCGTTTCAGAGATCATCTTGCCGGCCGTCGCGTCGCGCAGAAGCGATGAGCGCAACGATGTCAGGAGCCGTTCGAATGCGACGTCGCGGACCGGCGTCGATTGAAGTATATGAAGCAGAAGCGGATCTGTTGCGACTGCGGCGAGACCAGGCTCGCCGAACATTTCATCGTTGCTCAACTGTTTCGGCCATGCCGCGGCCTGCCGGCGTATTGCCTCACCCAGTGGCGGCAAAAGCGCAACGAGTGTCGTGCAAACGGCGGCATATTGCTCCAGAAGCTGTGGCATCAGGCTCAACGCGCGCGCGTAGTAGGCCGAAGCTTCTTTTGTCTTGCCCTGCGCCTGAAGCACGCGTCCGAGATTGTTGCAGGCCTCGGCATGATCGGGGTCGAGCAACAGCACGCGTTTGTAGATGCGCGTTGCGTCGTCGAGCTTGCGGTTACGCTCGCACTCGGCCGCTTCGAAGAATAATTGGCGGATCTGATCGGCGGTGGAACTTGCGCTGCGCGCAGCGGCCGGAGAGCCGTGCTTGAGCGTGGCGCGGCGTTGTTTTCGGTTCATCGGCCCGTCAATCCTTGATTCGCGATCCTTGAGATGCAGCCGGCGTTACCGAGATTCAATTCCGCTGTTTGACCGTGCGGGGCGGATTCTATACGCCTTCCAGCTTGCGGAGACGTGGCCGAGTGGCTGAAGGCGGCGGTTTGCTAAACCGTTATACGCTCCAAAGGCGTATCGAGGGTTCGAATCCCTCCGTCTCCGCCAGGCGTGAATCACCGGTTCCGAATCGCCTCTTGCGCCTGCTGCCTGGAAATTAATCCTTGGGCGGTCTTGGTGCCCCGTTTCGGTAGCGGCGTAGTCCGAGCGGGTGTCGCCCGTTGCATCTAAAAGGCGAAGGCGGCACGTTTCTCTATCCGCGGCTGAGTAAAGTCGATCGAGATAAGCCATTGAAAAATCATATAGATATTGCATTTCGGCAGGGCGAGTGGTGGCATGATCCTGCCCTTCGGAACCTGCGTGTTTTTTACGCAACACTCGCCCGAAAAGCGCTCTCAGAGGCTGTGGGAAGGCCGGTTCTTCATTGCTTAGAGGGGTCCATTCGTTAATGTGACAAAGCGACGGAGGGGGGCATCCCCCTGTTGCGCTGCTCGGGCTGCAAGTTGCACCACCTGGTGTGAACGGTTTCTCGGGCCAGCGGGGAGCAAGGGGAAGTTCCAACGGGTGCTGTCGCACTGGGCGGATACGGATCCCTCTCAATAAACAATGTTTGGAGGTTCAAGATGAAGATGGTGAAAAGTCTTCTCCTTGGCTCGGCAGCGGGGCTCGTTGCGGTAGCTGGGGCGCAGGCAGCCGATCTTCCCGTTAAGGCCAAACCGGTCCAGTACGTGAAGATTTGTAGCCTGTACGGAGTCGGGTTCTATTACATCCCCGGCACCGACATGTGCATCAAAATCGGCGGCTGGGTCCGCGCCGAATACGCTTACGGCGATAACGGCAACATGACCTGGGGTCCGTTCAACGGCAACGCCAACACGCGCAACACGAGCAACAGCACCTTCCGTGCGCGTGGTTACATCACGGCTGACAGCCGCAACCAGACCGAATACGGCACGGTGCGCGGTTACATCGCCGTTGGTATCAACACCAACGACCTCGGCCTCAACACTGCGGCGAACCAGTTCAGTGCGAACCGCGCCTTCATCCAGTGGGCCGGCTTCACCTTCGGTCTCGCTCAGTCGTTCTTCGATTTCTACAGTGTGCCGGCGACATCATATTGGGGCTCGTTCCCGGCATCTGATACCGGTGACCCGGGCTGGTTCGTGATGGGTTACACTGCGCAGTTCGGCAACGGCTTCTCCGCGACGATCTCGGTTGAAGAACGCCGCATTACGCAGATCATCAACTACAACAGCATCGGCGCGATTACTGGTGGCACACTCACTCCAGGTGGCTTCTCGACGACCTTGGCTGGCGTCAGTGCCAACGCGGGTGCATACGGTGGCTTCCAGGCACCGGACATCGTCGGCAACTTGCGCGTCGACCAGGCTTGGGGTTCGGCCCAGATCATGGCGGCCGGGCATGAGGTCAACGCTGGTTACTATGGCGCAACGCCCTCTAGCGGCGGCCCCGACAACAAGTGGGGCTTCGCGGTTGGCGGCGGCATCAAGCTGAACGCTCCGTTCATCGGCCAGGGCGATTACTTCCAGGCCCAGGTCACCTATGCTGAAGGCGCGTTGAAGTACATCTTCCAGACTCCGAACAGCAACTGGGGTTACGTCTCCAGTAATTCGATCGGGTTTGGCGTACTCGCGGATGCGGTATACGGGGGCACGCTTGCTGGTGCGAATGCGACCGGTCTCAACCTGTCGTCGGCTTGGGGCCTCAACGCAGCCTACGAGCACTTCTGGAGCCCGCGCTGGCGGACGTCACTGTACGGTGGCTATGCTCAAGTCAGCTACAACAACAACGCCAACGGCATGATTTGCTCGTTCGTTGGCAATGGTACTGGCAGCGGCGCCGCAGCGGTTGCGTCAGCCGGTTGCGATATGGACTGGAACACCTGGTGGATCGGTTCGCGCACCCAGTGGAACGTCACGAAAGACTTCTACATGGGCGTGGACGTGCTGTACCAGAAGCTGCAAAGCGCAAGCTTGTTCAACAACGTACCGGTCGGAGCCTTCAGTCCTTCCGCTACACCGGTCAACAGCGTGTCGGACCAGGACAACTGGATGTTCCGGTTCCGTGTGCATCGCGACTTCTATCCCTGATCGGTTGATCATGGAGACTTGAACCTCGGCCCTCGGCGGGACACCGCCGAGGGCTTTTCGTTCTCAAAAATGGACAAACAGCTCTTGGCAATACGTGTTACTCAGCAGCCCCGTGACTTTAGCAGCGTTCTCCGCCTAGAGAGGCACGCCTTTGCGGCCAAGATCCGACTGGCCCGCGCTGTGCTTGGCTGGAGCCAGAGTGAGCTTGGTTTACGCGTCGGCCTGACACAGAGAGCGATCCACAAACTTGAACAGGGCGAAACGGAGCCCCGTCGCACGACCGAGCGGGCGCTCGAAGAGATTTGGCGCGAGCAAAGCATTGAATTCGAAGACTTAGCTGACGGCGGCTTCCGGGTGAGCATCCATTCCTTGACCCTGTCCTACCCGGTTCGTCCTAAGTTGAAACGCAAGCCGAGTTTACGGCATCGAGTGTAGTCACCATTGAGCGTCAGGGCGGCTGAATCAACAATCGAAGCGGTCGTTACTTCGTTTAGAAACAAACGATCCAAACGTGGACGCTCGAATTCGGAAAACTATTTCCGTCTGTTCGGAGCTTCGTTAGCTTGTCCGAACCATTGACCCTAGTTCGTAATTCCTTGCTCTTCGCTCGCGCCAAGGTGAGCGCGTTCGCGGGACTAATTCTCTTTCCCTCTCTGGAGTTTGTTTAGTCGGAGTTGAAATGTATTTTGTGGAGTTGCCATGAATCAGGACGAGAAATTATTTCAGGGCGCCGTTGAGTCTTTTCGCAAGGGGGAATTTCAAGATGCTGAACGGCTATTCAAAACGATATTAGAGCGTGAGCCAAAGCATGTCGGCGCATTAAATCTGCTGACCGTCGTACTGATGAGCATGCAAAGAAATGAGGAGGCTGAAAAATTTGCACGGGCAGCAATCGCCGTCACCCAGGGATCCGATGTAACCTTTTATAATTATGGCCTGATTTTGAGGGCACTCGAACGGCCGCGCGACGCATTGGTCCAATTTGATAGGGCTTTGAGTATCAACAGCTCCATTGCGGAAACGTGGAATAATCGCGGCGCGACATTCAATGACCTGCGCGAGCATGAGAAAGCAATATCGGACTTCGATAAATCGATATCGTTGAATTCTGACTATCCCGAGCCGCGGCTGAACAAGGGGAGGTCGTTGGCAAGGCTCATGCGTTTTGAAGAAGCCTGCGCCGCATTCGACGAGGCATTGGCGTTGAAGCCCGACTTGGCGGAAGCGTGGCTCGGCCGCGGAAACGTACTATTTGAACTCAGACGGCCCGATGAAGCCTTCGCCGCGTTCGACAAGGCATTAGCGTTGAAGCCCGACCTGGCGGAAGCGTGGCTTGGCCGCGGAAATGTATTATTTGAACTCAGACGGCCCGATGAAGCCTTCGCCGCGTTCGACAAGGCATTGGCGCTGAAGCCCGACCTGGCGGAAGCGTGGCTTGGCCGCGGCAATGCGCTGTCTGAACTCAAGCGGCCAGACGAAGCCCTTATCGCGTTCGACAAAGCGCTGGCGCTGAGACCCGATCTGGCGGAGGCGTGGCTTGGCCGCGGCAATACGCTGTCTGAACTCAAGCGGCCAGACGAAGCCTTCGTGGCGTTCGACAAAGCGTTGGCGCTGAGGCCCGATCTGGCGGAGGGATGGGCCGGCTGTGGCGCCTTATTGGCCCAGCTTAAGAGGTATGATGAAGCGTTCGCCCATTTCAACAAGGCGCTGGCGCTAAAGCCCGATTGGGCTGAAATGTGGTTCACGTGCGGCAATCTATATACCGATCTTAATCTTTATGAAAAGGCGCTTGCTGCGTACGACAAGGCGCTCGGTATCAGGCCCGATATACCTGGTCTTCGAGGAATGCATCTAAACGCAAAGATGCGGCAATGTGACTGGACGAATATTCACGCAGAATCGGAGCAAGTTATTTTATCTATCAGGAGCGGGAACGCAGCCATACCGCCGTTTAATTTTTTATCGATTTCTTCGTCGCCCGGCGACCAACTCCAGTGCGCCAGGCTTTGGGTTGCAGAGAAGTTTCCCCCTAAAGGGACTATTACCCCAAAGCATGAACGATACCAACACGATCGCATTCGTGTCGCGTACATGTCGGACGAAATCCGTCATCATGCGATAGGTTTTCTAACCGTCGGCATGTTCGAATGTCATGACAGATCCAGGTTTGACATCACCGCGATATCCTATGGTCCCAATGACGATTCAGAAGTAAGCATAAGACTGAAGTCAGCCATTGAGCACTTTATTGACGCACGAAACCAAAGCGACGACGAGATTGCGGCGCTTGTAAAATCGTCGCAAATAGATTTGCTCATTGATCTGAAGGGCCACATTCAAGGTGGACGGCCAGATATCTTGGCGCGACGTGTTGCCCCGCTGCAAATAAACTACCTCGGCTACACCGGAACGATGGGGGCTGCATATGTCGACTATATCGTGGCTGATAAAGTGGTCATTGCAGACAATCAGAAAGCCTTCTACTCCGAAAAAATATGTTTTTTGCCCTACAGCTATCAATCCAACGATAACAAGCGCCAAATCTCCGAAAGAGCTTATAAACGGACGGAGGTAGGGCTGCCCGAGAACGGATTTGTTTTCTGTTGCTTTAACAACAATTTCAAAATTCTGCCTGACGTTTTTGATTGCTGGATACGGATTTTAACGCAGCTCGACGATAGTGTGCTTTGGCTGTTGGAGGATAATAAAGAAGCGGCGATCAATTTGAAAAATGAGGCAGCGCGCAGGGGTATCGATCCCGCGCGGCTTATTTTTGCCGCGCGCCTGCCAGTGGCCGAACATCTATCAAGGCATCGTTGCGCTGATTTGTTTCTCGATACACTGCCTTACAATGCGCATACCACCGCGAGCGACGCATTGTGGGCGGGCCTACCGGTATTGACGCAGATTGGCGAGACTTTTCCAGGGAGAGTTGCCGCAAGCTTGCTCACAGCGGTTGGTTTGGCCGAGCTTATTACGTCAACGCCGCAAGCCTATGAAAATCTCGCAATTGAGCTTGCAACGAATCGAGAAAGATTGGCGGCAATCAAACACAAGCTCGCAAATAATCGACTTAGAACACCTCTATTCGACACGCAACAATACACGCGCCATATTGAAGCAGCTTACACAGCGATGTACGGCCGGTACCAATTGGGGCTACCACCTGATCACATCCACGTGCCGCCGTAGAGATCCGAGCGAAAGCGCGCGAGCCAAAGCGAACGCCCAGGCCGAAATGGTCGTCGAACTGATAAACGGGTGCAACTTGTAAATGAGCGATATTGATAACGCCAGAAAGCTTTTTTTTGAGGGATTGGAATATCTTGAGAGCCAGAATTTCGGCGCCGCGGAAGCCTCCTTTGTTGAGACGTTGAAACTGGCGCCGCGAAGTATTCCAGCTCTCAATAATCTTGCAATAGCCCAATATAACCAAAAAAAGATTGATGAAGCGACTTTGACGTCGAGGAGAGCTGTAGAAATCGAACAAAATAATGTCGACGCGTATTCGATGTTGGCAACCTGCCAGCGATTGAAAAACTTGCATAAAGAAGCGCTTGCGACTTGCGACAAAATTATCTCGCTTAACCCCATGCGTGCCGACACGCACTGCAATCGCGGCTGCGTCCTCAATGAACTTCATAGATACGACGAGGCACTGCTCAGCTTCGATCGCGCAACCGCGATTGAACCAAATTTCTCCGAAGCTCATTTGAATCGAGGAAATTCTCTCCGGAATCTTAAGCGCTACGATGAAGCGCTTGCCGCTTATGATGCGGCACTCAAATTCAACAATGATCTTGGTGAAGCATGGCTTGGCCGCGGTAACGTATTTACCGAGCTCAAGCGTCACGGTGACGCATTTGATGCCTATGACAAAGCGCTAATACTTAAGCCTGATCTTGCTGAAGCATGGATCGGGCGCGCCAAAATATTCTTCGAGCTAAGGCGTTACGATGAATCCCTCGCGGCCTACGATAAAGCGCTCGCACTCAAGCCCGATTTAGCGGAAGGCTGGCTCGGCCGCGGAAATATCTTCACTGAACTCAAACGCTACGATGAGGCTTTTGCGGCCTATGATAAAGCGCTCGCGTTCAAGCCTGATTTGGCGGAAGGCTGGCTTGGCCGCGGAAATGTCTTCGCTGAACTCAAGCGCTTCGAAGAAGGCTTTGTGGCCTATGATAATGCGCTCGCATTCAAGCCTGATTTAGCGGAAGCGTGGCTTGGTCGCGGGAATGCCTTCACCGAACTCGAACGGTTCGATGAAGCCTTTGTGGCCTATGACAAAGCGATTGCACTCAAACCGAATCTTGCCGCGGCATGGCTCGGCCGAGGCGCTATTTTCAGAGAGCGCAATCTTAATGACAATGCAATAAAGGATTACGAGAAATCCTTTATAACTGATCCAGATTTTATCGAAGGCAGATTTTCCGCGTGCTTTGCCGAATTGCCAATCCTGTACGCACATGAGGGGGAAATCGATACGCGGCGGGAGAGTTATGAAAAAAAGCTGCGCGCCCTCAAAGACGATGTGGAATCAGGAAGGGCGCAGGGAGACTTAGTCAAAGCGATTGAGATCAGTGGTCCGTTTTATCTTGCATATCAGGGGCGCAATGACCGCGACCTACAGCAACTCTATAGCTCTATGGTTTGCGCCATTATGGAACGCAAATATTCCAACGTTTGTCTGCGCCCGCGAGTCAGAGCCCATGAGTCAGTGCGGGTCGGAATCGTCAGCAGCTTCTTTCGTATGCACTCGAACTGGAAAATTCCCATCAAGGGGTGGATGAGCCAGTTAGATCGAAGTCGATTTAAGATTTTTGCCTACCATACCGGGAGAGAGCACGATGCGGAAACAGATGTCGCGATGGCATTGTGCGATCGATTCGTCGAGCGCGTCAGGACTGTTGAAGACTGGCGCCGCGAAATTCTCGCAGATACTCCGCACGTGCTGATTTATCCAGGGCTGTTTATGGATGGAAAGTCCGTTCAGCTTGCCGCGCAGCGGCTGGCGCCGGTACAATGCACCTCATGGGGGCATCCTGAGACGAGCGGCATGCCGACGATAGATTATTATCTGGGCAGCGACCTGATGGAGCCGGAGAACGCTGCAGAACATTATACTGAACGGCTGATTCGGCTGCCGAACCTTTCAGTGTATTACGAACCGATCGAGACAGAACCGGCCGCAATGCGCCGAGCGGAGCTTGGCTTGCGTTCGGATGCGGTGGCATTTTGGTGCGGCCAGTCGCTGTATAAATTTCTGCCTCAATTCGATCAAGTGTTTGCGAATATCGCGAAGCAGGTTGGAAATTGTCAGTTTGTGTTCTTGCAATATCACGGTGCGCAGCAAGTTACTCAATTTTTTCAGGATCGGCTCGATCAAGCGTTCGAAAGCCATAACCTTAAGGCATCCGACTATATTATAATGGCTCCGCGCTTAAGCCAAAACCAATATGCTGCGGCGCTTGGGCAATGTGACATTTTCTTAGATAGCATTGGCTGGTCGGGTTGCAATTCCACTCTGGAAAGTCTGCCGCATAATATTCCAATTGTTACGATGCTTGGCACTCTAATGCGCGGACGCCACAGTGCGGCCATTCTTCGAATGATGGGGATCGCTGAGACGATAGCAAATGACGTCGACGAGTACACCGCGATTGCAGTGCGCTTAGCGAAAAGCCCGGATGAGCGTCGTGCGCTAGGCCGCAAAATCTCGTCCAACAAATATCGTCTATATCGGGATCGCTCGTGCATTGTAGCGCTTGAGGACTTTCTTGACCGTGTGGCGCGTTAGCGAAAGCCAAGGACTTCTTCAATTATGCGGGCCGGATCTCTCGCACAATCTGCGTTAGCCATTCGGCCCATTGTTTGGCTCGGCCAGGCCACAAATAGCTCGTCCGGATAAACTCCAGGCGCCGCTCGCGGCGCGACGCCGCGGCCTCGGGATTTTCACGCATATCGTGCAAGGCCTGGATAACCATCGTCGCAAAAGTTTCGGCCAGCTTAGTCTTGTCGGGCTGCCAATCCACCATGGAAGCGTGACCTTGGGTGGTTTCAGGCAGTGCGCCGAGCCGGGTGGTAAAGACCTCCGCGCCGGCTGCCATGGCCTCGATTGCAACAATACAAGACGTTTCCGGGTATGTAGAAGGGTAAGCGAGCGCCGCGGCACCGGAAAGTTCTTGCGCTAGGCGCCTTTGACCGACAGTGCCAACGTACTCCACTCCGTCCATTCTTCGTGCCAGGTCGTAGAGGGAACGGAATCCATCCTCCTCCGGTCGTACTTGATAGACGCCCATGCTTGAGTAAATACGCAGTCGTGTTCCCGGAACGGCCGCGCGGATTCTCGGGAACGCATCCAATAGAATATCGAGGCCACGATATGGCGTGCTGGTGTAGAACAGAATCGGCGCTTCGCCGGTCACGAACCAAGGTGGTACATCAGGACATTCGGCGAAAGCCGGCGACACGCCGTTTCGCATCACCCGGCTTTTCTCCGATGGTATCCAAAAACTTTTCTCGAATGTCTGCCGCTGCAATTCGCTGACGAACGCGAACGCGTTCCAGCTCTTCCGCTCGCGCTGCCGGCGCAGATCATGAATTGCTGGTGTATCGTTTGCGTGTCCGGTCCACAGCACCAAGGGAGCCGACACGTGCAGGTCGCGACGCAGTACATGGGCGGTTGCGAGATTGAGAACGACTCCGATATCAATTCTCGACCTAAATTCCGGGGAATTCAACGCGGAGATATTGGCAATATTTACGCCGCGACTTTCCGATGCAGCTACACTTCCATTGAGGATTGTTATCGAGTGACCAAGCCGCGCAAGTTCGGCCGCCAAATAGCAGAGTGCGGACTGGGAGCCGCCTATACCGCGCTCGTATGGTGTTTCGACCGTGTATTGCCACCCGGTCGGGTCAATGAAGACAATATGCATCACTCCCCCGAAACGCCTTCCGAGCGCTCCTTCAATTGGTGAGAGAAACCGCTAAAATAACTGACTTTGTTGCGTGCGTTCGGCCCAAGTTTGATACAATCACAAATAGGTTCGCATGGGTATCAGCTTGTGAACCCAAGCGGGGCCAAAACCTGCACCGACCTTATGTGAGGAAGCCAAATGGCCATTTTCAATGAATGAATGGAAGAACGTTCGCACTAACCAGTTGAGGGAGCAGCTTTCCGCTCGGCGACAAAAACAATTTTTACGTTTTACATTTTTACCTTCGAAGGACGTCAAGTCCATCGATTACTTTCCACGAAGTCTGACCTCTGAACTCAAGCTTTTATCGCAAAATGGTTTTGAGTACGTCCCGTGGGCGGACGGTCGTGACGAGTGTGATATCGCAATCTTCACTGCCCATGGTAGCGACAATTGCGCCGAACTATTGCAGATAAGATCGTTGAACGAAAATATGCTTATAGCGGTTTGGTTTTGGGATAATCACATAGCGCAATTCTATAACCTGAAAACCGCATTGATGGCCGACCTGGCTTTTGTCAGTCACAATTATAACGGCGCATATTTGGCAAATCCAATGTCAGCGCTGGCGCGTCATGTGCCGGCGTGCAGCGCGCAGTGGACGCGGGACGAGGCTTCCAAGTTGTTCAATAGTGCCGGAAATGGCCGCCGAAGCGACAAGCTGCTTGTAAACTACGTTGCTTACGATTTTTCCTGGCGCACTCCTCTTTTGACAAAACTGAAGAATGAATTCCCGGAGGCCGAGGTCCTTTTGATGCCGAACAATGACAGATCACGCTATTTCAAAAAAAACGCTGAAGAGCGATTTCAGGAATGGCTTGGCTACAAGGCAAGCCTGCTGCTTCCCGTAGATTACGATCTTTCCACCCGTATCTTTGACGCATTGTTGGCTGGGCAAGTTGTTCTGGCAGCCCCAATGATTCCGGATTTAGATCTCGTCATACCGCCGGACACACAGAAACGACTGGGAATTCTGCGGCTTCCGGACCTTGAGCTTGCGACCATTCGAAAATTCACCGAACAGGCAATTACGATGTTCGATGACGGCGGGTACCAAGCAAGTCGGGCGCGGCACGAATTTATTCTTGGCAGCCATATGTTATTTCATCGCATAGAGACGATACTGGAATTCATTAGGGCGGCGGTGAAAGGACATATCGCTCCAATTTTCGCAGCCAACGAGCAAATGCAACCTGGAATCTATTTTCGAGGCGCCACGAACAACCAGTAGCTCGACCGGCTGGCTGGGATGTGGCACGACGGCAGTGCGCAGCGAGAATGACGTGGTTTGGTGTAACCACAACCCCGCATTGCCGCGGCGACCGCCTTGCGGGGCGGGGCCCTACATTGGCCTGTTCTTCTTGGGCCTGCTTTATGGGCGTGGCCGGCCGGCGTCGCCGTTTGCCATTCTACTGTCGAGGCTTTAATAGGAGTTATTCACTTTCCGACTCGGGTTTCACATGACCGCCCGCATTTACCGACCGTCGAAGACCGCCATGCAATCGGGCTTTGCCAATACCAAGGCCTGGGTCATCGACTTCGAGCCAGAGGCGCCACGCCGGATCGAACCGCTCATGGGCTGGACCTCATCGGGTGACATGCGCCAGCAATTGCGATTGCAATTTGCCAGCAAGGAGGAGGCGATCGCCTATTGCGAGCGGCACGGCATTGCCTACCAGGTATTTGAGTCCACGCCACCGAAACGTCGCGGCATCTCCTATGCCGATAACTTTTCTTTTAAACGTCGCGACGCCTGGACTCACTGATTTGGACCTCCGGCCGGTCGACAGGGCCGGTCGGGTTCAGTGCATCTGAGAAAATGACGCCAGCTCCTGCCGTACGCGCTCGATAACGGCTTGCCAGTCATCTCTTTGCGGCTGCCGAAATAGCCTTGCAGTAGGATACCAGGGACAATCCTCTCGTTCTCGCAGCCACCGGAAGTCGGGATGAAATGGGAGAAGAATCCACACAGGCTTGCCCAAAGCTCCCGCAAGATGGGCAATTGCCGTGTCAATCGAGATCACAAGATCCATTTCCGCGATCAAGGCGGCAGTATCTGAAAAGTCGGTCAACGCCGAAGCATGGTCTCTGATGGCCAGACTTGACTTTAAACTGGGTTGCTCGCTCTCGCGCACCTCTTTTTGAAGTGAGTGCCACTCTGCCTTTTCATCTATAATTTGCGAAAGCATTTCCAGTGGAATGCTTCGCCTGAAATCTGGCAATAATTTTCCGCTCCAGGCTACACCAATTCTGACCTTGTGCTTTCTCCCTAGACTGTCTTGCCAGGATTCAACTTTCTCAGGCGTCGGAAATAAATAGGGAACTGATGCCGGTATTGTCGGCAAGGTGGTTTTGAAGACAAGTGGAAGGCTCAGCAAAGGGCAGTGGACGTCAAAGTTCGGAAACGCGTCTCCCTGACCTATTACCCGACAGCTATTTTTTTGTGCGCTGATTAACGAAACAAGCGGCACCTGCGTCTCAAAAATAATGTTACAGCCAAGGCTCGCCAGTCTCGAAATGTAGCGATAAAACTGAATGGTATCGCCAAATCCTTGCTCGGAATGGATCAAGATCGTTTTTCCGGCGATATTCTCGTCCCCAAGCCATAGCTTTTGTACAAATTGTCGCGCGGACAACCCTGGTTTTGATAGTTTCCATCGCCACTCATAAAGTGGCCACCCCGAACCAAAATCACCAAGCGACAGCTTCAGAACGCCCTTGTTAAAATATCCCTCGGCGTAGTTGGGGTCGAGCTCGATAGCTTTTTCGAAATTTGCGAGTGCCTCCTCGTCCCTGTTCGCTCTTGCCAGCACGCTTCCCCGCCCACCCCAGGCATTCGCCAAACCGGGGTTATGTGCAATTGCGTGCTCGTAGGCAGCAAGCGCCTGCTCGTCCAAACCGAGATCGGAATACACATTACCTCGGCCGAGCCACGCGAGAGCGGGGCTTTTTCCCAGCAAATTATCATAAGCGGCGATGGCCTCGTCGTGGCGTTTGGCTTCATACAAAACGTTTGCGCGGCCATGCCAGCCGTCGGGGAGGTCAGGGCTGAGTTCTATCGCCTTGTCATAGGCGGCCAGAGCTCTATCGTACTCGCTCGACTGACAAAAAATGTTGCCGAGTCCGATCCATGTGTCGGCGAGATCGGGCTTCAGCGACAGAAGTTTGTTATATGCCTCAAAGGCTTTTTCATAGTCTTTACGAACAAAAAGCAGAATCTTCGCGCGGCCAAGCCACGCGTTGATCATTCTCTGTTCTAATGCGATTGCCGCATCGTAGGCGGCGAGTGATTGATCCCATAAACCTAATGCAGCGAGCGAATTGCCCTTGTTGCTGAATGCATCAGCATAATTTGCTTTGAGAGCGATCGCTTGATCGAAGTCCGCTACGGCCTGCTGATACCGTCCCAATTCATTGAAGATTACCCCGCGGCTGTTCCACATCTCCGCTGCAGAAGCATTTATGTCGATTGCCTTGGTAAACTGCTCGGCCGCCTCGGCGGGCCGTTTTAAAGCGGCAAGGACCATTCCGTGGTTGTAAAAAGTGGCATCTGACCTCGCATTTTCAGTCAACGCTCGTCGTAAATAGCGGTCAGCTTCGTCAAAACGACCAAGTTGCGTGAGCAGAATTGCGAAAAGGTTTAATCCCGCAACATGCTTGGGTTCGGCATCGAGGAGCTTTTTGAATGAACGCTCCGCTTCGTCGAGCTGCCCCTCCCGTAGCGAAGCAAGAGCACGCTGAAATGCTTTGTCGGCGGAAGCCACTGCCAAAAAAGTCCGAAAATTGTTGTCTTGCAACTCTGTCTCTCGACAGAGCATGGAGTTTGAATGTGCACAAAGGCAATTGCAAGGAGAAGGTCAGATACGGACGACGTCTCGGTATTCAAGCAGGCTGCTTTCCGCCTTCGTTCGCGGCGCTGTCGAGACTGCGGCCCTGAGTCGCCGCGCGCTGGCGCAAGAGAGAAACAAAACGCTCTTCCGGCATAGGCTGCCCGAGCAAGAAGCCTTGTCCGTAATCACATCCCATGCTCACCAAAGCCAATGCATCCGCAGCCTTTTCGATGCCGGCCGCAACTACGTAACGGCCGAAGTTATGAGCGAGATCGATCACTGTCTTGCATAGCGGGGCATTAACTTTGTCGGTGCCGCAGTCGATCACAAAGGAGCGGTCGAGCTTGAGTTCCTCGAAGGGGAGCTCTTCCACTTTGGCGAGCGCCGAGTAGGCGCGGCCAAAATTGTCAATCGCCAGCCGCACATTGAGCGGCTCAAATTTCTTTCTGAGCTCACTGGCGAGCGCGAGATCAGTGACGATTTGATCCTCCGGAAGATCGACGATGAGGCCGGGCCATTTTTCGCTGGCCGGATCCGGATGATGTCTTTTCACGATCTCTTCCATAGGGATTTTTACCAGCGCAGGCACCGGAATATTGACGGCGAGCCTTAGATTGACCCCAAGCTTGGAAAAATGACCGCTGGTTTTGAGCGCGCTCTCAAGCGCAAGTTCGGATAATTTGAGTGTGGCCGCTTCTGAGGCGTTGGCCGCAAATGCGCCAGCCAATACGACGCCATGTTGGGGATGGCGCACGCGAGCAAGTGCTTCTGCCCCTGCCAGCTGCTTCTTGCGCAACGCAATTTTAGGCTGATACCAAAACTCGATCCACTTGTTGTTGATTGCGTCATCGAGATCGAGGCGCGCGGCAACTGCGGGAGGCATGCCGAGCTTGAGCTCCTGGATGATTTTGACAATCGTGTCCGTTTCGAACGGCTTCTTGAGTATCGGCATCATCTGAAGCTTGTGCTGGACGCCGATGGCCTTGACGTGTTCAAGCACTGCCGCGCCGCGCGTACTCATCAATTGCACGGCGCCGCGATATCGCATCTTGCCGAGCGCGACGACCGACTCGATGGCGTCGGCGGATTCGAGCGAGATGTTGTGAAATATCAGTGCGGGCGCGCGGCTTTCGATCGCCTTGCGCATGGCGGCACCGTCGGGAAATTCGACGGTATCAACGCCGGACCCATGGAGCACCAGGGAGAGAAAATGGCGGATGCTGGGTTCTTCATCGACGACATAGCATAGCGGGCCGCCGTCCGGGGCAAGCGGAGGCGATTCGACAGCGGCAGGTGCGCCGTCGGCTGCGGTTGATGCTGGAACTGGCGTCTCGGTCATGCCGGTTGGCGCTCGAACCGAGGGAAATGCAGCGTCCCCCAGCCCCTATTCGTGTGCCAAACCCGTTAATTATGTGTTGCGGTTACCGGCCCTTCCGGCGTTTTACGGGGCGTACAGCCACAGCTAGTGCGCATTCCCATTCCGTGGCCTGTGGGGTTGGGGTGGCCGGGGAACGCCCCAATGTCCTATTTGGCGAGGACCTCGCGCGGGAAACATGACTGGCGGCACCATCGAAGCCGTTGCCGAACGGACCCTTGAAGCGACGAGATTTCCAGATCGCACAAAAGCCGGCGCCGGGGCGGCGAGCCCAAAAAGAAGCTGTCGGCAATTATGCGGCGTCGGACGTGCGAAAGTTATTTGATGTCCCGAAAGACCACATTGCCAAGTTTCGCGAAATATCCAAATCTCGGCGATGAAGACGTCTGGACGGTTTGCAACCAATTCAAAAATTGAGCGAATTATCCGGAAAATGAGTAAGCGTCGAAGAGATCCGTATGGCAAAGGGCGATGATCAACACAGATTACAAACCGCGTTTTCACTGCATCAAGCTGGTAATCTAAATGAGGCAGCGAATTTATATCGCCAAATCATAGAGCGGGACGCAACCAATGCTGGTGCGATTCATTTTCTCGGAGTCATAGAAGGAACCGTAGGAAATTTTGAGCAAGCCAAGTCTCTCCTGGAGCGCTCATTAAAAATACAGCCGTCGAATATCCACTACATCGAGAATTACGCAACAATATTATTACAAGTGCGCGATTACGAATCTGCTCTAAAAATATGCGAGCAGGGACTCCAATTTAGCCAATCTAACGTTTCACTTTTATATGTTAGCGCGGTTTCACTCTATGAGTTGCGGCAGCTACAAAGCTCGATAAGACAATTTGATAAGCTTCTCTCGCTTCAACCAAACCATATCGAGGCGATAAATGACAGAGGCGCTGCGCTCGCTGAACTCAAGGATTATGACGCGGCGCTAGCAAGTTTTGAGAAAACGCTATCGGTTGATCCACGTCACGCTGGGGCGCATCTAAATAAAGGAAACCTTTTTGGCCTGCTGAAGCGTTACGAAGAGGCCTTTGTCGCCTACGACAAAGCCCTAACATTGAACCCAAATCTCGCCGAAGCTTGGGTCGGTCGCGGCAACATTTTACGTGAACTCGGACGCTACGACGAATCCTTTGTCGCGTACGCCAAGGCGTTAGCGATTGAGCCAAACTTGCCTGACGCTTGGTTTGGCCGCGGTAACGCTTTCATGGAACTCAAACGCTACGAAGAAGCCCTCGCTGCATTTGAGAAAGCACAAACTCTAGAACCTGACTTGGCTATGGTGGAAGGGGCTCGCCTTTATGCCAAGATACATCTCTGCGATTGGAATAACTTCGACGCAGAATGCGCGCACTTGATCTCATCTATAAGGAGTGGGATTGAAACTGCACCGTTTCTGACGCTCGCTATTTCGTCGTCTCCGGACGTGCAACATCAATGCGCAAAGCGTTTCAGCAAAAGTAACTATCCTCTTTTCAATGAGTCGATTTCCGATGGTCGTCGTTTCGATCACGATCGAATTCGTGTTGCGTATCTATCTGCTGATTTTGGCGATTATCCTATGTCTCATTTACTTGTTGGAGTGTTCGAGCAACACAACCATCGACGGTTTGAAACTATTGCCATTTCATTTGGGACCGGCAACCAGGGTGAAATAGGAACGAGAGTAAGGGGTTCGTTTGATCAATTCATAGACGTTAGAAATCAAAATGATTTTGACGTGGCAAAATTACTGAAAAGACTCGAAGTTGATATCGCAGTCGACTTGATGGGCTATACGGCACATTCGCGTACCGCGATTGTCGCCCACCGTCCTTGCGCGATTCAGGTAAACTTTCTTGGCTATCCAGGCACCATGGGTGCGGACTACATCGACTATTTGATTGCCGACCAAACATTAATTCCAGAATTCTATCAACGTTTTTACACCGAAAAGATCGTCTATCTGCCGCATTGCTATCAAGCCAATGACGCAAAGCGTCCGATCTCCGACAGGTTATTCACGCGTTCCGAATATGGGCTGCTGCCGGAGAAAGCGTTTGTATTTTGTTGTTTCAACGGCAATTACAAAATACTTCCTCCTGTCTTTGACTGCTGGATGCGGGTGCTCAAGAAAATTGAAGGGAGCGTATTGTGGCTGTTGGAAGACAATGTGGTTGCGACGGGCAATCTAAGAAAAGAGGCCGCTGCACGTGGAGTAAGCCCCGACCGGTTAATTTTCGCGAGGCGGATGCCACCTCCCGAGCATCTTGCCCGGCAACAATTGGCTGATCTGTTTCTCGACACGCTGCCATGCAATGCGCACACGACCGCGAGCGATGCGTTATGGGCAGGCCTCCCGGTTCTGACTCAAATTGGCAACACATTCGCGGGAAGAGTTGCATCAAGTCTGTTAAATGCGGTTGGACTGCCAGAGCTCATAACATCAACCGAGGAGGAGTATGAAAAGCTTGCGATTGATCTTGCTGTAACGCCGGACAGATTAGAAGCTATCAAGAGAACGCTTTCGCACAATCGACTCATAGAGCCTTTATTCAGAACGGAATTATTTACGCGACACATCGAGGCGGCGTATACGGCAATGTACGAACGCTATAAGGCAGGTGGTTCACCTGATCATATCTATGTGCAGCATTAGAAACTTGGGATATGGCGAGGGCGAAAAACGATTCGCAAGTTGGAGCTGCTGCAAACTTCGGGAGCGTCGGGCGTAGCCGTGCGGCTTGGTCGTGGACTAAACTTATCAGCTCAAGGGGTCTAAAGGACCGGCAAAAGACCGGCTGAAGGATTGGAAATGGGGGCTTCAATCTTGGTTGCCGGGGGTGCCGGCTATATCGGGGCGCATACGTGTAAGGCTCTGGCGGATGCCGGTTACACTCCGGTCACTTACGATAATCTTTCGACGGGACATGCCGATTTTGTGCGGTGGGGCCCCTTAGTCGAGGGCGACATCGCGGATTCGGCGAAGGTGACAGACGTATGCCGCGTGCACGGCATTGTCGCGGCGATTCACTTTGCGGCAGATGCAATCGTGGAAGAGTCGGTGGCCGACCCGGCAAAATATTATCGAAACAATGTCGCGGGCACGCTTTCGCTGTTAGATGGTCTTCGGGCGGCGGGCGTTCGGAACATCGTATTTTCGAGCAGTTGCGCCGTGTATGGGGCACCCGAAGGGCAACCAATTTTCGAAGACACGCCTCCAAATCCTATCAATCCATACGGTGCCTCCAAGCTCATGGTGGAGCGTATTCTGGCGGACTATGCGC
>Ga0187779_10000900_pt1 | contig 19248 bp, 15 predicted proteins | sample 1015_Q2_SP10_10__FD_132435 | JGI IMG/M metagenome (GOLD analysis project Ga0187779, IMG submission 132435) | Tropical peat soil microbial communities from peatlands in Department of Meta, Colombia - 1015_Q2_SP10_10_MG | ecosystem: Environmental > Terrestrial > Soil > Wetlands > Peat | place... | reverse complement strand
CTATTGAACCAAGTTTCTTTCCATGGTATGTTCCTCCGCCGCATTGCGCTACGTCTTCGACCAGAAGCACCTGGTACTTTTTCGCAATCTTGGATAACGCGTCTAGGTCGCACGTGACTCCTCTAATGTGCACTGCCAGAATGGCCTTGGTGCGATTCGTGATCTTGGCTTCAACATCTGCAGGGTCGAGTGTCAATGATTCATCAACGTTCGCCAGTACAGGTGTTGCACCACTTGCGACGATTGCGTCGGGGCAAGCAACCCACCCATAAGTTGGTAGGATCACCTCGTCTCCGTGGCCTACGCCGAGACCTACGAGTGTACAGTGTAATGCTGCGGTTCCGGAGGATACTGCCAGAGCATATTTGACTCCAACATACTCCCTGAACTCTTTCTCAAACTTGCCAGTGATGTTCATGAATTTCGGTCCGTAGAATCGGTAGAGTGATTGGGATTTGAGAACTTCAAGAACTGCGTTGATCTCTTCATCGTCAATTTGAGAGGAGCCCGGATGCATTACGGGGAGCGGTTCCGGCCTCACGGGTTTTCCACCGTACAATGCTAGTGAGCTTTTGGCGACCATTAGCTATCGAGATAATTCGCAGAAAGGGAACTACAGTTTAAGCGTAATGGACTGCAACATGACTTGGTGATACGTTAGACTGGTGTGAGGTTCAGGGTTGCATGAGTTTATGGCTTTTCAGATACTCGGCCGTGTGAGCTACAGCTAGTGAGTTGTTTGGGTTTGGTAAAGCTTCCGTCGATACCCACCCTTCGTACCCTGAGTCCTTTAGGATGCGCAGCAATGTAGCTATCTCTAGGTGTCCGTGGCCGGGGGGCCAGCGGTCGCTGTCTGCTATGTGGAAGTGCACTATTCTGGATGCGTTGTTTCGAATTGAATCCGCGATCGATTGTTCTTCAATATTCATGTGGAATGTATCTAAGAGGAGACCAGTGGCGGCGAGTTTCTCTTGCTCAATTACGTGGGACGCGTCAGCTGCCGTGTTAAGGAGACTCGTCTCATACCTGTTTATGGCCTCTAACGCGATTCGCACCCGGTTCTCATTCGCTTCTCTATCGCATTCTCTCAGACCTTCACGCAGGTAATGATCAGTTGCCTTGTCGGGTTGTGAAGGAGAACCTCTCACCATTCCAATGATCAGTACTGCCTGCTCGAGAGACGCAAAGCGAGTCAGATTTTTCACAATTGCAAGCGCCTTTGAACGTTTCTCGAGATCGGTATCGGTTAAGGAGAGTCCCTCCTTAACGTACACCATTCCGGTTCCGACAGCTGCCAATTTCAGCCCGGAGGTATCTATTGCCGCTTTGATTCGGCTAAGCTTACTTTGATCGTCGAAGCTGATGTTAAGCTCAACCCCCTTGAACCCATTGTCCTTGATGGTTCGCAGAGCTTGCTCGAATTCTTTGAAGGATGATTCACTGTGAAAGAGGTCTTGAATTCTGTATCCAAGCCCTCTGGAAACTACGAAGGAAAAGCGCATTACTTCACGCAGCTTTTTTCCTGAGAATGTTTTCCCTAGTAATCAAGCTGTTTGTAGGTAGGATTGCGAGTGCGGGCGTTGGGCAGCAATCTAATAATGAAGTTGTATTTCGAGCAGTAAATGCGAGAAGGAATGAGCCATCAAGTCTAATTCTCGACTCCGCATTTCAGAGCGTGTGCTGGCAGATCAGTCGGGGTCTCATCGCAAGTACGATTTGGGAGTAATCGGGCACCTTACGCTGGATTACATTTCACGCGGAGGCAAGCATTATGCTCCGCAAATGGGAAGCCCGTGCGTCTATGCGAGTCTAGGTGCTCGCGCGCTCAACGCGTCTGTTGTAGTAGGAAGCAAGGTGGGGCGGGATTATGGTAAAGATAGACTCCTCTGGCTGAGCTCCCGAGGAGTGGTCGTCGATCACGTTCGGGGATGCAATTCGCGAACGACTGCATTCAAGATAGAGTACGTAGACGGCAACCGGTTCATGTGGGCAGCCGGGAAATGTGCTTCCCTAACTCGCCGTGATCTTTCCGACTTTCCCGCCTGCTCCGCACTGCATATAGGCCCGATATTGAACGAAATTCCTCTCTCGCTTGCAATCTCACTTACGAAGCGAAATGCAGTTACGTCTTTGGATCCGCAGGGATATTTGCGTCACATACTTCGGGACGGCCGAGTTCAGAGATCGAAGTGGTCGAATCAGACCCTCCTGAAACATCTTGACGTTCTGAAAGTGTCTGAGGATGAAGCTTCAGGTTTGATTGGAACGGGGACGTCTCTCAGACTTCGTTCTCTTGGTCCCGAAATCGTTCTCATCACAAAAGGGAGAGCTGGAACAGTGGTATGGTCCAAAGGTCACGGGGTGTATGCAGTGCCCGCATACAAGACTAAGGTGCGGGACCCCACCGGAGCTGGTGATGCGCTCGTTGGAGCGTTCCTCGTAACTTGGAGTAAGACAGGGGACCTTGCTTGGTCAGCAGCGATCGGTTCGGCAGTTGCATCGTTCGTGGTGGAGAAGGTTGGGCCTGCCTTCTTCGGCACCCGAAAGGAAGTGGAGAAACGTGCGAAGACAATATTCAACGGAATCACCAAGCTACACGGTCGAGTGAATACCACGTCTTGTTGAAACGCCGCCACGTCAAGAAGCGAATTCTCAAATAGCAGACTCATTTTTCCTGCCATCGGAGACCGGAACGAGATGAGTTCACTCACGTCCAGCTACGAATTTGACATTCAAAGTTTCTTCCCGGAGAGAATATTCAGGAAGATTACCGAGGTTAGAATAGATAACCCTGAAATGATTGAAGATTCTGCAACGCGCAGAAAACGGCGACAGAAACTCACCTCTGACGGTAAACTCGCAATCCTCGCCTGCGATCATCCCGCTAGAGGAATAACGAAGTCTGGAAGTGACCCGTTACTGATGGGGAACAGGCAGGAATACCTTGGCCGTTCTCTGCGAGTGATCTCAAGCCCTGAATTCGACGGGGTGATGGGAACGACCGACATAATCGAGGACCTGTTGATCGTTGATCAACTCATGGTTGACCGAGGCGGTGAGAGCTTCCTCGACAACAAGGTATTGATCGGCTGCATGAACCGTGGTGGACTAAGCGGCAGCTCGTTCGAGATGGATGATCGATTTACCTCCTTCACAGCAGAATCAATTAATCACCTCAAATTAGACGGTGCGAAATTCATGTTCCGACTAGACCTGAAGGACGACCGTACGCTTCGCACTGTTGAATCCTGCGCGAGAGCAGTCACCGAGCTCAACAAGTACTCGATTCCCGCATTCCTCGAAGCCTTCACCGTCGAACACGCGGCTGACGGGTACAAAACAGTGAAGACCGCTGAGGGGTTGATCAAGGCTATTGGCGTCGCAACCGCGCTCGGCGACTCCTCTAAAGGAATCTGGCTGAAGATTCCCTATTGCGACGGGTTCGACACGGTAGCGAAAGCTACTACCTGCCCAATCCTCATGCTGGGCGGAGAAGCATTAGGCGACCCAGCACCCGTTCTAAGAGAGTTCACTAAAGGATTAGCCGCAGGCAGCAACGTTAGAGGGGCGTTAGTTGGAAGAAACATACTCTTCCCAGGACGAGAAGACCCTTCGGCCATTGCAAACGCTGTCAGCAGGATCGTTCACCAGAACTACAGCATGGAGCAAGCGATGTCACATATCACAAGCGTACATGGAAAAGCGCTAGACAGGCTAACGGCTGTCCTAAAGTGAGAACTTGCCAAAGAATCTCCTAATCGCCCAGTCCGGTGGGCCTACAGCCGTAATAAACAGCAGCTTATGCGGAATCGTTGAGGAAGCGCTCCAGCATGGAAAGATCGGCGGAATATACGGTGCCGTGAACGGAATTCTTGGAGTGCTACTTGAGGAACTTGTGGACCTGCGTCAAGAGGACCCATCATCAATTAGGGCCCTTAGGCGGACCCCGTCGGCCGCGTTGGGCTCATGTCGCTACAAGCTTTCTGAACGCGACTTCAACCGTTTGTTGGACGTTCTCACCGCCCATGACGTCGGGTACTTTCTGTGCGCAGGAGGAAATGATTCGATGGACACGGCACATAAAGTGCACAAACTGGCTGCTGAGAAGAAACTGGACTTGAAAGTTATGGGTGTGCCGAAGACCGTTGACAATGACCTGCCAGTAACAGATCACTGCCCAGGGTACGGAAGCGTAGCACGATTCAACGCGATAGCCACGCGGGACTCCAGTTTAGACACCGACGCCATCTACACAAGTGACACGATCAAGATCATTGAAACCATGGGTAGGGATACAGGCTGGATAACTGCCAGCACATCCTTGGCGAAGGAGACGGAGGATAGTGGTCCACACTTAATCTACCTGCCCGAACGCCCCTTCATTGAAGAGAAGTTCCTGAACGATGTGAAAGGGGTCTATGATAGGTTGGGCCGCGTCGTACTTTCAGTCTGTGAAGGATTGAAGGATGAGAATGGACGATTCGTCAAAGCCTCGACAAAGGGAATCGACACTGACAAGTTCGGACATGCCCAGCTCGGCGGAGTCGGCGATTACCTGGTGAACCTGATTTCGGAGAAGCTGAAGATCAAGGCGCGTTACGACAAGGCGGGGACAATCCAAAGAGTGTCAATGCAATGCTCATCACAGGTTGACCTTGATGAAGCCTACCGCGTGGGGCAGGCTGCCCTATCAAAAGCGATCGAGGGTGAATCTGATAAGATGGTCACCTTAATCAGAAAACGGAATGAACCCTACGTCTCGGATACTGGCCTCGTAGACCTCGATAAGATCGCCTTACGGACTAGAAGCGTTCCCGACGAGTTCATCAACAAGGACTCCAACTTCGTAACTAAGGCGTTCGTTGACTACGCTACGCCACTAATTGGTGGATCATTGCCAGAATATGCTCGATTGAGGAAGATGAAACTGGAAAGGAAGTTGACGACATACACGTGAAGTGTGCGTCAACTAGCCTTTCCGAGAAACCCTAACGGGCTTCTTAGTGTTGGTCGATCCGAAAGCCGCCAGGCCGATTTCCAACGCGGCCCTGCCGTCTTCGAGGCTTGATGTTGCTTTCAAGTCTTCTCTTATGGTTTTCACGAAGTGAACCTTCTCCGCGAGGTAAGCCGGACCGAATCTTTGAGCAAAATGTGGAATCTGATCTTCTCCTAGGTAGGATGTTTCAGCATTAGAGCCACGCGTCGTGCACACAACCACCGGAACCCTTTGGATTGCACCAATCGAAACCATGCCTTCGCTACCGTAAATTTCAGCTCTTACATCATATCCGTACTTCGCGTTCAAGCTTCCTTCAATTACTCCTATGCTTTTGTTGTTGAAGCTGAGAGTGATCACTGTGTTGTCTACGAATTCTGGGATCTTCTTCTTGATGTCAGGGAAGACGAGACATTCCCCCTGCGTGTAGACTGTGTTAACCTCGCTTTTCATGAACCAGCGGCCTAAATCGTAATCGTGGGCATGCATCTCAATCTGTAATCCTCCTCCACGTTTGGGGTCGCATGCCCATGGAGGGGGTGGAAACGGGTCCCTGCTAATTGACTTGAACACCAACGGTCTTCCAATATCGCCCTTCTCGATGCGTTTCTTTGCGTGTGCGTAAGCGGGGTCAAATCTACGCATGAAACCGACTTGGAGTTTGATTCCTGATTTCCTTACAGCCTTCTTCAACTGGTCAGCGTCTCTTCTTCTCGTGGCCATCGGTTTCTCAACGAACACGTGCAATCCTAGTTCAGCAGCTTCCGTAGAGATTGCTGCGTGTGTATCTGTAGAAGTGACTACACAAACGGCGTCAAGCTCCTTTAACCTCAAGAGCTTCGTGTAATCCTGATACCATGGAACGGCAAGTTCCTTACCGCCCCTTATTGCTGATGGCTTGTCAATATCTGAAACTGCGATAAGTTCTGCACCGGGGACTCTGGATTTCAAATCTTTCGCATGCCACAACCCCATTCGGCCCATTCCGATAGCACCGAACTTCACTTGCCTAGCCATTCTGAACCACACTCGCAACGAGTCTTACGATGTATGTTAAGTTAGTTTTGTCCACGCGCCGGTGACATTTCGCGTGGCAGAATGGGGATTGAGAACGATGGGTAATTCTTTTCTACCGCGCTCGCGGAATCCGGCAACGATCAAATTGGCTCAGAAACAATTAGCAGCAGTCTTACATGCTGATTGGAAACCGAGAGATAGTTACAAACCAACTGATGAGGAAGTGAAGACTCGAAGAGCAACTTATGCAAGTCGTGTCTGGCATAAGCCACGAGTTCAGGTTGAAGATATTCCGATCCCGGAGATCGGCTCTAAAGAAGTGCTTGTGCATCTGAAGGCGTGTGGAATATGCGGCTCGGATCTGCACATGTACGAGAGTGACAAGGACGGTTACATCCTCTATCCTGGACTTGTGAAGACTCCCGTAGTCATGGGACACGAATTAGGTGGGATAATTGAGAAGGTTGGGAACGAAGTCACTGGCGTTAAAGTCGGAGATTACGTTGTCTGCGAAGAAATGTGGTACTGCAACGAATGTGACCCGTGTAGAACAGGCAACTTCAACCAGTGCGTAAACCTGATGGAGATGGGCTTCACCGATGACGGTGGATTCCAACAGTACATGAAGATTCATCAGAAGTTCTGCTGGAAGATCAACGACTTCAAGAAAGTATACCGTACCGATGACAAAGTCTTCGAAGCAGGATCACTCATTGAACCCGCCTGCGTAGCCTATAACGGCATGTTCATTCGTGCAGGAGGATTCAAACCAGGATCATCTGTTGCAGTCTGGGGAACCGGACCAATAGGGTTAGGAGCCATAGGGCTTGCGAAGGCGGCCGGAGCAGGGAAGATAATTGCATTCGAACCACGCACGAAACGCGCCCAGATCGCAAGAGAAGTTGGCGCAAACGACGTCTTTGACCCATTCGAACTTAAAAAATCTGGAACCGAACCCTGGGAGAAGGTAAACGAACTCACTGGCGGCGAAGGTGTTGACATGCACGTTGAAGCGGCGGGTGACCCAAGCTTCATCATGCCACAAGCCGAGAGATGCATGACGATCGGCGGGAAGATTGTGGATATTGGAAGGGCAGACAAAGCCGCGCCCGTCTTCTTCGAAATGTACCAAGTCCGAGCGCTGCAGGCCTACGGGACCCAAGGACATGCAGGAGCAGGAGTTTGGCCAAGCGTCATCAAATTGATGGCGTCCGGAAGACTCGACACGACCAATATCATCACCGGAAGATACCCGATCTCAGACGTACCAAAAGCTTTGGAAAAGCTGCTGAACAGAGAGGACGCTAAAATCACCGTCAAACCCTAAGACCGCCTGATCACCGACTGACTCGACTCGACCGAGTCGTGAAGTGGTAATCAGTGCAAGAGTCTGAGTTAAGCGTAGGAATGATAGGGTACAATATCGCGAAAGTGCACTCATACGCGTGGCTCAATTTACCCATATACTATTACCCGCTTCCTAAGCGTCCAAAACTGACAGCGGTTAGCGGCAGAAATCAAGAGCTTACAAAATCTTTTGCTGAACGATTCGGGTACAAACGGACCTACAAAGACTGGCGCTCACTAATTCAGGACCCGGAGGTTGAGGTGGTCGATATTTGCACCCCTCCTAATGTTCACTCCGAGCCGGCCATAGTTGCATGCGAAGCAGGCAAACCTGTGGTATGCGAGAAACCACTGGCGAGAACCGCAAAAGATGCGGAGGAGATGGTGCGTGCCGCTGTCAAGGCGAGAGTGGTTAACATGACGGGTTTTAACTACAGATTCGTTCCCGCAGTCAACTACGCTAGGAAACTGATAGAGGAAGGATTCATCGGTCGAGTTCTCAACTTTCGAGGCGCCTACCTCAACGTTGAGGTGGGAGACTGGGGGTACATCAATCCCGAGTTTCCTCTAGACTGGCATTTCAAGATTGAAACTGCGGGACACGGGGCAATCGGCGACTTGGGGTCACACATAATTGACCTTGCACGGTACCTTGTTGGCGAAATTTCATCAGTCGCCGGCGCTACGGCAACATTCGTCAAAGAACGTCCACTTGTAGACAAGCCAACGGTGAAGGGTAAGGTGGAAGTTGAGGACTCCGCTGTGGCGGCTGTGAAATTCTCTAACGGCGCCTTGGGGACAATTGAGGCGAGTTGGATGGCGCCCGGAAGAAAAGATTTCCTCAGATTTGAGGTCACAGGAAGCGAAGGCTCGCTTAGATTCAACCTAGAAAGGTTGAATGAGCTTGAGATATGCAGTCTTAGGGATCCGAACGATATTCGAGGGTTCCGTGATGTGTGGACAACCTCGAAGACACACCCCATGATGGAAAAGTTCTGGACCGAACAGGGTGGAGGCTTCGGTTGGGAGCACAGTTTCGTCAACGAACTGTATCATTTTACTAACTGCATAGTGAACAACAAATCGATAACTCCCGTCGGAGCAAACTTCCACGATGGCTACCGGAACTGCCTGATAATGGACGCGATCGTAGAATCAGAACAGACTGACCGTTGGGTCCGTCTAGAAAACTAGGAACCACTTTTAATAGACGATGGCAATTCTTGCCGCACAGGCGTTAGCTGTATGACTAGTAACATGTGGATTACTACTGACCAACCCAACATTGTATTTGAGAATACTCCTGTCGGAAAATTGAAGAAAGAGATTTGGGACGCTTCCGAACAGAAGATAGATGAAATTCTACGAGACTATGGAATCCCATCTCCCCCTGAACTAGGGAAACCGGGAAGCTACATTCAGACGACTGTTCGCCAGAGACTCGTGGAGAACAGAAGGAAGAACGATATCGTTCTGATCCCAGTAGGATGCACAGAGAACCACGGAGTTCACACCGCCTCCGGATTGGACACATTCGTGGTCTCACAGATTTGCGAGGGCGTACGTCGATATACCGCGAAGAAGGGTGCCCCTGTAAACCTTGCCTTACCACCGCTCAATTATGGGGCGCATCCATTCCATCATATTGGAATGCCGGGCACGGTCATTGTATCTGAGACTACTGCTCGGGATACATTGATCGCAGTTATGGCCGGACTCTGGAATGACGGGTTTAGGAAACAGATAATCGTGAACAATCACGGGCAGCTTTGGGTCTTGGAGTCTGCTTTGCATGAATTCATGAAGCGATATCAACTTCCAGGTATCTTCAGAATGTTGGACTGGCACCGTGCGGTCCGGGAATTCTGGGGCCCAACAGGAAAGGCAGATGCTATGGCAACACACTTCGTCCACGCGGACGAAGCAGAGACATCCAACGCGCTGTTGCTCTTCCCTCCAGATATGGTTGACATGAGCCTAGCTAAGGATACGCAGGGCATAGCCTACTTGCCCGACGGCCACTTCGACAAGTCAGTTGACCCGTTCCGCAGACCACACAAATGGTCTGAGGGTGAGGGGCAGGCAGCTATCGAGATCACGGCAACTCCGGAAGGAGTTGTTGGGAAACCAACTTTGGCAACTGCGAGAAAAGCCAAGAGACCGATCGCAGCCATTCTGCGATATCTCACTCTGGTTTGCGACGAGATCCTTCAAGCTTACCCAGCTGGAACAGTACCACCTGTGGACAAGATTACTCTCCGATCTCGCGAAGAGATGGAACCCTACCTGAAGGAACCATTGAGTCCTGGTTGGAAGTCAATATACGAGCTTCCAGGTAGAGCAATGACAAATTAACCGAACGGAGCCACCGCCCGAAAGTCCCTTTTCGGGAATCTAATCCATCACAACAACAGTCTTTACTGCTTCACCCGTCTTGTTGAGGGTGAATGCCCTATCAATCTCCTTCAACGGTATCAGGTGAGTCACGATCACGTCTACCGGAACGAAACCTGCATCTAGCATGTCGATGGCTGTTCGGAAACTTGCGGCTTGTGTATGAGATCCTAGTATGTCCTTCTCGTAGCGCATGACGTCGAACGGGCTGAATTTAGCAGAGGCGTCTGGTCTGCATGTTCCCATAATGACTACGCGGCCTCCGTGTGCTGATGATTGAATTGCCGCTTCAACTGTCTCGATCTTGCCGATAACCTCTACTCCAACATCTGCGCCCAAACCTCCTGTCTCATCCAAGACCCGCTTCACAGGGTCCTCTGTGGAAGGGTTTATGGTGACGTCAGCCCCAACCCTCTTCGCTGCCTGCCGTCGCTTTTCAGCGAGCTCAACAGACATTATCTTTCGAGCTCCGGCGCGTCGAAGCAAACTCACCCAGAAGAGTCCCATCGGACCAGCACCGTAAACAACAGCAGTGTCGGATGGCTTCACTCTCGCTCTCAAGAATCCGTTGATGATGCACGAGAATGGTTCAGTCAGTGCCGCAGTTTTCCAATCCATGGTCTTTGGAATTTTGTGGATCGCCTTTTCGGGCGCAAGCATATGAGTCGCGAAACCTCCGTTGATGTCTTCGCCTATGCTTACGAGCGTCTCGCAGAGGTTCGGACGGTCCGATCTGCAATATCGGCAAACGCCGCATCGGAGGTTGGGGTCAACGACAACGTGGTCCCCTACGCTCAGACTGGTTACAGCGCTGCCGACCTGTGCTACTTCACCGGCGCATTCATGACCTAGGATTACTGGTGGCTTTGCTGGATGTCGCCCCTCAAGAATTGCCAGGTCAGTTCCGCACATACCGCACGCCCGCATACGGACCACAACATCATTAGGATTCGTAGGTGTGGGAACATCAAGTTCGACTACGTTGACTCCTTCCTTCAGCCCTCTAAGTAGTGCACCGATCATCTTAGCCAACGGATAATTCACTTGTTCGCCAGGAAAGTGGCAACTGTTCTTTAACTGTACGGTTCATCTACCACGACATGTAATTCTCAGTTACTTCGGTGTCGTGGCAATTTGTTAGATTCCAAGTTCTTCAAGGCTGGTCCTTGCCTTCCCGATTACATTATCAGGTTGCAAATTCCAGTACTTTTCGTTGAACAATTCAACTGAAACGGGGCCATCGAAATTCATCTCACGAAGTTGGTTAAGGTACTCGCGCAGGTTGATGACTCCTTCCAGTGGCATGACTCGATCTGAATCTCGCACTCGGGGTATCGGAATGTTCGGAGCGTCGTTAACGTGAAAGATCCATAGCTTTTCCCAGTCCTTCGAAGGAATCTCACTGATCTTTTCACCTGACCGGTACATGTGGAAGACATCCAGCACTAATCCAATTCCACCGGTCCATTTTGCTAATCCCTCGAGACTCCCGCTAAGCGAATTGACAACCCGGTCATCGTAACTAACATACTCAAAACCTACACGGACGTTGTGGCCTTCCGCAATTTTCGCAGTCTGAATCATGAATTCATCAAACCGTGATCTCATGACCTCCTGATGCGCTGCGACCTCGTTCGGGTTCACTACAACAGTATCGCAATTGAGCAAGTTCGATAATTCGATAATCTCAGTACACCTGATGAGCGACTTGGCCATTTCGTCTTTCGTGATAATCGGGTAATTCTCTATTGCGTTGAGGCTGACCACTTTGATCGCGTTATCGCTGAGACATTTCTGGAGGGGGGTTCTGCCATCTTTGGCGATGCTCTGCTCGACTTTGGTAATGTCCAGTTCCACATGAGTGAAGCTGTGTGATTTCGCTTCCTCCAAGAACCTCTTCGTGTCAGAAGTTAGTACGGTTGCCTGATTTATGCACGGGATCATTTTCCGAATTTCTCAACTTGAAGGTTGGAGCTGAATTATAAAAATCTAAACATGTATGGACAGCGATCTTAATCCTCATTTTGTCAGGTGAAAAGCGATCTTTCCAGTCGTTCCTAGTTGCAAAGTGTTAAGTAAATGTAAATCAGATTCAGTTGCATGATAAGTAAAGCGGTAACCAAAACAACCGCGGCTGTTCTTATTGTAATTATTGTGGTGATTGCCGGTATAGGGGTAGGTCTGTACTCCTCAATGCAACCGACCACTCCGATGGCTGCCACCACCAGTGCTACCATGTCGAGCTCGGTTCACGACACGCTTACCATAGATGAGATCTACTGGTCCGGGTCAGATCTGAATCCGATTCCACCTACACTGAACATAGTTGGCAGCGACTGGTGGTACTATACCGTTTACCAACCGCTTGTCACCCTAAATGGTAGTTTAGTGTACACGACTGGTGACACTACTCAAGTGATGCCGGATCTCGCGACTGACTGGACAGTTTCGCCGGATGGAACAACATATACTTTCAATCTTAGACAGAATGTGACTTTTTCGAACGGAGACCCGTTCAATGCTTACCAAGTGTGGGGGGACTGGTACGAGATCTACTATCTATCTGGGAATAGTACGAGCTTTATGAACGGTTACCAGGTGTTTGACATGTCACCTGTCAAGTTCGGTCCTTCTACAGTAGCGCTCATGACCCAGAGCGGAGTCGTCAACCCTAGTCCAGAATTACTGAAGATCATGATGGACAATACGTGGCCCATATACGTGACTGGGCCGAACCAAATCGTACTCCATTTGAAGTCTCCGTTTAAGTGGATGCTTCAAGTCTTAACCATGTACGTTGGCTTAATTCTGGACACCCAATACATCCTTGAGAACGGGGGCTTTGGCGCTCCGGCTGCGATCAATACTTACTTCAACCAGCATGCGATTCCTGGAACGGGACCATACGTCCCAACTGGATTTGAGTTAGGTTCATTCGAGAAGTTTTCACAAAACCCGACTTATTGGGGCAATAGCCTGACGCTGGCCGAAATTCAAGCAAACCCGTACGTAGACCCTGGACACGTCAAGAACGTGATCGTATACGCAAAAGGTGACGACGTCGTAAGATATTCAGATCTCTCCACGGGAACCGCTCAGATTGCTTCGATTTACACGAGTTGGCCTCTCGTGCTTGCAAACCCTGACAAGTATGATTACTTCAAAATGCCGAATGACGCTCTGATTGTTGTCGGTATCGGCATGAACACCCTGCGGTATCCAACTAACATCACCGCTTTCAGGCAGGCCGTTGTTCACGCAGTCAACGTGACAGAAGTTAACCAGAAAGTTTACTACAATACGATGGTGCCCATGGTCGGTCCCTAGTATCGAGCAGAGAAAGACTTCTACAACCTTGGCGACATGCCACCGTACCAGTACGATTTGACTGTGGCCCAACAATACTTGAAACAATCAGGAGTGAACGTGGCAACAATGGCACCGCTCGAATTCAGGGTTATCGCCGGGTGCATTAGTTGTATTTCAGCAGCGCAAGTAGTTCAATCAGACCTCGGCCAAATCGGTATCCCAGTAACAGTCGAGGTAACTCCGCCCGCAGAATTAACGCTCCCGTACACGGCCGGCTACTCCTCATATTCAGCGTCGGCACCCGTCGCACAGCAGGAGGCGCAACTCGCGTGGATGGGCTTTCCAACCTTTGCCCCTGAAGCTCCTACCCCCGCCGACGGCTGGGTAATGTTCGTAAACTCCAAGAGCCCTACTGGCAACTTCGCGAACTATGGCAACCCTATAGTCGACAACTGTGTTAACTCGTGGTTCGCTACCGCGGACGTAACAGCAATCAAGGTCGCTTGTACCGCAGCGAACAAGCAAGTTTACGACGATGCCCCATACATATGGCTAGGCAACCCCACACTCGCGTTTGGCGGAGGATCCGTCGTTTGGGATAAGACCGTCGTCAAAGGCTTCCTTATGGACCCGGATTTCACATCGCAATCTACAACCGCCATCTTCAACACGGTCACATTCGTGAGCTAACCGCAAACCCAACTCAACCATTTTCATTTTTTTGGATTGGCGTTCCTTATTCCGATGAGTATACAGCGTACGGAAGAGCTGTCGTTGAGAGCGTGCCTTAATCAGGCCACACTGAATCAGACAGACGTCCAAGGCTTCATACAAGCAGCTTCATCAGCTGGGTTTCAAGGTGTTGAGTTTAGAATAGAGAAGCTGCGTTCGTACGCCGCCTCGAACAACACTTGGAGTCAACTAAGAGAACTCTTGAAGGTCCATCACATGGAGTCGGTTTGCGTGGGGTCACTCGAAGAATTCTCCTACGTGCCCTCCGAAGACTTTGAATCTGTCTTGCATAGGGCAAGAGAGTTCGCAACAGTCTGCCAGCAGATCGGCTGCAGAATCCTTCATGTTGCGCCCACTCCAGTCCAGAAGAAACTACAGAAGACGAAAGCTATTGAGATGTCTGCGGACAGACTAAGCAGGATTGCGCAGGTAGCCGCAGAGTATTCTGTAGGTGTAGGATTCGAATTCCTAGCGGAAGCCTCAGCAAGCACCGTCCACGACGCCGTCGAAGTTCTGAATGCAACAGCCGCATCCAACGTGGGGCTGATAATAGATACGTTCCACTGCTACGTCGGCGGATCCACATTGGACGAGTTTCGAGACTTCCCACTAGAGAGACTCTGGATAGTACATTTCAATGACGTTGAGCCAGGGCAACCTGAGACGCTCACGGACGAGAAAAGACTGCTACCGGGAAAGGGAGTTATCAAGCTGCGCGAATACGAAAAATGGCTTAAGGATCACGGTTGGGACGGGTGGCTATCAATAGAGATGTTCAGACCAGAATACTGGAGGGAAGATCCTCTTCAAGTCGCGAAGGAATCGTTTAACTCTCTCAAACCATATCTGTGATCAAAGTTTCTTTTTGGGAATTCAATAATGAGCTGGCGAGAGGTTCAGTAATGAAATTAAGAGATCGCGTCGCAATAATCACCGGAGCAGGATCAGGCATAGGAAGAGCTACTGCACTGCTGTTCGCTAACGAAGGCGCTCGAATTGTCGTAGCAGATCTGGACGTTAAGCGAGGAGAAGAAACAGTCAAGAAGATCAAGACGGATGGAGGGCAAGCTCTCTTAGTTGAAACAGATGTCACACAATCCTCATCAATTGAAAATGCAGTTTCAAAGACCATCGGCCATTTCGGAAAGGTCGACATCCTCCACAACTCAGCGGGCGTAGACATTTTCGTCATCAATCCCCAGGCAGACGGGACCGCGGTTGGTACGCGCGAAGAAGATTGGGACAAACTCCTCGCGATCAACCTGAAAGGGACATTTCTATTTTGTAAGTATACGCTTCCGCATATGATGAAACAGAAGAGCGGTGTCATAATCAACATGGGTTCAGAGTACGGGTTAGTTGGTGGATTAGCGTCCGCAGCATACTGCGCATCTAAAGGCGGCGTAGTGATGTTGACAAAACAGATGGCAATTGACTATGCTCCTCACAACGTAAGGGTCAACTGCATCTGCCCCTGCAACGTCGACACACCTCTGATGGAAAAGGGATTAGCAACGTCTCAAGACCCGAAGGCCGCCAGACAGACATGGATGAACATCATGCCGCTGAAAAGATTCTCAAAGCCTGAAGAGATTGCGGCAGCAGCCCTCTACCTTGCATCTGACGATGCCTCATTCATAACAGGAACCGCGTTCGTCATTGATGGTGGGGTAACCGCAGGGGGAACGCACACCTACTGGCGTTAGGCACCTCGACCGGTAATCAGGAATTCCATTCTTTTTGAGAATTTCAGGAAACTTCTAGTGTCTATGCTTCGGAAGGTTTGCTGGATCTACGCAAGGGCTAACGCAGTAAGCTGAACGCATCTGATTGGGTGCGGTTTATTAAACGGCAAGCGGGCCGCTCAAATCGATCTTAATATTGTTTCTCTATGGTCACTTTTTGCCTTCTCACAAGTGAAATCTTTCTGAAGCTTCAGAGTGTGCTGCAAAGTGTTATATGCGAATTTACCGAGCCTCTTTCCATGAGCACTACATCTCGAGCTAAGAAACCTGTTATCGCCGTTGTTATCATCCTAATAATTGTCATAGCAGCCGCTGGAGTATACTTCGCAACTCAGACTTCGTCACCTTCTGGAACTACTACTATGATGCCGACGTCCAGCGCTGCTGGTATGCGTGATACCCTAGTGATTGATGACGCGTTCTGGCCTAGCGGTGATCTTAATCAGTTAACTTCACCGCAAGCCATACCTTACCCTGATTGGTTAACCTACACGGTTTACCAGTCACTGGTAACTACAAACGCCTCTGCAGAATACGGGCCGGGCACCGTTCAGATACTTCCCATGCTCGCCACTGACTGGTCAGTTTCAAGCGACGGAACCACATACACATTCAACCTAAGACAGAACGTTGCATTCTCCAATGGTGACCCCTTCAACGCTTATCAAGTGTGGGGGCAAATGTACGGCCTAGCTTACCTGACTGGAAACAGTTCGAGTTTCCTTAATGCTTACAACGTATTCGATATGTCGAAAGCCAACTTCGGTCCTGCCACAATTGCACTCATGACTCAAAGTGGACTCGCAAGTCCGACTCCCGCTTTACTAAGTATCATGAGTGACACCTCGTGGCCCATCTACGTAACCGGTCCATATCAGATCGTTTTCCACCTCAAGGCTCCCTTCGCCTACTTCCCTCAAATCTTAGTAGCCTTCGTTGGGCTCATATTCGATACTCAGTACGTGCTACAGAACGGTGGGTTCGGAGCCCCTGGCGCCCTTAACACTGCGTTCAACCAGAAACCGATTCCTGGAACTGGACCGTACGTAGTCACTGACGTTTCAGAAGGGTCTTTCGTCAAGTTCACTCAGAACCCAACCTACTGGGCAAGCAGCCTATCGCCTGCTGATATTCAAGCGAACCCGTACTTGGACCCAGGTCACGTGAAGAATGTGATCGTCTACTACAAACCAGATGACGTGGCTAGATACACGGACCTATCAACCGGTGCCGCACAGGTTGCGGGAATCCAAAGTCAGAACTGGCCTCTGGTTCTTGCTAACCCCGACAAGTACGGATATGCACTCATGCCAGACGCTTCGATGGCGTTCGTGGGAATTGCGATGAATACCCACCGCTACCCCACCAACATTACTGCTTTCAGACAGGCAATAGTTCACGCAGTCAACTTAACCGACATATCTGCGCGAGCATTCTTCAATGGATTGGCCCCCATGATCGGACCAGAGTATCCTGCGCAGAAGGACTTCTACGATCTTGGGAACCTACCTCAGTACCAGTACAATTTGACGCTGGCACAGCAATACCTAACCGCATCGGGTGTGAACGTGGCCACGACTCCTCTGGACTTTCGTGTGGTTGCTGGCTGCACCTATTGTATCTCAGCCGCCCAGATAGTTCAGTCGGACCTCTCCCAAATCGGCATCACGGTGAATATTGCAGTGATTCCCGGGAGTGAGTACACACTTCCTTACGTTGCTGGTGCAGGTTCATACGCTGCGGGACTTGCAGTTGCACAGCAAGTGTCACAGTTGACCTGGTTCGGTACGGGCACATTTGCACCAGGAGCAGTTACACCAGCTGATGCTTGGATACTCTTCGCGAATCAGAATACACCGGCAAACGATTATGCAATATACGCCAACCCAACCGTTCAGAAATGCGTGGATGCTTGGACCTCTACTAACGATGTGAGCCAGATCACACAGCTGTGCACAGCAGCCCAACTTCAAATGTACAATGACGCGCCCTACATCTGGTTAGGATCAATAAAGCTGGTATTCGGTGGAGGCTCAGTGGCTTGGCAGAAGAGCGTGGTCAGCGGAGGGTACCTTGACCCCGTCTATACCGGAATCAGCTCAACCCTCGTCTTCAACACCGTAACATTCGTCAGCAGCTAGAATTGATCGCGCCGTTCACTCCCCAACCTAGGGAGCGAACGGTTTTATGCGACACGAAACTGTCAAATTAAGGTAGCAGACAAAACAAATGAATCTCGGAAAGTACATACTCCGACGTGCACTCTTCGGCGTCTTTGTACTGCTAAGCGTAATGACGATTACGTTTGTTCTTTCGCACAGCCTTGGCGGTGATCCGATCTATGCTTGGATCGGAAAGGCGGCGGGGATGCATCCCGAACTGGCACAAGCGTACATCAAGAAGTATCATTTGAACGATCCCGTTTACGTTCAGTACTATTACTATCTGGTTAACCTGTTTCAGGGAAATCTCGGGTATTCCCCCTCGAGGAATTTTCTCCCCGTCTCAACGGTGATTGCGCAAACGTTACCGTACACGCTGCAAATCGCTATCTTCGCTATCGTGGCAAGCCTGGCAATCGGCGTCCTCTTAGGCGTAGTTTCAGCGAGGTACAATCACACCCCGATTGACGATGCGATTCGAGGGATCTACTTGACTGGTTATGCGTCACCGCCCTTCTTCATAGCGCTAGTTCTCCTCATCGTTTTCACTTTCTCCTTAGGCCTATTGCCGAGCGGAGGCGCATACGATCCTTCCTTAACCGCTCCAACCTGGATAACTGGTCTCCCGATGCTGGATAGCTTGCTGGAAGGCAACATTCCATACTTCACCAGCTCACTGCAGCACGTGATCCTTCCTAGCGCAGCGTTAACCCTGGTCACGTTCGGAATCGTAACACGAGTTCTACGAAGTTCGCTGCTGGATGTCATGCACGCAAACTATATTCGAACCGCTCGAGCCAAAGGTTTGGATGAGAACACCGTATTCTACAAGCACGGCCTGAGGCATGCCCTGATCCCTGTAGTTTCACTCTCGTCTTTGGTTGTAACATGGCTGATCACCGGCACGATCTTCGTTGAGAACGTGTTTTCATACCCCGGAATGGGCCGTTACGTAGTACAGGCATTGAATGGACAAGACTACCCTGGAATACTTGGTACAACCATAGTCTTCGCATTGGTTATTGTTGTAGCCAACCTAGTAGCGGATATCCTGTACGCAGTAGTTGATCCTCAAGTCAGATTAGGGTGACAATCAATCTTGACCAAGGAAAAAGCCACACAAGCCTCATCCAGTTTCCTCAGAACCACATCAATGCTATTCAGAAACAAAGAGTCGATTATCGGAATCGTAATCGTTGCTGTTTACGTCACCATAGCCGTCGCTGTGACAGCAGCGAATTATCTGAAAATCACGATTACACCCTATGATCCGCTTCAACAAAACGTAGGCCCGTCTCTAGGTTCTCCAACCTTTGCCCACCCGTTCGGTATCGATTTTCTCGGTCGAGACGTACTTAGTAGAGTTCTAGCGAGTATACCTAACGGGCTTTTAGCAAGTTTCACAGTTGTCGCCGTTGCTATCTCTATCGGCGCCCTGATAGGCTCCGTGGCTGCTTTCAAAGGTGGACTCTTTGATGAACTGCTAATGAGGTTCACTGACGTGATCTTCGCTCTACCTGCTCTAGTCATAGCCATGGTAATCGCG
>Ga0187779_10000899_pt1 | contig 19252 bp, 17 predicted proteins | sample 1015_Q2_SP10_10__FD_132435 | JGI IMG/M metagenome (GOLD analysis project Ga0187779, IMG submission 132435) | Tropical peat soil microbial communities from peatlands in Department of Meta, Colombia - 1015_Q2_SP10_10_MG | ecosystem: Environmental > Terrestrial > Soil > Wetlands > Peat | place... | reverse complement strand
TCCGGGTTGATCAACACGTCGCAGCAGGTCGGCGGCGCGCTCGGCGTGGCCGTCGCCTCGACGGTCGCGTTCACGCACATGCGGACGCTGCTCGCCTCGGGCCACAGCTCGCCGGTCGCGCTGACGAGCGGCTTCTCGCTCGCGTTCTGGGTGATCGCCGGCGTCGGCGCCGCCTCCGTGCTCGCAGCGGCCGTCCTCGTGCGCCCGCAGGAGGTGGAGGCCGTCGAAGGGGAGGCCGCGCAGGCGCTCGTCTGACATACGCTTCCCGCCCATGGCGCGCGAGTACCCGACGCTGCTCGACCTGATCGGCTCGACACCGGTCGTGCGCCTGGACACGATGTCGCCTCCGGGCGGCGCGCGGATCCTCGCCAAGCTCGAGTACCTTAACCCGGGCGGCTCCGTGAAGGACCGGATCGGGCTGGCGATGATCGAGGCTGCCGAACGCGAGGGGAAGCTGAAGCCGGGCGGCACGATCGTCGAGCCGACGTCCGGCAACACGGGTGTCGGCCTTGCGCTGGCGGCGGCCCGCAAGGGCTACCGCTGCATCTTCGTGATGCCGGACAAGATGAGCCAGGAGAAGATCGCGATGCTGCGCGCGTACGGTGCCGAGGTCGTGATCACGCCCACGGCGGTCGACCACGACTCACCCGAGAGCTACTACTCCGTCTCCTCGCGGCTCGCAGAGGAGATCCCCGGCGGCTTCAAGCCCGACCAGTACTCGAACATGGCGAACCCGCAGGCGCACTACGACGTGACCGCGCCGGAGATCTGGGAGCAGACGGGCGGCGACGTCGACGCGATCGTGATCTCCGTCGGCACCGGCGGCACGATCTCCGGTGTCGGCCGCTGGTTCCACGAGCGCAAGCCCGAGGTGAGGATCATCGGCGTCGACCCGGAGGGGTCGATCTACACGGCCGCGGACGACTCGGAGCTGCACCCGTATCTCGTCGAGGGGATCGGCAAGGACACGTGGCCGGACACGATCGACCTCGACGTCGTCGACGAGTGGATCCGCGTCTCCGACCGCGACTCGTTCCTCACGGCCCGCCGGCTCGCGCACGAGGAGGGCATCCTCGCGGGCGGCTCTGCCGGCTCGACCCTGTGGGCGGCGATTCGCGTCGCCGAGCGCCTCGGCCCGGAAGCGACCGTGCTCGCGCTCGTCCCGGACTCGGGTCGCTCCTACATGTCGAAGTTCTACGACGACAACTGGATGCTCGAGCACGGCTTCCTCGAGCGCCAGGCGCCGCTCCCGACGGTGGAGGAGGTGCTGCTCGCGAAGCACGGCGGCGAGCTGCCCGACCTCGTCACGATCTCCGCGCACCAGAAGGTCGGCGAGGGCATCGACACGATGCAGCGCTACGGCATCTCCCAGCTGCCCGTCGTGCGCAACGGCGAGTGCGAGTCGCTCGCGGACGTGATCGGCTCGCTCCAGGACCGCGCGCTGCTCGAGCGCGTGTTCACGAACCCCGACGTGCTCCACGAGGACGTCGCAGCCGCGATGCAGCCGCCGCTCGCCGCGATCGAGGCGTCGGCGACCTTCGAGGACGTCTTCGCGACGCTGACCGGCGGCACGAATGCGATCCTCGTCGCCCGCGAGGGCAAGCCGGTCGGCGTGCTGACGCGTTCGGACCTGCTCGAGTTCCTCGCGCACCGCCGCTAGTGGCCGCGGGAAGTGCTGCGCACTTCCCGCGGGGGCGGTTTCGGCTTCGCGGAGCGCCCGGCGGCCAAGCCGCCGGGCTCTTGTCCTGACGAGAGACCAACGGCTTCGTGGCGCGGCCGGTGGTGGCTGCGCGCGCTTCCACAACCCCTCCGCTCACCGTCAGAACAAGAGCTCGCCGGCTCGGCCGGCGAGCGCTCTGCGGAGCACAACATCTCCCCGAGCAAAATGCGCAGCATTTTGCTCGGCAGCTAGAGGCGAGAGCCGTTTCGCCTCGCACGCTCGCCGAGCTCGCGGGTGGCGATCAGCGCGACGCGCGCGCTGTCCAGCAGCTCGGCCAGGAGCTCGAGGCGGCTCTGCTCGGACTGGAGCTCGAGCAGCTGCTGCTTCGCCTCCGGCTCGAGCTCAACCTGCGCTGCGAGCTCGAAGGAGAGCTGCGGCGAGCCTTCGTCGATCTCCTCCGTCTCCGCATCGGCCAGCGCGGCGAGCGCGCGGAACGAGCCCGCCGCCTTCCCCGCCGTCTCCGGGTCGATCTCGGCCGTCTCGTCGGCCACGGGCTCGACGAGCGCCGTCAGGAACGAGCGGCCCTGGGTCAGCTGCTCGACCCGGAAGCGATCGCCTCCCTCGACGAGGATGCTCAGGCGCCCGTCCTCGAAGCGGTCGAGCACGTCGGTGACGTGCGCGCGCGTACCGAGCTCCCGCACGCCGTCCTCGTCCACGAAGAGCAGCCCGAACTCGCGCTCGTGCTCGAGGCACTCGTGAATCAGCTCCCGGTAGCGCGGCTCGAAGATGTGCAGCGGCACCCGCTCGGTCGGGAGCAGGACGATGCCGAGCGGAAACAGGCCGATCTCCTCCATCGCGCACAGGGTACGCCCGGCTACCATGGCGAGGTGGTGGCCGAGCGCCTGGAGTCCCTGCTCCGCGACGCGTTCCCCGACGCGGCGGAGCTGCGCGTCGAGGACCGTACCGGCGGCGGCGACCATTTCCAGGTGACCGTGGCGAGCCCGAGCTTCGACGGACTCCCGCTGCTCGACCAGCACCGGCGCGTGAACGAGGCGCTCGCCGAGCCGCTGCAAGACGGCACCATCCACGAGCTTCGGATCAAGACGAGGGGGACGAGCGCATGAGCGAGCTGGGCGATCGCATCAAGGACGTGATCGAGAACGAACCGGTGGCGCTGTTCATGAAGGGGACGCCGCAGCTCGTGATGTGCGGCAACTCCGATCGTGCGCTGCACGCGCTGCGCGAGGCGGGTGCGCCGGTGACGACGGTCGACATCCTCCCCGACCCCGCGATCCGGCAGGAGCTGTCGGCCTTCTCCGGCTGGCCGACGATCCCGCAGGTGTTCGTCAAGGGGGAGCTGCTCGGCGGGGCCGACATCACGCAGGAGCTCGGCGAGTCGGGCGAGCTCGCGCGGATCCTCGAGGAGAAGCTCGGGGCGGGCTATCGCGATGCCGCCGAGGAGCATGTCGTCGACGTGCTCAGCGGCGCGCGCGCCTGACGCCGACCCAGCGCCAGCCGACCGCGGGGAAGGCGCCCGCACGCGTCAGCGTCGTCTCGAGCGCCTCGCTGCTCGGACCGCCGAGCCAGCGATGGAGGTACGGCACCCGCTCGAACGACCGCTCCTCGTAGCGCGCCCGCAGCGCTTCGAGCAGCACGTCCTCCGCGTGGAGATCCGGGTGGCGCTCGCGCCATTCGTCGAGGGAGGGCGGGCCGGGAGGCTCCGCGCCGGCTGCGGCGAGCAGGCGGTACTGGCCCTCGTACCAGTCCTGCGCCGCGTGATCGACCCGCTCTCTTGCGAACTCGTCGACGAGCAGCAGGCGACCGAGCGCCGCGAGCCGGTCGAGCGACTCGTCGAGCGGCTGCAGGTGATGGAGCACCCGCCCGGCGACGACAGCCTCGAACTCGCCCGCGATCTCGCGGAAGTCGGCCTGCCGGTAGCTCGGGCCGTCCGGTGCGAGCGGATCGACGCCGAGCGCGTCGTAGCCGGCCGCCGTCAGAGCGGGCACGACTCCGCCCTCGTCCCCACAGCCGACCTCGAGCACCCGCGCCGGGGGTGGCGGCAGGTGCGCCAGGACGAAGCCCGTGAAGTCCATCGAGAGGAGCCTCGCAGAAGCGCACCCCATCGCGTGCCCGGCTAGCATCAACCCGATGGACTTCGAGACGCGTGCGATCCACGAGGGCCAGGAGCCCGATCCCGCGACGGGCGCGATCATCACGCCGATCTACCAGACGTCGACCTACGTGCAGGAGGCGGTGGGAGAGCACAAGGGCTACGACTACTCGCGCGTCGCCAACCCGACCCGCACCGCCCTCCAGCAGTGCCTCGCCTCGCTCGAGTCCGCGCAGCACGGGATCGCGTTCTCGTCGGGCCTCGGCGCGGTGACGACGCTCATGCACCTCGTCGACCCCGGGCAGCGCGTCGTGCTGATCGCGGACGTGTACGGCGGCGTCTACCGGATGACCTCGCAGGTGTACGAGCCGAAGGGCTATCGCTTCGACTACGTCCCGGCGGCGGAGTTCTCGAACCTCGGCCCGCATCTCGACGAGAACACGCGCGTCGTCTGGGTCGAGACGCCGTCGAACCCGCTGCTGAACGTCGTCGACATCCGGGCGGCAGCCGACGCCGCGCACGCCGCCGGCGCGCTGCTCGTAGTCGACAACACGTTCGCGACGCCGTACCTGCAGCGCCCGCTCGAGCTCGGCGCCGACATCGTCGTGCACTCGACGACGAAGTACCTCGGCGGTCACTCGGACGTGATCGGCGGCTTCGCCGCCACGAACGACCCGACGATCGCAGAGCGCCTCTATTTTCTCCAGAAGTCGCTCGGCGCCGTTCCCGGCCCCTTCGACTCGTGGCTCGTGCTGCGCGGGATCAAGACGCTCGCACTGCGGATGCAGAAGCACTGCGAGAATGCGACGGCGATCGCGGCCCATCTGTCGCGCAATGCGCACGTCGAGCAGGTCTTCTACCCCGGGCTGCCGACCCATCCCGGCCACGCGATCGCGGCACGGCAGATGCGCCACTTCGGCGGGATGGTCTCGTTCCTCGCCGCCTCCGAGGAGGAGGCTGTCGCGCTCGTCGCGCGGACGAAGCTGTTCCAGCTCGCAGAGTCGCTCGGCGGCGTCGAGAGCATGATCGAAGTGCCGGCGCGCATGACGCACGCCGCGACGGCGGCCGCGCCCTTCGCGCCACCGCGCAACCTCGTGCGGCTGTCGGTCGGCATCGAGGCGGTCGATGACCTGATCGAGGACCTCGAGTCCGCGCTCGTCCGCACCGCCTCGCACGCGTGAGCACCGCTCAGTAGCGCGGATCCAGCAGCAGCGGCCAGACGGCGTCGAGGCCGCCTCGGAGCGTGCACGTCGCGATCGGGACGCCGCTCTCGTCGTTCGTCACGCCGTACGGGATCACAACGTGGGCGACGACGTGGTAGCGCGTGCAGAGCGTGCCGAGGGTGGCCGTGTCGTAGCCGACGACGACGACGTTGTCGGAGTGGAGCCGCGCCGGACGCCAGTACCGGTAGCTCATGTTGCCGCTCACGGTCGGCGGCATGCCCCTTCCCTTGCCGAGCACGTCGAGCGCGCCGGCCTCGCCGTAGTTCGCGGCGACGACCGCGGCCGCCGGCCGGACCGCGGCCGCACGCGCGGCCCCCTCGACGACCGAGCTCCAGCCGAGCTCGTCCTTGTAGTCGGAACGGTCGTCGACCACGTGCCAGCGCACCATCGTCGCCGCGGGGAGCACGGGCACCGCGATCGGGAGCACCGGCAGCGTGAGCACGACGGCGAGCAACGCGGCGACCGCCACGCGCCGCGGCGTCGCGAGCCGGCGCTCGACCCAGAGCGCTCCCGCCGCGAGGGGGACGACGAAGGCCGGCCCCGCGTAGTAGGACTTGCCGCCGAGCGCGAAGTACACGAGGCAGACGAGGCCGATTCCCCAGGCGAGCCAGCGGGTGCTCCGGTCGCGGTGCAGCCTGCGGAAGCCGGCGATCCAGACCGGGACGAGCGCGATGCCGGCGATGACGAACAGGTTGAAGAGGAACTGCGGCCGCGTTTCCGAGGTTGCGCTCGGGCCCGTCCCGGCGAGGAAGCGGACGGTCGCCCATTGATGGCGCGCCTCCCAGACGATGTTCGGGGCGGCGAGGGCGAGCGCGATCCCGAGCGCGACGCCGAGGTCGCGTACACGCAGCAGGTCGCGCCGGAACGCTGCCGCACCGAGCAGGAGGCAGGCGGCGAGGACGCCGATCGTGTACTTCGTCTCCAGGCCGACGCCGAGCACGACGCCGGCGGCCACCCACAGGCGCCGCGTCGGCGCAAGCGTGAGGCGCACGGCCAGCCAGAGCAGCACGGCCTCGAGCAGGAAGTCGAACGACACGGGCTGGAAGAGCGTGTTCGCCCCGAGCAGGAAGGCCATCAACGCGGCGGCCGCGGCCGCGAGCCCCTGCGCCCGGCGTGAGCCGCCGAGCTCGCGCGCGATCAGCGCGCAGACGACGACGACACCGGCTCCGGCGGCGAGCGAAAGGGCGCGGAGCCCGACGCGCGTCTCTCCGAAGAGGACGCGCCCGCCCGCCCCGAGCAGCGCGGTCACGGGCGGGAAGTCGACGTAGCCGAAGCTCAGGTGCCGCGCCGCGACGACGTAGTAGAGCTCGTCGCGCTGCCAGCCGTAGCGGGAGAGCACCGACGCCCCGAGCGCCGTCTTGAGCGCGATGACGACGGCGACCGGCAGGACGGGGAAGGGAGCGAGCCGCCGCACGGCCCCTCAGCGCTGGTCGTCGACGAGCAGCGCCGCGCCGATCGCGCCGCCGGCGTCGCCGAGCTGCGCCGGCAGGAACGCCGGCGGCCGGTCGGCGACGAAGAGATGCGGCGCCGCTGCGTTCGCGATCCGCTCGACGTACGGCTCGCCGAAACGCGTGCCCAGCCCACCGCCGATCACGACCGCCTCGACGTCGAGCACGTTCACGACCGAGCCGATCCCCGCGCCGAGCGCGACCACCGCCTCGTCGATGAGCAACTGCGCCAGCTTGTCGCCGCGTACGAGGGCGGTGGCCCAGACGCCGCTCGTCAGCCGTGTCCGACCGTGCTTGCGCATGATCTCGAACAGCTTCGTCTTCTCTCCGTCCGCTTCGGCCTTGCGCGCGCGGCGCTCCATCGCGGCCCGGCCCGCGTAGGCCTCGAGACAGCCGCGCCGCCCGCAGGGACAGCGCGCGCCGCCGAGCTTGACGACCACGTGACCGAGCTCGCCGGCAGAGCCGCGCCCGAGCCAGAGCTTCCCGTCCAGCACGACCGCGCCGCCGACGCCCGTCCCCCACCAGACACCGAGGAAGGAGCGGTGCTCGAGGCCGGCGCCGAGCACGCGCTCCGCCTCGACCGCGACGCGCACGTCGTTGCCGAGCACGACGCGGGTGCCGAGCCGCTCGCCGAGCCTGGACGCGAGCGGGAACGGGTCGCTCCAGTCCGGGAGGTTGCCGGCCTTCGCCACCGTCCCCCGCTCGCGGTCGACCTGGCCGGGCGAGCCGACGCCGACACCGGCGAGCGCCGACGGCTCTGCCCCGGCCGCCGCCGCCGCCTCCTCGAGCACGGCCGCGAGCTCCCGCACGACGCCGGGCGGCCCGCCCTCGGTCGGCGTGTCCCGCCGCGCCGACCCGAGCACGGCCTGGCTCTCGTCGACGACGATCGCCTCGATCTTCGTGCCGCCGAGATCGATGCCGCCGCGAAGGGCCATGGGCCAACGATAGACCCGCGGTGCGTAGGATCGCGCCAGTGGGTGAGCTCGAGCCGATCGACCTGCATCATCAGAGCGCAGAGCGGACGATCGCGGCGTACCTCCTCGAGACCGACGACGGGCCGGCGCTGTTCGACTGCGGCCCGAGCTCGACGATCGCGGCGCTGAAGGAGGGACTCGCCGCACGAGGGCTGCAGCTCGCCGACGTCCGGCACCTGCTGCTCAGCCACATCCACCTCGACCATGCCGGCGCTGCGGGCACGCTCGTGCGCGAGCATCCCGCACTGCAGGTGCACGTCTCCGAGATCGGCGCGCCGCACCTCGTCGACCCGGAGCGTCTCGAGAGCAGCGCCCGCCGGCTCTACGGCGACACGTTCGACACGCTCTGGGGCGAGCTCGCGCCGGTGCCGCCCGAGAACGTGCACGTCGTCGGTGAACGCGTGCTCGGGCTCGACTGCTTCCCCACTCCGGGTCACGCGTCGCATCACGTCTGCTATCTCGACCGCGACGGCACGCTCTGGGCCGGCGACGCCGCCGGCGTGCGCATCCTTCCCGCCGGGCGCACGGTGCTGCCTCCTACGCCGCCGCCGGACGTCGACGTCGAGGAATGGCAGCGGACCCTCGACGAGATCGAGCGGCGCGGGCCCGAGCGGCTGGCGCTCGTCCACTTCGGCGTCGCCGAGGACCCCGTGCGCCACTTCGCGGCGCTGCGTCTCGAGCTGTACGACTGGGCCGAGTTCGTGCTCGGCGGCGCGTCCGAGGACGAGTTCATCGCCTACTGCCGCACCGAGCTCGCCGACGCGGGCGAGGACGTCGGCGGCTACGACACGGCTATGCCGCTCTGGCAGTCGTACCGCGGCCTCAAGCGCTGGGCCGACAAGCAGGCTCAGGTCTAGAATCCGCCCGTGCAGGCGCTGCGCGACCGGAACTTCCGGCTCGTCTTCTCTGCGCGGACGATCTCCTTCGTCGGAACGAACCTCGCGCCGATCGCGGTGTCGTTCGCCGTGCTCTCCGTCGGCGGCGGCGCGACGGCGATCGGCCTCTCGTTCGCAGCCTGGACGCTCGCACAGATCTCGACTCTCGCGCTCGCCGGCGTCGTCGCCGACCGCCTGCCCCGCCGCGTCGTGATGGTCGCGTCCGACACCGCGAACACCGCCGTGCGCGCCGTGATGGGCGGGCTGCTCGTCACGGGCCACGCGCAGGTGTGGGAGCTCGTCGCGCTCCAGGCATTCGGCGGGGCGGCCGTGGCGTTCTATTCGCCGGCCTCGTACGGCTTGATCCGGGAGACGGTTCCGGCCGAGCTGCTGCAGCAGGCGAACGGCTACCTCGCGATCGCCCGCTACCTCGCCTTCCCGCTCGGCGCCGCCGTCGGCGGCACGATCGTCGCGCTCGTCGGCGCCGGCTGGGCGCTCCTCTTCGACGGCGCCACGTACGCGACGAGCGCACTGCTGCTCGTCCGCGTACACGTAGCCACGCGCCCGGCGGCGGCGGCCGGCTTCCTGCACGAGCTGCGCGAAGGCTGGAGCGCGTTCACCGAGCATGCATGGGTCTGGATCTCGACGACGTGGATCTCGCTCTACTTCCTGATCACGTACGCGCCGTTCTTCGTGCTCGGCCCGTACGTCGCGAAGCAGTCGCTCGGCGGCGCAGGCGCGTGGGGCGCCGTCGTCACGGGAGAGGGGATCGGCTCGCTCGCCGGCGGGCTGCTTGCCCTGCGTGTCAGGCCGCCGCGCCGCGCGCTCGCGACGGTGATCGTCCTCTTCGCCGGAGCGTCGGTGCAATCGGTGCTGCTCGCGTTTCGCACGCCCGTCGAGGCGCTCGCGCCCGCAGCGGTGCTGGCCGGCTTCGCGTTCGCGTACGCGTCCGTGATCTGGGACACCGCGATGCAGCGCACCATCTCGCCGGAGAAGATCGCGCGCGTCGCCGCCTACTCCTGGCTCGCGGCGATGGTGTTCCTGCCGCTCGGGTACGCGATCGCAGGGCCGGTTGCCGCTGCGGTCGGGCTGAAGACGGCGCTGCTCGCGGGCGCCGCCTGGGTCGTCGTCAGCACCGCGTTCGTCTCGCGGCTGGCGAGCATCCGCGGCTTCGACTACGAGGCGCCTGCGGCGCCTGTCGTCACGGCCTCGGCGTAGTGCCGCGCGTTCCCGTCCCGCCGAGGGTCCGCGCCCTGTGACCGCAGCTACGGCTCGCGATGGATCCGCCCGCCGGAGGCCTGATTCCGCGCCTTGACGACGATCTCGTCCACGTTGACGTGCCAGGGCCGCGTGAGCGCGAACATGACGCAGTCGGCGACGTCCTCCGCGGACATCGCGTCGATCCTCTCGTAGACGGCCGCGGCCTTCTCGACGTCTCCCTTGAAGCGGACGATGGAGAACTCCGTCTCGACGAGGCCCGCGTCCACGGTCGTGATCCTGATCGGGCGGCCGAGCAGATCCTCGCGCAGCGCGTACGTGAAGCCGCGTTCGGCGAACTTGGCGGCGACGTAGGTGGCGCCGCCGGGGTAGGCCTGGCGCCCGGCGACCGAGCCCATGTTGACGATGTGGCCCCAGTCGTGGAAGTGCGGCAGGCACAGGCGCGTCATGCGCACGAGCCCGGCGACGTTTACCCCGAAGACGGTCGCCTCGTCCTCCTCGCTCGACTCGTCGAAGGGCGCGCGGCCGAGCGCAAGGCCGGCGTTGTTGAAGAGAATGTCGAGCCCGCCGAGCCGCTCGACAGCCTCCGCCACGAAGGACGCGCAGCTCTCCGCATCGGTGACGTCGAGCGGCAATGCGATCTCGGTCTCGAGCCGCTCGACGCGCCGTGCACCGCCGGCGACGCGCACGCCCGCGGCGGCGAGGGCGCGCGCGGTCGCGCGCCCGATCCCGGACGAGGCCCCGGTGACGATCGCGGTCTTGCCGCTGAGGCTCAGCTCGGGCACGGGCTGATGCTAACCGCGATGGAGCGAGCCGAGCCGCACGTCCTGCTCGCGGCGGGCGACGTGGTCGACCTGAAGGGTCGTGTGGTGCAGCCCGAAGCGGTCGTCGAGCAGCCGCTGCAGGCGGCGGCGCGCGCCGTGGCAGTCCGTTCCCGGCGAGACGAGCACGTGCGCGGCGAGCGCGGGGAAGCCGCTCGTCACCGTCCACACGTGCAGGTCGTGCACCTCGACGACGTCCTCGTCCTCCGCGAGCGCGCGCGCCACCGCGTCCGGGTCGATCCCGGCCGGCGAGGCCTCGAGGAAGACGCGCCCCGACTCGCGCAGCAGCGACCAGCTCGACCGCACCATGAGCGAGGCGACGAGCAGGCCGGCGATCGGATCGAACCGCGACCAGCCGGTCGCGAGCACGAGGCCGCCCGCGAGCGCGGTTCCTGCGAACGCGGCGAGGTCGCCGGCCACGTGGAGGAACGCGCCGCGCACGTTGAGGCTGCTGCGGTCGGCGCGCGCGAGCACGAATGTCGCGGCGAGGTTGACGCCGACGCCGGCGAGGGCGACCGCGAGCACGATCCCGCCGTGTACGGCAGGAGGGGAGACGAGCCGCCGCACCGCCGAGTAGACGATCAGCGCGGCGACGACGAGCAGCGTGACGCCGTTCGCCTGGGCGGCGAGGATCTCGACGCGGCCGAGCCCGAACGTCCACTGGCCGCGCGCGGGCCGGGTTGCCAGCCGGGAGGCGACGAGCGCGCCGGCCAGGGCGGCCACGTCGGTGAGCATGTGTCCCGCGTCCGCGAGCAGCGCGATCGAGCCGGCGACGACGGCGGCCGCCACCTCCCCCGCCATGAAGGCGGCGATCAGCCCGAGGGCGATCGCGAGCGACCGTCGGTCCTGCGCCCGCTGCGAGTGCTCGTGCGCGTGCACAGCCGAAGCCTAGTGTCCGTGGGCCGCCGCCCACGCCCGGCCCAGGGCGAGGCGCTCGCGCGGCGTCGGGTGGCTGAACAGGAGCAGGTACACGAGCCGCGGCGGCTCGATGTCGGACAGGTTCTTGCGGGTGAGCTCGAGCATCGCGCGCTCGAACGCCCCGGCGTCGCCCGTGAGCTCGAGCGAGCAGCGGTCGGCGGCGCGCTCCCAGCGCCGCGACAGCGCCGCACCCGGCGCGAGCGCGGCGAGCTCGAGCCCGCTGAAGAGGAGAAGCACGAGCGGCAGCTCCCGCGGCGACGCGACGCGCGTGCCGAGAGCGGCCCAGAGCAGCACGACTCCGGCCACGGCCGCGGCCATCCCGAGCAGCGTCCCCTTCGCGACGTGGCGGTCGCGCCGGTGGCCCAGCTCGTGCGCGACGATCAGCTTCACCTCGGGCTCGCCCGCGGCCGCGAGCAGCGTGTCGTAGAGCACGACGCGGCGTGTGCCACCGAGACCGGAGACGTAGGCGTTCACCTTCGTCGTCCGCCGGCTCGCGTCGGCGACGAGCACGTCCCGCACCGGGACGCCCGCCCGCTCGGCGAGCGCGCGCAGCTCGCCGGCGAGCCACTCGTCCTCGAGCGGCCGGAAGCGGTTGAAGAGCGGCTCCAGCACGACCGGGGCGAGGAACGAGAGGAACAGCACCGCGAGCGCGAGCGCCGCCGCCGCAGTGGCCGGCCACCAGCCCGGCACCGTCCGGGCGAGCGCGACCGCCGCCGTCCAGGCCGCCGCCGTCAGCGCGAGCGAGACGGCGAGGCCCTTGATCCGGTCGACGAGCCAGCTCCGGAGGGACTCCGTCGAGAACCCCCATCGCCGCTCGCGCAGGAAGCCGCTCCAGAAGCCGAGCGGCAGCCGCACGAGCTCCGACGCCGTCACGACCACCCCGGCCCAGGCCGCCGCGGCTCCGGCCCAACCGAGACCGGCGAGGGCGCCGCCGATGCCGCCGCGCGCGGGCCAGGCGAGCACGGCGTAGACGGCGGTCGAGAGGGCCAGGCCCGCGGCTGCCGAAACGTACCGGGCCTGGTGGTAGCGGGCGGCCCTCTCGACCTCTTCCTGAGAGAAATCTAAGGAGTCCACATTGGGCGTAGGTGCAGGCGGAGACATCGTGGCTACACTGCGAAACCAATGGCGAGCGCCGAAGTCGTAGCCGGAACCCTCCGGTCGAGCGAGGAGTCTGTAGCGCTCGCCGGACAGCTGCGGAGGCTCACGCGCATCGCCACCGTGATCGCGGTGCTCACCAGCCCGGCGGCCTTCTTCTACTTCCACCATTCCGCCGGCTTCGGCGTCGGCAAGGCGATCTTCGTCACCGCCGTCTGCGTGATCGCCTTCCGCGGCCTCGTCGACCTCCTGATCCGGCGCCTGATCCCGTGGCCGAGCCTCTTCGGCACCGAGGACTCGCGGCTGCGGGAGGAGGACGTCGTCAACCGCCGCCGTTCCTGGACGTGGCGCTTCTACCTGCGCACGACGATCTTCGTCGGCGGCTTCTTCACGCTCATCTTCCTCTACAAGCTCTTCACCGCACCTGCGGGGAAGAACGTGACCTGGTGGGGAACGACCCACCACCTCCTGTCGAAGCTCGGCGTCCTCGTCCACAGCTCGGCGTTCTGGATTCAGCTCGTCTTCGTCGTCTTCCTCTTCATGGCGAACTTCCTCATCTTCATGGGCCCGATGATGCTGATGGGGATCTCGCAGATCCGCGGCTACGAGCCCGGCGACGCCGAGTGGGGCGTCCGGCTCGACCACGTGCGCGGCCAGGCCGAGGCGAAGGAGGAGGTGCGCCGCATCGTCACCCTCTGGCAGTCGGGCGAGGCGTTCGAACGAGCAGGCGGCAAGCGGGAGCGAGGCCTGCTCTTCCTCGGCGCGCCGGGCACAGGCAAGACGATGCTCGCGAAGGCGATCGCGACGGGATTCAACTCGCCGTTCGTGTCGATACCGGGGTCGGGCTTCGCGCAGACATTCATCGGCATCGACGCGCTCATCGTCCGCTTCCTCGCGCGCAAGGCGAAGCGGCTCGCCCGCAAGTGGGGCGGCCAGTGCATCGTCTTCATCGACGAGATCGACGCCGTCGGGATGCGTCGGCAGGCGTTGCAGGGGCAGAACATGACGCTGACCGATCTCGAGCTGCCGTTCTACGGCCCGTCCGGCGCGATCAACCCGAGCGGCGACATCATCATCGAGAGCCGCGCCTGGCGCGAGCGGATGTTCGAGCAGCGCGCGCCGGAGCGGCGGTCGCCGTACCCGGCGTGGGCGACGCGCATCGGCAACCTCGTCAACCAGGGCATCTTCCCGGGGATGATGGGCGGCCAGGGTCAGCTCGCGCTCAACCAGCTGCTCGTCGTGATGGACGGCATCGACAACCCGCCGTTCATGCGCCGCTTCACCACGAACCGGGTCAACTCGTTCCTCGACGCCGTCTACGTCATCCCGCGGCGCGTCGGCCGCGTGAGCCTGCGCCTGCCGCCGCCGCGGCCGCTCGGCGCGCAGATCTACTTCATCGGCGCGACGAACGTCCCGATGGAACGGCTCGATCCCGCCCTGACGCGCCCGGGCCGGATGGGCCGCCACGTCTGGTTCCGCACGCCCACGAAGGAAGACCGCAAGGACATCTTCGACCTCTACCTCGACCGCGTCTCGCACGATCCGGAGCTCGACACGCCGGAGCGCCGCGACGAGATCGCGCGGATCACGAACGGCTACTCGCCGGCGATGATCGAGCAGATCTGCTCGATGGCGCTGACGAACGCGCACCACGAAGGCGTCCTCGCCTTCTCGTGGCAGCATCTCGTCGACGCGATGACCGCGATCGAGGCGGGAACAGCGGTCGGCGTCCGCTACGTCGAGCACGAGACGCGCGCCGTGGCCATCCACGAGGCGGGCCATGCGGCCACCGCGCACGTCTATCGCCCGGACCTCGAGTCGAGCCGCCTCTCGATCAAGATGCGCGGCGGCTCGCTCGGCCACCATCAGGCGTTCCAGAAGGAGGAGCGCTTCAGCCAGTGGCACAGCGAGGCGATGGGCGACCTCGTGCACGTGCTCGGCGCGATGGCGGCCGAGAACGTCTTCTACGGCGAGACCTCGAGCGGCGTCGGCGGCGACCTCCAGTACGCGACCGCGCGGGTAGCGACGATGGTCGGCGCCGCCGGCATGGGCCCGCTGCGGATCGAGCTGAAGGATCTCGCTCCCACCGTCGAGGACGAGACGCGCGCGAAGATCATGAAGCACTGCGAGGAGATCGGAATCCAGCTGATGAACCGCACGCGCGGTAGCGCCGACTTCCAGGGCGATCCGATCGCGTCGGTGCTCCAGGACCGCGACAAGCGCGCCTTCGCGGCGCAGATCCTCGGCCAGGCGTTCGTCACCGCGTCGCACTTCATCGCCGTGAACAAGGATGCCGTCGAGCGGATCGCGAACGAGGTGATCGAGAAGCAGGAGCTTTACGGCGACAACCTGATCCAGCTTCTCGAGGCACAGCACCTGCAGCGCCCGGAGATCGACTGGACGAAGGACGAGATTTGGCCGCGGATGTGACGAGCGTCGAGAACGAGGTCGGCCCGGTCGTGCCGGAGCTCCCGCGGCGGACGCCGCGGCTCCAGCTCGGCCCGCACCGGAGACGCTTCCTCGTCATCTACGGCCTGCTCGCGGCCGTTCTCGGAGCCGCCCTCGGCGGGGTCGTCGTCTTCGCCGGGAAGAGCATCAGCCCCGCGCCGAAGTGGTCGGCCTGGAAGCCGCAAGGCGGCGGGCTCGGCGCGGCGCAGGAGATCGCAGCCCAGGTCGGCAAGACCTACCGACTGCCAAACGGCAACCAGCTCGTCGACGTGATCGCGAAAGCGCCGTCGGTATCGCCGGCGAGCTCCGTGACGATCCCGATCCACTACGTCGCCGTACGCGGCACGAAGGGCGGCGGCGACCAGATCTTCACCGTCTCCTCCTCCGACAGCGTCATGTACTCCCTCTGCGGGCTCGGCACGTCCTGCGCAATCGCGACCGGGAAGGCCTCGGTTCAGCGCGGGACGCTCGTCCGCCGCGAGATCCTCGAGCTCGCGCTCTACACGTTCAAGTACGTCGGCGGGATCAAGAACGTCATTGCCTTCATGCCGCCGACGCCCGGCACGCAGCCGAAGTACGTCGTGTACCTGCAGAAGTCCGATCTCACGGCCGAGCTGCACACACCGCTCGTGCGGACGCTCGCGGCGAAGACGCCGCAGCCGTCGACGATCCCGGCGCGGGAGGTGCGCGTGGTCGACACCACGACGGGATCGCGCATCTACAGCTTCAGCCTTTCGCAGGCGCAGCAGGGCGACGCGATCCTGGTGCTCGCTCCGATTCCGGCGTAGCTCCTACCGCGTCGCCGAGGGCTCTCGCCTCGCCTCGAGCAGGCGAAGCGCGACGTGACGGTTGGGCGCCCGCAGCTTGCGTACGATGCTCGCGACGTGCGTCCGCACCGTGACCGGCGCGATGAAGAGCTGCGCGGCGATCTCGGCCGTCGTCAGATGCCTGGCCAGCAGGTCGAGCACCTGCCACTCGCGGCGCGTGAGCTCCGTGCCCGGCGCCTGGCCCGAGACGATTCGCCTGCGGCGCCCGTGCTCGCGCAACTCCTCCACCAGCCGGGCGGTCAGCCGGCGGCTGAGCAGCGCCTCGCCGTCGAGGGCGCGGCGGAGCAGGTCGGGGAGCAACGAGACGTCGACGTCCTTGAGCAGGCACCCGGATGCGCCCGCCTCGAGGGTGGCGAGGAGAAGACCGTCGTCTTCGTCCGAGAAGGCGAGGGCGACGACGACTGCTCCGGGGGCGGCCTCCAGGACCCGGACGACCACGGAGACTCCGCCGGCCGGCATGTCGACGTCGATCAGGCAGAGGTCGGGTTGCTTCCTCTCGGCGACGCGGACGGCCGTCCCGGCGTCTGCCACCGTCGAGACGTCGAAGCCGGCGTCCGCGAGGGGCGCGCGAAGGCGGTCGCGCACCGGGAAGTGGTCACTCGCCACGAGTATCGACGCGCCGACCTGAGGCAACCCGGCATCTCCTCACCCGCCTCTGGCTGACCCGTCAAGCATCGCCCGCGCCTGCGAGGGGAGTTTGAGGAGCGCGTTAAGGGATCGTTGGGCCGATGCGCCGATCTGCCCCGGCGGCTCGCGGCCGCCGGGGCAGGCCTGCCGGGTCTAGTACGTGCCGGGGGCGGGCGGCTCGTTGTCCGTCACGGTCGTGCCGGCGACCGAGACTGCGACGATCGAGATGTCGTGTGCCCAGACCTCACGGTCGGCACTCGGGTTCGTGACCCTGCACAACAGATCGACGTTGCCGCCTGTCGCGGTCGTCGTCACCGCTGCCAGCGACAGGTCCTTCGTGCTGTTGTCGCCGTTCGCGGCGCCGAGCGTCATCGACGATGCGGTGCTCTGCGTGCCCGGCGGCACGTCAATCAAGTTCGGCGGCAGCGCGTACGGATCGTCCTGCGTGCCCGGGTACACGAGGAAGCATCCGACGCCCGTGGCCACCGACGCATTCGACGAGATCACAGCGTGACCCGTCAGGGAGTACGCCCCCGACGGGATCGTGAGCCTGTCGATGTCGGCGTAGCCGCTGCTCGGAACGGTGCCGCCGGTGTGGTAGAGCTTGACCGACCCGGGGGTGAAGTTCGCGAGCGCGCCGTCCGCCGACTGGGCACTGAGCGCGGGCACGACCAGCACTGCAGCCGTGATCGAAGCGGCCGCTGCCGCGGCGAAGAGGAGGATTCGCGGCTTCCTCATCTGGAGCCTTCCTTTCGTCGAGTTGTCGCCGTCGACGACAGGGTCCCGGCCGGAGATGGGGGAGAATGGATGGCGCGGTAAGCCGGTTGTGAATCTCCGCTGAAACCGATCCACGCTGCGTCGAGACCGCTCAACGGAGCGTCGAGAAGGCCCAACGCCGAGGGCTCAGCTCTACCCGACGTCGAAGGTGACGGTGACGTCGGCCTCGGTCTGGATCGTGCCCGGCTGCACCGGAGTCGATGCACCCGCGGCCTTGGCCGCCTCGGCGAGCGGCTGCGGGAAGGACGCCGTCGCCTCGCTGATCGAGCGGATGCCGCCGACGGTGAGATGCGCCGCCGAGGCGATCGTGGCCGCCTTGGCCCGCGCGTTCGCGACCGCCGCCTTGAGCGCCTGCCGGTAGAGGTGCTGCTGGTCGGCCGAGGTGAGGCTGGGACCGCTGACCTGGTTCGCGCCCGCGCCGACGGCCGCGTCGATGATCGGCCCCGCGTCGCCGAGCTTGCGGATCCTGGCGGTGACGGAGTTCGAAGCCGTGTAGCCGAGTACACGGTTGCCGTTCGGGTTCATGTTGGGCGAGAGCGAGATCTGCGCCGTCTGAATGTCGCGCGAGGCGATGCCGCGCTTCTCCAGCGCGTCGATGAGCCTGCGCATCTGGCCGCCGTCGGCGGCGAGCGCAGCCGTCGCCGTCGTCGCGGTCGTCGAGACGCCGAACGTGAAGTCGGCCCGGTTGGGAACGCTGTTCACGATCCCGGTACCGCTGACGGTGATCGTCCCCTTCGCAGCCGCGGCCGCGCCCACGGCCGACGAGGCGCCGAGCAACGAGACCGCGAGCGCGATCGTGACGCTGTAGACGAGTTTCACCGGGCTCCTCCTTCGAACGAGCGTTGCCGTGTCCTTCGTGGTACGGCACCGGGCAGCGAACTGTCACACCACGAGCGGTCGGCGCCGGCCCCTCGTTCGAGGGTCGCTGCCCGGCATGCCCCCTTTTCGGGATGAGTGGGCGGGAAAAGGCTGCTATGGAACGACTGGGGAATCGCCGCATTCATTCGTACGGAGGAGTCAGAGATGAGCCGCTCATCTCTGGGTCGAGGGCACCGCATCCTCCTGGTCTTTGCAGCAACGGCTGCGCTTGCCGGCGTCGCCGGCGCAAGCGCGTATGCGGCCATACCGAGCGGCGGCGTCATCCATGCCTGCTACGTCAACGGCGTCGGAAGCCTGAGGGTGATCGACACGTCGCTCGGGCAGCGGTGCCGGCGGAACGAGACGGCGCTGTTCTGGAGCCAGAACGGGACGACGGGTCCGACGGGCGCGACCGGACCGGTCGGGCCCCGCGGACCGGCAGGACCAGCCGGCGCGACGGGGCCCGCGGGACCGACTGGCGCCAGCGGACAGACCGGCGCCACCGGACCGTCGGGCATCACCGGCGCGACGGGCGCGACCGGAGCGGCCGGACCGACGGGCGCTGCCGGGCCGGCAGGGGCCGGGCCGGGAGCAACCGGTCCCGCCGGACCCACCGGCGCCACCGGACAGACCGGGCCGGCAGGCACCGCAGGACCCGCAGGGCCCACCGGCGCCACCGGCCAGGCCGGGCCGACCGGCGCGACCGGGCCGCAAGGACCGGCAGGCCCGACCGGGCCCGCCGGCTCGACCGGGCCGACAGGCGCCGCCGGACCCGCCGGACCCACCGGCGCCACCGGACAGACCGGACCGGCGGGCACCACAGGACCCGCAGGCCCCACCGGCGCCACCGGCCAGGCCGGGCCGACCGGCGCGACCGGGCCGCAAGGACCGGCAGGCCCGACCGGGCCGGCAGGCTCGACGGGACCGGCAGGGCCCACGGGCCCACAGGGAACCTCTGGTCTCGCCGGATCGGCCGGACCGACCGGGGCGACGGGGCCACAGGGCGACACCGGGCCCCAAGGCGACCAGGGTCAGAAGGGCGACACCGGCGACACGGGGCCGCAGGGGCCACCCGGGCCACCCGGGTCGGGCGGCGGCAGCGGCAGCGACCCTGCTGCGTATGCCGGTCGCAACGGGGGCATAACCGCCGTCGGAGACTCCGGCGCCGAGCCCGTGTCGATCGACGTCCCGGACGGCAGCTGGGTGATCTTCGCGAAGGCGGGATTCTCCGCGGACAGCCCGACCACGCTCGTGTGCAGCATCGTCGGCCACGGCTCGTCGGGCGACGTGACGCTCGACACGACCACGCTGGACGCCGACACCGCGCTTCGTGGCCTCTCGCTGCTCGCCACGCAGACGTTGAGCGAGACCAC
>Ga0187779_10000897_pt1 | contig 19263 bp, 20 predicted proteins | sample 1015_Q2_SP10_10__FD_132435 | JGI IMG/M metagenome (GOLD analysis project Ga0187779, IMG submission 132435) | Tropical peat soil microbial communities from peatlands in Department of Meta, Colombia - 1015_Q2_SP10_10_MG | ecosystem: Environmental > Terrestrial > Soil > Wetlands > Peat | place... | reverse complement strand
GCGAACTCACGATTGGCGAAGAACGCAGAAGAGTTGGGTTTCAAGAATGTTGTAAGACTAGGCTACGTAAGTCTCTTCACAGACATCTCTACCGAAATGATCCTAGGCGTTCTCCCGTTCTTCATAGTTTCGCAACTCGGCGCCACTGCTGAACTTCTCGGAATTATTGAAGGGTCTGCGGAGGCCGTAAACAACATCTTCAGAGTCTTCACAGGAGTCTTAACCGACAGGCTCGGCCATCGCAAGCCCCTCGTTATACTCGGGTACGGTCTATCATCACTATCCAAGCCACTCTTCGCCGTAGCGACATCGTGGCAACAGGCCTTTGTTGTTCGCGTGGTCGACCGTGCTGGGAAGGGGACACGTACCTCTCCACGTGACGCTCTCATAAGCGATTCAGTATCCAAATCGCAAGCAGGCAAAGCCTTCGGAGCGCATGAATCTCTAGATCAAGTTGGCGCAGTTCTCGGACCACTCCTAGCCTTCGTCGCCATCCCTTTCATCGGCATTCGAGGAGTATTCTGGTTATCGTTCGCACCCGCAATTATCTCTCTCATTATTCTAATCTTTTTTGTCAGCGACGCAACTGGATTAATCAAACAACGGAGACTCTATGAAAACGCCAAAGAGGTTCTCCGCAATCGAGATTTCGTACTACTGCTCGTTGCGCTAGGAATCTTCTCTGCCGGGGCCTACAACTTCTCGTTCATACTTCTAGAAGCTGGCAGGCTTGGCGTCCAAACCAATTACATTCCTCTTGTCTACGCTTTCCTCAACCTTGCAACAGTGATAGTTGGTTATCCCGCTGGAATTCTCGCTGACAGAATGGGGAAACTACCGGTCCTCGGCTTGGGATATTTGGTCTTCACAATCGCCTCTATCTCCGGAATTTTCCTCACACCCAATATTGCTTCAGGATTCCTAATCGCGGCTGTTTTCGGAGCCTACATGTCGATTTCCGAAACTGTGCAGCGAGCTAGCATCCCTGACTTTACCAAGCCCGAGTTGAAGGGAACCGCTTTCGCGTTGTACTACACGGTGATCGGATTCTGCGCTTTCATAGCGAACTCGATCTTCGGCGCCTTTTGGACGATAGAGAGCCCCGCAGTCGCGTTCGAGTTCAGTGTCGTCACATCAATCTTTGGCATTGCGGCGTTGCTGCTCTTTATCAGCCGCATCAAGAAAAAGCAACAGGCACCTTAGGTGCCTCATCTGGCTAGAGGTTCTGACAATGCGGACAAATATAGCTAGCCGTGCTGCCTGTCCTGATCTTGGCAATGCGAGTTCTGCATACTGGACACGGTTTCCCAGTCTTGTATGCGACAAGAAAATGTTCGGGTCCATAGCTCCCGTTTCGACCGTACAGATTTCTCTCATAGCGCAACCCACCAAACGCCACGCTTTGGTTCAAAACTTCACGTATACTTCGATGGAGAGCTTGCATCTCAGGTTTGGTCAGAGTTGGGATTAGACGAAGGGGATGTATTTTGGCTTTGAAAAGCGGATCCTGGACGTATACGTTTCCGATGCCTGAAATATTCGCCTGATTCAGAAGGAAAGTTTTGACTGCTCCGCGTCTGCTTGAGAGCATTTTCGCGAATCTCTCGGCGGTAAGTTCCTTATCAAGAGCTGGAATGCCCAACTTGCTGGTGATGCCATGTTTGGGCAGGTCTTTCTCCGGTACTAGATGGACATAGCCGAACCAGAAGAAGGATATGGTTAGCGCGCTCTCATCCTTGAATAGGATTCTGAGCTGATACTTCTGCGGAATCGTGGCTTCATTCTTATGATAGATTAAATCGCCACCCATTCCCAGATTTATGAGGAGAATGTCCGGGTGCAGGTTCGTGAAAAGCCATTTCCCCTTAGCTGCTGTATCATTAATTGTCTTACCAACGATTCTTTGAAACTTCCTCGCTGAAATGTTGAGACATTTGGGTTGAGTTACCTTAACGTCAGCAATCCGTTTGCCTTTGAGTTGCTTGGTCATCTGTTTGGCTAGAATTGCGATCTCAGGAAGCTCTGGCATCGGCTCATTCACTCTCGACTAAGAATTCAACGTGGGAACAGTATGCACTTCTAGAGTATCTCGCTTCAATACACTCTTATTGCCTTGGCGTTTGCGAATTCCAAAAGCCCATTACGTCCAAGCTCTCGACCAATCCCACTCTTCTTTACGCCTCCGAATGGAATTCGCGGGTCGGAGATGACAATATTATTGACTGTGACAATTCCGCTTTGGATTTCTCTGCAATATTTCTCCGCGTCCTTGAGGTTCTGAGTCCAGATTGACGCGCCCAAGCCGAAGGGTGATGCGTTCGCCGCCCGGATTGCTTCTTCACTATCTTTAACGATATAGATTGGTGCTGCTGGTCCGAACACTTCTTCCTTCATCACTGGCATCTCCGTGGTCACGTTTGTCAGGACGGTTGGAGAGTAAAAGAAACCTGGGCGGTCAATTCTTTCGCCTCCTGTCTCGACGATTGCTCCCATTTGGACTGAAGTTCTTACTTGCGCGTCTACCTCTTTGAGTGCTCTCTCCTGCACCATCGGACCAATATCCGTGTCCGATTCTGTAGGATCGCCAACTTTCAATTTCTTAACTTTACTAACGAACTGTTCTGTGAACTTGTCGGCTACGGATTTCACGACGATGAACCGTTTGGCCGCGATACAACTTTGCCCGCAGTTAATGAAACGGCCTTTCACGGCTCCTGTGGTTGATGCTTCGAGATCTGCATCGCCGAGGACGATGAAAGGGTCACTTCCTCCTAGTTCTAGGACGGTCTTCTTCAAATTTCTTCCCGCCCGTTCTCCCACCTTCATACCAACACTAACGCTGCCCGTGAAAGTGACAGCATCCGTTCCTGGGTCGTCTATCAATTGGTCAGCAATTCGCGAGTCGCCTAGTATGGTTTTGAAGCAGCCTGTCGGGACCCCTGCGTCATCAAATGCCTTCTCCAGGTTCAGACCGCTCTGAGGGGTTACGCTCGCGGGCTTGAACACTGTCGTATTTCCAACACTTAATGCGGGAGCTGCGAATCTGCTGAGCTGCCACATTGGAAAGTTCCATGGCATTATCGCAGCGACAACACCAAGTGGGTCGAACGCAACATAGCTCTTAGCCGCGTCCGTCTGTACGGGTTCCGAGGATAGGAAACGCTCAGCATTTTCAGCGTAAAATTCGAAGGCCCACGCGCACTTGACCACTTCAGCTTCTGATTCACGTATAATCTTACCCATCTCCTTCGTCATTGCGAATGCGAGCTCACGCTTCCGTTCCTTCAGAATCACACCCACCTTCACGAGAAGCTTCGCGCGTTGAGAAACGGGGACGCCGCGCCATTTTTCGAAACTCTCCCTTGCCTTTCGAACGCAGTCTTGGACCTGTTCAGGGGTGGCCATTTCATACTCTGCAAGTGGTTGACCCGTCGTGGGATTAGTTGTGCTGAATTTCATCAAGATCGCTCGCACATGACAAGTTCTCGCTTAAGGAAACTTCGCTTAAACTTGGGAGCTGGTTATAAGTGGACGAGAGATCGAGGATTGACTATTTGCAAAGGACGCTTTCGCGAGGTAAGCTCAAATCTCGAGAAGTATCTGATTAGGTGAAGATCGGTTATGACGACCTGTCGTAGTTGTGGTGCAGAGATTCCTGACGTCGCAGCCTTCTGTCAGGTTTGTGGCGCGTCAGCTCACGAAGAGGCTGCTTCTCCAAAAGGTAATCAGATTGTAATGCCGAAAACGGTCTTCTATCTTGCGATGATAGCCCTCGCGTTGATGGGAATTGTTGCAATTGGATTGGCAGCTCGAGGTCCCACCATGATCACGAACACGAGTTACGTGACTCAGATGCAGATTTCAACCGTTAGTATTGGTTATACGTCTGGCGCAACAATGACGATAATCTCGACCATGACTGCAGGTTCATCTACGACCGCTGTTGGACCGCCTCCGATTTGGTTCAACCAACAGTACTGTGGATTCCCGTTCGACCCGTTGCTGTGCAACGAAGGCCCACCGGTGACAGTGATTGGTCAGATTACAAACGACACAACATGCGTAAACCTCTACGTAGGGACAGGACAGACTTATGTGGTCTGGAATCTCCCTGAGACTGTATCGGACGGGTCCTATCAAGTGTACGGGTACGTTTACCCGAACTGGCCCCCAACTCAACCTTTCCCACCCTACCCCTTTCTGCGAACTATCTGCATTGGAACCCCAATGTGGGCCGTCCCACCATACATCGAGAAATATTGAGTTCGCATACGATGATTAGACAGTGGATTTACGAGCGATGTTCGGTACAATTGGACCACTCGCTGGATTGAGAGCTCAAATTTCGTCTCGTCTCGATCAGAATTCAAAGAATCGTATAACCAAACGACTCACGTTTCTCTCGCACTTCGGTAGGGCTTCAGTAAAAACGTAAGTTTGCTTCATATCGCCGTGCAAACGGCTTATCTCCTTTTTCATGATTCCACACTTCTGCTGGCTTGCTCGTTGAATGTTGAGAGGTTTGCTGAAGAAGCATTCGAGAGAGATAACAGAGTTCGCTATGTGGGAATCATTGGAGACAACTTTCGTGTTCTATACTCACAGATGCGAAAAGGATTGCAGAGCATCGCAGAGGAGGAGCCCGAACGAAATATGCTTGTCATGCCACCAATCATCTTGGAAGCTGCTGAGAAACTTAACCCGCTATTGGGCAAGCTGGACAATGTGACAGCTCGATATCAGAAGCTCCTGCTAGTCTTCTTCCGCTTCAAGAGTCTAACGATAGTTCTTAGCTTCGATCCCAACGTCTCTACACCGTTCATAAGCGCGCTCTCTGAGACAGTGAGAGCGATTACAACTCGCTACCTAGAATAAGACTCTCTCGCATCTCAAGGACGTTTCTCAAAGGAGCCACTTCGCACCCGATTAGCTTTCTGCTTTCTTGAATGTGCTAAACCAAGACGGGTGCTTGTCCACGAATTGCACGAATCGTTTGATTCGGTTAACTGTTGTCCTATGGACGTGGTGCTCGATGCCTTCGGCGTCAAGTTTCGCTGTACGCTCTTCAATTCCTAGAATTCTGAGAAATCTGATTAATGTGAGATGTTTCTGTTGTGTGAAACGGGCCACCTTTTCACCCTTGTCTGTCAGGGCGATGCCTCTGTACCGTTCATAGCTTATGAGTCCTAGTTTGTCTAACCTTTGTAGCATGTTCGTGACACTTGGGGTCTTCACATGCAAGAGGTTTGCAATATCTGCGGCTCTCGCGTAGCCTTTTTTCTGCATCAGGCTGTAGATCGCTTCTAAGTAGTCCTCGACGCGAGTAAGGTCAGAGGCGGGATTCGGTCTGGTACCTTTCCGCATTCAACTTCCTCTAGATTGATGTGAGTATAAGGTATGCATTGAGCCCGATAATTATGGTGGCTGAAATCAGAGCCAAGACTGTGGTGATTCTGCGGTTGGCGAACTCTCCCATTAAGTGCTTGTCGCTCGTGAAGATGATGAGAGGAATCAGCGGCAGCGGAATCAACATGCTGAGGATGACCTGACTGTAAACTAGCAGTGCTAATGGATCGTAGCCGAGCGAGATCATTATGCTCGTAGGAACGATGTTAATCAAGCGTATGACTATTCTTCGCACCCACGGATTTACGTTGAACCCTACGAGGTCTTCGAAAATGACCTGCCCTGCCATCACACTCATCGTTGACGATGACCAACCAGATGCAAACAGCGTGATTGCGAACACGTAACTCGCCACGACACCGAACAGAGGGGTTAAGGTCTTGTATGCGTCATCAATCGTTGTCACACTCGTATAGCCATGAAAGTAGAATGCGGCGGCGGCCATCGCCATAATGGCAACGTTCACGAAACTTGCGTTCGAGAAATTGATTACCGTATCCCAAACGTGATAGCGTAATAGCTTCCTCTTCTCATCAGCCTCGTGGCTGGTGAGTTTATTCTTCGTAAGCCATGAATGGGCAACTAAAGCGTGCGGCATAACTGTCGCGCCTATAACTCCAACAACGATGAACAACTGATCATACGTGTTGAGCGTTGGAACAATAGCGTGGAAAGCAAGTTTGTACGGGTCAGGCTGCGTCGTTAACAGTTCGTAAATGTACCCTAGACTCATCGTGCTGATTAAGACGGTTATGAAGAGCTCAATTCGACGGAATCTTTCTCCCGCTAACACGTATATCACGATAACATCGGCGGCGGATATCCAAACTGAGATGAGAAGGGGTACGCCAAAGAGTAGGTGAACGGCTGAAGTCACACCTAGAAACTCTGCCAAGTCCGTCGCAACCGCAAATGCCTCAGAGGCCAACCAGTAAGGGATGATTTTAGAACGCACCTTCAGCTTATCCCTGACAACCTCAGCTAACGATGTGCCGGTCGCCAATCCCAGCTTTCCGGACAGATACTGCAGGAGCATGGCCATCATGTTCGCTAGCACCACGCACCAGATCAACAAGTAACCGTACGACGCTCCGCCACTAATGTCGGTACCGAAATTACCGGGGTCCACGTAAGCTACACTGGCTACTATTGCTGGCCCGAAGAATCTCCAATAGCCAGACTTCCAAACCGAATCGAGAAAACCTAATCTGGAAGAACGCTTGTGGTTCATGCCATCGGTTCCGTAAGGGACAAAAGTTAGAGGCGCCTAATATATATCGCCTCCCCTAATTCAGAGAGTGACTTTACGCAGCCTTGTAGTAACTATATAGATTATTCATTCTCCTCAGAAAGCCGTTAAGTTTCGCGGTTCGCCGCATTTTTGGGAGCAGGGAAGTACTCATGGTGGGTAAGGATACGTTCTGGGTCTCTCCAATAGTCTGGCTGTTCGTGGGATTACTATTGGGAAGCGCAGTTGGCTATTCGTTCTTTCAAACCGACATAGCGTCAGGCTTTCTCTCAACGGGGAAAACGGCGATTCCGTCGTACACACCGGTTACGCGGCACTATTTCCTAGTGATTGAAGGTGTGAACATTCCTGAGGGAGCTAACGCGGTCTGGCATGCATGGACATTCAACGGAACAGTGCCGGGTCCGACATTATACGCTACGGTCGGTGATACCTTGGTGGTCACAGTTCATAACGAGCTGAACCTTACGCATAGTTTTCACACTCACCTATTCGATTACGATTTCAAGTATGATGGAAGTCAGGCGAATATTATCACTGGAATCGGCGCAGGATCTATGATACCTCCAGGAGGCAGCTACACGTACGTCTTGAATACCAGTATTCCTGGAATCTACTTCTACCATTGTCATTCTTCGGATCATCACATGATTACCTACCACATTCATCAGGGGCTTTATGGGGCGATTATTGTTGACCCGGTGAATAAGCCACACATCGACAAAGATTTTGTCGTTTTCATGGGAGAGATGGGACCCGAGGTCACAGGAACCGGTGCACCCCCCTACATCATGAATGGTATGGGAATTCCGGGAGGGGAGTCAACATTGATGAAAATTGCCGAGACGAGCGGCGTAAACGGAGTGCTCCAAGGAGCGAACGTAACCTACCTAGCGTTTTCAGGTCAGGTGGGTCAGACAGCGAGGTTCAACGTCATTAACATCGGAGATCAAGTTCATACTTTTCACATGCATGACCTGAGCTTGATTTCTGAATGGGTTTCACCCGGTCAGGAGGTCCCTGCGAATACTCTACCGCTTTCCCCAGGCACAGCTGATTCAGTGTTGGTGAACTTCACTCAACCCGGCGTATTCCTCTTCCATTGCCATGTAGTCTTCCATGCCGATGCTGGAATGATCGGGCTATTGTTTGTGAGTCCAGCAAACGCTACAGCCTTCAGCCAACCTAGACCGTCATTCCCCATTTTCACCATGCTCAATTCTACAATTATGCCTCCATCGAATTCTACCGCCGTAACCATGTCTAATTCGACAAGCACGGTCTCCAGCCAAGTTCAAGTTAGCATTCTTCCGAATTCCGGAATCAACACAAGCTCCCCAGGATACTCCCCACAACAGATTGTGGTTGTGATCGGCGTCAACAACACGGTTACTTGGGTCAATAATGACAACATGCCTCATACAGTTACCTCTACCAACGGAACTTTTGATTCAGGTAACTTGGAGGCAGGTCAATCGTTCACGTACACGTTCGCAAAACCAGGCACCTACACGTACGTGTGCTCATACCACTCATGGATGAAAGGAACAGTCATCGTGCTCAGTCCCAGCTAGAAGTGAGCGCTATCTGAAGGGGGGTTAAGCATAGGCATCGACTGTTAGATTCGGACTGTGACTACCTCTCGCCTCATCCGCTATTTCTTGATCCGTAGGTCCAAGTAAACTGGGATTCCCGCTTCCTTGAAGAACGCGCCGACGGAGCAGGTTTTCAGAGTGAGGTTTAAAATTGTTTGAGCTTCGGTCTCAGATGCTTGGGTCGCTATTTCAGCGGTGCCTGTGACTTTAGTAATTGTGGTTGCATCATTTGCCTTCTCACAATCTAACTCTACTCTAAGTGAGCTGAATTCGAGATGACGCTTTACTGCAATCATTTTGAAGATCGTGGTTATGCACCCGGCCAGTGACATAGCGGCCAATTCCAACGCAGTCGGCCCTGTGTCGTTCCCACCCTCCTCTTTCGGAAGGTCCACAGCTAAACTGTGGCCTCGACCGTTATCTACTACACTCCTATAGTCAGCGTCCAGGATCGAGTTCGCTTTCATAACATTCAACTTCAGTCAATCAATCTGAAACATATGCTTAGCGGCGTTGAGGATTCGCAGTGGCGAGTTGAGCCTGCGAGCCACTAGGTTGTGTGATGAGCAGCTAAGCGTAACCTCACTTAATGATGCAGGGTCCAGTTTCTTAGTTGGGTGCTTCTATTATCAACAGAATTTGGGCCACCCTATTCTTCACGACAGTTAGTAGGCTCGGTTATCAACTATTTCTCTATGGTGACCTCGAAATTCTCGCTTAACTTGAGCCGATGCCAGCGAGATTGGAATCCGATTTCGCGCATGGTTCTAATCCTTATAAAGTTCACCACCTCTCCTTCAGCCTCCTCCAGTTTGAAATCAACTATTCCTTCAACGGCTGCTTCCAGTTGCTCGTAAACCGATCCGTCGCTGATTCCTTTAGCGTAACCTGCAATACCGGTTGATTTCCGCAATCTGTGACCGGGGAAGATTCGTGTATGAATGAATTCTGTGCAGATCTTCTCGTCATTGAACCTGGTGAGGATGGAGATGTTGTCAGCTATCCTCATCCAGTCAAGCTGGAGGGGTTCGTGCATGACTTCGCTTGAGAAACGTATGCTCAAGTCTGCGACTTTCAACGAGTCTATCTTGTGTCTTTCTTTGGATTTTTGACCAAGCGTAGCTGTGTACCAGTCAACGATCTGCAGTCTACCCTCTGACTCAAATTCCGGCACATTGAGCCCGAGCCGATTTAATTTCCTGCGAATCTCATCTGGTGGTTGAGCGAAAGTATTGTAGCTGACCTTCCCTTCGGATTTCAACCATCCTGCTGCGATCGATAGCGACGCGTTGTTCCATTGTGATGCGCCAGCGAACTCAACCAGAATGTTTGAACCGGCTGGAACAGATTCCGTCACTAGATCATCTATTAATGGAATAAGTGGCAAGAGCTGCTCGCATTATGAAGTCACTGGGTCAAAGTTGTGGTTTTTGGTTCTCTCGTGTGCAGTTCTAATATTGTGGGCAATTAATTTTGAACGGTAGTTTTGTGCATGTGGATCTATTGGCTAGCACACGTGTGAAAACGAATGAAACACCTGAACGTAACGACGAAGAAGCTAAAGGAGACGACTTCTCAACGGGCACAACAAACCAATCGAGTTGGTTTCTGAAACTTGAAGAAGATCACAGTAACCAGGAACGGTCCTTACCTTGTTTCGGGGAACATCCCACTCGCGATACAAGTAATCACGCCGGACGAAGAAGGATTCTCTTGGGATTGGAAGGAGGGCAAATCCTTCGAAACGAAACCGCAGTACGCGTTGTGTCGTTGCGGACACTCGAAGACAAAACCATTCTGCGACGGTACGCACACTAAAGTCGAGTTTGAAGGGAATGTGACAGCAACGCGCACGCCCTACGCGAGGCAGGCTGAAACCTTCGATGGACCCACTCTAACGCTGAGTGACGCGGAACATCTATGCGCTTTCGCTAGGTTTTGTGATCCTCAAGGAAAGATTTGGAGCCTGATCGGAGGGACGGGTAATCCGAAGGTCCGGGACCTTGTCATCCGTGAGGCGAACCATTGTCCTGCAGGACGGTTGGTCGTACAGGATAAGAAGACTGGGAAGGAGATTGAAGACAAGTTTCCGCCATCAATTGGCGTTATTGAGGACCCAGCCCTTGGCTGTAGTGGACCGCTATGGGTACGCGGGGGAATAGTTATCGAAACGGAAGATGGTAAACCTTACGAGGTTCGGAACCGCGTAACACTCTGTCGCTGTGGCTCTTCGAGCAATATGCCGTTTTGTAATGGGAGCCATGCTAGCGTAAAGTTTCAAGATGGACTTCTAAAAAAGTAACTAGTCAACTGAACCGGCGATGCCTTGCATATAATGCGAGGAACAGATGATCATCTCGAAGAAATCAGTGAGGGATCATCATACGAAAGTCTAGTTTGATTCCCACCATATGCTACGGCAGTCCCGACACTTCATCTGAACGGATCGCGTGATGCACCAAGATATTTCAGGTTTCGACATCTACATAATGGGCACGTAGTCCTCCTTAACGTCCATCATAATGCAGTAAAGTTCTGTGTAGTATTACTTTCTACACCATTGTGCGCTCTCGTCATACGATACCATTTTGGAGGATTCGAGGATCAGCGTAAATTGTACCTTGGTTGCGGCCCTGAGGTAGTGATTAGTTTGTGCCCTGCGAAGATGCGAACTCCGATCGAACGGCACCATTGTAAGCTTGAAGATGGACACAGTGAGCCGCATACTTGCAACTGCTCTTTCGCTTGGTAGACAACCAAGTTAACATCGACATAACAACGATGAGTTTGCGCTTCTGAATGACCTCGTAATTTGACTGATGCATTGACTGTTTGGTTGGGAGTGCTCCCAGGCAACAGGCCCCGCGGCGGCTTCTTCCGCGACAGAACAAGAATTGAATGGTAGATCATAAACAAACAAACTAGAGATCTTGCATGAGCTTAGCTCGTCCCTAACTGTTACTCGTTGAGATGACGGGCGTCTTCTTGGATTCGCACCGGGTGTAAATTTCAGAACAAGAGGGGAACCAACCGCTTAGTCTTTTTCGCGTACTCAACATATTCCTGTCCGAACTGCGCCTTCAACGCTCTCTCTTCAACATTCATCCTGTAACCGATCACTAGACTGAACAGGGCTAGGATAATGACGGTGCCGAGCCAAGTTCTAGATGCGAGCCCAAGTCCCAGGAGTATCATTAGCATTCCAGTGTAGGAAGGATGCCTCAGATACTTGTACGGTCCTTCTTTGACGATTCGGTGGTCGCTGACTATTCTGACCTTGGTCGAGAAGAATCTTCCAAGCACCCAGATAGAATACTGTCGGAACAGTATTCCAGTCATCATGAGGAAGAGCCCTACGTAGAAGAAAGGTTCAGGAATAGGCGCGATGCCACGCGTTGCGAAGTAGTCTGAAAGCAAAATGGCAATGAAGATGCCCAGCCAGATAACAAGCCTTGAGCCCCGATCGCTCCTAGTTTTCACTTCGCCCTTCTGTCTCAATCTAGGAATAATGTAGGAACCGACAATCTCGCTGAGTGCCCATATCCAAGACATCAGCAAGATCACGGACTCTTCAGAACCCTGTATCATGGCTAGCTAATTCCTCTCTCAGCCCCTAGCGACAGCTATTCGGTATGTTGCTCGAATAGGTAATGTTCGAATCGTGCGATTGATTCTTAGTATAGCGCTAATAGCTATTGATTCTTAGTACGTACACATCAATTAGAAGCGGAATCGCTAAGACAGCAGCGGCGTTCGCCTCAATAGTGTTGCACCTCTTCCTAGTTCACGCCTCAGCGAAAACCGGAAAGTAAGTATCTCTTAATGACGTATGACTGATTAATCGTGAGCGATCAATTATGCGCAAGATCTTGTTCGGCGCTAACATTCCGCAAACAGCACCTGATTACAACACTATGAAGCGTGTTGCTTTGGAATGTGAAAATTGCGGATTTGATTTCGTCTGGATATCAGATCATATGCAGGACCTCGCATCGCCGAAGCCATATTTTGAATGCTGGACTACTATTTCCGCACTCGCTGCAGAAACTAACCGCATCAGACTCACCACAGTTCTCATGAATAATCTGTTCCGTCACCCTTCTTTGCTAGCAAAGATGAGTGCTACACTTGATATAATCAGCAAAGGCCGACTGAATCTGGGCATAGGAGCAGGCTGGTACTCAGAGGAATGCGAGTCATATGGAATACCATTTCCGAACCCACTTGAGAGAATTCAACAGCTCGACGAAGCCATCGAAATCTTAAGAGAGCTGTGGACGAAAGATAACGTCACATTTGCTGGGAAGTACTATACGTTGAATGGTGCCTCTCTAAATCCGAAACCAATCCAGAAACCGCATCCTCCCATCTGGACGGGCATCATGTATGGGAAAAAACGCATGCTTAAGACTATTGCCAAATATGCTGACGCTTGGACAATCTCAGGCCTCTACCTGCCCACCCCAAAGGAACATCAGCAAATGACAAAGACCCTCGAAGAATGTTGCCGAACGGTTGGTAGAAATCCGGACCAGATCCAGCAAGGAATCGGAGTCGGATGCATCATCGGAGAAAGTGAGGAAGAAGTGAGGATGAAAGTAGAGAAATTCAAACCAATGTCCATCAGCGTCAAGGATTATTCAACTAGGCAAATGAGACTCGAAGGAACCCCCCCGCAACTAATCGAGAAGCTTAGAGCATACACCGACGTAGGAGTCACATGTTTCGTAATGAATTTCCCTGATATCGATTCAATGAAACCGCTACGTATGTTCTCTGAAAAAGTGATATCTGCGTTCAAGTAGCTGCACAATCATTTTCGTGCATGTCCACAATTATGGACCCATAACATAACCGACGGCCACAACTCCCATTACGAAAACCTTTAGGAGACTCACGACTCCTCACCTATCATATCAGGGACCACGAATCTTGTTGGAACGCCCGCGCTGCAGACTGTGCGGCGAAAACCTAGAAACATTTGCTATACCTGAATCCGAAGTGACTTGCAAGGTCTGCGGGACGCAGAGTCGGATTACTCTCTCTCAGAACATGTGGATTCTCAGTGGGGTCTTACGCGAGCCAGAGGTAGAGCTTCGAGCGAGAATTGAGGAGTTCGCGCGCTTGAGAAACTACAAGTTTAGCGAAGTTAAGGAACATGTGATCCAGTCCCTCCTCGAAAAGCGGAATAAGTACGGGGATTTTTACTGCCCATGTAAGACCAAAAACGTGCTCGAGAACATCTGCCCATGTGAAGAGACACGTGAAGGTGACGTTGAGATCAACGGCTGCTGCAGTTGCTGTCTATTTTGGAAGCAATAAGCCGCATCATTAGAACCACAGTTTGGAGATGTGAAATGCGCTCGGAAGCGGTATTCTTGTCACAAACCTCTAATGGTGCAGCCTTCGTCTAGAACTGCATGAGGTATTCCGAGGGCGGTCCGAATACAGCCGTGCGAGAAAACTCTCTTCGCAACTTCGCCACGCTCTCGAGGGCCTCGAGGTCGATGTTGCCGGTCCGGTCAAATCCGCCCCGCTCCCGAAAAATCATGGCATCGTATAAGTCTGAGAGTAGGCTAGCGTCTCCTACCTGAAGATAATCTTCAAGAATTTCGATCGCCTTAATCTTGTTCTTCTTATCCCTCAGCCATAGAAGACCTTCTACAAGTGCGGCCTTGTATTCTTCGAGGAATGACGCTGGAAGAGACTCGGGGCAGCAAGCGCCGACCAGCCCTTGATACTTCGGAAGGTACTTGGAAGCGTCTGCGAGTTTCGTGAAGCCGGCCTTCAAACAGAGGAGGTCGTGGGGCGGCGTCATTATCGCTGCATCTATGCTACCATTGACCAAGGTCTTGTACCGCAGGTCAGTCCCTCCAACGACAACTTCGCGATAATCTCCCTCCTTCAATCCCTCAACCGAGAGAATCTTCTTCAGTACAAATGCGAACCCGCTGGTTGTCGAATCAAATCCAACCCTCTTTCCCTTCAAATCGTCAAATGATTTGGTATTTCCCGAAGAATGAACGCTGAGAAAGCCGTCGTCTCCGCCCATGAAGGTCCTTGGCTTCTTCTCAACCGGCACTGCGAGACCAGGCTCGACGTGTGCGGCGATTATGTTATCCGCTGCAGTGTGGATAATGTCATACTCGTTGCCAATCAGACCATTCATCTGCTGCTTTGACGATGAGATATGAACAACCTCAATTTCGATACCAGCCTGCTCGAGGATCTTGTTTCCCACGGCAGCATAGAGTGGCCAGTTGTTTGCCGCTCTGAAGACTGCGACTGATACTTTCTTAGGAGCAGAGAAGTTTGGCGTTCACTTCGCCGCCGTCGCCTCAACCTCGACGAGCAATTCTGGGTAAGCCAAGCTCGTTACCTGGACCAGTGTGCTCGCTGGGAAATTCTTGCCGAGAATCTTCTTGCGAGCTTCGGTGACTTTGAAGAAGTCTTCCTGCCTCTTCACATAGACCGTCAACTTTACAATGTCTTCGAAGTCGCAGCCTCCCTCTTTGAGGACCGCGCACACATTTTGGAATGCCTGCACGGTTTGTGCGACGACATCATCTTTGCCGACCAGTTTTCCTTCTTTATCGAGAGAAACTTGCCCAGCAACGAACAGAATTGTCTTCGGAGAAGAGACTGAGATTCCCTGGGAGTATGAATATTGGGAACTGTCCCAAGTTTCTTTTGGCTTTAAGATCTTGCGGCTCATGAAATTCGCGAGTCAATCCTGACTAACAAAGTGATATTACCTTTGCGCTAATTCTTGTGCTAACGGTGACCGAATAGTGCGATTAGCTGGGAAAGTGGCCTTAGTTTCAGGTGCAGGGTCCGGGATAGGTCGAGCCGGCGCGTTGTTGATGGCGAAAGAAGGAGCGAAAGTGGTAGTAGTGGATATTTCCGTTAAGGGAGGACAGGAAACAGTTCAGAGCATAAAGGGATCCGGAGGAGAAGCTGTCTTCATCGAAGCAAACGTAACAAAAGAATCCGAAGTGAGGAGCATGGTTGAACAGGTAATTTCCAAGTACGGACACATTGACATCCTCTATAACAACGCGGGCGGATGGCAAAGAGAACTCCAAGATACCGTGATCGACGATACGTCAGAAGAATGGGACCGATTGATCAATCTCAACCTGAGATCGACATTCCTTTGTTGCAAGTACGCAGTGCCCGAGATGGTAAAGGTAGGAAAAGGATCGATAATCAACACATCGAGTAACGCAGGATTCATGAACTCTCCAAGAGTCGAGGCCTATGGAGCAGCCAAAGCAGCAATAATCGAGCTAACCAAGTCAATGTGTATGGACTACGGCCCAACAGGAATCCGCGTCAATGTCATCGCCCCGGGTGAAGTTGTCACTCCTCAGTGGAATGCAACATACGACCTTATGACTCCAGACCAGAAGAAGAAAACGCTTGACTTCATGGTCAATTGCATCCCCCTTGGCCGCTTTGCTCAACCCGAAGACGTAGCAAAAGTAGTTCTTTTCTTGGCCAGTGACGAGAGTGCATATCTGTCAGGCGTTATGATTCCAATCGACGGCGGCACGACTGCCGGACTATACAGATACTGGGGCTAACTGCTCAGCGCACGATACTAACCCACCATCTAAGCTACCGATCGAACGACCCTCCTCGAAAAATCACCGACTAGCCTCCCGGATAATTCCTAGGATCCTCTTGAGTAATTGCTCTCTTGATTCTAGATGAAAGATTGAGGCTCATGTCGGTACCGTGCGTTTCCTTCATATGTTGAACAATGAGCACCCAAAGTTCGCTACGGTTAGGATGCGATTGCTTCCAATCGCAATCGTTGCCAATGTATTGACACTTGAATTGGAACGGTGCAGCCGCGTGAGGTGGTTCACGCCACATGAATCGCTTGAGCAAGTCCCTGACATTACGTGTCCGATTTGATTTAGCCAAAGTTGCATCGTATAGAATGTGTTTCTGCGCTTAAGACTTACGCGGAGCCACTTTCCTTGAGGAGGAAGCCTAGATGTCCTTTCTCGGTTTCACAAACAGTGAGAAATATCACAGAACTGAAGTTAGGGTGACATTAGAGAGAGAATCAGGAGGTCTACTCATGAAATGGTCAGTAACCATTCGTTCTCTTTCTTTTCTGCATTCGCTATGACGACCTCACGTTCCATATCTTTTGCAGCTGCTGGAATGCTCTGAGTTGCTAGTTTGTCGTCAATTCTTATTTCGATTGTTTCCTTGGAGGTCATAGATCTAATGCTCCCTAGCGTTAGATGCGCACGACAAGATCCACCTCCCCCAGAAATTAATGACTAACAACGGATTCAATTTCACTTGGTTCAATTTCACCAGGTTATATCTATACGCACACCGAAAACCACAACTTTGACCCTATCAAGTATAGTTCCTGAGCGCACACAGATTGCCTCGAATTCCGTTAATTGAAGACTTAACAAGAAGTCCGATTCCTCTAGGTTCGAATATTCTTGTAGAGTTTGACCCGGCTTCTCAGTGGTACAACGCGTCGGTCACGATCGCAGCAGGATGGATAACAACAGGAGGGAGGACATCATACAACGTGCACACGCGACCTCCTGAGAAGATTCGTGAGCAATTCAAGAGGCTTGGGTTGGAGGCGGAAGTACTCGAAAGCAACGGTAAACTGAGAATTTGGGATTGGTACACCGCGAGCCTAGGACAGAAATCCAAAGAGAAACATGCGGTCGATTCCTTGAAAATCGCTGACCTTAGTTTAATGATGGCGGCAATGAGAGATGAATGGCGCAGTTCCCCAGAGCCAGATTTTTTGCGGATATGGGATACGGATTCCTACCTTGCGAGGTTTAACGACGAGAGGACTTGGGTAGAATTGGAACTTACACGATTTGTTCCGAGTAGCAGTATTATGCAGTCAACCGGAATTGGCGGTGTGATCAGGGGGGTTCATAGTGACTGGGTCTACAAACATCTTGAAGGAGCTTATGATGGTGTCATCGATTTCAGACTTGATGACGAGGGTGAAGAGACGAAGAACATGGTTCGAGTAAGGAGCATGCGAAACGTGGGTTTCGACTCGCGGTGGCATCCTCTGAAAGTCGGGGAGAATTTCGAAGTCACGCTAGAGAAGTAGCCATCCGCAGGTTATGCGTATTTTCTTGGGGGGGTGATCTAGCCCCAACTTGTTCGACTCCATCTGCTTCGCCAAATACCGCATTCCTTCCAGATACGGCCTGAAACCCGCGAACTCCGGGTACTTTCCGGCCTTGAATGCGTCAGCTATGTTTCTAACTGACGAAACAGAGATCTTCGATTGGTTGGCTATGTCCTCTAACTTCTTACCTAAAAACCAAAGATAGAGTACAGCCATACGTGTTTCCAAATTTATTTCTTCCACGAATGTTCGCCATCTATGCAGTTTCGAAAAGTTAGATTAGGGTCGAGCATCCTCAACGTGTCAGACCGTGCGCATTTTGACCAAAGATAATTACACGATAGTTCCCACGATGAAACCCTCAGTCCAGCGAATACTACGGGTCACCGACCCGGTTAGGCGCAGAATGCGCCTGAAGAAGTGGTTAGATAACCAGAAAACGCCTACTGAAATTCTCTACGCTCTACTGACCATGGCAATAGCTTCCGATCGCCTAGCCTTGGACAAGTACGGAGTTTTCTACGTGTGCGAAATTGCACGTTCAGAGCGTACGACTGCAGTAAGAACCCTTGAAGATCAAAAAGCCCGTGGCTATCTAACGAGAAAGACGTCTAAGATAAATGCCACCCACGAAAAGAAAATCATTGAGTCAACCGATTGTCCGCCTCTTGTGAAGAGAGAATATAAGCCGAACGAACGCCGCACGAAAAAAGATGACCTCGCAGGAGTATACAAAGACAATGAAACCGATATCCCGCGAAGATGGGTTTTCAAATACATTGAAGGAAGAGCGCTCGAACGCGAGGCATATCAATTCAGCAAAGCGTTGAGCATGTCAATAGTCAACGCGGTAATCGCTATCTCACAATTGTCCAAAGACCAAGATACGCTCATCGAGTGGGCCAGCGAGCCTCGAGAACGAATAGAAGCCCGGTTGCTTTCCATTCTCCGATGCTATAATCTTGAAACGAGCTATCAAATGATAGACGAAAAATCATGTCGAACATCTATTTTCGCTGGTCTTGCTCTGTACGATTTCGAACGTTCGCAAGTGCACACATTTGAAACAAGAAATGTCAGTCTCTCTAAATTTCTCAGTGAACTATAACAGTCCACGACCATCTGATTACATCAGAGGCGACAGGCCACTTTGAATGTTAGCCTAGACGTGCGGCGAGCCATTTGTCGAATATGCATCTGCCAATTTGCTGGTAACCTTTTGGAGTCAAGTGGAGGCCGTCCGCCGAGTACTCCTCTAGGAGCCGATTGGTTTGTGGGTCGATGGTTGCAGCAAAAACGTCCACGAATGCCATTCCCCTCTTCTCAGCTTCCGTGGAGATCATTCTGTTAAGACTGATTCTGGGAGGGATCAACTCGTCTAATCCGAGAATTGAGGGCACTGAGCACGCTACAGGCACAATCCCCTGTTCCATGGCTTGGTCGTACATGATGGTTAGGTTGTGAGTGATCGCTGCAGGATCGAGGCCCCATCCTATGTCGTTCGTTCCTCCGAGTATTATCACGCAGTCTGCTTTCTCATCAACAACATCATCTGAAAACCTTTCAAGCATACCTGAGGTGAGGTCGCCGCTAACCCCCTTATTCACGATCTCAACCTCTCCTGGCAACGCATGGCTGCGCAGGTATTCTTGGGCAAGGCTCTCAAGATACTCCGGATACGAAACAGGTTCAACTAAACCGTAAACCTCAGACCCAGGTTCTCCAACCGTTAAACTGTCGCCAAGAGCAACTATCTTCATGGTTTTACCATCGCGCATCAGCGTGTAAGGACATCGAATCCAAATGGCCGAGCCTTTTAGGCATCTTGCTCGTACGAATTAATATCTAGTATAACCTTGCGATCTGACCCATAT
>Ga0187779_10000894_pt1 | contig 19314 bp, 19 predicted proteins | sample 1015_Q2_SP10_10__FD_132435 | JGI IMG/M metagenome (GOLD analysis project Ga0187779, IMG submission 132435) | Tropical peat soil microbial communities from peatlands in Department of Meta, Colombia - 1015_Q2_SP10_10_MG | ecosystem: Environmental > Terrestrial > Soil > Wetlands > Peat | place... | reverse complement strand
GTCGAAGCAGCGTAGGGTGATTCTCTCTTTCGTCTCCTCCACAATCTCCATGGGATTGCCGAAAAGTGCAAAGCTCTTGACCATAATCTGAGCCACATCATGAATGGTGAATTTGTCCTTGGGCTTTTTGCCGATCGTTTCGCAGAGGCTCGGCCACTCCAGCTTGGAACGAAGCTCCCACAGCTTCGCATACAGCTTCACAGCCTTGTCTGTTCCCAACTCCTCCTCCATCGTCTTGAAGGTAGAATAATCGTGAAGGGTCCAAAGGGTCATCGCATCATTGTAGGCTTTCTCCCATGTGTACTCTGGATGGATCTTCATCAGTTCACGCATGTTCTCGATAAAACTGTTGTGCCGCACCTCTTTTGCGCTTTTAGCCATAACCATACCTCCTTCTGTTTCGTATAATGGAATTTTCCACTGAATTTCAATCCGCCTTCGCCTTTTTCCCAGCTATCCCGAAGCGCATCACCTCCTTCTCTTCAGGGAATACAAATCAGCAAATGGGTGTATAGTTCATCCCAAGGCTTTCGGCTACTGCCTTGTGAGTCAGTTTCCCTCGGATCAGATTTATTCCCCGGGCTATCTCTGGATTTTCTTTCATGGCTTTTTCATAACCCTTTTTTGCGATCTCCAGCACATAGGGGAGTGTGGCATTCGTCAGGGCCATGGTTGAAGTCCTGGGAACGACTCCCGGCATGTTCGTCACACAATAATGAACGACGCCCTCCTCCAAATAAGTTGGAGTATCGTGAGTCGTCGGAGAGCTCGTTTCACAACATCCTCCCTGATCAATTGAAATGTCGACGATGGCCGCCCCTCTTTTCATCTCTTTGATCAGCTTTCGGGAAATCAATTTAGGGGCTCGTGCCCCTGGAATAAGAACAGAAGAGATTAGCAGATCGGCTTTCAAAACCTCCTCTTCAATATTTTCATCATTGGATATCAATGGCGTCACACGACCGTGCATGATATCGTAAAGGTAGTTTAGACGGCCTTGGTCTATGTCCAAAATGCTGACTCTTGCATCGTTCCCTACTGCGCCAAAACAGGCATGGACTCCTGCAACACCCCCCCCCAGGATAACCACATAAGCCGGCCGCACACCCGGTACACCACTCAACAGAATACCCATCCCACCGTTTTTTGCTTCCAGACAGTAAGCTCCGGCTTGTATGGATAAACGGCCGGCAATAGCGCTCATCGGAGCCAAAAGAGGCAAAGAACCTTCTTCTGTCTGAATCGTCTCGTAAGCGATGGCAGTAATCTTTTTCTCAATAAGCTTTTCCGTTAACCCCTTATCTGCTGCCAAGTGCAAAAATGTAAGGATGACCTGACCTTCATGCATCCGGTCAAATTCCGGTGCGATAGGCTCTTTCACTTTCAGGATCATTTGTGAATCGGCCCATATCTCCTCGGGACCTGTTCGCAATTCCGCTCCTACTCGAAGGTAACTCTCGTCCAAAAAACCGCTCCCAAAGCCGGCTCCAGCTTCGACCAAAACGATATGACCCTCTTTCCTCAGCGTCCGAACACCGGCGGGAGTGATGGCTACTCTTTTCTCTGCCACTTTCAATTCTTTTGGAATCCCTACGATCATGGTTTTTCCCCGGGCCCAAGAAACCAAAATCCATCATTCCGGCAATGTCTTTTTAATCTCCGTAGAGCCGCTTGACGAGACGTGCTACTTTCGCTCCAAATTCTGTGCAGACCTTTTTCCTTTCTTCGTTAGGGGCGCCTACTGAAATTGGGCCATAGTGTCCGCCAGAAGTGAAACCCGGGACGATCATCCCATGGACTAAGAAGGCCCGAAGAATATCAAGAATTGCGGTCTCACCTCCTCCACCCAGATCGCCCGATGACGCAAAGGCCGCGCCCACTTTTCCTTCCAATTTTGGGAAGTATTTGATGCTCTCATCGATCAACTTTTTAAATTCTGCTGTGGTCGCCGCAAAATAGGTGGGCGTCCCGATGATAATACCCTGCGGTTCAAGGAGATCTTCTAACTTTGTATTTTCGATCTTCTTCCGAATGACGCTAACCCCTTCTCCTTTTACGCCCGCTTCGACGGCTTCCGACATCTGTTCTGTGTTTCCGGTCTTGGATTGATAGATGATCAGTATTCTTGCCATTATCCTCCTCCATCCTTGATTATCTTACATAGACCCTGGGGACTCTCTTCCCGACAGCACAGACGACTTCATAATTAATGGTTCCGATCTTCTCAGCAACTTCGTCCACGGGAAGTCCTTCACCGAAGAGAATCACCTCATCTCCCGGCCGAACATTCTCTACTCCAGAGACGTCGATCATGCACATGTCCATGCAAATCCGGCCGACCAAAGGTGCTCGAAATCCTTTGACCAGAACCTCCCCTCGTCCCGATAGCAATCGGCTATAGCCATCGGCATAGCCCACCGAAAGCGTTGCCACAGAGGTTTCTTTGTCGGTGATAAAGGTTCGGCCGTAACTAATTGGAGTCCCAAAGGGAACTTTTTTGACAAACGTTATTCTCGTCATGAAGGTCATGGCCGGCTTCAACTCGATACTGTGGCTGACCTCTGGAGAGGGATAGAGCCCATAAATCATGATCCCAGGCCTCACAAGATCATAATAGGATTCGGGGAAATCCAGAATGGCTGCGCTGTTTGCCATGTGTTTTTTTGGTATTTTAATTCCCGAAGCCTCAATCTCTCGGACAACCTCATCGAAAATCTCGACCTGCTTCTTCGCAAAAGTCTTGTCCACCTCATCCACGCAGGAGAAGTGGCTAAAGATACCCTTGATGGTCAGGTTTTTGAACTTCTCTATCGTCCGTGCAAAGGGCAAAGCGTCGACGGGCTGCACGCCGACCCGGCCCATACCTGTTTCAATCTTAATATGCACGGGGACCACGGTCCCCTTATTGGAGGCAATCTGATTCAAGGCCTCCGCAACTTCGACAGAGCAGATGGTCTGTTCAAGCCCAAAATCGATTACCTTATAGGCTTCTTCTGGTTGAATCAGACCCAAAACTGTGATCGGAGCATCCAATCCCGCTCTTCTGATCTCTTCACCCTCTTCCGGCACTGCAACGCCAAGGCAGTTTGCACCGCTCTTAAGAGCAGACAGGCTAACTTCCACTGCACCATGCCCGTAACCATCGGCTTTGACTACGGCCATGATCTCCCTCTTGCTGTCCACCTTTTTTCGAATCTTGGCAACGTTGTGCCCGATTGCGCCAAGGTGGACAATAGCTTTGGTCGACCGCCCAACACACATCTCTCTTCTCTCACCTTGGACAACGAATTCAGCAACGCCGGTACAGACGTTCTTCGTTTCAGGAAAGCCCCATTTGGGTCGCCACAGCCGCTCCATCATAATATTCTGTGATTTTTCGAATCCTGCCTTTCTCAACTCTGAAGATGTAAGCGATGCGGATATCCACAAATCTACCTGTCGCGGGCGTTCCACGAAAATCGGCCCGATTCGTTCCACTCCAGCGGACCTCTGCAAGAACCTGATCCTGACCTGAAAAAAGATTCAATATCTCCGCCTTGCAGTCTGGGAAGCCTTCGAAGAGTTCCCGATAGCTTTTCGCAATCTGGTCACGACCCATTGCTGGCGGTGGGCTTGCCACTTCTTCTCCTACAGCATCCTCCCCGCAGAGGGAACTCATCCGTTCCACATCCTGCGCATTCATTGCCTCAAGCCACTTTCTTGCAATATGAATTGCCTCATCCATTTCTAGCCCCCTCTTCCTCAAATAGAAAAAGCTCTGTAATACCTCATTCTATCGTGAAAACTTGACGAGATCCAGCGAGCATGCCGGAGAAAATTTATCGCGGCAACCGCAGCTTGCCCTCGAGGCAAAAGGGTCACCCTGTGCTAGCAGGTTCCCTTCCAAGACCGTGAAGCTTACCCCCACTAAAAATCCGCGTTATAAGATTTTCGGAGGCATTCTTGCCGGATCCCAAGAATTCACCCTCGCTTCAGTGAAACATCACAAGATCCTCTATTTTCTCCTCTCGAATCTCACCCGGCATGTGTTATCTCCGCAGCACTGAAACTTATCCATGGTGAAGGAAAACTTATCGAAAACCCCTAGGGTCTTCAAAATTGAATCATAATAATTTACAGAGGTCGCCGCCTCCGTCTTTAAGGTCATGGAGCGGGCCTTCTCTTCTCCCAGGATCATCTTCATATTCGCGAAGTAGGCACAAACTCCGAGTTCGGCCTCATGAACATCCCGATTATGTTTGGTCACATGATAGGGAATTCCAATCGACTCCCAATAGGCTTTCGAAAGCTTGCCTAAAACATCCATGTCGATCTTCGATGGATCCTTTATCCCCAGCGTCTCCTTCCAGTGATCCAAAGCTCCGAGAGCGAACTTTTCCCAGAGACCCATGTAAATTTTCAGACCCTCTTTGGAGCCAAGGCTTTTTTCCAGATAGACATAGGCACTATAATCATAAATGGTAAAAGCTCTTAACCAGTTGAGAAACGCTTCTTCAATATATTCTCCCATTCCAAGGATAGCAGGATGGTTGCGATCCTTCAGGATGTTTGCAAGGATCTTATTAATTTTACCGACGTCCGGCTTTTCCTCGATCCCCAAAACCTTGTTTGCTTTCTTCAGCCCCACTGTGTAAAAAAAGCCCCAGAGATCATACAGGACTTTTTCCCTTAGCTTCGGGTCCTTCACATTTTCTTGCAGACCATCGATAAGGTTCTGGTTATGGAAAGCCATCCCCTGGGACCAGATATAGATATCCTCCTCGGGTTTATGCCCCACTTCCTTAAGGCTGGCGAAGGCCTGATTTTCTAAGATCTGCTGTTTCGATTCCATCTTTCTCGCTCCTTTCCAATGGCGTTTTATCATCCACTATCGATTGGCTAATCTCCAGGCCACAATCGCGATCGTATCCCCTACGGCTTTGAGATTATTCGGGTTGATCTTGTCAATGGTGTCGTGGACCGAATGGTAGTAAGGATCATCCGCCGCCCAGAATACGGTGGCAGGGACTCCGATTTCATTAAATCGACCCTCCTCAGGAACCCCCCAGGACGCGGTCATTCTTCCGAATCCATATCCTAAATCAGCAGCCACCTCGTCGACCATCCCGATTAACCACTCAGGATGGATGATGGTCTCGCGATCAGGCCACTGCCCGCTCTCGACCTGTTTGACGATGCTGCCTACGGAGATCATATCCATATCCAACAAGGCTTTCATGTTTTTGACCAGGTCGGCTTGATGAACCTGGCAATACGTCCAAGCCCCTGGAGTCGCGTCCTCCTCACCCGTGGTTGATATGAATTCAATCGAACGTTTAGGCTTCCTCTGACTCAGCACACGGGCCACTTCTAACAAAGTCCCCGATCCAGATCCATTGTCATTTGCCCCGGGGCCGATCGCATTGTCACGATGGGCCAAGATACCGACCCTTTCCTCTGGGAATTCTTTTCCTCTGAGGATACCGGAAAGAATAACCGACTCCCTCTCCTCATTCATGGTTTTCGTTTCCATGCAAACCTTGCAGTCGCCCGTGGAGAAGGCCCGCATCAGCTTAAGGCCTCCAACCGCAGAAATACAGACGGCAGGAAGTTTCTTTTCACAGAACCGCTTAGCCAGATCGGAATTTCCTGCCTCCATACTCATCCGGTAGGGCCATGGCATGGGATGAATGAAGATGATTCCCACGGCCCCTGCGCGGGCTGCCCTGTCAGCAAAGGTTCCGAGCCAAAACTTCGAATAACCGAGCGTCTCCTCCGTGAGAATCACGATCTTCCCTTTAACATCGACTCTCTTGTAGTCCCCTTCCTCTCCATCTCCGACCCAAACGGCATCGGCCTCAATGCCCCCCTTTGGCGTCGGCGGAGAGAAGAGCGGAATAACGCCTTCCAGTTCTTCATTGCTCGAAAGAACTTTTAAAAGAGGTGTCTCATCCTCGAAGCTGAGGGTGCGAAAGGGTGTTTCTCTAACCTCAAGACCAAAGGTTTTGAATTGATCTTTTACATACTCTATGGATTTTTTATCCCCCTGCGTTCCCACGAATCTGTACCCCAGATTGGCCAATTCCTGAATATGGATTAACGCTTTGGAGCCGGATATCTGACGCTGAAGATTAAATTCATAATCGGTGATCATTTTAAAATTCCTTTCCGAAGAGGACGGAGCTCTCATGGCTCCTATCCAGCCCTCCGTAAAACCCTTCCGGCTTTACTTGGATTAAGGCGCCCTCTCTCGAGAAGAACCTGGCCGTTCACAATGACATATTCAATTCCTTCTGGAAATTGTCGCGGATCCTCATACGTCGCCTTATCATTGATTCGAGCTTCATCAAAGATCACCAAGTCAGCAAAATACCCCTTCCGGATGAGGCCCCTCCCCTTCAGGTTAAGCCGATTCGCTGGAAAGGAGGTCATTTTCCGGACTGCCTCTTCAAGGGAAAGCAGCTTCTCTTCTCTCACATATTTTCCCAAAATTCGCGGATAGGTGCCATAGGATGCGGGGTGAGGACGCCCTGCCCCCATATCAATCGCATCGGTCGCATATCCTCCCAACCGATGTCGAATGAGTTGGCGAAGTGGAGCATCCATCTCTCTGTCCCCAGAGACTCCAAAAATGAGCTGGCTGATCGCCCCTTGTTCCTCTGCCATCAGGTCGCTGATTGCATTAAAAGGAGTTTTTCCAACTTTTTCACCAAGTTCCTTTAAATTCAACCCTTCGTATTTCTTGTTTTTTTTACTTGGCATATATCCGATGCAGATATTCTCCCAGCCTGTTGCCTTGACGAGATTGTGCGGCCAGGATCCCTCTTTCCACGTGGGCCACCCGGGAACCATCTCTTCGATATCTTCCTCGATCTGCTTTCGCGTCTCGGGATGCTTCAGACGCTTCAGTAATCCTTCCCATCCTCCCTCAAGCGCCCAAGGGGGATAGATGGCAATCATCATGGTCATTGCCGCAGTATAGGGAAACATGTCATAAGCGATATCAATTCCCCGCTCTCTCGCCTCTTCTTCCATTTGAAGGGACTTCTCAATCTTGGCCCAATGTTCCCGGCCCAGCGCTTCATTATGGGAGCGGTGGACGCGGCAACCGGATTCTTCTCCAATTCTGATGAGCTCTTTCTCCGCGAAAAGGTTCGTTTCACTCGAACCCCTGACATGGCTGGTTACAATTCCATCGCGCTTTCTGACGATCTTGGCCAATTCGATGATTTCCTTTGTGTCCGCATACATCCCGGGCGCATAAATCAAACCAAGGGACATGCCAAAGGATCCCTGATCCAAAGTTTCAGCTAAATTCTTTTTCATCAATTCCAACTCGGCCTGAGTAGGCCTTCCACTGCGGAATCCCATTGCGATGGCTCGAACTGCGCCATGCCCGGTGAGTGTCCCCACATTGACGGAAACCCCTTTTTTCTCCAGCAACGCGAGATAATCGGCCATGATTTTCCAATCCCAGGACAGATCTCCAGGAGACATCCATCCGGTGACGGCTTTCATCAGCTCTCTGGATTGATTCGTGATGGGCGTGACCGATATTCCACAGTTACCCAATATCTCGGTAGTAATTCCCTGTCGGATTCTACCCTCCAGATATTTATGTGGATGATCACTCGCAAAAATGAGATCGGCATGAGAGTGTTGGTCTATAAACCCGGGGCATATGACAAGGTTCTTCGCATTAATCGTTTTTTTGGCTGGTCCATTCTTAATCTGATCAATCTCCGCAATCATCTCTCCTTCGATGGCGATGTCAGCATACGACCATGGGTTTCCGGTTCCATCGACGATCTTGCCATTTTTGATCAGAACAGAATACATAGGACATCTCCTTTTGAACGAGAAAACAGGCTAACTCTGCTCTTTGCTGCTCAATGCCTTTATGGTCTTGCGGACAGAAGCGGTTGTACTCTTAGAATCTTCGGCCAAAAACTGGATATCTTCTTCTGTAAGGGAATAACCTTTTGCCATTTTAAAGGCATTTTCGAGATAGGAGTAACGGATCTTCTCGATATCAAGATCTTCCACCTCAACTTGACCTATACTCTCTGGAATAATGATTGTCTTGCCCGGAATGCTCTCTCTCGGATTTCCCCGTTTCACCTCAATTCCGTTCTCTTTTGCAAAGGTGAGTTGAGAAGAGGGTAACTTTCCGGCGGACGTATATTCTGTCTCCTGAACCACAAGAATCTGTTCTCGATCCAGTTCTCTCGCCAAAGCGATGGCCCCTGCCAGCGAGGTGTTGCCCGCGGGTCCCCTTTCAATCCCTTCAAGTTTGGCTAACAGTTCGGTCGTATAAAAAACCTCTCCCTGACTGACTAAAACGTATCGATCAAGATAGCGAAGACCCCGCGCACAATTCCTCGGGACATCCGTTCGATCGGGCAGAGTAAGAAAGGGTATTCCAAAACCAGTATGGCCTGTGGTGAAGGACTTCCGATTAAAATCAAAGTCGCTCGCCATGTGAAGCCCCCGAAGATCCACGGAGACGCCCGCGACAACCGTTTGATGGCAGCCGGCCTTCTTCAGGCCGCGGGCCGTCCCAGTGATATTCCCTCCCCCGGCATGGGTGATCACGACCGTATCCGGGAAACGCCCTTCCTGCTGGAGAGCTTGCTGCGCTAATTCGTATCCCAAGGTTTCGATCCCAAGAATACTGGTCGGCACATAGAGGGAGGCGCTAAAAAAACCGGTGTCTTCCAGCACCCTCAGCATGATATAAAAGAGTTCTGGCCCGACGGTGAGTTGCCAGACCTCGGCTCCATAGGCTTCACAGGCTCTTGTCTTTTCCAATATCTCTGGTTGTCCGACTTTGCGGCTATCGTAAACCTCCTGAAGAATAATGGCCTTGAGTCCACGCTTAGCAGCCTGGGAGGCCACCGCAGCCCCGTAATTGCCGGAACTCGCCGCGACCACACCCTTGTATCCCAATTTGGCAGCATGATGGATGGAGAGACCTGCCCGTCTGTCTTTGAAACTCCCGCTTGGGTTGGCTGCTTCGTCTTTGATAAATATCCGGCCCCCTTTGCCAGACCGAGAGACGGTTCTCACCAGTTCTGTCAAATTCTTCAGTTCCACGAGGGGTGTGTTTCCCACCCCTGTTTCTCTTAGGATTTTTTGAGTCTCCATCAGAGAATATTGGGGCGAAGCCATGAGTCCTTCGTAATCGAAGGCCATGCGCGAGATTTCATACTCTTGATAATCGATGCCGGTCCCTCTCCTCAAAATCTCATTCTTCCGTGACATCACCGCAGCGTAGCTGTTATCCATCTCTGATCCCAAGTCTTTCATTTTTTTCTCAGTTCTCTCCCGATCGAGAGAAGTTCATTCTGGGGTAATCCAAAACTGTGATCATAAACGGGCTGAACAGAGACCAGGGTTCCGGAAATCTCTCTTCCAATAAACGTTTCAATCTGCACCTCCTCGCCGACGGTAGCCTGACCGTTCAAGAGAAATCCCTTAATCCAACATTCATAAGGCACGGACTTCGTGCACGCTGGAAGGGTATCAGGCCTCTCATCCGGTTTCAGAATGGCCCTATGAATTAGAACGAGGTCTCCTTTTTTTGCGTCAACCATCGGACACGGCTCCTTTTCTTCTAAAAGCCAGGGGGGGAGATCGCTGAGACAATGATCAAGGGGATATTATTTGTGTTCGTGAATCGATGGGGTGTATTTTCAGTAATATATATGGAGTCTCCCTCTCTCAGATCATACCTGTCATTGCCGAGATCAAACGTACATCCTCCTTGCAGCACGAGCGCAGCTTCATCTCCTTTATGGGCCATGGGAGAATTCGCGCTGCTTGCTCCGACCTCCAATTGCGTGAGCAAAAACTCTATTCTATGGTCGTGATCTGAAGACAAGAGTTGATAAGTCAATCGAGAATCTTTATGAACCAAAATTTTCCTATCCTTTTTTCTTACAACCGGGCCTTCGATTCGCTTGGGCTCTTCAAAAAAGGAACTTAAAGGTGTGTTCAAGGCAAGAGCGATTTTTCTAAGAGAGTTGATAGATGGGTTGATAAGGCCTCTTTCGACCTGGCTGAGAAAACTGATGCTTAATCTCGTTTTTTGGGCCAGATCCGCGAGTCTCATGTTATGGGATTCCCTCACCTTCCGAATTATAGATCCCCTGTGTTCGGCGTGAAGGTCGATCATGGAACCCCCGTTTTCGTGAACTCTTATCCCCACCCAAAGGAGATTAAGTTTAATGTACAATTACTAAAAAAATTGTCAAGGCTTTTCTAAATACTGAAATAAAAAATTGTCTGGTGCTTGAAAATATTATGTTTTCTGATTTTTAGAGTTTTAGTAATACTGAACCTGTTACTATGTCTCGTGACAATTCCGAATAGCTTCAACTCCATTCTTGACGTCATTGCTATCTCTGCATCCTTTTAATTTCGTCTTACCGTGATCATGTTTATTTATCAAAGAACAACTGAGGATTAGGGATATAAACCTTGAATAAAGAATTCGGTGGGGTTGTCAAGCACACAGGAATCCGCCTCTGTGCTTTTTCCCCCTCATCTTCTTTTAGGCCATTGTGGTGGGGAAATCATGATCTTACAGATGGAACGGATTTGCTCTGAGTGTTTTGAAAATTACAAAATACGAATTGTTCCCCTCTCGAAACATTGAGGATGACCAATTTCAGAAAAAGCCGCTTTATTTTGGATCCAGAAAGCTATCCCTCGGTTTTCCTACTCTACCTTCTTCCAGGTCTCGTCCGGGTCGAACTTCGTCATCGCACTCGCAATCTTCCCAGTTTCCTTCCCTAAATCCTTCTGATACACGACGCCGTCATGATTCACAATGAAGGTCATGATCCCGGACGCACCATATTCCGCAGGATATGCAACCAGAGCAAATCCTCCGATCATTTTTCCCTTGATTACATAGTCATAGGCTCCACCCGGTGCGTTCTCGCCCTGGGCTTTCAGGATCTTGTAATAGTACCCCCAATAAGGTTGCGGCCCCCCACCTTTCCCCGGCGTGTATCCCGCCTTAACCGCCTTGGCAAAAAGGTCTCCCAAGGGACTCGGCTCCTCCCCTTCCTTCGTCTTCCAATAGAGACCATCCTTCTTTCCCGGGGTGCTCATGGATTTCTGAGCATATTCACGTACCTTATCGCTATCCCTGTCCTTCATCGCATATTCCATTTCGGCATCCACATAAGCCAGGCACGTCTGGATCGTGTTCAGTTCATTTCTCCCTATCCGCCGATCCAGGAGTTCTTCCTTTCCAGCCATTGTGTCGAAGACCCAGGCTTCGTCCTTTTTTACAATAGGAACAGGGAAAGGCCAATCATCGTTTCCAACAATGAGCGTCACTTTCTCATCCGTCTCCTTTTCCAGTTTGTTCATTGTCTCATAGGCGTTAACGAAACGCGCTCTCTCTCCCTTATCAGCGACTTGATCGCCTGAGGAAATGATCTCCTTTCCCGCCGGGCCAAAGATGGCCAGCAATTCTTTTGTATCATTGGATTTCACGGCACCCACTAAACTTTTCACCGCCTCTTCAGGAGACGGGAAGCTCTTTTGTTTTGCCTGCTTAACATCCGCTGCCATACCTAATTGATAAAATTCCACAATCATCACGGCAGCCGCGATGATTGCAAATCCGAAACAATAAACCAACCACCTCTTTTGATTCAATATATAAGTAAGCATTGTTTTCTCCTCCTTGGAATTTATGATGTTAAACATTTTTATCCAATTCTTTATCGTCGGCCTCCGCCGCCGCCACCACGACCGCCGCCACCGCTGGATCCTCCGCCTCTCGAACCACTGCTTCCGCGGCTTGAACTACCCCGGCTGCTCTGTTGCCTCGCTTCACTGCCACGATAACTTCCACCAAAAGCGCTATTGCGATCTCCCCGCTGAGAGACGCTTGGCTGCCCTCCTCGACCTCCCCGCTGGGAAGCGGTTGCCTGCCCTCCGCGGCCCCCGCGGTCAAAGCTCCCGCGATCCCCACCTCCACGAGAAAGATCTTGTCTGCCCTGTTCCGCACGACCACGAAAAGCTTCTCGCGATTGAATTGCATTGCTCGAACTCCCTCTACCGTACTTTTGTCCGGTCTTGTTATCCCGGTAAGAGGCGCCTTTGCGGTGGCTTGCATCATGCTGCCACTTGCCTTGACCACCCGCCGGCTGTTGCCTCGCATATTTACCTCGGTCAATGTTTTTATTGATATTCATATTCTTGCTGTTATTAATAGCAATATCTCCCCCGCCCCAGTTACAATTGCCCCACGCATAACCCCACGCAGCGCTCGTCGCAAGGCCCATACCAAATGCCATTGCTCCATACGCGTACGGGGTTGCATAGGGAAAAAATGGGAAGAAAGGAAGGGGGGGAGGGAAAGCCGGCCACCACCAACCTCCGTAAACCACTGCTGGGTCGTAACTCGGGACATAGATCACCTCTGGGTTTGTGGATTGAATGACAATCGTCTCCTGTTCCACAACGACCTTCTGCTGTGGGTTATCTTTCAAATTCCCTGCCTCCTGTGCCTTTCTCCTCAACATCTGAATTGTATCCATGACCTGCTTTTCCTGAGCCAACAAGGCATCACCCAGTTTCTGTGTCCATTGTGAGTTCTCGCTCATCCTGTCCAGCACGTCAGGGAAGTTGACCAGGGACTTGACGCTTGGGTCCCAATCCTGCTTCTCGAGCGCTTCTGTCAAGGCATCTCCCTTGAGATCTTTATTCTGCTTCGCCCAACGGGCCGCCAGCACGATCTCCAGCGGATAGGTAGACGCCATCAGAATCTGTGCAAGCAGGTCATCGGGATAGAGGGCAATGGGAGCAAGCATCTGGTCCAGTTCTTCCTGCTTAAATCGGTTCGATTGCTGAGTTCCTTGAGTACCCTGAGCAATCACCCAAGGTGGTGCCGCCAAGAGTAGAACAAGTAACCATGCCGTCCAATAAAAAAGCTTCCGTTTCATTCTCATATCCTCCCTCCATGCCATCGGGTATTTTTTATAGACCCAAGAGAAAAATCCTAAAAGGAACTGCTGCACAATCCGAATAATCTTTTTTACCGCTCTAACCAAAAGGTCCTTGAGCTTGTTTCCTCTCTCTCCATCCTTCTTTCGATTATCTTTCCAGAAAGGATCGTCGAGGGGGTGACATAGTTTCTGGAATAAACTCTAAGTACGCCGTTCCTCTTTTCTTTCCGTTAAGAACTCATACACCAAGTAAACATTTTGAAATTCTCTGAGTCGACGCCAATCTCAAGAGATATCTTCTGCTCATCCTCCTCAATTCATGTCTGACTTGATGAACATCCATAAAGCGACCTACTGAAGACGGTTAACGGGAACTCTTGGCTGGGGTAGCGCAATATTCTCATAAGGTTCACCAAGGACGGTAGAAGGGATAGTAGCGAAAATAGAAATAGGGGTATGGATATGGATGGTAATAAGGGTAGTAATAGGGATAATAGCGATACGGATAGTAATGTGGTTCAGGAGGGGGATGCTCCTCGGAGGGATGCTGAGCCCGAGTATATGGGCCTTGGATATCCGAAATGAGACCCTGAAACACCTTAATCGCCTCTTCCTTATTCATAGCTAATTTGCCAGAATCCGCTGCTGTACCGATCGCATTTTGCAACTCACCTATCACCCCTGGCGTCACTGGATAATCAGCGATCCATCCGTTACGGGGTGCAATCCCTATTTGGGCCAGTCTGCTCTCGGCTTCTGCTTCGTTATTTACCTCTCCTACCTTGAGCGCTTCGGCCAACTTCATTGCAAAGGAACTTTCGCGGACCAAACCCTGCTCAACCGAGGGGGAGCCGGGTTTCCGTTCTGGCTGGTAATAATACCCATAGCCTCCCCTTGGCTTAGGACGACATTGAGGGGTAGCCACTAGTCGGCCTTGAGAGAAAGTGATAAGACAAATAGAATCGGTGCCTGAAAAATGATATTCCCAAGTCTCAACAGCTTTCCCATTGACAGTCCTGTGCGTGATCAAGGGTGTTCCTCCCCACAAAGACACTACTTCTTCTTTCGTCATGTTCGGTTTAATGTCTGAAACATGGCGAGGGTGGCATGAAGAGGAAACGAGAAGAAAAACGACAAAAAGAAATAAACAGATGATCTTTTTTTCTCCATCTCTTATCATCTCCTCCGCATCGCTCAACTGGTTAGCACCGCGAGGATCTTTGCAGGCTTACCTCCGTGAGCTTTCACTAGATGCATGCTCGTGGAGTCGTAGTAGACAGAGTCGCCGGGTTTCAAGACGTCCCTGGTGTCCTCTATGACGACCTCCATTTCGCCATCCAGAACGTAGATGAACTCCTGCCCATCGTGGGAAGAAGGCTCATCGGCTCCGGAGGGATGGAGCGTCACAATAAATGGCTCCATCGTCCGATCTTTTTTTCCGGCAGCCAGGGCTTCGTATTCGTATCCGTAGCTGGCTTCCCGCGCCTTTCCGAATCGAGAAAAACTCAGACGCTGATCCGATCTCACGATGGTGAATGACTCTTCGCCTGTGGAGATGACATCTGCCATCCGAAGAGAAAGAGCCTTGCTGAGTTTTATGAGCTGCCCCAGAGGCAGTATGAGCTCACCGGCTTCGAGTTGGGACAGCGCGTCTCGCGAAATGCCGGTTCTTGCGGCCAACTCGTCAAGGGAAAACCCGCGCTTTTCCCGCGTCGCGCGGAGCATATTCCCATAGCTCACCGCCTTTTCGTGTTCCGCTTTTTGGCTGGCCTTTGCGATTGCAGCGGGGTCAGTGAGAAAGTCGTGTCCCTTGTCTTCGCCGTAGTCCGACGCTGTCTCTTGAAATTCTTCGTAAGACATCGCGTTTTTTTTCTCACCCATTTTTTGATCCTTTCAGCCGTGTGTATGGCTCACGGTATCCTGGCGCAGTCTCACATGCGTCTACCGGCACGCCTTTGTTCCTGGCAATGTCTAACTCCGGACTTCCAATGTCCCTTGGCCAGTGTCGAACAGTTTCTGATTCCTGTGTATCATGTTGTGGTATTTACTGTCAAGACAGACAAACATTGCTTTTTGTGCCTGGTCGGAGGCCCTGACTCCTTCGAGGGAATTCAGGACCTTGAGCCAGCCGAAAGGTAGGAAGAGGGCATGTCCCAATTGAACATGCGCTCTCCGCGGCGAGATGGCTTCCTTTCGTGGACTCATTTCGAACTTTGTAGCCTTTTCAATCGATCATGATGAAAAAAATGCTTGACAAGCAATCCTGGCATCGCTTATAACACCCACTATTAATAACAAGGATTATAAATAGCAAAGCTTAAATATGCCGGCGAAAACTAAGATATCACGAGAGGATATCATCGATGCCGCTTTCGGAATCGTTCGCAAGGGGGGTTGGGCGAAACTGTCCGTGCGATCCATTGCCAAGACGCTCAAATCGTCTACCATGCCCATTTATTACCAATTCAAATCCAGGGAGATGATCGAAAAGGAAGTCGTCAAGAAAGCGGTGGCGTTACAGGTCGAATATTCATCGGTGCCGGTTACGGAAGTATCAGCGCTGAATAATGGGATCGGTTATGTATTGTTCGCGTGGGAAGAACCGCACCTTTTTGCAGCCATCTATGACGAAAAACATATCTCCATGAATATTCAGTACAGCACTGCGCTCTTTGATGCCCATGTGGAAGAGTTGACCCGGAATCCAAGGATGGCGGGCTTATCGCGCGACCAACTGCGCTATTTCCAGTTCTTATCCTGGGTATTTGTTCAAGGTATTGCCTCCCTAAAGCCTTGGGTCAAAGAAACTCAGGGTGGTTTGGACAAAGAAAGTCTGATCGAGTTTATCCGCGACGGATCAAGAATATTGACCTACGGCTTCATTGAGAATCAGGCCCGCTCTTCTGTGAAGGAGAAAAAAAGTAATTTATGAAAGTTAATCTCACAAGGAAGTCCAACTCCAACCTATTACGAGACCCTGAAAATAAATCAACCATAGAAAGGAGAAACGGCAATGAGAAAAATCTTTAAAGGTATTTTAGTTCTATGCAGTCTTACCATGGTATTGGCCCTAGTACCGGTCGTGCAAGCAACAGCAGCGGATACCGAAACGTTTGTGAATGAATCGCCACATTTCACTTTGACGATTCCCAAGTGGTCCAAATCGCCGAACTCACGTAATCCAAGTTGTATCTTGCGAAGGGTATTTGACCCGGATGAGGTTACCTCATTGGAAGTGGCTGTGGCCGATCTCCCAGAGGGTGCGTCCTATAAGGATTTGGCCCCGGGCTTGATCCAGTTTTTTGAAGACAAATATGATGCCTCCAACTTTGAAACGCTTTATGAAAAAGAGATAAAACTGCAGGACGGCACTCCGGCCTATGAGCTGGAGGTGAAGTGGCAACATCCAGCCATACTCTTGTACACTTACGAGCTGGTCGTTTTTAAGGATAAAAAAATGGTCACCGTCTCGGTAACCGATGGCCGCAAGATAAGCGACCAGCTTAAACAGATTCCCATGTCCCTTACTTTCAAATAAGGTTTTTTGAGGATCTATTTTTTTCTAAGGTTTTTTTCGATCTTGCCCCTTGAAAGATTGAGGGGCAAGGTCGATCTTTCACTGGACCGAGGCGAGAATCTAAACATCGGCGTCACCACAAAGAATTCTTTAGCTTGCCTTTGATCCTCCAAGAACAAGAGAAGAAATCGAAGGATGCGTAAATACATCATTGAAAGGCTCATTTATACCGTCATTCTTTTATTCCTGGTTTCCATCCTTATCTTTGCGCTTGTCCGGCTCCTCCCCGGGGATCCAATAGCTGCGGCTGCCATGGCCAATACGGATCTGGCTGACAAGAGGATTATGGCCGATTTGCGGGCTCACTTCGGTCTGGATCGGCCGGTGCATATCCAATACGTTATCTGGCTGAAAGACTTCATCCGAGGTGAATGGGGGAAATCGATAGGGAGCGGGGAACCCGTCATGACGATGTTTCTGGATCGTCTGCCGGTTACCATTGAGCTCTTTTTGGGGGCAACTTTCTGGGCCTTTCTGATCGGGTTTCCAGTGGGCATCATCGGTGCTCTTAGGCGAAACAGCAAACTTGATGCCTTTCTGACGACAGGTTCCATTGTCGGGGTTTCCATCCCGGCCTTTTGGGAGGGCATCGTTTTCATCTATGTCTTTGCCGTGATTCTTTCATTGTTCCCCCCTTCGGGCTATGTCCGCTTTTTTGAGAGTCCCTGGGAGAACATCCTTTCGGTCATCATGCCCACCTTTATTATGGGTACGGGGAGCGCGGGCCTGCTGGCCCGCTTTGTGCGGTCCAGCTTCCTTGAGGTTTTCAGCCAGGATTTCATCCGAACCGCCCGGGCCAAAGGGGCAAAAGAGCCGAGGGTAATCCGCAAACATGCCTTCAAGCCGGCTATGCTACCTGTGGCCACGGTCATAGGGTTGAGCTGGGGTTATCTGGTGAGTGGAGCTTTTATTGTTGAGTTTATGTTTGCCATTCCGGGCTTAGGCAGGATGGGGGTCGATGCCGTCTTTGCTAGAGATTTCCCGGTCCTCCAAGTCATATTGGTTATGGTAGCTTTAAATGTCATATTGATGAACCTGTTAGTCGATCTCGTGTATGGAATTTTGGACCCGAGGGTGAGAGTGAACAGGTAGTAAATCGCTCTAAGGTTGAGTGAGCCGATGTCCAAAAAAACAGAGGAGCAAATCGAGCCGCGCCGGATATCCCGGATCGGACCAAAGGCGATCCTAAGAGGGGTACTGAAACACAACCTTTCCCGGGCCGGAATCGTCATCATCATATTACTGGCTTCTATGGCTGTTTTTGCGCCTCTTCTGGCCCCTTACGATCCGAACGCACAGGACCTTTACCAGGTACTGACCGGCCCTTCCACGGACCACTGGCTGGGGACGGATAACGTCGGCCGCGATCTTCTGTCCCGCGTTATCTATGGGTCACGCGTCTCCCTGACGGTAGGTTTCTTTTCCGTTTTTATATCTGTTTGTATCGGGGTCGTCTTGGGTCTTCTAGCCGGATACAATGGCGGGGTGGCGGATATGATCATCATGCGTATCGTGGACACCTTTATGTGCATTCCCTTTTTGCCCTTTGTCCTGGTCCTGGCTGCAGCCCTCGGACCGGGCCTGAAAAATATCATCCTTGCCCTGGCCGTACTCGGATGGACGGGTTTTTGCAGAATTATGCGGGGCCAGGTGCTTATGGTGCGGGAGCTGCCCTACGTGGAGGCCGCCAGGGCTGCCGGGGCCTCGGGTTTTCGAATTATGTTCAAGCACCTCTTTCCGAATTGTCTCGCTCCCATCATCGTCGCCGTCACGATTAGCCTCGGCGGGTTTATCATGTTAGAGAGCACCATGTCCTTCTTTGGCCTGGGGGTACAACCTCCGACACCGAGTTGGGGCAAGGAGTTGAGGACCGGTTACTCCTACCTGGAGACCGTTCCCTTGTTTTCCATTGCTCCGGGTATACTAATTACTTTAGCAGTCCTGGCCTTCAATTTTCTCGGTGACGGACTGAGGGATGCCCTGGACCCGCGTCTTCGCGGTGAAGGGAAAAAAATTAAATAGGACAAGGATAATGGCACCGCTACTAGAAATTAAAAGTCTGAGCACCCATTTTTTTACCGATGACGGATTAGTCAAGGCCGTGGACCGGATTTCATACGATATCCACGAAGGGGAGACGGTGGGATTGGTGGGGGAGAGCGGCTGTGGGAAGAGCGTCAGCGCCCTTTCGCTTCTCCGGCTGATCCCGAATCCGCCGGGGAAAATCGTAGGAGGAAAGATCTTTTTCGAAGGCCGTGATCTGCTCAAGTTGACTGAGGACGAGATGTGCGAAGTCCGTGGCAACAAAATGGCCATGATCTTTCAGGAACCCATGAATTCCCTCAATCCGGTAAGAACCATCGGATGGCAAATTTCAGAGCCCCTGGAAATCCACCTGGGGATGAGCCGGGAAGAGGGTTTAAAAAAATGCGTCCAGCTCTTAACCGACGTTAAGATTCCTGAGCCAGCGACCCGGGTCAATGCCTATCCCCATCTTTTCAGCGGTGGGATGAGACAAAGAACCATGATCGCCATGGGATTGGGGTGCAATCCAAGGCTGATCATTGCTGATGAACCGACGACAGCCCTGGATGTGACGACACAGGCCCAGCTTCTGGAACTGATGAAAAATCTGACCCGGGATTATCAAACCGCCCTTCTCATTATCACTCACAATCTGGGGATTGTCGCCCGGTATGCCGACCGGATTAATGTGATGTATGCCGGACGGATCATTGAAAAAGGCACTGCTATTGACATTTTCAAGAACCCTCGACACCCCTATAC